>Ga0070709_10000648_pt1 | contig 19759 bp, 11 predicted proteins | sample LARL51metaG_FD_65449 | JGI IMG/M metagenome (GOLD analysis project Ga0070709, IMG submission 65449) | Corn, switchgrass and miscanthus rhizosphere microbial communities from Kellogg Biological Station, Michigan, USA - LAR L5-1 metaG | ecosystem: Host-associated > Plants > Roots > Rhizosphere ... | reverse complement strand
CGACGGCGGCTTGACCTGGCACGTGGCCACCACCCCGATCGTCGCCGGCGCCACGGCGGGGGTGTTCGCGCTGGCGTTCCGCACCCCGCTGGCGGGTGTCGCGGTCGGCGGCGACTTCGCCAACCCCACCGCGGCAACCCACGTCGGGGCCCTGTCCTACCTGGGCAGCCCGTGGTTCTCCCCGCTGTCAGGCCCGGCTGGCTATCGGTCCGGCGTCACCTGGGTCCCCCGCACCCTGGCCACCGTCATCGCGGTCGGCCTTACCGGCTCCGACGTCTCCTTCAACGGCGGCCTGACCTGGCACACCTTCGACACCGGCCAGTTCGACACAGTCAGTTGCGCGCCCGACGGCTCCTGCTGGGCCTCTGGCGACCTGGGTCGCGTCGCCATCCTGAGGCAGTGACGCACTGACGCGGGGCCCGATCCCACCCGGAGCGCGGCCAGCGGGCCGGCCCTGCCTAAGCGCCGGATCCGGGATCGGCGTCGGTGTCCTCCAGATCCGGATCGACCCCGCCTTCCCGATGCCTTTCTTGCCTGCGCATCACCTCGCGCATCATGGCGGCCTCGCGCTCTTCGGCTGTCACCTCGGGACCGCTATCCGCCGCATCGCCGGAACCGCCCGGCGCCGATGTCTGCTCGGTCATGGCCACGCCTCCGTACGTTTATAGGGTGTCGATCCAGCGGCTAATGCGCTGTGCCGCCCCGGATAGCACGCTGGGATCACGCATGGTGTTGGCAAGCAGCGCGCTGCCTTCGTAGGCGGCCAGCAGATCCAGGGCAAGATCGTGGGCATCACGCCGGCCCAGCGACCGGAACTGCACTTCGGCCCATTCGATCGGGAGGCGCATCAGTTCAGCCGCGGCGAAACTTGGCTGCCTGACGCGCTTGCCCAGCTCGGAGCACAGACTGCCCAGGGGGCAACCGTATTGGGCCACGATCTCATTCTGGGCGGTGAACTCCCGCACCAGGGCCTTCAACCGGCTCTTGGGGGCTTTGTGGTGCGCGTCGATGGACGCGAGGGTCGCCTTGATCTGCTGTACGTGAGCGCCGATGACTGCCGCGATCACCTCGTCTTTGGTCTTGAAGTAGTAGTAGACGTTGCCGGCCGGAACGTCCGCGGCCTTGGCGATGTCGGCGAGCGTGGTCCGTTCGACGCCTTGCTGGTGCAGGAGTTCGGTTGCGGCGGCTATCAGCCGCTCTCGCTTCCCCGGCCGCTGCTCGACGGCGGTCGCGTGGCCTGAGGTTGAGTCAGTCATCTCACTTGTCAGGATACAGGTGCTGCGGTGCCGGGCGATCTCCGTCACCGGGCGCGTCGCCGTTCTGCTCGGGATGCGGCTGCGTGCTGACCATGACCAGCGGGGCCGCCTTCCTGGTGTTGCCGATGCGAAGGGCGAGCACGGCCGCGGCCGCCATCAGGATGCCGCCGACGAGGAGGGCGCGGTGGTAACCGGCATCGGCGGCCACGGCGTGCGGCACATGAACGGCGATCAGGTGGTTGGTGCGGGTGATCGCAACCGCGGACAGGATGGCGAGGCCGAGCGCGCTGCCGATCTGCTGGGACGAGTTCAGCAACCCGGCCGCCAGGCCCGCCTTGTCGGGTGGCACGCCGGCGTTGGCGGCGGCGGTGACCGAGACGAACACCGACCCCGCCCCGAGCGACATCACAAGGAAGCCGGGAAGCAGGTCGGTCACGTACGAACCGTGCAGCGGGACCCTGGAAACGTAGTAGATCCCGGCCCCGGCGATCAGGCACCCGGCCACCACCACCGGGCGGGTGCCGATCCGCGTGACCAACTGTGAAGCCATGCCTCCCGCAACAGCGAACCCCGCGGTGATCGGCAGGTAGGCGGCCCCCGCCTTGAGGGGTGAGTAGTGCAGGATCTCCTGCATGTAGAGCGTGGCGTAGAAGAACATGGAGAAGAACCCGGTAAAAGCGATCAGCTGGGTCAGATCCGCCGCGACCAGTCCCTTCACCCGGAGGATCGCCAACGGAACCAGCGGGTCGCGGCTGCGCAGCTCATTGCGCGCGAACGCGATGAGCAGGCCGGCCGATCCGATCAAGGTGAGGACGGTCTGGAGCGATCCCCAGCCGGCGATCGGTGCCCGCACGAGGCCGTACACCAGCAACAGCATGCCCCCGGTGACGAGCACCGCCCCCTGGGAGTCAAAGGCCGTCCCCCTGGTCCTGGCACCGCGGTCGTTCGCGAGCAGCGCGAGCGCCCCGGCGGCCACAATGACGCAGACCGGCGGGTTGACGAAGAAGATCCATCGCCAGCCCGGTCCCTGCGAGAGCACCCCGCCGAGGAAGACCCCGGCCGCCGCGGCCATCCCGCTGATGGCTCCCCAAGCCCCGAGCGCCGTATTGCGGTCCTTGCCTTCGCGGAAGCTGGTGGTGAGCTCCGATAGCGCCGCCGGGGCCATGAGCGCGGCGCCGATTCCCTGGATGAGCCGGGCAGCGACGAGCAGTCCCGCACTGTTGGCCAGCCCGGCGGTCAGTGATGCCGCGGCGAAGACCGCCAGGCCGGCAAGCAGCATGCGACGGCGCCCCAGCAGGTCGCCGAGGCGGCCGCCGAGCAGGAGGAAACCTCCGTAGGTGAGGATGTAGCCGCTGGCCACCCACTGCAGGTTCTGCTGCGAGAAGCCCAGGCTGTGCTGGATGGACGGCAGGGCGACATTGACGATCGCCGAGTCGGCTATGTCGAGGAACTGCACGGCGCAAAGCAGCACCAAGGTGAGCGCACCAAGGCGCGACCGGAGGACCAGCCGCGAGCCGGTGCCTGGCAAGACGTGCCCCTGGACTGAGGTCATACCCGCAAGCATCCTCTCGACTGAGTAAGTTAGCTGACTTAGTATTGCGCTCCATAGATACGCAATGTCAAGTGAGTTCACTCACTTAACCGGGGTCGTCGCCAGGCGCGCGGGCTTGACGCAGAGCCGGTGGTGCAGCGGGCGGCGGCCGAAACTTGGACTGACCAGTACAGTCCGCGGCTAGCATTGGCGCATGCCGGACAAGCCGAGGACGGAGCGTGGGCGCGCCAGCCGCGAACGAATCGTGGAACGCGCAGCCGAACTGTTCGCCGAGCGCGGGGTGGCGGCCACCAGCCTCGATGAGGTACTGGCCGCCGCCGGGGCAGGCAAGAGCCAGCTGTACCACTATTTCCGTGGCCGCGACGAGTTGGTGGAAGCTGCGGTGGGGCTGCGCTGCGCTCAGGTGCTGGCCGGGCTGACCCAGGCACTGGGCGCGGTGGCGTCACTGGCGGAACTGGAGCATGCCCTGGCAGGGTTCGCCGACGACTATGAGCGGATGGGGCTGCCGGGCTGCCCGATCGGGTCGCTGGCGGCCGAGGTGGCCGAGCGCAACGAGGACGCACGGCGCCGGGCCGCCGCGGCGTTCGATGCCTGGGAGAAGCTGTTCGCCGACGCGCTGGAACGAATGCGTGAGCGGGGAGAACTGCGCGCGGACGCCTCCCCCACGATGCTGGCCACGGCGCTGCTGGCCAGCATCGAAGGAGGGATGGCACTAAGCCAGACACGCAAGGACCCGGCATCACTGCGTATCGCCGCGGACGCGGGGCTCGCCCAGGTGCGGGCGTACCTGAGCTAGAACTGTACTAATCGGTCCACTTAGTGCTAGCCTCCGTACTGTACTAATCGGTACAGTTGCTCGCGACTAGGAGAGCTTGACCATGCACCTCGCCGTATTCGGAGCTTCTGGCGGCATCGGCACCCACGTCGTGGCCCTCGCCAGCCAGCGTGGCCACCAGGTCCGCGCCGTCCACCGCACCGCGCCGCCATCCCCACTCCCCCGGCAGGCCGAGGTCCTCCTGGCCACGGACATCTTCGACCCCGCTGTCGTCGCTGCCGCCATCCGCGGCGCCGACGTGGTGGTCGCCGTCGCCGGCCCGAACTTCGCCACCCGCCACAACCCCCGCACCACCATGACCTCACCGCCCGACCTCCACCAGCGGCTGGCCCGCTCGCTCATCGCCGCCATGAAAGAGTCCGCTACACCGGCCCGGCTGATCACGGTCAGCACCGCCAGCATGGGTCCCGCGGATGGCGTCATGGGCACCGGGCCGCGACTGCTGTTCCGCTTCTTCCGCACCGTGCTGGTCCCCAACCTGGGCCGCGTCGGCCAAGACCTTCGCGCGATGGAGGAGGAACTCGCCGCAAGCGGGCTCGACTGGTACGCGCTACGCCCCGTCAAGCTGACCGACGGCCCGCTCACCGGGCACGTTCAGACCAGCGACCGGGTCACGATCAAATCCATCTCCCGCGCCGACGTCGCCTGGCACATCCTCACCCTCGCCGAGGATCCCGCCCCGGGCCCCCAGCGCACCCCCGTCATCACTACCGGCGCCGGCGGCAAGTCCCGTCCAGCCCCGGACGACGATCCATCCTCCCGGCAAGCACCCGTCACCAGGTAGATACCGGCCGGCCGGCGCGGCAGGTGATCGGGCTTACTCGCCCTGCGGCTGTTGCTTTCTGCGCTTCCTGCGCCGATGTTCGATGATCGCGTCCGGGCCCGGAAACACCAGGCTGGTATGACCATCATCGAAACGCACCAGATAGGGCGGTTCCCCGCCCGCTCCGCGAACCTCGATGATCTCGCCCGTCCGCTCGGGCTGGCCCACGATGTTGCCACGCACGCAGAACCGGTCTCCGATGGCTGCTTGCATCAGCCCACTTCCTCACCCGCGTTTTGCCCGCCGCCCGTGCACCGCGGCGGCACGCTCACGGTGTGCCACATCACTAAAGGCCAGTATCCACCTCGCGCTGGTGGCTGATACCCGGCTCGGTGCGTGCCCCGGGTGGCTGGTGGGCAAGGATGGGAAGCTGTGGGCACGAGTGCCAGATTCATTGTGGTCGGCGGGGGCCTGGTCGCGGCGAGCGTGGCCTACCACCTGGCCCGCCGGGGCGCTTCGGTGATCATCGTGGAGGGCGGCCAGCCGGGGGCGGCCACCAACGCGGGAGCGGGCATCATCTGCCCGTGGACGGCGCCGCTGGATGACGCGTGCTATCGGCTGTGCGCCGAGGGAGCCCGTTACTACCCCGAGCTGCTGGCGATGCTGGCCGGCGACGGCGAGGCCGGGAGCGGGTATGGCCGGGTGGGCACGCTGTGCGTGGCCGGCCAGGACGAAGCGCTCGAGCCGATGGCCGCGCTGGTGCGGTCGCGGCGCACCAGCGCGCCAGACATCGGGGAGGTGGCGGCGCTGGCCCCCGGCGAGCCGGCCCGGATGTTCCCGCCGCTGGCCCCGGACCTGGCTGGACTGTGGATCGGCGGCGGCGCCCGGGTCGACGGCCGGGCAATCCGGGACTGCCTGCTGCGTGCCGCGGTGGCCCGCGGCGCCCGCCGGGTACCCGGGACCGCCACGCTTGACCGGGCCGGGGACCAGGTGACCGGCGTGACCGTGGGCGCGGAGCGCATCGGCGCGGACGCCGTAGTTGTCGCCGCCGGTGCCTGGACGGCCGGGGTATGCGCGGGGCTGGGTATCGGCTTGCCGGTCGGCCCGCAGCGCGGCCAGATCGTGCACACAAGCCTGCCCGGCACCGACACCGCCGCGTGGCCGGTAGTGCTGTCCAGCCAGGACCCCTACCTGGTCGCCTTCCCCGCCGGGCGGGTGGTGCTCGGCGCGACCAGGGAACAGGCTGGTTTCGACTACCACACCACCGTGGGCGGTGTGGGCGGCCTGCTGGCCGGGGCTGCGCGGCTGGCACCCGGCCTGCGCGAGGCCGAACTGCTGGAAACACGGATCGGCTTCCGGCCCGTCACCAGCGACGGCCGCCCTCTGCTCGGCGCGGTCGCGGGCGGCCTGATCGTCGCGACCGGCCACGGCCCCGAAGGACTGACCGCCGGTCCATGGAGCGGCCTGGCCGTGGCGCAGCTCGCCCTGGGGCAGCCGCCGGTCACCGACCTCGCCCCGTTCGACCCGTCCCGGTTCCAGGCCTAAACCAGAGCGCGAACGGCGGCCCGTACCCGGTGACCATTCATCAAGGGCGCATACCTGCGTTTTTTACCAAACTTTGAACAAAGGCGTTGCGGGGCTTGACGTGATCCGGCATCAGGACTAGGTGTTGTTTCTAACGGGGTGACGGCGCCCATTGGCACCCGCACCTGGTGAGTCCAAGGGGGCACGGTGACTCACGATGAAATCGTCGCGGCCAGGGACCGCGCCGAGGCCGTTCTGCTGAGGTTGCCCAACGTGACCTCGGTGGGGATCGGTGGGCGGGTCCGGGCCGGGCAGCCAGTCCCCGAGCTGGTGCTCACGGTCTACGTCGACGTGAAGGTCCCGGCCGACCAGCTGGCCCCGTCCGAACGCATCCCGGGCGAGATCGAGGGACTGCCGACGGACGTTGTTGAGATGCCGACCGTGGGGACTACCAGAGCCGCGCCCGCACCGCCCGGCCGGCCCTTTATCCCGTTCCCGAAGCGTGACACTGAGAAGTACCGGCCGACGCTCGTCGGTGGCAGCCACATGCAGGGAGAGCTGGCCGTCAGCGACTACAACATGGGCACCCTTGGCTGCATCATGGTCTCGACGACGAACGCGGCCAAGGCGTACGCGCTCACCAACTGGCACGTGATGCAGGGGGATAACCACGAGGACCCCACGCTCGGAGACACAAAGGCGGGCCAGCCGACCAACAAGGACAGCATCACCAAGTGCTGCTCCGACATCATCGGCACCCTGGCCGCCGGGGCCCGCAACACCACCACCGACGCGGCACTGATCGAGCTCAAGCCGGGTACCAAGTGGAAGGCCGACGTCCTCGACATCGGGCCGCTGACCGGCGAGCACCCCGTTGACTCGACCGAGGCGGGCACCCACCCCGCGGTACTCATGCACGGTGCCAAGTCCCGGCTGAACGGCGGCCGGATCCTTTCGATCGGCACACCCATGACGGTCGACGGCATCCACTTCACGAACGTGATGGTCATCGTGCCGAACGCGAACACAGCCGTCGACCCCACCGACCCGTACTTCTTCGGCCAGCCCGGCGACTCCGGCGCGGTCGTGGTCAACGACGCCAACCAGGTCGTCGGGGTGTTCTTCGCCGGGCCGTCCCCGCCGTACCCCGCTGGTGCGATCGCCGGCTGGGCCCTGCCGCTCGCTGACATCAAGCAGCCCTTCGCCGACCAGTCGGTGCCAGTGAGGGTGGCCACGGCCGCCACGGCCGGGATCGTCAACACCGTGCCGGGCGCGGCGATGGCCGCGTTGCCGCAGGAGCTGGCGCCGGCCCTGATCGGCGCCCGGGCCAGCGCTGAGGCGCGCGAACGCCTCGTCGCCGTCGGCCTGCCGCTGGGCGGCGAGCCGCCCAGCGCCGCTCTGCGCCGGCTCGAGGGCGACCTCGAAGGATCTGCCCGCGGTCGTGGTCTGGTCGCATTCTGGCTCCGGCACCAGCACGAGCTGCTTGAGCTGATCAACTCGAACCGGCGGGTAATGATCACGTGGCACCGCAGCGGCGCGTCCGGGCTGTTCCAGCTGCTCACCCGGATGCTCAGCCAGCCCGACCTGACCGTCCCGGAGACGATCAACGGCCAGCCCGTCGGTCACTGCCTGGACGCTGTCTGCGCCGTACTCGACCGCTTCGCCAGCCCTCAGCTCCGGGCTGACCTGACCCGCACCCGCGCCGCGCTGCCGGAACTGGGTGGCCTGACGTACGCGCGGATCTGCTCGGCACTGGCGGCCGGCTGATGGTCACCGACGACGAGGCACTGGCGATCAAGACGCGGGTCGCCCCACAGCTCTTGGCCCTGCCGGGCGTCACCGCAGTCGGCCTGGGGAGCAAGGAGACCGGCCGCCGGGCCACCGGGGAGCTGGCGCTGAAGGTGTTCGTCACCGTCAAGCGCCCGGCCAATCAGGTGGCCGCCGCCGAAGTCATCCCGCGCGAGATCGACGGCCTGCCCACCGACGTGATCCAGAGCGGCGCGCGCCACCTGCTGGCCGCTCCGACCGGCGTTTACGAAGTCGACGAGAACGAGGACGACACCCGGTCCCGGCCGATGACCGGCGGACGGGCCATCCGCCGCGAGGACAGCACCCACGTGGGCACCCTGGGTTGCTTTCTGGTCGACCCGGCCGAGCCGGGCACTGCCTATGCGCTCACGAACTACCACGTAGTGGCTCCTCCGGACGTCCCCATGCCGGACCGTGACATCTCCGCAGTGGGCCAGCCGAGGGGCCGGTCGAGCGTGACCGGGTGCTGCAACGACCTCTTCGGCAAGTACGCCGACAGCGCGCATGACCGCGACGACGGCAAGGACGAGGCCGTGATCAAGCTCGACCCGGGCACGCAGTGGCTGGCCGAGATCGCCGACATCGGCATCGTCACCGAAAAGCACGAGATCACCCCGGCCGAGGCGGCATCGCATACCTACCAGGTACGCAAACGTGGCTGTCGCACGTTGCTCACGGGGGGTGTCGTGAGCGCCGTCAACACCTCGGCCGGGCAGTCGGACAACGAGATAGTGATCGACCCCAACCCCAACCCCGAAGCCGGCGCTCGCACCGTCTTCTTCGTCTACGAAGGTGACTCCGGGTCGGCTCTGGTCAGCGACAACAAGGAGGTCGTCGGGCTGGTCTACAAGCGCGACGACGCCGGTCACGGCTATGCCCTCGCGATCGACCATGTCCTCGAACGGCTGGACGCGGCCCTGAGCGAGACGCTGAACCGGAGCGTGACGCTGGAAGTGGCGAGGGCAACACAGGTCGGCCTGGTGAACACCGTTCCCGGTGCGGCGATGGTGGCGACTCCACCTGAGCTGGCCGCCCAGCTCGGCCCGGCACCACGTCCGGCTCCGCGCCCGGCGCCGGCCGCAGTCACCACGCCCGTGGCGACTGGGTGGATGCCGCCCGTCGCAACACCGGCTTTCCTGCAGCGGGACCTGGACCGTTCAGCCACCGGCCGGCTTGTGATCACCACCTGGCTCACCCATCAGCGCGAGCTGCTGGGGCTGATCAACAGCAACCGCCGGGTCGCGCTCGCCTGGCACCGGACCGGGCTGTCCGGGCTGGTGCAGGTGCTCGCGCGGATGCCCGCCGAGCCAGACCTGGCCCTGCCCGCGACCCTGCACGGCGAGCCGGTGCGCACCGTGCTGACCCGGATGCGCGCGACCCTGGACCGCTTCGCCAGCCCCGGCCTGTCGGCCGACCTGGCCAGGCTGGACCGTGTCCTCCCTGACCTCGGTGGGCTGAGCTACCCGGGGATCATCGCGGCGTTCGGGACGGACTGAGCCATGGCCGACCAACCGGGAACGTTCGAAACCCTCGCCCTGGAGATCGGGCGCGCCATCGGGGCGGCGGCCAGCCTCCTGGGCGACGACCAGGTGCTGGACACGTTCGCGGCGTTTGGTGTTCAGTTCCCGCCGGAGCTGCTCACCGACGCCGGCGTGACCGCGGCCCGCGGGGCGATCGTCACCGCGGGCACGCGGCTCGGCGACCAGGTGCACACGCTCGAGACCGCGCTCGAAGCCGGAAACGGCGCGGACATCGTGGCCGCCGCGATCGCCCTGGCCGGCACCGTGGGCCAGCTCGTCGACGCCTTCACCCACCTGCCCGGCGCGCTGCAGGCAGCGGTTCCCGGGCTGCCTGGCATCACGGCCGCCCAGGTGAACGCGCTGGTGGCGGACCTGCCGGATCGGCTGCTGGACCTGCTGATCTTCAATGCCATCGACGCGGTTCCCGTCGCCGGCGCGATCCTGCAGGTGTTCGGCGTGGTCGAGCGCACCTTTGTCGCTGGTGACGCCAGCGACCCGGCCAAGCCCGACTTCGAGAAGATCGAGCTGCACCTCGACCAGCTCTTCCCCGCGATCACCAACCCGGTCGCGCACCTGCAGGCGCTCTACGGATGGGGCCAGCCAGGCTTCGACGCCACCACGCTGCTCACGGTCCTGGACAGCGCGCTCGGCCTGCTCGGCCTGCCGGTGCTGCTCCGGCCGGCGTCCGGTGCCGACCCCATCACCCTGGAGGCCTGGGCGCTGGACCTGCGCCCGACCAGCAGCGGGCCACCCGGGCTCGAGGTCGACCTCGCGCTGCCGGCGCAACTCGACCAGACGAGCACGTTCCCGTTGTCGCCACCCACCTGGGTGGTCACGATCACCAACCATGTCGCGATCGTGGCCCGGGCGAGTGGGTCCATCCGGCCGCCGTTCGCGATCGACCTTGCCCCGCCCAGCGGTGGTCAGATCTCGGCCAGCACCGCCCTGGCGCTGACCGCGCAGCCCCCCGACCCGATGATCCTGCTCGGCGACACCGGCGGTTCGCGCGCGCAGCTGTCCTCGATCACCCTCGGCGGCGGTCTCCAGCTCACCTGGGACAGCGGGAGCGGCACGGCAACCGGCGGCCCGACCGCGCAGGGCGCCATCACCGGCGGGAAGGTCGTCATCGACACGTCGCAGGGCGACGGGTTCATCAGCACGCTGCTGTCCGGCGTGCACGTCGAGTCCGACTTCGCGATCCAGTTCACGTTCTCGCCGGAGGACGGGGTGCGCTTCGAGGGCAGCGGCTCGCTGCAGATCCAGCTGCCCACCCACGTGACCCTTGGCCCGGTCGACATCGAGTCGCTGTACATCGTGGCCGGCATCGACAACGGCAACTTCCCGGTCGAGTTGTCGGCCGCGATCTCCGGCCAGCTCGGGCCGCTGGCGGCCAGCGTGGACCGGCTGGGCGCGATCGTGACCCTGAGCTTCCCGCCCGGCGGCGGCAACATCGGCCCCGGCCAGGTCGACGTCGCGTTCAAACCGCCCACGGGCGTTGGCCTGTCCCTCGACCTCGCGGTGATCACCGGTGGCGGGTTCCTGTCGATCGACACCGCGCGCGGCGAGTACAGCGGCGTACTCCAGTTCCAGATCGCCGGGTTCATCGGCGTCACCGCGATCGGCCTGCTGAACACCAAGAACCCGGACGGCAGCCCCGGTTTCTCGCTGCTGATCATCCTGACCGCCGACTTCGGGCCGGGCTTCCAGCTCGGCTTCGGCTTCACCCTCAACGCCGTCGGAGGGCTGCTCGGGCTCAACCGGACCATGCTCTTCCAGCCGCTGATGGACGCGGTGCGATCGGGTGCCATCGACTCCATCATGTTCCCCCGCGATGTGGTCGCGAACGCTCCGAAGATCATCAGCGACCTGCGCGCGATCTTCCCGCCGCAGCAGGGAACCTTCCTGATCGGCCCGATGGCCAAGCTCGGCTGGGGTGAGCCGACGCTGGTCAGCGTCTCGCTCGGCGTGATCATCGTCATCCCGCCGGGGGACATCGCCATCCTGGGGGTGCTGCGCCTGGCCCTGCCAGCAGACGACGTCGCCATCCTGGAGCTGCAGGTCAACTTCGCCGGGGCGCTGGAGTTCAGCAAGTCGCGGCTGTACTTCTTTGCCTCGCTCTACGACTCGCACCTGCTGTTCATCACGATCCAGGGCGAGATGGGGCTGCTGGTCGCCTGGGGCGACGATGCCGACTTCGTCGTCACCGTCGGCGGCTTCCACCCCAGGTTCAGCCCGCCGCCGTTGCCCTTCCCCACCCCACAGCGCATCGAAGTCGACCTGATCAACGAGTCCTACGCGCGAATCCGGGCGACCGGGTACTTCGCCGTGACCACCAACACCGTGCAGTTCGGCTCCACCAGCGACATGTTCTTCGGCTTTTCGGCCTTGTCGGTCCAGGGGCACAGCAGCTTCGACGCGCTCATCCAGTTCTCGCCGTTCCACTTCTCCGTCGAGATCTCGACGTCGTTCTCGGTGAACGTCTTCGGTGTCGGTGTCTGGGGGCTCGGCATCGACCTCACCCTCGAGGGCCCGACGCCGTGGCACGCGCACGGCACCGCCTCGATCTCGCTCCTGTTCTTCTCCATCGGCGTCGACGTCGACGTGACGTGGGGCGACGACCGGGACACGTCGCTGCCACCGGTCGCCGTCCTGCCGATCCTGTCCGGCGAGTTCGGCAAGCGGACCAACTGGAAGGCGGTGCCGCCGAGCAGCGCCGGTCTCCTGGTCTCGCTGCGCCAGCTCGATCCCGGCGACACCGACCTGGTCCTGCACCCCGTCGGCACGCTCCAGGTCAGCCAGCGGCTCGTGCCGCTCGACCTGACGCTCGACCACGTCGGCAGCCAGAAACCCAGCGACGGCAACCGCTGGGCGCTGGCGATCACGTCCACCGGGCTGATCAAGGTGCGCGATCTGCAGGAGCCGTTCGCCCCGGCGCAGTTCCAGGACACCGACGACGCGACGAAGCTGTCCGAGCCGGCCTTCTCGCCGCAGGACAGTGGCATTGAGCTCGCGCCGTCCGGGCGGGCGCTCGACACCGGCACGGCGCTGACCCGGACGGTCCGCTACGACCTCACCATCGTCGACACGCGCCTCCAGCCGCCGAAACGGGTCCGGTTCTTCGCCTACCCCGGCGGCCTGTTCACCCACTGGCTGGACGGCGCTGCGGTGACCCACAACGACCTCTCCCATGCGCAGACGACGCTGCGCCGCCCGTACGACGCGTCGGTGGGCGTCGCCGCCGAGACCTATACCGTCGCGCTCCAGTCCGACAACACCGTCCTGGACGCCACGTCCGGCACGTTCACCAGCCGCGCCGCAGCCCTGGATCACCTGAGCCAGGCGGTCGCCGCCGATCCCGGGCTCTCGGGGCAACTGCACGTGCTGCCGAGCTTCGAGGTGGTGAGCGCGTGAGCACCCCGTTGCCGACGTACTCGTTCCTGCCATGGTTGCGCCGCGGGATCGCCAACACCCTGACGGCCGCCGACGGCGACACCTCCGTGCACACCCGGGCTGGCATCCGCGTCGACCTGGAGCTGACCGGCAACCCCGTCGGCACGGGCCCGGCACCGAGCGCGCCCTTCGGCCAGAACGTCGCGCTGTACGGCCCGGGCGATCTGATCGGGGTCGACGGCCGGGTCGTGGTCCGGACCGAGCCGCGCAACTGGATCACGAACTTCGAGTCGAACTACCTGCCGGCGGTCGACTTCTACGACGAGGACTTCCCCTGGCGCTACACGCCGGCCGCGCCGTCCGGCGACCATCTGCGGCTGCGCCCGTGGATCACGCTGGTCGTGCTCACCGAGCAGGAGTTCGAGGAGGCGCAGGACATCTCCGGGCGGCCGCTCCCCTACATCACCGTCCCGGACGCCAGCGTGCTGCCACCGGCCGACGATCTGTGGGCGTGGGCCCATGTCCACCTCAACCAGAGCGTCGCAGGCGCGCCGGACGAGGTCGTCTCCGCCAATGTGCCCGGCGTACTCGGCCGCGTCCAGACCCTGCTGGGCCAGAACCCGGACCTCGGCTACTCCCGGTTGCTCTGTCCGCGCCGGCTGGCCGACGACACCGCATACCACGCGTTCGTCGTGCCAACGTTCGAGACGGGCCGGCTGGCCGGGCTCGGCCTGGACCCGGCCGTGGCCCCGTTCGCCACCGCGTCGGCGTGGGCCGGCTACGCCGGCCGCCAGGCCGGCACCCAGTACCCCTTCTACCTGCGCTGGTACTTCCGCACCGGGACGCACGGCGACTTCGAGTACCTCGTGCGGCTGCTGACCCCGCAGGTCGTCGACCCGCGGGTCGGTACCCGCGACATAGACGTCCTCGCCCCCGGCGCCAACCTGCCCGGCATCACGAACCTCGGCGGCGTGCTGCGTCTCGGTGGGGCGCTGCAGGTACCCGACCTGGACCTTGACCCCGCGCAACTGGCCGAGCGGCAGGAGTTCGAGAACTGGGATCAGCCGTTCCCGCACCCGTTCGAGCAAGCGCTGGCCGCGTTCATCGACCTGCCGGACGACTATGCCGTCCAGAGCGCCGCCGACGCCAACTCCGCGTCCGGCCTCGGGACGGGCGTCGAGGACGACCCGGACCCGCTGATCACGGCACCGCTGTACGGGCAGTGGCACGCGCTGACCCAGCGGCTGCTCACCAACCGGGACGGAACGCCAGCGCCGAACCAGCAGAACTGGGTGCACCGGCTCAACCTGGACCCGAGGTTCCGCGTTGCGGCCGGCTTCGGCTCGGACGTGGTGCAGGCCAACCAGGAGGCCTACGTCGATGACGCCTGGCAGCAGATCGGCGACGTTCTCGCCGCGAACAGCCGCATCCGCTTCCTGCACCTGGCCACCGAAGTCGGCACGCGCTGGTTCACCCGGCAGGTGCAGCCGCTGGCGGACGCGCAGCCGGAACGTGCGTTCGCGCTCACGGCGCCGGTACACAGCCGCATCCTCGGCAGCCCGACGACGATCGCCGCGCAGCGGCGGGCGAGCCTGGTCCCGCCGGTGCTGACCTCCGCACCGCTGCGCCGGGCGACCCGTCCGGGCGCGCGCCTGATGCGGTCCTTGCCGTTCACGGCGGCGGTCCAGCCGGGCAACCTGCTCGCGCGGATCAACGCCGGCGAGGTGAGCGCCGCGCCGCCGAAGGTGGTTCCGCCGGGCGTCGTCACGGTCGGACAGGTCGCCGGCGCCGCACCGGCCGTACCGGGCGCGCCCGGCGCATGGTGGCGCCGGCTGCTTGCCCGCTTCGGCTGGCTGCCGTGGCTGCTCATCGCGGTGGGCATCCTGGCGCTGATCGTGTTGAGCCTGCTCGGCCCGGCCGGGGCCGTTCTCGGGCTGGTCGCGCTCGCCGCGCTCGTCGCGCTGGCCCTGCGCCTGTGGGCGGCGGAACGTGAGCCCGAGCCCCCCGCGGCCGGGATCGACGAGGACCACCAGCATCCCGGGGCAGTCACCGGCCTGCCCCACAACCCCGGCTTCGTCCTCACCGCCGCGGGCGCGGGTACGGCGACGCCGGCCGGCGCCAGCGACAGCCCCACCGCGGTGCGGTTCAAGGATGCGCTGCGCGCGTCGTACGCGCTCGTCGACGCCAGCCGCCCGGCCGGGGCCGCGCCGAAGCTGGCCAGCCTTGACCTCAGCGCGCTGACCACCACGGCCGTCGCCGGAGTGAACCCGCGGTCCACCGTAGTCCAGCGGGGGTTCAGCACCATCACGCTCGCGCCGTGGGTCGCCGGCCAGCTCACCGAGGACTTCGGCGAGGTGATGGCCTACCCGCGCATCGACCTGCCCATGTACGCGCCGCTCAAGGCGATCTCGGCCGAGCTTTTCCTGCCCAACATCAACCTGATCCCCCCGAACAGCATCACCCTGGTCGAGACGAACCAGCGCTTCATCGAGGCGTACATGGTCGGCCTCAACCATGAGTTCGCCCGGGAGCTGCTGTGGCGCGAGTTCCCGACCGACCAGCGCGGCTCGTACTTCCGGCAGTTCTGGGACGTCCGCAGCGTGATCAACACCGCCGGGCTGAGCCAGGACGCGCTGCGCGAGCAGCTCTACGACATCCCCGAACTGCACCAGTGGGCGCTCACGTCTGGATTGGGTACGCACAACAATCGGGATCCCGGCGGAACCGAGCCGGCGCAAGCCGTGCTCGTGATCCGCGGCGAACTGCTGAAGAAGTACCCGACCGCGGTGATCTACGCCAACCGGGCCGACTGGGAGTATGAGCCGGACGGCCGCACGCCGGACCTGACCAAGCCGCGCACGCTGGTACCGCTGCTGCCTGGCGAGGAGACGGCCCCTCCGCCGAGCAAGGTACGGATGCCGCTGTACGAGGCCAAGGCCGACCCGGACATCTACTTCTTCGGCTTCGACCTCACCGTCCCCGAGGCCAAGGGCGGAACCGGGCATCCGCCCGACACCGACCCCGGCTGGTTCTTCGTGATCAAGGAGCGGCCCGGCGAGCCGAGGTTCGGCCTGGAGATCGACCCGATTGCGAACCCTGAGGTGATCGACGAGCTCAGCTGGCCCGACGCCGTGCCGGGGATCCACGACGGCGCGTTCCTGCCCGCGTCGGCGCTGGGGTCGGTCACGCTGGCCCACCCGCCCGCGGGCGACCCGGAGGGGAAGCTGCCGCAGTACACCGATGACGAGAAGGCGCTGACCGCCGCGGCCAGCTCCGCCCGGTGGGCCTACGAGCTGTTCCGCCCGCCGGTCATGGTGGCCGTGCACGCCGACGAGATGCTCCGGTGAACGCCTTCGACGAGGCGCGGGCGCAGCTCGCCGAGGCGCAGGCCACCGCGGCAGCCGCGCGGTCGGCAGTGTCGGCGGCCCGCAACGCCGGCCGGCGTGACCCCAGGCTCGCCGCCGCATCGGCGCACGCGAACGCGGCACTGGCCGAGGCGGTCGCCGGCTTCGGCGCCGTCAACGATCCGCGGGAAGCCGCGCGGCAACTGGCCGACACCGCACCGTTCGTGCTGTTCCCGGTGCGCCTCGAGACGCGGTTCGGCGCCGCCCGGCCGGACCAGGGCGGCGACCAGCCCGGCGGTGACGGCGCCGTGGCGGGGGCCACCCCGCAGCTGTGGGTGCGCGTCTATCCCGATGACTGCTCGATCGACACCTTCGAGGCGGACCTCACGGCCACGGAGCTGAGCAACGTCAAGCGGTACTGGCAGGGGGTCTGGCGCGCGGCCGGCGACGAGGGCATGGAGCGGGCGGCCTGGGCCGATCTGGTCGCGGCGCACGGCTCCGGCCGGGCGGGCTACCTGGCCGATACCTACCAGCCGAGCAACCCGGCGGACCGGCCCACCAGGGCCGCCGCGACCGACGAGTTCCTGGTGATCGCGACCCAGACGCCGCTGCCGGGGGCCGAGGCGAGCGCCGTCGCGCAGTACTGGACGGCGGTCTGGGTGGCGACCACTCCCGCCCAGCTCGACGCGGCCAGCGCCGCGCTCACGGCGGCCGTCGGCGCGGCGCGCGCGGCTGAGCTGATCGCCGGCTACGTGCCGGGCAACCTGGCCGACGCCCCTGCCCCACCGGCCACCACGAGCGGCGTCGCGGTCGCGACCGTGTTCCTGGTCTTCCCGCCCGACCCGCCGGCCAAGCCGTCGTCGTGGACCGAGGCACCCCACGTCGCGGCCTTCCCCGACCGCTTCGCCGTGCTCGGCTACCGGGGCGGTGAGCAGGTGCTCGAGGCCCTGGGCGCGCCGATCACGCTGCCGCTCTACGTCGGACCCGACCCGTCCGCGAACCCGGACGACGCGATCCATCCCGTGGGCCCCGACCTGGCCGTCCCGGGCGAGCTGAGCTGGCTGGTCGACTTCGACGCGGCCGTTGCCGCCGGCATGGGCATCGCCATCGACATCTCGGCGGCCGACGCCGAACTCGGCTTCGACCGGTTGCTCGTCCTCGGCGTCAGCCTCGCCGCTGACGTCACGACCGCCGCGGCGACCCTGGGTGAGCTGCTCACCCATCACCACATCGGCCGCGCCGGGCTGTCCCTGATCCCCCAGGGCACCGCGGCGCACAACGTGGCCGGCGCGACCTCCGGCTACACCCGGCTCGACGACGCCGACCAGAGCTTCGCCGACCGCCAGGCCGTCCCGCTGTTCTCGGCCAGCCCCGACCCGAACCAGGCCGCCGACGGGCAGTGGCTGGCGACGGCCCTGGGCATCGACCCGAGCGTCCTGCAGGCCGTGCACGCCGCTGGCGGCATGGACCAGGCCCGGGCCAGGGCGATGCAGCGCGCGCTGTGGCCCGCCACCCTCGGCTACTGGCTCGACAAGCTGCTCGCACCGGCCTTCGACGACCAGACGGTGGCCGATCTGCGGGCCTACTTCACCAGCTACGTCCGCGGCCGCGGCGCCCTGCCAGCGGTCCGGATCGGCGGACAGGCCTACGGCGTGCTGCCGACCACGGCCCTTTCCCGCATCGGCTGGCTCGACCAGCCCCGCGAGGTGGGCGGGCAGCGGTTCCTGGCCGGCCTGCTGCGCGTGCTGCGGCTGGTACAGGCCGACTGGAACGGCTTCGCGCAGGGCGTCTCCCGGGTCGGCGGCAGCGGGGACGCGCACCAGATCCTGCTGGACATCCTCGGCCTGCACCCGGACTCGGCGGAGTACTACTGGCGGTACTCGCAGAGCCTGACCGAGCTGTACAACGTGGTCAACCTGTGGGGCCTGGGCCCGCAGTTCTGGAACGCCCTGGCCGAACTGGCCCTGCAGGCGTCGGGTACGGCGCTGCTGAGCCGCCTGGGCGACCCGTACCCCGACCCGGACCTGCTGCAGCACGCGTTCTTCACCGAGTCCGGCCTGGTACAGACGGTCGTCGACGACCGGCCCTCGTCGGAGACCGACCCCGTCCGCGCCTACACCGACGACAAGCGCAACTACCTGCAGTGGCTGGCCGACACCGCGAGCACGTCGCTGGACGACGTCGTCGCCGAACGCGGCTTCACCGGTGACGTCTCGCCCCAGGCACTGCTCTATCTCTACCTGCGGCACGCCGTGCTGCTCGGGTACTACGACTCCAGCTACTACCTGCACCGCTCGGCCGGCTTCCTGACGCAGGAGCAACTGGCGGCCATGAAGCCGGAGGCGCCGTTCATCCACGTCGATGAGTCGGCCAGCGCAAGCGAGAGCCGGTACGCGGCGCTCTACAAGGCCGAGCCGCGCATCACCACCAGCCCGACCCAGCTCGTCGGTGACTACATCACGAGCCATCTCACCGGGCTGGGCGAGTCCGCTGACCTGGCCGACCAGATCGCCGCGCTGCGGCAACTGGCCCCCACCCCCACCGCGGAACTGGAGCGGCTCTTCGCCGAGCACGTCGACACGGCCAGCTACCGGCTGGACTCCTGGCTGCTCGGCCTGCCGGCGCTGCAGCTGGACCGGATGCGGGCGGCAGCGGCGAACGAACAGGGGAACGGCGACGGGAAGGGCGACGGTGGCGGGACGGGCTGCTACCTGGGTGCGTACGCATGGGTGGAGGACCTGCGCCCGTCCGGCTCGGTGCTGGAGCCGGCCCAGCCGCCCGAGGACGTCGCGGGCGACTTCACCGGCGGCGGAACCCTGCGGCACGACCCGGCCAGCGGTGGCTACATCCACGCGCCGTCGCTGCCGCACGCGCGCAGCGCCGCCGTCCTGCGCAGCGGCTATCTCGCTAACGCGAGCACGACCAACCCGGACACGCTCGCGGTCAACCTGTCGTCGGACCGGGTCCGGCTGGCGCTGGCCACTCTCGAGGGGATGCGCAACGGGCAGAGCATCGGGGCACTGCTGGGCTACCGCTTCGAGCGCGGGCTGCACGACAGCTCCGGGCTGGCCGAGGTGGACAAGTTCATCTTCCCGTTGCGCAAGGCATTCCCCCTGGTGGCCGACTCGCTCGCGTCGACGCAGACCCCGCCGGACGTGCCGATCGAGGCCATCGAGGCCAGCAACGTGCTGGACGGGCGCAAGCTGATCGCCCGCATCGAGTCCGCGGGCGTCAGCACCTACCCGTTCGGCCGGACGGACCTTCCGGGCGCCACCGGCCCCGAGTCGGCGGCGATCAACGCACAGGTGCAGGCGATGCTGGACGTCAACGACGCCATCGCCGACGTGGCGCTGGCCGAGGGCGTGCATCAGGCCGTGCAGGGCAACTTCGACCGGGCGGCGGCCACCCTGGACGCGTACGGCGTCGGTTCCTTCCCGCCGGACCCCGAGGTCGTCCAGACGCCGGCCCCGGGCGTCGGGCTGACCCATCGCGTGGCCGTGCACCTGCGGCCGGGGCTGACCGCACCCGCGGGCGCCGGCCCCCGCGCGGTGGCCGGGCCGGCCCTCGAACGCTGGCTTGGCGACGTGCTGCCCGACCCGGCCAAGGTCGGCGCCACGGTGACGTGGACCGATCCACTGGACGGCACCACCGCCCGCTCCGCTCCGGTCACGCTGGCCAGCCTGGACCTCGGCGTGCTCGACATCGTGGACCTGCTCCGCCCGGACGACGTTCAGGCGATGTCCGAACTCGACGACCGCATCCTGCG
>Ga0070709_10000647_pt1 | contig 19792 bp, 20 predicted proteins | sample LARL51metaG_FD_65449 | JGI IMG/M metagenome (GOLD analysis project Ga0070709, IMG submission 65449) | Corn, switchgrass and miscanthus rhizosphere microbial communities from Kellogg Biological Station, Michigan, USA - LAR L5-1 metaG | ecosystem: Host-associated > Plants > Roots > Rhizosphere ... | reverse complement strand
CGCCGCGGTCGGCCAGTTCCTGGTAGCCGTCCTCGTAGTACAGTCCCGGATCCCGGCGCCAGGTGGCCTCCAGTGCGTCCGCCAGTGCCCGGGCGGCGGCTGCCTCGATCAGCGTGGCGCCGATGTACTCGCCGTCGGCGAGCGCCGGGTCCATCCGCTTGGTGATCCTGGCCAGCAGTCCGCGTTCGTCGAGCACGACCTTCATCTCCTCCTCGGCCAGTGGCTTGACGTTGTCGAGGGCGAGGATCACCCCGGCCGCACCGCGCGCGGCGAGCAGTGTCTTCTCCACGCTGGCGGGGTGCACCGTGTCGCCGTTGACCAGCAGAGCGCCCTGGGCGAATTGCTCGCGCGCCAGCCACAGCGAGTAGGCGTTGTTCCACTCCATGGCGCGGTCGTTGGGCACAAGCGTGAGCCGCACCTGGTGGGCGCGTTCGAGCGCGGCGGCCCGGCCGGAGATGGCCTGCCCGGCATGGCCCACGACGATCACGACCTCGTCCAGGCCCGCCGCGGCCAGGTTGCGCAGCGCGATGTCGAGAATGGTGGTCGTGCCCGCCACCGGGAGCAGGGCCTTGGGCAGTGCATCGGTGTCCGGCCGCAACCGCCGCCCGGCCCCGGCCGCCAGCACCATTCCGATCACGTGTTGCGACCTTCCCATTACAGAACGTGCCCGAATGCCCAGCGTAGTGGCCGGCCGGGGCGGCGCAGGTAGAGTCCGGCTCATGCGAACGGTGGCCGTGGTGCTTGCGGGTGGCACCGGGGAACGCTTCGGCACGAGCGTCCCCAAGCAGTTGCTGCCGTTCGCCGGACGGCCGCTGATCGAGCACTCGGTGGCCGCGTTCGACGAGGCACCCGCCGTGGACTCGGTGCTGGTGGTGATGGCGGCCGGGCACGCCGGCCAGGTGCGCGAGGCGCTCGCGGGCGGTGGCTACCGCAAGCTCGCCGGGGTCATCCCCGGCGGCCCGTCCCGGGTCGAGTCCACCCGGTGCGCCATCGAGGCACTCGGCGGCGAGGAGTGCGACGTGCTGTTCCACGACGCGGCCAGGCCACTGGTGGACCAGCGGATCATCGCAGACTGCGTGGCCGCGCTCGCCGTGCACCGGGCGGTCGGGGTGGCGGTGCCGACTGCGGACACGATCGCCGTAGTCAGCGACGGGGTGATGACGGCCGTACCACGGCGGGACAGCCTGGTGCGGGTGCAGACCCCACAGGGCTTCCGGCTGTCGGTGATCCGGCGGGCGCACGAACTGGCGGCCGCCGATCCCGCGTTCGGCGACCTGCCCGCCACCGACGACTGCGGGATCGTGCTGCGCTACCTTCCCGACGTCGGCGTGCATGTCGTGGCGGGCAGCGAGCGAAACCTGAAGATCACCTTCCCGCGGGACCTGGCCGTCGCCGAGACCCTGCACCGCGACGCGCCCACCGGCTCGTAGGCAGCAGCCAGCCCGGGGTGCCAGGCGCCAGGCCGCCCGCCATGGCCAGCACCGCGGCGGGCGGCGCCAGGTACCTCAGGTTGACCGTGCCCGGGTGCTCGCGGCTGACCACGCGGCGCCAGCGGCCGTAGTTGAAGTACTGCACGGCCAGTTCCCGCACCGACCCGCGCGGCCGGTAGGTCACCCGGAGCCGGGGCTCGAACCAGATCAGCCCGCCCGCCTGCCGGATCCGGTGGTTCATCTCCCAGTCCTCGGCGCGCTGGTAGCCCTCGTCGTACCCGCCGACCTGCTCCAGCGCCACCCGCCGGTAGACGCCGAGGTAGACCGTGTCGGCCGGCCCCGTCTGCCCCCCGGCTTGCGCGGCGCAGCCCGCGCGCCCGGCAGGTCAGGGACGTCGGCTCGCTACGCGCGACCTCAGAGCCCGACGTCCTCCAGCATCTCGGTGACCAGGGCGGCGATCGGCGAGCGCTCGGAGCGCACCAGCGTCACGTGCGCGAACAGCGGGTGGCCCTTGAGCTTCTCGATCACCGCGACCACCCCGTCGTGCCTGCCCACCCGCAGGTTGTCGCGCTGCGCGACGTCGTGGGTGAGCACCACACGGGACCCGGTGCCGATCCGGGACAAGACCGTGAGCAGCACCCCGCGCTCCAGCGACTGGGCCTCGTCCACGATCACGAACGAGTCGTGCAGCGAGCGGCCCCTGATGTGGGTCAGCGGCAGCACCTCGAACATGTCCCGGCCCAGCACCTCGTCGATCACGTCCTGGGAGGTCACCGAGGAGAGGGTGTCGTAGACCGCCTGGGCCCACGGGTTCATCTTGTCCGCCTCGGAACCGGGCAGGTAGCCAAGCTCCTGCCCGCCCACCGCGTACAGCGGGCGGAACACGACGACCTTCCGGTGCTGGCGGCGGTCCATCACCGCTTCCAGGCCCGCGCACAGCGCCAGGGCCGACTTGCCCGTGCCGGCCCGGCCGCCCAGCGACACGATGCCGATCTCGGGGTCAAGCAGCAGTTCGAGCGCGACCCGCTGTTCCGCGCTCCGCCCGCGCAGGCCGAACGCCTGCGCGTCGCCCCGGACCAGGCGCACCGACTTGTCCGGCAGCACCCGGCCGAGCGCACTGCCGCCGCCGACACCCCCGGCGGTCAGCACCAGGCCCGTGTGGCACGGCAGGTCCCGGGCTGCCGGGCAGTCGAGCGAGCCGGACTCGTACAACTGCTCGATGTCGGCGGTGGTCACCGGGATCTCGGACATGCCGGTCCACCCGGAGTCGGCGGGTATCTCGGCGCGGTACTCCTCGGCGGTCAGCCCGAGCGAGGCGGCCTTCACGCGCAGCGGCAGGTCCTTGCTGACCAGGACCACGTGCTCGCCCTCGGCGGCCAGGCTGCGGGCGACGGAGAGGATGCGGGTGTCGTTGTCCCCGAGCCGGAAGCCCGGCGGGAGCACCTGTGGGTCGCTGTGATTCAGTTCGACCCGGACGGTGCCGTCGCTCTCCCCGACGGGCAGGTCATCATCGAGGCGGCCATAGGTGATTCGCAGGTCGTCCAGGTGCCGGAGCGCCTGGCGGGCGAAGAACCCCAGTTCAGGATGATGACGCTTGGCCTCCAGTTCGGTGATCACCACGATGGGCAGGACCACGCGGTGCTCCGCGAACCTGCCGATGGCGCCCGGGTCAGCGAGCAGCACGCTGGTGTCCAGGACGTAGGTCCGCCGCTCCGTGCTCGGTGCGCCGGGGCGGTCGGTGTCGGAGCCGGATGTGCTTTGCCGCACGGGGCGGCGGGCAGAAGAACTGGCCACTCGTTCTCCCCTGGGCGCCATGATGGCGCCGCGCTCAGACTTCCAGACGGGTGAGAGAGACCGGGCCGGCCCGCGAAAGGCCGGTCGCCGGCCCTTCGCTCGTCTCGCCTGCGTGCCAGGACAACAAGCTCGAGGATGTCGAGGGCCTTCCCGGCGGGCGGCTACGCACCGCCCATCCAGTTCCGACGGTACAGTCCTGGATCAATTCCCGGAAGTACCCATTGCGCTGGCCCAGGGGGGCGACCCCCTGGAACCCCCGATGGCCTACGGCCCGGTTCCTTCGTCACCGGGCCGGGGCCTTGGTGGCCCGGGGCATCCAGGCGCGATATATGGCCCTCAGGCGCCGAACCTGCGGTGCCGGGCGGCGTAGGAGCGCAGCGCGCGGAGGAAGTCCACCCGGCGGAAGGCCGGCCAGTAGGCGTCGCAGAAGTAGAACTCCGAGTGGACGCTCTGCCACAGCAGGAACCCGCCGAGCCGCTGTTCCCCCGAGGTGCGGATCACCAGGTCGGGGTCGGGCTGCCCGGCCGTATACAGGTGGTCGGCGATGTGCTCCACGTCCAGGATCTCGGCGAGTTCCTCGATGCTGGTGCCCTTGGTGGCATGGTCCTGCAGCAGCGACCGCACCGCGTCAGCGATCTCCCGCCGCCCGCCGTAGCCGACGGCCACGTTGACCATCAGCCCAGGGTTGCCCGTGGTGGCCTCGGCCGCGTCCTTGAGCACCTGCGCGGTGTCCACCGGGAGCAGGTCGAGGGCGCCGACCGGCTTGACGTTCCAGCCCTGGGCCACCAGTTCCCGTACGGTGCTCTCGATGATCCGGAGCAGCGTTTCGACCTCGCCGCCGGACCGGGACAGGTTGTCGGTGGACAGCAGCCAGAGCGTGACCACCTCGACCCCGGCCTGGCGGCACCAGCCGAGCAACTCGAAGATGTGGTCGGCGCCCTTCTGGTGGCCGTGGCTGACATCGGACAAGCCCGCCATGCGGGCCCACCGCCGGTTGCCGTCGAGGATCACCCCCACGTGCCTGGGGATCGAGTGCGGGGACAGTGACGCTTCCAGCCTGCGCTCGTAGAGCTTGTAGGCGAGTTCGCGCAGTCCCATCTGCACCCCTTCTGCGCTCATGCCAGACGGCCCATGCCAGATGATGGTGAGGCTGGTGAGAGTGCTACTAACCTACGTTAACCCCGTCCCGGCGTGGCATGACGCAGGGACGGGGTCAACATTCAACCAGGGTTTAGCCGATGGACTTGACGATCGCCTCATCCAGGCCTGGGAACGAGGCGAGGTACTCCCTGCGCTCCCGCTTCATCCGGTCCACCATCGCGTCGTACTCGCCGGTGCGGCCCTGCCTGGCGTACAGCAGGCGGGGCTGGAGGATCTCCGGGTCGTCCACGCCGGGGACCGACTGGGCGATCTCGTAGCCGAAGTCTGTGTCGGGCACCCACTCGATCGTTTCCTCCACGATCGCCTGCACGATCGCGGACGAGATCGGGATCGTGACCTTCTTGGACCCCTCGTGGTCGTCGCCGCCGCCTACCCGCCCGGTGTTGAGCACGAACACCTTCAGCTCATGGCTGTCGAGCAGTTCGAGCATCCGGTTGCCCATGTCGGCCATGGCGCGGGGGAAGAACGGGTTGGTGCCGGGCACCCGGAGGAACTTGCCCTCCTCGTCCTTGCCACCCGCGGACGTGCCGGTGGTCTCGCCGAGCATGAAGTACGCCGCCGCCTGCGCCCGGTCCAGCCGGGCCACGCCGGGCACGATGTTCTCGTTCCTGTTCAGGATGAGCAGGAACTCCGCGAGCGGTATGTCATTCGCCGGCCACGGGTCCACATATGAGAATGGCCAGGTCGTGCGGCCATTCTTGGTGTAGGACGTGTCGAAGAAGTCGACCTTCCCCAGCGCGTCCACGGACACGTTCTCCAGGTAGGCGTCCGGCTTGGTGGTCGCGTTGTAGATGGCCGGCTCGAACCGTGGGTCCAGCCCGAACGTCTTGGCGAAGCAGCCGTTCTCCGTCGTGTACACCCTGCCGCCCGGCATGAGCGCGATGAAGTCGTCCTGGGCGGGCTTGCTGCCAAGCTGCGTGGTGAACGTCGTGGTCGTCTTGCCGGTGCCGGACAGGCCCACGATGAGCACGCCCCGCGGGCGGCCGCCGACCGGGATGACCTTGCAGCCGGCGTGCAGCGACAGGCCACCGCGGTCGTAGACGATGTTGTTCCACATCCGCAGGCCGCCCTTCTTCGACTCACCGAAGTAGTCGGAGTTGAGCACCCTGGTGATGTTGCTGTTCAGGTCCACCGCGATCACCCGGTCGTTCGGGTAGCCCGGGGCGGGCAGGTTCGGCGTGTAGATGACCGTGGTGTCCGGATCCCAGGTCTCCGGGTCGTAGTCCTCGCCCACCGGGTAGTAGAGCTGCTTCTGCATGCCGGCCACGTTGGCGTTGGCCGCCTCCATGACCAGCCGGGCGCGCGTGCGGAACTGCGGGTCCGACCCGATGTAGCCGTCCACGACGACCATGTGGGCGTCGGCGATGTAGGCATCCTGCTCCGCGGCGATCCGGTCGAATTCCGCGCGGGTAATCGTTTGCTTGGTCGCATTGGTCGAGTCCTCGACGATGAACGTCGACCGGGTACTCCGCGAGTCCACGCGCGCCCGCACGTTCACATTGCCAAACTCCGTGACCGAAGCGTTCGGCATTTTCTCCGTTAGCTCACGAAGCCGTTCCGCAGTGGGATTCCATTCCACCGCTGCCGCATTCACCTGCTGCCCCACAGTTGCTCCTCCTCCTGGGCGCCGGCCCGAGCCCGGTCCGGGGGTCTGCCCGCCGCCGGGCACGCTCGCGTGCGCCCTACGCTGCGAGATCTGGGGAGTGTACCCGGCAGCGGCCCAACGAATGCAGGCCGGGTGCCCGTAACAGCGGCGCGGCCGCCGCTCCCGGCCGGCATGACAGAGGAAGCGATACGCACCGGGCCCGGCTTACGTAAGCCGGGCCCGGTGCGGAAAGTCCTCGCTAGGTGCATCCGGAAATGAGCGCAAACGGCCACCGGAGAGCGCGCCCGGAGAAGCATTACACGATGTTTGGTTTAGACCTATGGTTTAAACCGCTCGCGATAATTCACCGCTGGTCACGAGCGGGGCCCCTCGGCGCGAACCTGTTCTACCTGGCGCAGCGCGTCGCGCAGGGCACAGAGCCAGGAGTCCTCGTGTTCGCCGACCAGGCGCACGCACCAGGCGAGCGCGTCGCTGCGGCTGCGGGCCACGCCGGCCTCGACCAGCGTGTCCAGCACCCGCCGCTCGGCCTGGCGCAACCGGGTCATGACCGGGACCGAAAGTGTGGTGAACATCACTTTCCTGCCCTCGCTCACCACACCCCAGGACACCTTGCGGCCGAACCGCATCTCCGCCTCGCGGGCAATCCCGATCCGGGCATCACGGGTCTCCGCGCGGAACCGCCGGCTTCGCCCCGCCGCCAAGGCCTCCGCCCCGGTCGACCCCTCACCCTCGGCGCCCTCTCCGGCAGCCCCCTTCACCGCAGGAAGCTCCCCAACAACCGTGATCTCCTCACGGTCCACAATCACCTCAGGCTCCCCCACGAACCACCCCTCAGGAAGGCGCCCCAGGAACCACGCACGTATCTGCCCAGCAGCATCTGCCGCAACGCGTTCTGTCCCCGTACTCATGTAATTACGATTACACCTAGCCTGGGGCTGCGCAAGCTTCCATGGTCGGGCGGTACCAGGAGCCGCAGGAGGTTCAGACCGAGGTGGCGGCGACCTGGGCGGCGACGGCGGGCGAGACGTCGATCGCGCCGGCGAACCCGCTCCCCACGTCGACCGGGACGATCTCGACGTTCATGCCTGGTTCCGGGGCCTGGATCATCTTGCCGCCGCCGAGATAGATGGCGACGTGCGAGATGTAGTCGGGCGCGGTCGGGTCGGTGTGGTAGAAGAGCAGGTCACCCGGCGCGAGCTGGCTCACGGGCACCGCGGGGCCTGTGCGTGCCTGGTCGGCGGCCACCCGCGGCATGATCACGCCGGCCTGGCGGAAGGACCATTGCACCAAGCCGGAGCAGTCGAATGACGTGGGCCCGGCTGCGCCCCAGATGTACGGCATGCCGAGCCGGCTCACCGCCGCTTCCAGGAAGGCGTGGATCACGGACGCGGAGGCCAGGCCGCCGACGGTCGGCTGCACCGAGCCCGCCGGCGCCGAGGCCGAGGTCCCGCGGCCGGTCTGCACCACAAGCTGTTGCACCTCGGTGCCGTGCGGCAGCGCCTTCTTGATCTCGCGGGTCAGCTTGGCGAAGTGGGCCGAGGGTGCGCTGATCACGATCGCGTTGCGCACCGGAAAGCCGAGTGAGCGGGCAGCCTTGTCGGTGATCACCGCGTCGACACCGCCGATGCCCACCGTGCCGAACCTGCCGACCTGCATCGTCTGCACGGTGCGCCCGGCCACCGTGACCGGCGTCCCGGTGGGGAGCTTGTCGTGCTTGCCCATCTCGTAGGACAGGCCCAGGCCACCGCCCGCCACGCTGCGCCAGAACGCGTTGTCCTTTGCGGTCGGCTTGGCGGCGAACCGGCGGAAGCCCGACGGGTTGACGCCCAGCACGGCGGCGAACCTGCCGTTGACCCGGACCCGGGCCGCGTCCACGGCCTGCACCGCGCGCACGCCGGACAGGTGGCGGACCTTGTTCACGGCCGCGGCCGGGAGTGTGGTGTCCGACACCGCGACCACGTCCACCGGCAGCACATGCTTCAGCGGGGCCACATCGGCAGCGGTGCTGACGGCCGGGGCGGCGGGAGCGGTGGGCGACGGCAGCAGGGCGGGCGCCGTCCGGCTGAGCAGCCAGGGCTGCGCCGAGGGCGCGGGGCCGGGGCCGACAGGGCCGGTGCTGTGGATGCTTGCGGACGCCATACCGGGCCAGCCGGCCGCGACGACCACGAGTGCGGTGACGGCCCCAAGCGCGGGCGCGGGCAACCGCCGCGCGCGCCGGTTCGAGCGCGGGTCCCCTTGGGCGGGGTGGCGGGGTCGAGGCCAGCACTGTGCCGGGGTCTCCCCAGAGGGGCGGCTCCTGCCCAGTTCCACGCTCTTCACCGTCCTTGCCGCTCGGCGTGCATACCCCTGTCAATCGACTCAGGATTTCCCACTATTCCATCGCCTTAGACGTCCTGGCCAGGGCTGACGGTTCCAAAATCTCTTTCAGCCCAGGTCACGGCGGGGTATCGCAGCGCTTCCCGAAGTTCCATGTGATCAGTGATAGGGGTACGGCAGGTGAAATTTCGGCAGATGTAGACCGCCGGGGAGCCGTCAACCGGGTGGCGCCCTTCGAGGAGCGGCACGGCGCCCGCGGCCTCGCCGTCCGGTCCGCCGTCACCGAGCGCCAGCACGGCTCCTGGCGGCGCCATGAGCAGCGCGGCGCGGTGCAGCGCCGCGGTGCGCGGGTCCGTGGCCGCCCCGACGACCGCGATCTCCGCGGGCCCGGCAAGCACCGCCTCGGCAACCGCGAGGCCAGACCCGGCCGCGCGGGGGAACCGGCCGGCGATCGGCCCGAGCACGTTCAGCGCCGCCGCGGCCGCCTCCCGGTGCCGGGACGAGCCGGTGAGCGCGGAATAGCTCAGCAGCGCACCGGCTGCGGCGAAGGTCCCCGACGGGCTGGGCCCGTCGGCGGGATCCACGGGCCGGTACAGCAACCGCTCGCCGTCGTCGGCGGTGTCGTAGAAGCCGCCGCTGCCGTCGCCGAACCTGGTCAGCGCCGTTTCCAGGAGGTCACCGGCGAGCGTCAGCCAGCGGCCCTGACCGGTCACGCCGGACAGCGCCAGCAGCCCGTCCGCCAGACAGGCGTAATCCTCGAGCACCCCGGCGCCCGATCCCGCCTCGCCCGCGCGCGAGGTCCTGGCCAGGCGGCCATCCACCAGGTGCAGCGTGGTGAGCAGATCCGCCGCCTGCAGCGCCGCGGTCACGAACCCGGGTTCGGCGAAGAGCAGCCCGCACTCGGCGAGCGCGGCGATCGCCAGGCCGTTCCAGGCGGTGACCACCTTGTCGTCCCGGCCCGGGCGCACCCGCTCGTCGCGGGCGGCCAGCAGCGCCGCGCTGATCCGGTCGATCCGTTCGGAGTCCGCGGGATCCGAGCGGCGCTGGAGCACCGAGCGGCCGTGCTCGAACGTTCCGTCCGGGGTCACGCCGAATACCTCCGCCGCGTAACCGGCGTCATCGGGCCCCAGGACCTCGCGCAGCTCGTCCGGGGTCCAGGTGTAGAACAGCCCTTCTTCGCCGTCGCTGTCGGCGTCAAGCGCGGAGGCCAGCCCGCCCTCGCCGGTGCGCAGTTCGCGGATCATCCAGGCGCAGGTCTCCCTGGCCACCCGCGCGGCCAGCGGGTCGGCGGTGCGCCGCCACCAGTGCGCGTACGCCCGCGCGAGCAGGGCGTTGTCATAGAGCATCTTCTCGAAGTGCGGCACGACCCAGGCGGCGTCCACGCTGTAGCGGGCAAACCCGCCGCCGAGCTGGTCGTACATGCCCCCCCTGGCCATCGCCGCCATGGTGCCGGCGGCCATCTCCAGCGCCCGTTCGCCGCCGGGCGCGCCGGGCCGCTCGGAGTGCCGCAGCAGGAACTCGCACACCATCGACGGCGGGAACTTGGGGGCAGGGCCGAACCCGCCGCGCTGGGCGTCGTACCCGCGGGCCAGGTTGACGACCGCCTCGCGGCAGATGTCCGCGAATTCGGCCGTCTCGTCACCGTGCTGCCACGGCCCGGCCTGTTGCGCCAGTGCGGCGGCGATCCGGCTGGCCTGGTCGTCGACCCCGGCCCGGTCCTCGTGCCAGGCCGTGGTAATGGCGAGCACCAGGTGCTGGAACTGTGCGCGGGGGAAGTAGGTGCCGCAGTAGAACGGCGCACCGTCCGGGGTCATGAACACGGTCATCGGCCAGCCGCCCTGGCCGGTCATGGCCTGGGTCGCGGTCATGTACACCGCGTCCACGTCGGGCCGTTCCTCCCGGTCCACCTTGATGGACACGAGATTGTCGTTCAGCAGCGCCGCGGTCTGCGGATCCTCGAACGACTCGTGCGCCATCACGTGGCACCAGTGGCAGGCCGAGTAGCCGACCGACAGCATCACCGGCACGTCCCGCTCGCGTGCCGCCGCGAACGCCTCGGGTGACCACGGCCACCAGTCGACCGGGTTGTCCGCGTGCTGCAGGAGATAGGGGCTCGTCGCGTTCTTCAGCCGGTCTGCCATAAACCCATCTTCACCCGGCAGCAAGGCCGCCGGGCCGCGGGGGCGCGGGCAGGCGGCGGCCCGGCCGCAGCTTGACGACACTAGCAATAATGGTTATCGTTTTCATCAAGGCCCGCGCCGTGTGTCGCCGAGGCCTGTCCCTCCACAGAGACGGAACTGAGCCCATGCCTGTTCGCACCGGGATCGCGGTGGCCGCGCTGATGAGCGCGGGCCTGCTCGCGGCCGCGTGCTCGTCTGCCCCAGGGTCGCTCACCTCGGCGGGCGGCGGCATCGTGGCCGTCGGCGCGGAGAACGAGTACGCGAACGTGATCAGCCAGATCGGCGGCAAGTACGTGCACGTCACCGCGGTCCTGGACAATCCCAACACCGACCCGCACACGTTCGAGTCGAGCCCGTCGGTCTCCCAGACCGTCGGCGCGGCCCAGCTCGTGGTGCAGAACGGGGTCGGCTACGACGCCTGGATGGACAAGATCGAGGCCGCGGCACCGAACTCCAAGCGCAAGGTCATCGACGTGCAGAAGCTGCTGCACCTGCCGGACAGCACGCCGAACCCGCACCTGTGGTACGCGCCGTCCACCATGCCGACGGTGGCCAGGGCCATTGCCGCCGACCTCGCCGCGCTGCAGCCCGCGCACGCCGCGGCCTTCCGGGCAAACCTGGCCAGGTTCGACGCCTCGCTGCGGCCCTGGTACCAGGCGCTGGCGCACTTCAAGGCCGCCTACCCCGGTACCCCGGTGGCGACCACCGAGCCGGTCGGCGACTACATGCTCCAGGCGGCGGGGGCGCGGAACCTGACGCCGTTCGGCTTCCAGCGGGACGTCATGAACGGCGTGGATCCCTCGCCGCAGGATGTGTCCCTGCAGAACAGCCTGTTCTCCGGGCACAAGGTGCGGGTGTTCCTCTACAACCAGCAGGTGACCGACACGCTCACCCAGTCGTTCCTCGGCCTGGCCCGCAAGTACGGCATCCCCGTGGTCGGCCTGTACGAGACCATGCCGACCCCGGGATACACCTACCAGTCGTGGATGCTGGCCGAGGTAAAGGCGCTGCAGAAGGCGGTCGCCGGCAAGATCACGACATCAAGGCTGTGATGGTGGACCGAAACACTGTGATCACCGCGGAGCCGGGCCGGGCCACCGACCGCGAGCAGGCGCTCGCCGTCGAGGGTGTCAGTGTCCGGCTCGGCGGCCGTGAAGTACTGCACGACGTGCGGTTCTCCATCCGGGCCGGCGAGTTCGTGGGCCTCATCGGGTCCAACGGCGCTGGCAAGACGACCCTGCTGCGGGTGATCCTGGGGCTCCAGAAGCCCGCCGCCGGCCAGGTGCGCATCGGCGGCGAGGGCGGGGGCCGGCGGGACCGAGCCGTCGGATACGTCCCGCAGAAGATCGAACTCGACCCCGACATGCCGCTGCGGGCCAGGGACCTGGTGGGCCTCGGGCTCGACGGGAATCGGTTCGGCATCCCGCTGCCGTCCCGCGCCCGGCGCGCGATGGTCGACGAGATGCTGCACGCGGTGGGCGCCGCGGACTTCGCCGACGCCAGGGTCGGCACCCTGTCCGGCGGGGAGCAGCAGCGGGTGATGATCGCGCACGCGCTGATCAGCAAGCCCCGGCTGCTGCTCATGGACGAGCCGCTGGCGAACCTGGATATCCGCAGCGAGCAGGAGATAGTGAGCCTGCTCGCGCGGATCTCGAAGGAGCGCGGAATCGCCGTGCTGATCTCCGCACACGAGATCAACCCGCTGCTGCCGGTCATGGACCGCGTCGTCTACATGGCGGCCGGCCGGGCAGCCAGCGGAACAACCGACGAGGTCGTCCGCCCTGACGTGCTGACCAGGCTCTACGGCCATCATGTGGACGTCATTCACCTGCACGGCCGGGTCCTGGTGGTGGCCGGGCGAGGCGAAGAGCCGGCCATCGGCCCCCGCGATGACACGCACGTCCTGCACACCGACCAGGACGTGCCCGATCCGGACGTCACCGAGGAGCAGCGTTGAGCGCTGTGCTTCAGGCGGTGTTCGCGCCGGGTTTCTTCACCAGCGCCCCGGTCCGGGTGGCCTTGCTCGTCGGCGGCATGGCCGCGCTGGTCTCCGGGGTCGCCGGCACGTTCGCGGTGGTACGCGGCCAGTCCTACGCCGGGCACGCGCTCGCCGACATCAGCGTCACCGGTGGCTCCGCCTCCTACCTCGCCGGGGTCTCCCCGCTGTGGGGATTCGCCGCTGTCGGCGTTGCGGCGGCCGCCGCCATGGATCTCATCGGGGTCCAGCGGCGCCGTGGCCGGGACCTCGCGACCGGCATCGTGCGCGGGGCGGGGCTGGGCCTGGCGGCCCTGTTCCTCTACTGGGGAACCACGTCAACGAGCACCACCGGAGCCACGGTCACGATCCTGTTCGGCTCCATCTTCACCATCAGCGCCTCCACGGCCGGGGCGGCAGCGTTGCTCGGTGCGGTCGCGCTGGCCATCGTCGCGGTGCTCTACCGCCCGCTCCTGCTCAGCTCGGCCAGCCCGGAACTGGCCTTCGCCCGCGGCATACCGGTGCGTATCACCGGGGCGCTGTGCCTGGTGGCCGTCGCCCTCGCGGTATCGCTGTCCGCCCTGACCATCGGGGCCATCCTGAGCACCGCGCTGCTGGTCGGGCCGGCCGCGGCGGCGCTGCGGCTGACCAGCAGGCCCGGGCTGGCGGTCCTCTGGTCGGCGGTGATCGGCCTCGCCGCCACATGGCTGGGTGTCCTGCTCGCCTATGACAGCTACTACTGGCCGCCCGCGCACCAGGGCTGGCCGGTGAGCTTCTTCGTGGTGGCGCTGGTCCTGGTCTTCTACCTGCTGGCCCAGTTCGCGGTCACACGCCCGGCAGGCGACCGGCCGGGCAGGGCCCGGTCGCTGGCCGCCGGGCACGACGGGGCAGGTGCCTGAGCGATGCTGTCCGGTTTCATGGTCAACGCGTGGATCGTCGCCGGCATCGTGGCGGTGGTGGCCGGGGCGGTGGGTTTCTTCGTGGTGCTGCGCGGCAGCGCGTTCGCCGCGGACGCGCTGCCGACCGGCGCCTTCGCCGGAGCGGCGGGGGCGAGCCTGATCGGGGTGAATACGCTGGCCGGCCTCGGCGTGTTCTCGGTCCTCGGCGCGCTCGGCATCGGCTGGCTGAGCCGCCGCAGCCGGCATGACGTCGCCACCGCGCTGACGCTGGTGATGATGCTGGGGCTCGGCGCGCTGTTCCTCAGCTTCAGCAGCCAGTACGCGCCGGAGATCTACTCGCTGCTGTTCGGCGAGGTACTCGGCATCAGCAGCAACGAGATAGTTCCGGTGGCCGTACTGGGCGCCGTCACCGTGGCCGCGCTCATCGTGCTCTACCGCCCGCTGCTGCTCACCGCGGTCATGCCCGCACTCGGCGAAGCACGCGGGGTGCGCGCGGCCCGGGTGGAGACGCTGTTCCTGGTGGTGCTGGCCCTGGCCACGAGCATGGCCCTGCCGGTCGTGGGGGCGCTGCTCATCTTCAGCCTGATGATCGGGCCCCCGGCCGCGGCCAGGTCGTTTACCGACAGGCCCGCGATCGCCATCGGGCTGTCGGTGCTGATGGCGCTCGGCACGGTGTGGGCCGCGATCGCCGCCTCCTACCAGACGAACTGGCCGGTGGGCTTTTTCGTGGGCACGCTGAGCGCGGCCTGGTACGCCGTGGGCCGGATCGCCGCCGCCTGGCGCCGGAACCGCCGCCAGGCAAGGGCTGCGGCGGCGAGCGAGCCCGCGGAACATGGCCGCCTAGCTGCTAGTGTGCGGTTGTGACCACGCCTGTGCCGGCCAGGCGCCCTCTCGGCGGAACGCGTGTCCGTGGCACCAAGCAGGCCGAGGCGCTCGCGGCCGTGCTCGACAGCCTGCCGGGCTTCTGGAGCGCCCAGCAGATCCATGGGGAACTGCGCCGCCGCGGCGAGCGGATCGGGCTGACCACGGTCTACCGGCACCTGCAGGTGCTCAGCGAGGACGGCCGTCTCGACACGATCCGCGACGCGGGCGGGGAGACCTTGTACCGTCGCTGCCGCAGCGCGGTGCACCACCACCACCTGATCTGCCGCATCTGCGGGACCAGCGTGGAGGTGGAGGGCCGCGCGGTCGAGCAGTGGGCGGAGAAGGTGGCGGCCGAGGCGGGCTTCACCGTGGTGGACCACACCGTGGAATTGTTCGGCCTGTGCCCTAGCTGTGGCGCGGCTCAGCGCGCCGCCGAGGGCTCCTGACCGGCTAGTCGCCCGTCACGCCGTCGATGCGCTCGCGGAGCAGGTCGGCGTGGCCGTTGTGGCGGGCGTACTCCTCGATCATGTGCACGTAGATCCAGCGGAGGTCCCTGACTCGCTCGGGATGGTGACCGTGGCTGGGCACGACATGGTCCAGGTCCAGGTCCCGGACGGCGGCCCGGGCCAGGCCGACCTCCTCCCAGAACGCCGCCACGACGGCCGGCGCATCCGGCTCGTCCAGGTCGTCGAAGTCACCGTTCAGGTTGTCCTCGGTGTAATAGCGGGCCGTCATGTCCTGGTTGGTGCCGTGGACCCGGAACCACCACCGTTCCACGTCGGTCATGTGCCGGACCAGGCCGAGCAGGGTCAGCCCGGACGGCGGCACGGCATGCTCCTTGAGCTGGTCGGCGGTAAGCCCGGAGCACCTGCCGAGCAGGGTGGCGCGGTGGAAGTCGAGCCAGGCGTCCAGGGACTCCCGCTCCCCAGCGACCAGGGGCGGCTCGGGGCGTTTCACTTCTGGAGCGGTCCATGTCATCCGGACATCGTCCGCCCCGTGCGTTCCCGCCGCAACGCAAATTCCCGGTCTCTGGCGGTGGACCGGACCGCCGGCCTGGAGTACCGCGGCTAACCGTGCCCCAGGATCGGATGGGGCACGTAGCGCTCCTCCATCCGGCGGATCTCCTCCTCGGTGAGTTCCAGCTTCACGGCCGCCAGCGCGTCGTCCACGTGGCCGGGCTTCGTGGTGCCGACGATCGGGGCGGTCACCCCGGGCCGGTGCAGCAACCAGGCCAGCGCGACCTGGGCGGGCGCCACCCCGCGCTCGGCGGCCACCTCGGCGACAGCGTCCACCACGTCGAAGTCGGCCTGGTTGTAGAGGCTGTCACCGAACGGGTCCGCACCGGCCCGGGTGGTGAGCCGCTGCCCGTCCCTGGTCCGGTTGCCGGTCAGCACGCCGCGGGCCAGCGGGCTCCACGGGATCACCCCGACGCCCTGGTCGATGCACTGCGGGATCATCTCCCGCTCTTCCTCGCGGTAGAGCAGGTTGTAGTGGTTCTGCATGGACACGAACCGGGTCCAGCCGTGCCGCTCCGCCGCGTGCTGCGCCTTGGCGAACTGCCAGGCGTACATACTGCTCGCCCCGATGTAGCGCGCCTTGCCCGACTTGACCACGTCGTGCAGCGCCTCCATGGTCTCCTCGATCGGGGTCCGCGAGTCCCACCGGTGGATCTGGTAGAGGTCCACGTAGTCCATGCCCAGGCGGCGCAGCGAGTTGTCGATCCCGGCCAGGATGTGCTTGCGGGACAGGCCGCGGTCGTTCTCCGCGTCGGACATCGCGCTGAACACCTTGGTGGCGACCACCACGTCCTCGCGGCGGAACAGCCTGCCCAGCAGCCGCCCGGTGACGACCTCGCTCGCGCCGTTGGCATAGGTGTCCGCGGTGTCGTAGAAGATCACGCCGCCGTCGGCCGCGGCCTTGACGAGCGGCTCCGCGGCGTCCTCTTCAAGCACCCACTGCCTGCTGCTCCTGTCGCCGAAGCTCATCATGCCGAGGCAGATACGGGACACGCGCAGGCCGGTCGAGCCCAGGTTGGCGTACTCCATGAACTCCCCTTCCGAAAGAGCAGACGTCGTTGCTGCCCACGCGGATGTTATGCCGCTCCGGGGGCAGCGTCACCACCCGGACAACATCACGGCGCCACCGGGCATGCCCCGGAGGTTCCGGGTGTTGCGGTCAGCGGGCAGCAGCATACGAGAAGGAGAATCGCGGTCATGATTGCCGTCGATGTGGCAACGGCGACATTCTTGTGTCGTCGTTGCCACAATGACGACACAACGGCCCCGCGCAAGGAGGTGGCTTGGGGATGACTCACGGTGGCCCGGTGGCACAGGTGCCCGCGGCCGAGGTGCCGGCCGACGCCTACCTGCTTGACGTGCGGGAACCCGAGGAATGGGAGGCCGGCCACGTGCCGGGTGCGGTGCACATACCGCTCGGCGAGCTTGGCGCGCGTTACACCGAACTGGCGCAGGACCGGCCGCTGTATGTGATCTGCCGGTCGGGCAACCGGTCCGGGCACGCCGCGCAGGCGCTGGCCGGTGCCGGCTGGGACGCCAGCAACGTGTCCGACGGCATGGTCGGCTGGCACGCCGCGGGCCTGCCCATGACCGCGGAATCCGGCGAGCCTTACGTGGCCTGACACCGCCCAGGGGCCCCGCCTGGCGGGCGCGGCAGCCCGAGCCGGGGGGCGCGGACTGGAGTGACCGGAATGCCATGGGCTCCGCGCCCGTTGCAGCCGACCGTGGACGTACGTGACGCACAATCCGGGGAATTCGGCCAGATCGGCGACCTGCGGGTAGCCGCCTATCAGGCCGACGGGTTCCTGTCTGCGGCGTCCGGCTACGCCGACACCCTGCGCGTACTGGGCATGGACGGCACCGGCGAGATACTCGCCGCCGTGGACGACGGGAACATACTCGGCACGGTGACGCTGGTGACCTGGCCGCACGGCGGTGAGGTGCTGCGCAATCCCGGCGAGGGTGAGGTGCGGGCGCTGGCGGTCGCCGCCGCGGCACGGGGCCGCGGAATCGGGCGGGCGCTGCTGGCCGCGGTGATGCGGCGGGCCGCCATCCGGGAGGTGCGCGAGCTGCTGCTGCTCACCCAGCCGGAGATGCGCGCGGCGCAGCGCCTGTATGCCGAGGCAGGGTTCCAGCGCCTGCCGCACCGCGACTATGAATACGCCCCCGGACATCGCCTGCTGGCCTTCGGCATGCCGCTGGCCCAGGCTTAAGGCGGCTCAGGGGGTAAGCGGCTGGGCCAGGCCCCTGGGCCGTGAAGGTCAGGCCTGGCCCGAGCCGTTGCGGCTGTAGTCCGGCTCCGGCTGGTCCTGCGGCCCGTTCCCGCCGTCCTCCGGTCCCTGGCCGCCCGGGTCCTGGCCCTCCGCCTCCTCGCGCCACCGCGGTTCGCGCACCACCTTGCGGAGGTGCTTGTTCATCGAGCGCAGCAGGAAGAACAGCACCAGGCCCATCCCGGCCACCACGAGGAACCCGAGGACACCGGGCACCACCTGGCTGGCCGCGGGGGAGGCCAGGATTCTCACCGGCTCACCATCTCCCGGATGCCAGCGAACAGGTCAGCTTCTGGTAGCTCAGTATCCACCAGCGACCTGGCCCGGTGGTAATCCTCGGTGGGCCAGGCGGCCGCCGAGACCTCCAGCGGGATGGCGAACCAGGAACTGTTCGGGTCGATCTGGGTCGCGTGGGCGAGCAGGGCCAGGTCCCGGGTCTCGAAGTACTCCTCGCACCGCACCCTGGTGGTGATCTCCAGCGGAGTCCGGCCCTTCGGCGGGTCCTCCCACTTGGCGAGCCAGTCGGCGTACGGCGACTCCAGTTCGCGGCGCAGCATTTCCTCGTGCAGCGCGACGACCCTGGCCTTGTGGAACGTGGCGAAGTAGTACAGCTTGAGCGGCTGCCAGGGCGCGCCGGTGCCGGGGTAGCGGTCCGGGTCGGCGGCCGCGTCGAACGCCTCGATCGTGACCTCGTGCGTCTTCACGTGGTCGGGGTGCGGATAGCCGCCGTTCTCGTCGTAGGTCAGGATCACGTGCGGGCGGAACTCCCGGATCAGGGCGACCAGTGGCTCGGCGGCGTCCTCCAGCTTTTGCAGGGCGAAGCACCCGTCCGGCAACGGGGGCAGCGGATCGCCCTCGGGCAGCCCGGAATCGACAAATCCAAGAAATTTTTGCCGTACTCCCAGGATTTCCCTGGCCCGTGCCATCTCCTGGCGCCGGATCTGGGGCAGGTCGGCCCGTACCTCGGGGCGGTCCATTGCCTTGTTGAGGATGTCACCACGCTCACCCCCGGTCAGGGTGGCGACCATCACATCTGCCCCGGAACGTGCGTAACGCACCATTGTTGCTGCGCCTTTGCTGGACTCATCGTCCGGGTGCGCATGCACCGCCAGCAGGCGCAACCCCGCGTACGGCAGGCCCTCCCCCGGCGAGCCGGGCGTGGCAGCGGGCGTGCCGGGCATCGCCCGGCCGATGGAGTCGGTGTGTGAAGGAGGCACAGCAAATTCCCCCGGTGGTGGGAATAACGGGCGCGGTCAGGACGCCGCTGGCCAGGCTCTACGGGACTAGCGGGCACGGCGCCGGGACATTATCCTGCACGACAGCACCCCGGATAGGCGAACTTATTCCCGTGCTCACTCCCGGCAGGTTATTGACTGGCGCGGTAATACCCCGCACCCTTGTAACCTCGGAGAGTTACCCGGAGGGCCGCATAGGCCCCCAATACCCCCATGGGGCCGAGTTGGCTCCGGCGGACCTCATCCGTTCGCAAAGCAGGCAAGGAGTACCCGTGACCGAGACACGCGAGGATGTCACCTGGCTCACCCAGGAAGCACATGACCGGCTGAAGGCGGAGCTCGACTATCTGGCCGGCCCCGCGCGTGTAGAGATCGCGAAGAAGATCGAAGCCGCTAGAGACGAAGGCGACCTGCGGGAGAACGGCGGCTACCACGCCGCGAAGGAGGAGCAGGGCAAACAGGAGGCCCGGATCCGGCAGATCCAGCACATCCTGGAGACCTCCCGGGTCGGCGACCCGCCCCGGACCGAGGGCGTCGTGGGCCCCGGCATGACCGTAACGATCCGGTTCGCCGGCGACGAGGACGAGGTCACCTTCCTGCTCGCCTCGCGCGAGGAAAGCGGCGCGCCCATCGACGTGTACTCCCCACGCTCCCCGCTGGGCAGCGCTATCTCGGGCAAGAAGGTCGGCGAGACAGCCACTTACAACTTGCCGAACGGTCGCGCCGCCACGGTCGAGATCCTCGAGGCGGTCCCGTACGCCGGGGTCTGACAGGAGCCCGGACCCGCCCTTGATGGCGGCCGCCCGCAAGCCGGCCGGCGTGCCCGCTTAGCCCAGACAGATGCGCCGGCCCCCGCCTCAGGTTGCAGGGGCCGGCGCAAGGAGCGCAGTGGGGTCAGCTCACCAGTTCCTTCTCCACGGGCTGCTCCGCCACGGGCGCGCGGCCGCGCAACGGGACTTCCTTGATCAGCCAGGCGAGCAGGAACACGATCGCGGCGGCCGGCACGACCAGCCAGAACACCCCGGTGACCGCGTGCGTGATCGCCA
>Ga0070709_10000645_pt1 | contig 19803 bp, 19 predicted proteins | sample LARL51metaG_FD_65449 | JGI IMG/M metagenome (GOLD analysis project Ga0070709, IMG submission 65449) | Corn, switchgrass and miscanthus rhizosphere microbial communities from Kellogg Biological Station, Michigan, USA - LAR L5-1 metaG | ecosystem: Host-associated > Plants > Roots > Rhizosphere ... | reverse complement strand
GCTCGCCCTCGCGTTGAACGATCAGGCGATAGCCGTCATATTTGATCTCGTGAAGCCAAGCAGGCGTCGCCGGGACGCTCGTGCCTCGGGTGGGGAGGCAGGGCAGGAACGTCGAGTATGTCGATCCGGTCTGCATCGTCGCCTTCAATATTACTGAAGGCTGCCGTGCTCCTCGCATTCGCGGATTGCGCCGGTCGTCGTCCCGCCTGCTAACACGGGCAGGGATTACAGGGGGCGGTCGCCGCGCATTTTCCACGCGTTCCACTGTGACCGGGAACCCAGGGTTCCCGGCTGCGTTGCCGCGGTCTAAGGAGGACGCAATGGCCAAAGCTACGAAGAAGACGAGCCGCGGGCGCAGCCAGGACCGGAAGCGCGTGGCCGGCGGGCAGGATTATGAGGTCCGGTACGAGGCGAAAAAGACTGACCACTCCAAGGCCGCCGTAAAGAAGGCGGTTAAGACAGTGTGAGCAGGAGGATGGCGGCCCCGATTCTCATGACGGGCATGCTCGAACAACCTCAAGGCGCTCGCAAGCAAGAATAATGGCTCTCTTCGAACATTGACCTGCCGCGACTCAGGAGCCCAGCACGTTCCATTACCAGTATAGGAACTCGATTCAGCCTGGTCGGTTGACCCGACACGTGGCAGCGCAACTGCTACTCGCAAACCATCTTTGCTTTTGCGGATGGGAGGGCTCCCATGGAACGCCTCTCGATGCTTGCGATATTTCTACTTGCCGGAGTTGAGGCGGCTCAAGCTCAGGTCAATCCCGGACCAGGCAATGCTGTCATTGCAACTCCAGCCACCTCGTCTAACCCGTCAGGTGCGAGCAGAGGGAACTCAAGCGGGATCACATTCTGTACATCGTCGAGGGGTTTCATCCTGGGGGCACCCAATTGCGGCAATGACCCGTTGAGTGTTCCAACGTCAGTGATCTCTTCCGGGGGGTCTGCAACCGGTACGGCAACTGCATCGAGGAGCAGCGGCGGCTCTTCCTCCACCGGCTCTCAGGCCACGATCTCCGGTGCAGGAGCGGCCGGCACCTCCGGCACCCCATGCTCTCTCACGATCCCTTCAACAGCGGGGACACTGAATCCGGGCGGCCTTGTCGGCGGATGCTGATGATTGGTGTCCAATCATTGAGAAGCCGCGGAGTTGCGTTGATCTAGTCTGGAGGGTGCGGGCGGAAGCGGATTTTCCCCACACGGCGGAATTGTTTTTTAGCCAAATCAGTGGTGGGATGGTTGCGGAGCCTGAGAACTCCCGAAGCGGTCCCTTGCCGGGGATAGCGCCTCGTCCGCGATAGGCGGGCCGTGTGGGCTTGCCGGCCCTATCACCCGCCGAAAAGAACTGCCGCGCCCATTGCCGTGGGCGTGACCGGCTGCACTTTGCCGGGAGTGCCACGGCACCGCAAGCAAAACTTGCGGAGATACAAGAGCCTTCGGGTAAAGGCCGTGGCGCATGTCTTCGCGGACATGTTCTCAGACTCCCGGCGCCAGCCTGCCGCTGGCATCCGGCCCTGAGAAGCCGGTTTCAACCGCGAGCAACCACCATGACCATCGAGAGCATGTTTCCGCCCTCCGCGGCGAACGAGCACCTATCCCCTGAATCCCCAGCCAACGTCACTGCAATGCACGTCAAGGTGCAGTCGCTGGCCGAGCGGCCGCGCAACCTTGAGCGATAGGTCGGAGGGGGCACAATCATGAGCAACGTTATTTCGATTTTCGGACAACGCGGGGCCGCCCAGAAAACTACTGCCAAGCCGGCCAACGCATGGGGACTCAACTTCCTGTCGCGAGAGGAGCGTGCCGCGCAGCGCAAAATGGAGCGGGAAGAACTCCGAGCGGCGCGAGCCGCGGGCCGCAAGCAAGCGAGCATGCACACTTTCGTGTTTCGCAGCTATGACCTGATCGTGGAATCGAACGAGGCGGACCTCGCGCGGGGGATGTCAGCCTCGACCTGCACAAGGCCCAGGTAAAATTGAGAAAGATCCGAGAACGCTTGCAAAGCGTGCAGGAACAGGCGGCTGCCCAGGTGCAGCTGCTCACGTCAGCCGAGACCAAGCTGAACGCGGCAATTGTTGCGGCCATGTCCGCCCGTAGGTCGGAGGGCTGAGACATGACTGAGATCATCCAATTTCCGGTCACTGAGCGGGAGTGGACGGAAGCCGAGGTCGATCACATCCAGGCTGAGGTGTACCGCGAAGTGGAGAGCGAGGTTTGCGAGCTCGACCTCATGGGGGAGATAGTCGAAGGCTTGATTATGGAATGCACCAGCCGAGACCGTAAGCTCGAGCGCGCCTCCTTCGCCGTTGTGAAGCTCGCGAACATGCTGCGGGACTTCAAGGCCAGCTATTACAAGCGCTGGGAGCCGCAGCCGTGAAGCGCCGGCGCCGATCGCACACGAAGCGGACCCGGATGCGGCTGATGGCTCACGCCAGAAGGCTGGGCGGTAGCTTATCCACAACCTCGGCGGCGCTGGCGTCTTTTCAGCGCCGCCGACACAAAGGGTGTGCGGGTCTAACAGTTAGACCGAATCCGTTAGACCCCGGAGAATCACATGGCATTAAGCGGCCAGGCCAAGACTGACTATCAGCGCATGTACATGCAGCTCAGACGCAATGGCTCGGCGAAGGCGGCCAAACCCGTGACGTGCAGTTTCTGTGGAGAAGCCGGCACCGCCGATCGCCTGCTGGTTGGCGACCGAACCGCCGCAATCTGCGAGGAGTGCATTACCTTGGCCGTTGCCAGGATCGCCGACGCTCGGCGGGACGCTGACACAGGTCCGGCTAGGCAAGGGGCGCGGGGCTTCGGTCCCGCGCCTTGGTTCACTAGTGGACTGAACAGGCTCGCCTCTGAATGCTAGGGCTCCCTGCAGCCATGACCCGCCCGCGTCGGGCCATGGCGCAGTGTCATGACTAGCCCCGCCCCAGATCCCCTCGGAGTGGGGTTTTTCTTTGGCGCCGCCGCGCTCCCGCATCAAGCCGGGCAGGCCCGGATTCGGTTTCGGGGCAGGCCCGCCCTCTGGAGCCTGCCGCCCGAACCCGCACCAGCGGCCTCCGTAGACTCGTGGTGAGGCCGTCGGCTGATTCAGGGCGCGCGCCTTACTTCGGCGGGTGCAGATCGCCTTGAAGCCAGCGTCCAAGACCCTTGGACTTCATGGGATCTTCATACGCAGCAAGGGTCTCAAGTACATGTCCGCAGGTAGCGCATTCAAACGCGTGCAAGTCGACGCCCGCGCGTACTGGCGTGATGCTGGCGAGCCTCATCGACGTCCGGCACTTCGGACAAGCAGGACGCTCAACTGGGGCGAATGGAATGATGGACGACAGAAACTGAGGCATGATGCTTCCCTCGATACAGGCGGGAGCACAACACTCTCTGTCACCGGTAATGCCAGGGGGGCCGGGACGGTGATGGTGCAAGTATGCGCCTCCGGGGATCTCAAAGGCGAGTTAATTCGCGCGAAGCGGGCACCACCGGGGCCGGGATCGGCTTTCCGCTCAGTCGTCGCCCGCGAACGCGGCCATGATGCCGAGGCGGTAAAAGAGTACGCGCGAGGCTTCGAAGTTTGCGGTCGATTCCCACGACGGTCGAACTCCGTGAGCTGGGCCACACATCGCAGGCGGTTGCAGTGTTATCCACAGTCGCGGCCGCGCTGGCATCTTGCGTCGCCGGGCGGTGACAGCGTCACAGCGCAATCGGAGATCTATATTGCTCAGACTTTTAGCGCTTTTGCTGCCGTTGTTTTTCTGTGCCTGCGACGCGGGGCCTGCAAGGCAGCAGCCGAGCGAGATTGAGTCGCCTCTACAGAACAATTGCCAGCCGGCGGATGGACATTCCAAGACGACGCCAACATGTAGGGAGGGAGGGCCTGCCACGGATGGCGTTATTTAGTACGCGAACGCTCGTCCTGCTCGCCGAGCTGCTTGATTTCGTCGCGGACCTCGGCTTGCTCGTCAACCTCGCGCTGGATCACTGCGTCGAATGCCTGAATGACCAGATTCTTCATGACGGTGCTCCCTCGCCGGTGAGCGCGGTCATGATTGGGCGAGGGGCCATCCGTTCGGCCAGGCACTCCGGGCACAGCGCTGGGCTTCGGTTCCACACTCACACAGCCGGTGCAATCCTTAAGCTCGTCGCTTCAGCCCGGGTTTTTCTTTTGATTTTGGCGGGCGCAGCAAGGAGTTGACGCTGGCCCTCGGGCTGATGGCTTTGAGGGGCCGCCGATGGAACTGGCTTTGCAAATCTGGCGGCCCACCGTTGTTCGCACTTTCTCTCGAAGTCCCGAGGGATAATGCTCATAGCCTGAGAGCTCTGGGTTCGCGGTCCCCCCGCCCCGGTGCTAGGACCCCAATGCCTAAAGGTCCTAAGCGCCGCCTTGCTCACCCTCCGCCGCTATCGGGTCGGTACAATGGCTGGGTCGAGGCGGAAAAACGCCGCAAGCGTGGAAATTACACGTCATGCGTGTATCCGCACGAGCATTCAGCAAATGGACCTGTTGCGGCCGGTCATCACCCCGCGAGGCAGGTCAGGCGGAACCTGACGCCTTCTCCGGGGCGGCCCCGGAAGTCCTTCACGGCGTACCTCGCCCCATCGACCGCGATCGGCTCCGTTTCCAGGAGCGCGTAATTGACGTGTGCGCCGATCGCGGCATCGACCTCCAGCCACAGCGCACCGTCGATTGTCTGGACCGACGCCTTCGCCGGCCGGTGCACCAGTTGGCCAGTCGTGATTTGCCGGACCGATCGTTCCCCATTTGCTTCCCAGTCTCGTTTTGTGGGAAGCAATCGAGTAGTAAGTATCTGATAAATAAAGCCAAAAATATTGATTGACTTATGGCAGGCTATCCCATGCCAACTCCAGCAGCATCGGGTTAGCGCGCGTAAGCACCGTCAGTGTCGCCCGCTTCTCCACCAGATAGGTGACGGCGAAATGCGGGTCGTGTCGAACGATGCTGGAGGTGTTGCTGATGAGGTCGGCGCATTTGATCGACTGGGCTTCACGAGGCGCCAGGGCGAGACGCTCCCTGTCCAGCTTCTTGCGCTGCTCCCGGTTCGGGCCACCGTCGACCGCTGGCGTGTCCGTCAGCGCAATGACGAGGCTGGCGACCCCTGGCCCGAACTCGCCTAAGATGTCCTCATAGGTGACCGGCTGGTCCTCGATGGTGTCGTGCAGGTAGGCGGCCGCGACAGTCTTCTTGTTGCAGCCGTGCCGGGCACATAGCTTGGCGACCTCGTCGAGGTGCACGAAGCAGGGCTCACCGGTGTATTTGCGCTTCTGGTCGCGGTGTGCCCGCTCCGCGAACTTGCGTGCCTTGTCGACGATGTTCATGGGACCGAGAGCTCCGCAAAATTTCTTGCAAGCTCATCGGAAGTGCCCGGAAACAGCCGGATCAAAAGGGGGGTGTTTGCAAGAAGGGTTGAATGATTTCAATAACGTAGCCCAGAATCTGAAAGGCTACCGTTACACCATTCCCCAAGGAACGAGACGATTTGCTAGACAGTTCAGGGTGTTAGCCGTAAGTCTTGCAGCAGTGTGACCGCGGCGCAAATCGCTTGTGAGCGTCCTTCTACCCGCATCGCCCGCGTCTTGGCAAGCACCCAGAGCAGGACTGTCGGGCGGGCCTCGGGTCGCCGGTGGGCAGGGGGGCAATCGGCGCACGCGCCGGTTGCGGGAGCTGGCGCTTTGCTCAGCGCGATGTTCGAGGCGCCTAACTTGCCCCCTCAGGGCCGCCATGTAATGCTGGTTCCATAAAAAGGAACGCCGATCGCGCGGTTGCGCGCGGAGCGCGGTCTGGGCGAGCAGGTCAATGCATCGCCGGGTCAGGAGAGGGAAGGGATGAGACTGAAAATCGTTTTGGGCCTGGTGTCGGCCGCCGCCTTGACGCTGGCCTTTGCGGCAGGCGCATCGGCCGAGGACAAGGTCGTCAAGATCGGCGCGATCTTTCCGATGAGCGGCAATGCGGCCTCGGCCGGCATTCACGCCAAGGCTGCGCTCGAGGTCGCACTCGACATCATCAACAACGCGCATCCCGAGCTTGGCAATTTCCCGCTGGCCAAGAACGCCGGCCTTGCGGGCCTCGGCGGCGCCAAGGTCGAGGTCGTGTTCGCCGACAACCAGGGCAGCCCGGCGACCGGCCAGAACCAGGCGCTGCGGCTGATCACCGAGGAGAAGGTCGCCGCGCTGATCGGCGCCTATCAGTCGGGCATTACGCTGACGACGAGCGCGATCGCCGAGAAATACGGCATCCCCTTCCTGACGCCGGAATCGGTCGCCGCCAATCTCACCGAGCGCGGCTTCAAATGGTTTTTCCGTACCACGCCGATCGCGACCGATTTCGCAAAGGTCTACACGGATTTCCTGGCCGACATGAAGGCCGCGGGCGCGAAGACAGACAGCATTGCGCTGGTGCATGACAATACCGAGTACGGCACGTCAGTTGCGGGGACGCTGACCACCGCATTCAAGGAAAAGGGCCAGAGCATCCTTGACATCTCCTACGCCTCCAACGCCACCGACGTGCAGAGCCAGGTGCTGCAGCTGAAGGAAAACAAGCCCGACGTCGTCCTCATGATCAGCTACACGTCGGACGCCATCCTGTTCGCCAAGACCATGCAGGCGCAGGACTACAAGCCCGCCATCCTGCTCGCCGATGATGCCGGCTATTCCGATCCGTCCTTCATCAAGGCGGTCGGCAAGATCTCGCAAGGCGCGTTCAACCGCTCGTCCTGGAGCGTCGGACCCGAGGGCTCGGCGACCGCCATCATCGCCGACATGTACAAGAAAAAGAGCGGCGACGACATGGACGATACCGCGGGCCGCGAGATGCAGGGCTTTTTCGTGCTGGTGGATGCGATCGACCGCGCCGGCTCCACGGAGCCGGCAAAAATCCAGGCGGCGCTGCGCGCGACCGACATGAAGCCCGAGCAGCTGATGATGGGCTACAAGGGCGTCAAGTTCGACGATAAGGGTCAGAACATCCTGGCCTCCGGGGTCATCATCCAGCTGCAGGATGGCGAGAACTATGTCGCGGTCTGGCCGAAGGCCGGTGCCGAAAAGCCGCCGGCGCTGCCGTACAAGGGGTGGTGATGCGCCGCTGCGTTATGCGATCGAGCTGAGACGTGGCCCCGATTGATCGAACCGTGCTCTCGCCACGCACTGGCTGCAACCTCGCCCCGCAAGCGGGGAGAGGGCGCGCACCGTTCTCGCGGCGCCCCCTTCTCCTCGATTGCACTCATGCGAATACCACGCAACGGCGCGCGGCATGTCATTCGTTCTCGTCCAGGTGATCGTCGGTGGGCTGCTGCTTGGAGCTGTCTACGCGCTGTTCTCTTCCGGACTGACGCTGGTCTGGGGCATGATGAACATCGTCAACTTCGCCCATGGCGATTTCGTCATGCTCGGCATGTACGTCGCCTATGTCGTGTACACGCTTTTGGGGGGAGGGCCGCTGCTCGGTGCGCCGCTCGCAACCCTGTTCCTGGCGACACTCGGCGTCTTCGTCTATTTCGCGCTGATCCGTGACATCATGAAGGGGCCGATGCTGGCCCAGATTCTCGGCACCTTCGGGCTCGCGCTGCTGCTGCGTTATTCGGTGTTCTGGTGGTTCGGTGCGAATTTTCTCACGCTTCCGCAAAACATCGTCGGCGGCACCATCGCCGCCTTTGGCCTGCGCATCGAGGCCGCGCGCTTGCTTGCCGGCGTCGTCGCGCTGTTCGTGACGCTCGCGCTGCATCTTTTGCTGACACGCACGGCGCTCGGATCGAAAATGCTAGCCGTGGCCGAGGATGCCACCGCCGCGCAACTGATGGGCATCCGCCCCGATACCATGCAGGCGATCGCCTGGGCGATCGCGGCCGGCGCCACCGGCCTTGCCGGCGCCCTGATCGCCACCTTCTTCTACATCGTGCCGACGGTCGGCGAGACGCTGGCGATCGTCGCCTTCGTCACGGTGTCGCTCGGCGGCTTCGGCAGCGTGCCGGGCGCGCTGGTCGCCGGTCTTCTGATCGGCGTCATCGAATCCCTGTCGGGCTATCTGATCGGCGCCGTCTACAAGGATATCGTGGTCTACGCGCTGTTCGTTTCGTTCCTCTGGTTCCGGCCGCAAGGTTTGATGGGGAAGTCCTGATGGGCCAAATGTGATGCGCCGCTTCATCTGGCCCGCGGTGCTATCAGCACTGGTGACAGCCTATCCGCTGGTGCTGTCGACGCCGTTCCAGCAGCGGCTCGGCGCGCTGGTGCTGCTCTATGCGATCGCGGCGTCGGCCTGGAACATCGTTGGCGGCTATGCCGGTCAGGTCTCGGTCGGCCATGTCGTGTTCTTCGGCTGTGGCGCCTATGCGGCCATGGGCGCGTACGCGCATTTCGGACTGCCGCCGCTGGTCGGGCTTCCCGTTGGCATGCTGCTGGCGGTCGTGATTGCCGCCGTCATCGGCCGGCCGACGCTGCGTCTGTCAGGACATTATTTCAGCATGGCGACGATCGCGGTGGCTGAACTCGTGCGACTGGTCGTGACCAACACAAATTATCTCGGTGCGGCGGTGGGCCTGTCCGGTCCGCCCGTGCCGCGCAGCCTGTTCGATCTCTCCTTCGTCTCGTCACTGCCCTATTATTATCTGTTCATGGTCGTGCTTGGCCTGACGCTCCTGATCACCTGGCGCGTCGCGGAGAGCCGGATGGGATTCTATCTGCGGGCGATCAAGGACTCCGAGCGCGCGGCGCGCTCGCTCGGCGCGCCGGCGAGCCGTACCAAGCTTCATGCCTATATGCTGAGCGCCGGGCTCACCAGCGTGGCCGGCGCGTTCTATGCCATGATGGTCGGTTTCGTCGATCCGGAATCCGGCCTCGGCATTCTGATCTCGGTCAAGATGTTGATCATGGCCGCGCTCGGCGGGGCAGGGCTCCTGTTCGGGCCGCTGGTGGGCGCCGCAATCCTGGTGCCGCTGGAGGAAATCTCAAACAGCAAGTTTGGCGGGCAGGGCGCCGGCCTCACCTTCGTCGTCTACGGCGCCATCATCGTCCTGATCGCGCGCTTTCAGCCCGGCGGCATTCTCACCTTGGTCACGCGCTTGATCGAACGGCGCACCAGGGCCAGGGAATTGCGCAAGCAGCGCCCCGCAGCAGGAGCGGACCATGCTGCTTGAGGCGCGCGGCATCACCAGAGCCTTCGGCAGCTTCAAAGCGGTCGACGCGGCGAGCGTGACGCTGGAACAAGGCGACATCCTAGGCCTGATCGGCCCGAACGGCGCCGGCAAGTCCACCCTCTTCAACTGCCTGACCGGCGATCTCAGCGTCACTTCGGGTCAGGTGCTGTTCGAGGGCTCCGATATCACCGCGCTTCCGCCGGAGGCGCGTGCCGGCCTCGGACTGGCGCGCACCTTCCAGGTGCCGCAGACCTTCGAGGGCATGACGGTGCTCGAGAATGTGATGATCGGTGCGTTCCTGCGCAGTTCGCACCGTGCGGCGGCCGAAGCAAAGGCGCGCGCCGTGCTGCAGCGGGTCGGCATGGCCGCGCTTGCCGACGCGCCGGCGCGTTCGCTCGGCACGCCCGGCCGCAAGCGGCTCGAGATCGCGCGGGCGCTGGCGACCGAGCCAAAGCTGCTGCTGCTCGACGAGGCCATGGCAGGGCTGACGCAGCAGGAGGTCAAGCGCGCGATTGCGCTGGTGCGCGACATCCACGCCAGCGGCATCACGCTCGTGATCGTCGAGCACATCATGGAAGTGATCATGTCGCTGGCGAGCCGCGTCATGGTGTTTCACCAGGGCAGGGAGATCGCGCGCGGCAGCCCGCGCGAGGTGACGAGCAACCCGGCCGTCATCGCGGCGTATCTCGGCACCCGGGCCGCCAAGGCCGCGGCCGGTCATACGCCGGTCGAATTGATGGGCGGACCGGCCCCATGACAGCCCCCTTGCTCAGGGTCGCGCATCTGCAAGTGCATTATGGCGACCTGATCGGTGTCGCCGATGTCTCCTTCGACGTGCCCCAAGGCAGCGTGGTCGCGCTGCTCGGCTCCAATGGCGGCGGCAAGACCACGACGCTCAACGCCATCGCCGGGCTCATTCCTGTGCATGCGGGGCGTATCGAATTTCAGGGGCAGGCGATCACCGGTGAGAGCGCGTTTGCGATCGTGCGCAGGGGGCTCGCGCTGTCGCCGGAAGGCTGGCGGCTGTTCGTGCAGCAGAGCGTCGAGAACAACCTGTTGCTGGGTGCGACGCCGCTCCGCGACCGCAAGCGCGCCGCCGCGCTGCTGGAGCGGGTCTACGCGATCTTCCCGCGACTGAAGGAACGGCGCGGCCAGCGCGCCGGCACGATGTCGGGCGGCGAGCGCCAGATGCTGGCGGTCGGCCGGGCGCTGATGAGCGATCCGAAACTGCTGATGCTCGATGAGCCGTCGCTGGGGCTGGCGCCTGCGATCGTGGAGTCGATGTACGAGACTTTTGGCCGGCTGCACCGCGAGGGGCTGACGATCCTGCTCGCCGAGCAGTCGATCGAGCTCGCGCTCGAAGTGTCGGATTTCGCGACCGTGCTGCAGGTCGGCAGGAGTGTGCTCGCCGGCACGGCCGCGGCGCTGGCCGCCGATCCGCAGGTGCAGCACGCCTATCTCGGCACCGGATGACGGCCTTGCCAATGCGAATCGAGAGTCGTCACGACGAGGATAATGACAAGGGCAGGGATGCATGAGTGGACGTGAGTTGGGTTCGTTCGGCGGCACGATCGGCAAGACCATCAAGGACTCCGAGCCCTGGTGGCCCGCGAGTGCGAAGGCGCCACCTAACGCACCTAACATTCTGGTCGTGCTGTTCGATGACGTCGGCTTCTCCGATTTCGGCTGCTACGGTTCGACGATCCGCACGCCCACCATCGATCGGCTGGCCGCCGAGGGGCTGCGCTATTCGGGATTCCACACCACGGCCATGTGCTCGACCACCCGCGCGGCGCTGCTCACCGGCCGCAATCATCATTCGGTCGGCGTCGGCTGTCTCGCCAATTTCGACTCCGGCTATCCCGGCTATCGTGGCAAGATCGCGCGCGAGGCGGGAACGCTGGCGGAAATACTGCGCGCGCACGCCTATCGCAACTACATGGTCGGCAAGTGGCACGTGACGCCCTTGACCGAGAGCGGCGCCACCGGGCCGTTCGACGGCTGGCCGCTTGGCCGCGGCTTCGACCGCTTCTATGGTTTCCTCGATGCGGAGACCGATCAGTACGCGCCGGAGCTCGTCTGCGATAACACGCATATCGATCCTCCTGGAAACTACGCCGGCGGCTATCATCTGACCGCGGACCTGGTCGATCAGGCGATCCGCTTCATCGGCGACCACATCGCCGACCGTCCCGATCTGCCGTGGCTGACCTGGCTCGCGCTCGGCGCCTGTCACGCGCCGCACCAGGCCCCGGGCGACATCATCCGAAGCTATGACACCACGTTCGCCCATGGCTGGGACGTCGAGCGCGAGCAGCGCCTGGCGCGGCAGACGGCGATGGGGCTGGTTCCACCCGACACAAGGCTGCCGGCCCGCAACGATGGCGTAAAACCCTGGGACGAGCACGGCGACGACGAGCGGCGCGTGTTCACCCGCCTGCAGGCGGCCTTTGCCGGCATGCTCGATCACGCCGACCGGCATCTCGCGCGCCTGGTCGATTTTTTGGAGCGTACGGGCGTGCGCGAGAATACACTGATCCTGGTGCTGTCGGACAATGGCGCGAGCCAGGAGGGTGGGCCGCTCGGCTTCGTCAATGCGATGGGGCCGTTCAACTTCAAGCCCGAGCCGATGGCGGAAAAGCTGCGCCGGATCGACGACATCGGCGGCCCCGACACCCACAGTAATTTTCCGCATGGCTGGGCGATGGCCTCCAACACGCCGCTGCGCCGCTACAAGCAGAACACCCATGGTGGCGGCATCCGCGATCCCCTGATCATGTCCTGGCCGAAGCGGATTTTTGCGCGCGGCGAGCTGCGCCACCAGTTCGTCCATGCCTGCGACCTCGCGCCGACGTTGCTCGAACTGATCGGCATCGATGCGCCGGCGTCGGTTGCCGGCTGTGCCCAGATGCCGATCGAGGGCGAGAGCTTTGCCCGCTCGATCACCGAGCCGGCGGCGCCGTCAAAATCGTCGCCGCAATATTTCGAGATGTTCAGTCACCGCGGCATCTGGCACGCGGGATGGAAGGCCGTCGCCTATCATCCGCCGGGCACGCCGTTCGAGAATGACAAATGGGAGCTGTTTCATCTGGCCAAGGATTTTTCCGAGGTCGATGACCTCGCAGGCCGCGAGGGCGAGCGCCTGGCTGACATGATCGCGCTGTGGTGGCGCGAGGCCGAGGCGCATCAGGTGCTGCCGCTCGAGGATCGGTTCGGTGCACGTTTCGCCGAGAATGCCGCGCGATTCCATGGCGCGCGCAGCCATTTCACCTTTCATGCCGGCATGGGCCACGTGCCGACCGATGTCGCTCCGGACGTGCGCAGCCGCAGCTACACGATCGAGGCCGATGTCGAGATTGACGAATGGGGCGCCGAAGGGGTTTTGGTCGCGCATGGCGATGCGACCTCAGGCTACAGCCTCTATGTGAAGGATGGCCACCTGGTGCACGATCTCAACATCGGCGGCAGCCATCAGATCGTGACCTCCAGTCGCGAACTCATCCCCGGTGCACACCGGCTCGGTGTTCGCGTGGAGCGGCTGAGACGGCAGGCCGAGCCGGCCAAGGGCGCGCGCACCGGCTATAGCGACTACACGCTGTTGATCGACGGCGAGGTAGCAGGGCGGCTGACGACCCAGCTTGCCTTCAATACCCTGATCTCGTGGTCGGGCCTCGATATCGGCCGCGACCGCGGCAGCCCGGTGTCGCACTACGAGGCGCCGTATGAGTTCACCGGGCGGCTGTCGCGCGTCACCGTGGTCATGCATGACGACCAGGCGCTCGACGGCGATGCCGTCGGCCAGGCCGCGATGGCGCGGCAGTGACGAGGCTATTTGATCTTGTCGTAGGCCGCAGCGAAATCGGCGAGTGGCATCGGGACCTTGATGGTCTCCTTGGCGAGCGTCTGGAACGACACGTTCAGCTGCTTGCCGCCTTTCAGGGCCGCGAGCATGTCGGGCGCGACCGGTGCGCTGGCATAGCAGCCGCGGCTCTCGCAGGTCTGGATCTGCAGGTCGGCGGCCTTGCCGTCATCGACCTGGAGCCTGGCGCCGGCCGGCAGGTTCATTCCGAGCGGCAGCTGCACCAGCGCGACCGGCGCGTGGGTGTCGCTGGGCACGCGGATGTTGACGAGCACGACGAGCTGTCCGGTCCTGGTCAGCACGGCCTGCTGCTCGATCGCGCATTCCAGCGGCGCGTCGCGGCTTGCACTGCTGCAGCGGGCCAGCCAGCCGGGAGGCGGCGCATTGGCCGGTGCGGCGGACTCGACCGGTGGTGTCGCGGGGGCCTGGGCGCTTTGCGCCGTCGTTGCCGACCCCTTGGATTTCGGCGCGGTCTGCGCGCCGCCCGGCTCGAGCCCAGCGATCAGGACGGCCGCGATGACGATGAATGACGTTGATGCAATTTTCACGGGAGACCAGCTCTGGATAAGCGCAATCGACGCGCCAGGGCGACGCGCCGGACAGTCACTCGGCCGCTTCCTTGACCGAGCTGTGCTCCGCATCTGCTTCGTCGCCGGTGGCCTTGGTCGAACGGCCCCAGCGCGAGAATGCGTTAGAGAGCTTGTCTAGATAAAGGTATATCACTGGAGTTGTAAACAGGGTGAGCGCCTGGCTCACGATCAGGCCGCCGACCATCGCATAGCCGAGCGGCTGGCGGATTTCCGAGCCGGTTCCGGTGCCGAGCATCAGCGGCACGCCGCCGAGCATCGCTGCCATCGTCGTCATCATGATCGGACGAAAGCGCAGGATGGCCGCCTGCCGGATCGATTGCTCCGGCGACATGTGCTGGTCGCGCTCGGCGGCGATCGCGAAATCGACCATCATGATGCCGTTCTTCTTCACGATGCCGATCAGAAGGATGATGCCGATCAGCGCGATCAGGCTGAAGTCGTAGCCGAACGCCATCAGGATCGCGAGCGCGCCGACACCCGCGGAGGGCAGGGTGGACAGGATCGTGATCGGGTGGATGTAGCTCTCGTAGAGAATGCCGAGGATCAGATAGACCACGACGAGCGCGGCCAGGATCAGCAGCGGCACCGTGCCGAGCGATTGCTGGAACGCCTGTGCGGTGCCCTGGAAGCTCGAATTGAGGGTTGCGGGCGCGCCGAGCTCGGTCATCGCGGCCTGCACCGCATCGGTCGCCTGGCCGAGCGCGACGCCCTGGGCGAGGTTGAAGCTGATCGTGATCGCGGGGAACTGGCCCTGATGGCTGATCGAGAGTGGGCGCACCGGCACGCTGGTCCAGGTCGCGAAAGTCGCGAGCGGCACCTGATCGCCTGTGGTCGGCGACTTGACGTAGATCTTGTTCAGCGTGTCGAGACTGCCCTGCAGCTCGGGCAGGATCTCCAGGATCACGTGGTAGCTGTTGAGCTGGGTGAAATACTGCGCGACCTGGCGCTGGCCGAAGGCGTCATAGAGCGTATCGTCGATCAGCTGCGGGTAGATGCCGTAGCGCGAGGCGGTATCGCGGTTGATCTTCAGCTCCAGCGTGGTGCCGTTGGTCTGCTGGTCGGTGGCGACGTCGCGGAGCTGCGGCAGCGTCTGCATCTTTGCCAGGATCTTTGGCGCCCATTCGTTGAGCTCGTCGAGATTGGCGTCCTGCAGCGTGAATTCGAACTGGGTGCGCGTCGGCCGGCCGCCGAGCCGGACGTCCTGCGCCGCCTGCATGTAGAGCCGCGCGCCCTCGACCTTCTCGAGCCTGGGGCGCAGGCGACCGATGATCTGCTGGGCGGTCGCCGTGCGCTGGTCGCGCGGTTTCAGGGTAATGAACATGTTGCCGTTGTTGCCGGCGCGGCCGCTGCCGCCGACCGCCATCGCGGCGGTTGCGACATCGGGATCCGACAGCACGATGTTGACGAGTTGCTCCTGCTTCGCCTTCATGGCTTCAAAGGAGATGTCCTGCGAGGCTTCCGACGTCGCGGTGATCAGGCCGTTGTCCTGCTGCGGGAAGAATCCCTTCGGGATCATCACGAACAGATAGACCGACAGTCCGAGCGTCGCGAAGAAGATCAGCAGGGTGGTGAATTTCCAGCGCAGCGCGAGATCCAGCCCACGCTCATAGCCGCGCAGCATGGCATCGAAGCCGCGCTCGCTGAGCTGGTAGAGCTTGCCGTGCCTGGTTTCGCCATGCGCGCGCAAAAAGCGCGAGGCCATCATCGGGGTCAGGGTCAGCGACACCACCATCGAGACGAAGATGGTCATCGCCAGCGTCACTGCGAATTCGCGGAACAGGCGGCCGATGATGCCGCCCATCAGCAAGAGCGGGATCAGCACGGCGACCAGCGAAATGCTGATCGACACGATGGTGAAGCCGATCTCGCTCGACCCCTTGAAGGCCGCCGCCAGCGGCTTCTCGCCTTCCTCGATGTAGCGCGAGATGTTTTCCAGCATCACGATGGCGTCGTCGACCACGAAGCCGACCGCGATCGTGAGCGCCATCAGCGACAGGTTGTCGAGCGTGTAGCCGAACACCCACATCAGCGAGCACGCGCCAAGCAGAGCCAGCGGCACCGTGACGGTCGGGATGACGGTCGCCCAAAAGCTGCGCAGGAAGACGAAGATGACCATCACGACGAGGAAGATGGTCAACAATAGCGTGAACTGGACGTCCTCGACCGCGGCGCGGATGGTCTGGGTGCGGTCGCTGATCAGCTCGATCTTGATCGAAGGCGGGATCGCGGCCACCAGGCGCGGCAGCATCGCCTTGATCTTGTCGACGGTGTCGATGACATTGGCGCCGGGCTGCTTGAAGATCACCAGGAACACGCCGCGCTTGCCATTGGCCCAGGCCGCCTGCTTGGCGTCTTCCGGGCCGGTCACGGCCTGACCGATGTCGCGGATCCTTAAGGGCCCGCCATTGCGATAGGCGATGATGACGTCGTTCCAGTCCTTCGCGTTCACCATCTGGTCGTTGGCGTAGATCGTGTACGCCCGCTTCGTTCCATCGATATTGCCCTTCGGGGCGTCGACGGTCGTGATCGCGATCTGGCTGCGGACGTCCTCCAGCGACAGGCCTTTTGCGACGAGCTTGGCCGGATCGACCTGGACGCGGACCGAGGGTTTTTGCTGGCCGCCGATGATGACCTGGGCGACGCCGGAAATCTGGCTGATCTGCTGGGCGAGCTGGGCATCGACGGCGTCACTGACCGTGGTCAGCGGCAGCGTCTCGGAGGTCGCCGACAACAGCAGGATCGGCGAATCCGCCGGGTTGACCTTGCGATAGGTCGGCGGCGAGGGCAGGTTTTTCGGCAATTGGCCGCTGGCCGCATTGATCGCGCCCTGGACGTCGTTGGCGGCGCCGTCGATATTGCGGTTGAGGTCGAACTGGATGGTGACCGCGGCGGTGCCCAGATAACTCGTCGAGGTCATCTGGGCGACGCCGGGAATCTGCGCGAACTGCCGCTCCAGCGGTTGCGCTACCGACGTCGCCATGGTTTCGGGGCTGGCGCCGGGCAGGTTCGCCGTGATCTGGATGGTCGGAAAGTCGACCTGCGGCAGCGGCGCGACCGGCAGCAGCGGATAGGCAACCAGGCCGACGAACAGGATCCCCGCCATCAGGAGCGAGGTGCCGATCGGATAGCGGATAAAAGGTGCTGAAATGCCGCCGCTCATTCCTGCCGGACCCTGCCTTGTTGTGACGGGTCGGAACTGGCGACCGCCGTGGTGACCAGGCTTCCGGGCTGCACCTTGAACTGTCCGCCCGTGATGACCTGTTCTCCCGGCTTCAAGCCTTCATCGACCACCGAACGGCCGTCGATGGATTGGGATACCTTGACCTTGCGCAGTTCGGCCTTGTTGTCGCCACCCACTGCATAGGCATAGAGGCCGTTGGTCGAATGCTGGATCGCATCGTCCGGGACCACGGTCGCATCCTTCAGGGTCTTGACCAGCAGCCGCGTCGAGACCGACTGGCCCGGCCAAAGGGCATGGTTCTTGTTGTCGAACACCGCCTTCAGCCGAATAGTCCCGCTCGTGGTATCAACCTGATTGTTGATAACGGCGAGCGCCCCCTCGGCAAGCGGCCTTTTCCCGTCCGTGGTGATCGCGACGACCTTGAGCGGGGAGGAGGCCTGGGCCTCGCTGATGTCGGGGAGCTGGTCTTCCGGCGCGGTGAATATGACGGCGATCGGCTCGACCTGGGCGACCGTCACGATCCCGGTCTGGGTCGCTGCATTGACGATGTTGCCGACATCGACCTGGCGCAGGCCGACGATGCCGGTAATCGGCGACTTGATCTGCGTGTAGTCGAGCTGGGTCTGGGCATTGGCGATGGCCGCATCATCAGCGGCGATCTGGGCGGTCAATTGCGCGACGGTGGAACGCTGGGTATCGAGCTGCTGCCGTGTCGCGAATTCGCCGAGCTTGGTGAAACGCTGCAAATCGAGATTGGCATTGTTGAGATTGGCTTCGTCCTGCACCTTCTTCGCCTTGGCCTGATCGAGCGCCGCCTGGAACGGACGCGGATCGATCTCGGCGAGCAGGTCGCCTTGTTTGACGAGCTGACCCTCCTGGAACGCGATCTTGTCGATCTGACCGTCGACGCGGGTGCGGACCTGAACCGTATTGAAGCCCTGAACGGTCCCGAGCCCGGTCAGATAGACCGGAAAGTCAGTCTTCTCGACAGCGGCGACCGAAACACGAATGGCAGGACGCGTGGCGGGCTTTTGTGCATTTGCGCTCTTCGCAGCCGCATCAGCACCGTAATATCGCTGCCAGCCGTAATAGCCGCCGCCCGCGGCCAATCCGATCAGCAAGACCCACGCGATCCACCGAGTTTTCATAGAGCTCATTCGCCGGAAGACAGGGAGCGTTTTGTACGTTCCCGAAGGCTGAGGACACACTGGTATAATATGTGCCTCGTTGGCGTGTAAACACACTATGGCTTGAGAATCCTAAACAATTCGCAAGCTTTGCCTATCCGTAAGGCCTTCGCTCGAATTGAAAGCCGTCAAGTGTGGCGCCGCCGCCGCACGATCTCGCGACACAGCGCACCGCAACACGTGCCATCTGTTCAGGGAAGGGATCGTCTCCGCATGCTGTGCGCGACAGCAAGGGATGCAGTGTTTGCAGTCAGCGGATATCGTTTCACGCAGCAGTGGCCAGCCTGCGCGGACATGCATCGACAGAGGATAGATCGACGGGAGGGATCATATCGTATTCGCTCGCTGCACGGATTGCGCGCCGGCAGGATCCGCATTGCCGCTTTTGACAGTGTCGACGGCACTGGTCACTCGCACAACAGATCCTCGACGAATTATTCGCGCCGGACGAATTCGGCGCCGGAGCAGATCTGCGCCAGAGAATTGCGGAGCCGACTGCGCCGCAGCAGTTTCTCGCATTCCGTTTGGAATGCCTGCGACCAAGCGTCCCAGAATCGTTTTGATCCGGAGGGATTTCGGTGGACGGCCGTTGACCGGACTCCGCCTCGTCGATAGCAGGCAAATCATCGCGGGACAGAAGTCCGGCGGTTCATCGTGTCAGACAGAAAGTCCGCGCGATCGATCTCGTCGGCTCCCGCGCCGTATGATTTGCGGCTCTGATCCGACCACATCACTCCAGCCTCGTGGGGAGGAGGTGCGTGAATCAGAGCGGTCGAACGTTTATCGAGTATGGGTTTTTGGAGCAACTTGCCGGACGTGCCGCGTGGGTGTCGCAGCCCGCCGTTGTCTTCGAGGGAGCCTGAGCTGCGACCGGTCCGTGCCCGGCAATCCCAGGCGAATGGCCGCGCCTACCGCCAGAAATAGCCTACCGCCAGAAATACCGGATCCCGACATAGACGACGATCAGGCAGGCGAAGATCAGGGCGACCGGCAGCTGCTGCTTACCGCCAGCCGACGCCCCGGAAAAGGCGGCCGGCCGCGCCAGCCGGGCCGCCGGGCGTCGGAAGGCGGTGACGTTATCCGTCTTGGGCTCCGGCTTGGGTTCGCTGGGGGCTGATCGGACTTCCGGCGGCTTCCCGACGCCGCCCATTTCCGCATAGTAGGTCTTGTACATCAGGCGGATGGTGGCTTCGGTCGCCGCGTCCTCAGACATGTCCTCGAGCAGGGCCTTGTAGCTCGCCAGGAAGTTCTGGGCCTCGGCGGACAGGGAGGATGCGCCATTGAGCTTGGCGATCATCTTCCAGGTGGCAAAATCGGCGCGGGCCCGTGTATCGGCACGTCGCGCGATCATCATGTCGGCAGCTTTGACCAAGGTAAACGGCCTCGGGGTGGTTTCTCGCCGATCCCAAAAACGCGCGGATCAGGCGTTACCGGTTAAAGTAAAGAGTAACCTGATGATGAAATCGGTCGCTGTTCGAAGCAAGGCCGATATCACATCAAGATTGAGACCGAACTGCGAACCTGCAAGCGGCAGCACGATCAAAATTCCGACCAGGAGGAGCATGCCGAACGGCTCCAGGCGGGCCAGGGGGGCGGCCAAGGGCCGCGGCAGCAGGCCGACGGCGACCCGGCCGCCGTCCAGCGGCGGGATCGGCATCATGTTGAAGACGGCCAGCGCCGCGTTGATCACGACCGCGTTCTCCAGATTGTGAGCGATCCAAAGCGCCCAATTCCCGGAGACCAGGGGCAGGAGATGGAAGGCAAGTCCGGCCGTCAGCGCGAGCAGGATGTTGGTGACGGGACCGGCCAGGGCGACCAGGACCATGTCGAAGCGCGGGTTGTT
>Ga0070709_10000640_pt1 | contig 19980 bp, 19 predicted proteins | sample LARL51metaG_FD_65449 | JGI IMG/M metagenome (GOLD analysis project Ga0070709, IMG submission 65449) | Corn, switchgrass and miscanthus rhizosphere microbial communities from Kellogg Biological Station, Michigan, USA - LAR L5-1 metaG | ecosystem: Host-associated > Plants > Roots > Rhizosphere ... | reverse complement strand
AATGTTACTACGTTGTCGTCCTGGCGCGCGGGCAGTGAGGTTAATATCGAGATTGATCTCATGGCCCGCTATGCGGCGCGATTGACGGAAATGAAGTGACGGCGTAGCCGTCATTCCGGGGCGATGCGTTAGCATCGAACTAATGATGTGCAGTTGCATATCAGAGAATCTCGAGATTCCGGGTCCGGTCCTTCGGACCATCCCGGAATGACGAAAACCGGTGGATTGAAGGATGGCAGAGCCGCGGCGCGCACCATCAAACGAGAGTATCGACATTTCCGGCGCGCGCGCGCTGATCGTCGAGGCGCGCTTCTATGACGACATTCAGGACGCGCTGCTCGAAGGCGCGGTTGCCGAACTGAAGGCGGCCGGCGTCACGCATGAGGTAATTACCGTGCCGGGCGCGCTGGAAATCCCGGCCGCGATCGCGATCGCGCTCGATGCGGGCGAGAGCAAAGGCAAACCGTTCGACCTGGTGGTCGCGCTGGGTTGTGTCATCAGGGGTGAAACCATCCATTTTGAAATCGTATCGATGGAATCCTCGCGCAGCCTGATGGATCTGGCGGTGGCGCGAAGGATACCGCTGGGTAACGGCATCATCACGGTCAATACCGAAGCGCAGGCATGGGCTCGCGCGCGCGCAAGCGAACTCGACAAGGGCGGCGACGCCGCGCGCGCAGCTATCGCGATGTTGCGGATCAAACGCACCCTGGCGCGGGCCTGATCATGGCGGAAGACAAGAAACCGGCAAGAAAGCCTAAAAAGGGGGCGGAAAGGAAAGCCAACCGGCGCGGTGCCGCGCGTCTTGCCGCCGTGCAGGCGCTCTACCAGATGGATATTGCCGGCGCGGGCATCAACGACATTTTCGCCGAGTTCGAAAGTCATTGGCTCGGCGGCGAGGTCGAAGGGGAGAAATATCTGCCGGCGGAAGCTGCCTTCTTCCGCGACATCGTCTCGGGCGTGGTGCGCGATCAGGCAAACCTCGATCCCTTGATCGACGACGCGCTGTCGCGAGGCTGGCCGCTTAAGCGGATCGATGCCATCCTGCGCGCGGTGTTGCGCGCCGGCGCCTATGAACTGGAACGTCGCAAGGACGTGCCGGGCCGCGTCGTGGTCTCGGAATATGTCGACGTCGCCCACGCCTTTGTCGAAACCGAGGAGACGGGCATGGTGAATGCGGTGCTCGATCAGATCGCGCGACGGTTCCGCGCCGACGAGTTCGCACGGGCCGGTGGCTGAATATGACCGCTCCCGGCGCAGGTCCATCCGGTGAGGACGCGCTGATCGCGCGGTATTTCAAGCCGCTCGCGACCGACCCCGGGGCATTCGGCCTGCTCGACGATGCGGCGATCCTCAAACCGTCACGCGACGATCTCGTGTTGAAGACCGATGCGATCGTGGAAGGCGTGCATTTTCTCTCCGATGATCCACCGGAGACGGTCGCGCGCAAAGCGCTGCGAAGGAATTTGTCCGACCTCGCCGCCAAGGGCGCAGCGCCTGCGGGTTTTCTGCTGACACTGGCATTGCGCGAGGCCGACGAGGCCTGGCTTACGCCTTTCGCGCGCGGGCTCGGCGAGGACGCCAGGCAATATGGCTGTCCGCTGCTCGGCGGCGAGACGGTCTCGACGCCAGGTCCGATCATGGTTTCGATCTCGGCGTTCGGGCATGTGCCGCCTGGCAGCATCGTCCACCGCAGCGGTGCCAGACCCGGCGATCGCATCGCTGTGACGGGAACGATCGGCGATGCCGCGCTTGGCCTCGACATCATCAGGGGCGGCGCGGCGGCGTCGGTCCTGGCCGACAATGCCGGTGCCAGGGAAATGCTGGTTGGGCGCTATCGGGTTCCCCAACCGCGCAACTCCCTCGCAAAGGCGGTCCGCGATCATGCCAGCGCTGCGATCGACGTGTCCGATGGTCTTGCCGGCGATCTCGCCAAGCTCTGTGCCGCATCTGGCGTTTCAGCCGCCATCGATGTCGCGAGCATCCCCTTGTCGGCGGCTGCAGCCGCAGTGCTCGCGCGCGGCTCCGTCGGCATCGAGGCCCTTGTCTCGGGCGGCGACGACTATGAGATCTTGTGCGCCATACCGGAAAGCCGCTTCGATGCCTTCGCGGAAGCCGCTGAGCTTGCCGGAGTGGCGGTGAGTTCGATCGGGATCGTGATTTCCGGGGCATCAGAGCCGAAATTTCTGGACGCGCAGGGCCGGAACGTCCCGCTGGCCCATCTCGCCTACAGCCATTTCTAGGATTTTGCCGAAAACGGCCGGCTCGCGCGCAAATACCTGCCGAAATCGGTCGTTTTAACGCTGCATGACATTGCGCCGGGGATACGATTTTGGCATGGTCCGGCCCGATTTGAGGCCGCCTTGTTGGGCAGGGCAGGCCTTTCTTTTTATGCGCCCGCCGCCTCCCGCGGCGAATGGCGTCAGGTGGGCATCAAGATAGATCCGAGGCAAATTCAATGACAGCATTATGGTTGATTGTGCTCTGTGGAGCGCTTTCCATCGTCTACGCCATCTGGGCGACTTCGTCCGTTTTGAAATCGGATGCCGGCAGTCCGCGCATGCAGGAGATTGCGAGTGCCGTGCGCGAGGGCGCGCAGGCCTATCTCCGTCGCCAGTATCTGACGATCGCGATGGTGGGAATCGTCATCTTCGCGCTGCTCGTCTACTTCCTCGGCACGCTGGTCGCGGTCGGATACGCCATCGGCGCGGTACTGTCGGGCGCGGCCGGCTTCATCGGCATGAACGTCTCGGTGCGCGCCAACGTGCGCACCGCGCAGGCCGCGACCACCTCGCTTGCTGGCGGGCTTGAACTCGCCTTCAAGGCGGGCGCTATCACCGGCCTTCTGGTTGCCGGTCTCGCCTTGCTGGGCGTGACGCTTTATTTCGGCTTCCTCACCTTCTCGCGGCATCTTGCGCCCGACAGCCGCACCGTGGTCGATGCGCTGGTGGCGCTGGGTTTCGGCGCTTCGCTGATTTCGATCTTCGCCCGTCTCGGCGGCGGCATCTTCACCAAGGGTGCTGACGTCGGCGGCGATCTCGTCGGCAAGGTCGAGGCCGGAATCCCCGAGGACGATCCGCGCAACCCCGCCACCATTGCCGACAACGTCGGTGACAATGTCGGCGACTGCGCCGGCATGGCCGCCGACCTGTTCGAAACCTACGCGGTGACCACGGTCGCCACCATGGTGCTGGCGGCGATCTTCTTTGCCAAGACGCCGGTTCTGCTGAACATGATGACGCTGCCGCTCGCGATCGGCGGCATCTGCATCATCACCTCGATCATCGGCACCTTTTTCGTCAAGCTCGGCGCCAACCAGTCGATCATGGGCGCACTTTACAAAGGGCTGATCGCGACCGGCGTATTCTCGCTCGCGGGCGTCGCTGGCGTCATCTACTGGCTGATCGGGTTCGGCAAGCTCCCCGGCGTCGAGTACACCGGCATGGCGCTGTTTGAATGTGGCATCGTCGGCCTTGTCGTCACCGGCCTGATCATCTGGATCACCGAATACTACACCGGCACCGACTTTCGCCCGGTCAAGTCGATCGCAGCGGCTTCCGTCACCGGTCACGGCACCAACGTGATCCAGGGGCTGGCGATCTCGATGGAAGCAACGGCCATGCCCGCGATCGTCATCATCGCCGGCATTCTCGTCACCTACAGCCTTTGCGGCCTGTTCGGGATTGCGATCGCGACCACGACGATGCTGGCGCTGGCCGGCATGATCGTCGCGCTCGACGCCTTCGGCCCGGTCACCGACAATGCCGGCGGCATCGCCGAAATGGCCGGCTTGCCGAAGGAGGTCCGCAAGGCAACGGATGCGCTTGACGCGGTCGGCAACACCACCAAAGCGGTGACCAAGGGTTATGCGATCGGCTCCGCCGGTCTTGGCGCGCTGGTTTTGTTTGCTGCCTACAACCAGGATCTCAAATTCTTCATCGGGGGAGGGGCCGGCAACGCCTACTTCAACGGGGTCAATCCGGATTTCTCGCTGAACAACCCCTACGTCGTCGTGGGTCTGTTGTTCGGCGGGTTGTTGCCTTATCTGTTCGGCGCGCTCGGCATGACCGCGGTCGGCCGCGCGGCTGGTGCGATCGTCGAGGAAGTGCGCCGTCAGTTCCGCGACAAGCCCGGCATCATGCAGGGCACCGACAAGCCGGATTACGGCAAGGCCGTCGACCTCCTGACCAAGGCGGCGATCAAGGAAATGATCGTTCCCTCATTGCTGCCCGTGCTGTCACCGATCGTCGTCTATTTTGTGATCTACTGGATTGCGGGCGGCGGCGCGGCTGGCAAGTCGGCGGCATTCTCTGCGGTCGGCGCGATGCTGTTAGGCGTGATCGTGACCGGCCTGTTCGTCGCGATCTCGATGACCTCGGGCGGCGGCGCCTGGGATAACGCGAAAAAGTACATCGAGGACGGTCATTACGGCGGCAAGGGGTCGGATGCCCACAAGGCGGCCGTGACGGGCGATACCGTCGGCGATCCCTACAAGGACACGGCTGGTCCGGCCGTGAACCCCATGATCAAGATCACCAACATCGTTGCGCTGCTGCTGCTGGCCATCCTCGCGCACTGAACGGATTCAAATGCATGACAAAAACCCCGCGGGACGCAAGCCCGCGGGGTTTTATTAAACGAGGACGAGGACAGAGGGGCGATGGGCGGATCAACCCCGCTGCGAGAGGCTTGAATTTACCTCATTGACCCTGGCCGATGTTGAGGGCCTTGAACAATGGTGCCACATAGTTGATTTCCTGGCCCGAGGTCGGTGTCGTGCGGCTGATGAAGTCGAAGATCGCGCCGTCCTTCAGTCCATAGTTGGCGATCCGTCGTACCTGGCGCTTCTTGTCGAAATAGATCGCGATGACACGCTGGTCGACGATCTTGTCGTTCATGAACGCGATCGGCCGTTCGGAGCGCTGGGAAATGTAATAGAAAACCTCGCCGTTGAGGGTTGCGACCGTGGAGGGTGTCCCCATCACGATGAGCACCTGATCCTGGCTCGCCCCGATCGGTATTTGCTCAAGCGCGCCCGGTGCCAGGACGTAGCCTTTCTGGAACTGCTCGCCGCAGCCGCCCAGCACGGCACACGCCAAGGCGATCGCAGCGACCATTCGCAGGCGGCGCCAAGTGGCCGCAGGGCCAAGCCGAGAACACGTATGACTGGGTTCGATCATGCCGGAAACGGTCCCATCCCCTTGCGTCACCCGACGCGTTGACGTACCGGGCGCGACGTACGATTGCAATAGAAGCGGGCCCGGAGGGCTCGCTTGCGGAACCCACAATGCTTTGGCCCTTCAATCACTTCAGGAAATCCCGGACGCCCCTGCACGGCACCATTGAGGCCATCTATGGCATGATCGTGACGCAAGCGCGAGAACCGTCGTTCTACCGGGATCTGGGTGTACCGGACACAGTTAATGGTCGTTTCGATGTCCTGGTGCTGCATTTATGGATGATTTTGCGGCGGTTGAGGACCACCGGCAGCGGTACGACCATCTCTCAGGCGCTCTTTGACCGGTTTTGCGAGGACATGGATGCCAATCTGCGAGAGATGGGCGTCGGCGATCTCGCGGTTCCCAGGAGAATGCGGAGCTTCGGAGAAGCCTTCTACGGGCGCTGCGCGGCCTACGACGTGGCTTTTGCATCGACCAAGGAACCGCTCGCGCAGGCCTTGTGCAGGAATATCCTCGACGGAGAGGGCATGGAAAACGCCCGACGGCTTGCCACTTATGTCGAAAGTGCGATTGAAGGTTTGACCAATCTCGACGAGGCAACGATCTTTGGCGCGGCCTGGAAGTTTCCCTGCCCGGTGCAGGCGGGCGATGAGAGCGACGGGCAGAAACGGCTGGAAGGATGAACACGAAAGATCCCTGGAGCGTCCCTGTCACGGTCGCGCAAATACCGGACACCGGCTTGCACAGCGAATTCGAGGCTGATCGAGCCGAGCGAGAGGCGATGGCCGAGGTCGCAGGTTTGCGCAATGTTTTGTCGGCGAGCGCCTCGCTCGATCTGATGCTCAAGCGTGGCGATCGCGTCCATGTGACGGGCCGGGTGCGGGCACGGATCGGCCAGACCTGCGTGGTCACGCTCGATCCGATAGAGAACGAAATCGACGAAGACATTGATTTAATGTTCGCTCCGCCTGAGCAGATTTCTCAGCTCTCCGATCTGGTCGAGGAGGCTGCCGAGAGCGATACCGAAATTCCGGATCCGCCGGAGCCGATCATCAATGGCGTGATCGATCTTGGCCGGCTCGCCACCGACGCGTTGTTCCTTGCGGTGGATCCGTACCCGCGCAAGCCCGGCGCGGTTTTTGAACCGCATGTGGAGGCCGCCGATCCCGAGGATCACCCGTTTGCGGCGCTCAAGGCGCTGCGCGGTGATTCCAACCCGCCGGGCTCCGGGAAACAGCCCAAGACGCCCGACCGCGGCAAGGACGGCTAGTTCGCGCAAATGACCCTGCGCCGCGGACCCGATTTCGGGGGCTCGTTCGAAATCTCCATTAGTGTGTTGAATTATTTGGTTTTATTCACATATTCCGGTTCTGCCCCGGCGCCGATCGGCCCGTAAAAGGACATGGTGAAGAGGTTGTGTCGGGACGGGGAAACGCTATTGTCGCGGCCCGGCCGGGGTGCAACGTGGCGCTTGGCCGATTGCCGCAAACCGCGGCGATTTCCGCGGCCCAGTATTTTAAGCCCGCAAGAGAGTAGGTTTCCGGGACGTTCATGCCTCAAAAGGTTCGAATCGCGCTTGACGCCATGGGTGGCGACGTCGGCGCATCCGTCGTCATTCCCGGCGCCGCGATTTTTTTGACACGACATCCTGACGCCGAATTCCTGCTGTTCGGCGATCGTGCAGTCATCGAGCCGCAACTGGCGCATCATGCCGGATTGAAGAAGGTAGCCCGCATTATTCACACCGATGTTGCCGTGAGCATGCACGACAAGCCGAGCCAGGCGTTGCGCCGTGGCCGCAAGATCGGCGCGCGCGCCTCCTCGATGTGGCTTGCGATCGAATCCGTGAAAAAAGGCGAGGCCGATGTCGCGGTTTCCGCCGGCAACACAGGCGCCCTGATGGCGATGGCGCGGTTCTGCCTGCGCACGCTGCCCGGCGTCGACAGTCCGGCGATCGCCGCCGTTTGGCCCACGATGCGCGGCGACTCGGTCGTGCTTGACCTCGGTGCGACCATCGGAGGGGATGCGCGGCATCTGGTGACGCTGGCGGTGCTGGGCAGCGCCATGGCGAGCGTGCTGTTCAATCTCGACAGGCCGACCGTCGGCCTGCTCAATATCGGGGTCGAGGAAATCAAAGGACGCGAGGAAATTCGGGAAGCCGCCGAACTGTTGCGCGCGATGAATCTGCCCCAGCTCGAATATGTCGGTTTCGTCGAAGGCGATGGAATCGGCCAGGGCGCCGCCGACGTCATCGTCGCCGAAGGCTTCAGCGGCAATATCGCCTTGAAAGCGGCCGAGGGCACCGCGCGCCAGATTAACGAATTCCTGCGCGGCGCGCTCTCGCGCAGCCTTATCTCCAAAATCGGTTATTTGCTCGCCAAAAATGCTTTCAAGGCGCTGCGCGACAAGCTCGATCCCAACAAATCCAACGGCGGCGTGATGCTCGGTCTCAAAGGCGTGGTCGTCAAAAGCCACGGCGGAACCGACGCCGAAGGCTTTGCCTACGCCGTCGATGTTGGCTATGAGATGGTCCGCTACGACCTCATCAACAAGATCATTCAGATGCTCAACCGCGACGGCAGCGCGCTTGCCCAAGCGCCGACCGCTCAGGAGGCTGTCTCGTGACTGCACTACGCTCGGTCGTGCTCGGCTGCGGCGCTTATTTGCCGGAGCGGATCCTGACCAATGCTGAACTGGCACAGCGCATAGACACTTCCGACGAGTGGATCGTGCAGCGCACCGGCATTCGCCAGCGCCATATTGCTGCCGAGGGCGAATTCACCTCGCACCTTGCGATTCATGCCGCGCGATCGGCGCTCGCGGATGCGAAAGTGGATGCACAGTCGATTGATCTCATTGTGCTGGCGACCTCGACGCCCGACAGCACCTTCCCGGCGACGGCGGTAACGGTCCAGGACGGACTTGGGATTCACCACGGCGCAGCGTTCGATCTGCAAGCGGTGTGCTCGGGATTTGTCTTCGCGCTCGCCACCGCTGATAATTTCCTGCGTACCGGCTCGTTCAAGCGCGCGCTGGTGATCGGCGCGGAGACGTTCTCACGCATTCTTGACTGGAGCGACCGCGGCACCTGCGTGCTGTTCGGTGACGGCGCGGGCGCCGTCGTGCTCGAGGCCCAGCCGCAGCCGGGGCTGTCCTCAGATCGTGGCGTTTTGACCACCCATTTGCGCTCCGACGGGCGGCACAAATCGAAGCTCTATGTCGACGGCGGCCCATCCTCGACGCGCACGGTGGGTTACCTGCGCATGGAGGGCCGTGAAGTGTTCAAGCACGCGGTGGGCATGATCACCGACGTGATCGTCGATGCCTTCGAGGCCACGGGCACGAGCGCAGACGACCTCGACTGGTTCATACCCCACCAGGCCAACAAGCGAATCATCGATGCTTCGGCCCATAAGCTGCATATTGCGCCGCAGAAAGTCGTGCTCACAGTGGATCAGCATGGCAACACCTCCGCCGCCTCGATTCCGCTGGCGCTGTGCGTTGCGGTCGCGGACGGACGCGTGAAGAAGGGGGATCTGGTCCTGTTCGAAGCCATGGGAGGCGGTTTCACATGGGGTTCGGCGCTGGTGCGCTGGTGAGCGGGAGCTTAAAATTGGATATAGTTTACCTGCCTTCTTTCATGCTAATGCATTGATGTGCGCTGTTGACCGTCGGTGGTTAAGCTCTTAATTTCAGATACGAATTGATCTTGTTCGCCGTGAGGGGCAGGCGATGAGTGGAACCGGAAAAACCGTCACACGTGTCGATCTGTGCGAAGCCGTCTACCAGAAGGTGGGCTTATCGCGCACGGAATCATCTGCGTTTGTCGAGCTTGTATTGAAGGAGATTACCGATTGCCTTGAGAAGGGCGAGACGGTGAAGCTCTCTTCATTCGGCTCGTTCATGGTTCGCAAGAAGGGACAGCGGATCGGCCGCAATCCGAAGACCGGCACCGAGGTGCCGATCTCGCCGCGTCGCGTGATGGTGTTCAAACCATCGGCCATCCTGAAACAGCGAATCAATGGCCACAAAACCGGCAACGGCGAAGGTTAGGGCGGACAGTTCGGTCCTTTCACCGGAGCGAGCGAAAGAGGAGGGGAGCGTTTGGACAAGGCGCCGGATGCGTTCCGAACCATCAGCGAGGTCGCCGAAGACCTCGATATTCCCCAGCACGTGCTGCGTTTCTGGGAGACGCGGTTTTCTCAGATCAAACCGATGAAGCGGAGCGGCGGACGCCGCTATTATCGCCCCGATGATATCGATCTTTTGCGGGGCATCCGCCGTCTGCTCTACGGCGAGGGTTACACCATTCGCGGCGTGCAGCGCATTCTTAAAGAACACGGCATCGCCTCGGTGCAGCGGCTGGCGGATGCGTCCGCAGTAGCCTCGTTCGGCGCAATCGAAGAGGTCATCGGGCAAAGCATCCTCGAGGATGACGACGCGGCGACTCCAGCCGATCTCGATGACGATGATTATGAAAGCGCCGAGGAGAGCGGGGTTCCCCGCCTGGCCCGCCGTGCCCGAAACCTCGAGGCTGATGGCGAGGATTTTGACGAAGACGCGATCCCGGGCGTGGTCGAACTGTCACCCGCATTTGACGCGGTACGCCTCAAGGCCGTGCTGGAGGATCTGATAGCCTGCCGGCAAATGCTCGATGCGGTGCTCAAGGACGGTTGAGAGGTCCGAACCGGATCGTCGACCCGCTGGGGGCTGCCGCGTGTGGCCCATCGCCTGTCTTGCGCGCCGGCCTGATCGAAGCTAAGGGAACGGCAGCGGAGCGTGGCGCAGCCCGGTTAGCGCACTAGTCTGGGAGACTAGGGGTCGCGAGTTCAAATCTCGCCGCTCCGACCAGTTAGATCAAACTTAGATGATATTTTGAGTGTCAAATCTTCCCTAGCATTGCCGTCGGGAAGACCATGGGAAGCGACGAATGTCGCGGGGTGAACTTTGGCGAGGGAGTTTTGACCCTCTCGCCCACTATTTTTTCTGCATAGTGATTTTTGAGGTTTGTATGTCTGCCCACCGATATCGCCAGTTAGCCAAGGAGTGCCTTGACCGGGCTACTCATGCTCGAACGCCGGAAGATCGCGATGCTTGGCTATTGATTGCCGAAGATTGGCTTAGGCTCGCCGTGGAATTTGACGCGGCGGCAGATCAGACGAGCGTGAGCGCAGGACTAATTCCCTAGCGGTAGATCAAGATCGGGCTAGCTGCTGACCTTTGCGCACGTCCCACGTTGCTTGCGCATGCCAAGGGCTTGCACCAAAGTCCATTCGCCGCAGATACGCCATGGCAGAGGCGACAATCGTGCTACCGCATCCAAGCCGCGAAAACCCACGGGGAAATCTGCGGGTCTGAGCGATCCACCAGCGGCGCGCGTCGGTGGGAGTCTCGTAGATCGGGAACGTCTCGTCGTCAGCGATCAGCGCAGCCATGGCTGGCGCGACTAGCCCTGGACGTGCGCACCTTGATCTCCCGTCATTTCGGGAACGTGCCGCCCGTGGCATCTTGGCAATCGTCCTCCCATCCTCCTTCGCTGCCAGCGGCAGCATCCTCGGGCATGCCATCGTTTGGCATCGGCCGCGAAACGATATCGGGGAACCTGAGGATTTGGCTGATGGTAAGCCCGTGTTCGGCGGCTCGGCACACCGCCCACCGCCGCAGCGTGCCGAGCCTGGCCAGTGCGCTGGAGTGAACTGGTTGGGATCGATGATGGCAACAACGGGCGATTCTTAGAACATGCGCGGCTGCAACACTGTCGAATTTATCTCTCGCTTGGTGTGCCGGTTCATACTTTCATGGCGTGGGTCCAGCTAGATCTGGTGACGCTGGGGACTGCAGGGTCCGGTAGCAGGGCGCCGCCGGGACAAGACATTTCGAGCCCGACGGCGTATTTTTTTGACTCAACGAGAACAAAAGCTCGCCCTGTTGCCGCCACACACTATCGGAATCGTTCCAATCCCGAGATAAAGCTGGGGTACGCCAGTTAGAGGGGTGGCAATGGCGAGCAGCAGATCAAAGTTGCGTATCGCACTGCGGACACTCGTTAAGACGCGCGAGCGGCTTCGACGTCGCATTCGTCGGCGCAATTTGCCGGCGCAGCGATAGTCAGCGGTTCCAGGAAAAGCAGAGCACGGGACCAGCCGGCGTCCGTTGCGAGCCTTGAGGCTCCGCGCTCATCATCGTGTGTTGCAGATTTGCACCGCTTGTCCGCAGGTCGCGCGTTTCACTCCACGGCTTGTGGCAGTCCAAGGCGTTCGGCCGGACTTCGATTGGAAGTTAACGGCGCTTGCCGGCGGGACGCTTAGATACGCGGCGAGTGCTCTTCTTGCATTTCCGGGGCTGCACCAGACCAGCAACGCTAACTTTGGCTCGATCAAACCTACGAAGGGCTTCCGCCTGCTGGAGACGGAAGCGGGTCATGCTGAGGTCACGTCGCGCGGCCTCCACCTCGTGCAACACAAGGTCGATTGCCTCAGCAGCGATGTCCTTTTCAGCTGGTTCTGGATGGATTTCGCTCACAGCGCGGCAGGCCTGCGTTGACCAACCATTGAATTACTTGCTCCAGATAGTGCTCGTCCAAGATCGGCGGTTGGAATCGATGATGGCAACAACGGACGATTCTGAGAACGGGCGCGGCTGCAACACTGCCGAATTATCTCTCGCTTGGCGTGAAGCACGCGCCATAGATCGGCGAGGCCGCCGCCGTATTCAGCCGCGAAAGGCCCGCCATCGATGATGGTGATTTCGTTATCCAACCGCGGGATCAACCAGCTCGTGTCACAAGGGGCCTGGGAGAGATTTAAGTTCGCAGTCAATCTTCCCCGATGCGCCTCAAGTCGTCGAGCGCCCCTCAATTGCGAAGGCTGACGTAGGCATCCGAGAAGAAACGGTGCGAGCGCTATTGCGGGCAAGAAGTCGCGGAAAGACGATACTGGTAGCGCTGGAGAACGAGCATGGGCGCGGGACCGAAGCCTCACGCCCGATTTTGAGCCAACGTCAAAAGCGTCATTTCTTGTTCGCGGCGGCCTCGTTCTTGAGCTGGTCTAGCACCGGCCCAAGTTCTTTCAGCGCGGCGGCGTCCTCGGCGCTGAGCTGCTCCGGCGGGCAACGCAGATCGGTGTGCTGGATGGCGTGGAACATTTGGCGTGAGAGCGGCAACGGAGCGCAGCCATGATCTTGCTCGCAGACGAGGTCAAATTCCGTCCGCGCCGCCTTGTGGCATTCGAAGCAATTGAGTCCCAGGAAGTTGTTAACTTCCTCCGCTCCGCGGCTGACAATTTTCGTGCCGTTCTTGTCGGTTTCGAGGGCGAAGAACTCCCAATCGTTCGTCCCCGGGCTGAATCCCTTCTGTTGTTTGATCATGGCCTCGTTAGGGATTAGCTGCAGCAAGGTTCCCTCGGGAAATTGGCCCTTTCCCGCTCGGGCCACATCGACGGTGCCTGCCAGATTGCCGGCCAGATTGTCGACAAAGAAGTGCTTTACCGGCGTCATCTTGGTGATGCATTGGAACGTGGAAGCGTCGACCTTGTATTGCGGTTCGCCGGCCTGCACACTGCCCGCGCACAGCAAAAACACGGCAAAGCATGAAAGCTTGCCTGTCTCGGCTAAAATTTTCATACGGCTCTGCTTCATCGATTTCCTCCCAGCAGTTTGACTTAGTTTCGCCCACGCTTTTATAGCGCGCAATCTGCAGAATTTAAATTAGGGCTGTAGGTGTGATCAGCTACCACGCCCCTTGGCATCCATCACCACCATTCTGCCCTTGCCACGCGGGGACTGAAGTACCGCCGGCGTTGTCCTGCTGAAAGTTTGCACCGGCCGTCCACAAGCCAGTGGCGACGGATTGGCGACGGAGCGGCATGCCTCGGCGTATCCTGCTCTTTTGCAAATTAGGCGGAGCTGGGCCGTACCATGGGCATTGAATTTTTATCTGACGAAAGCATTTTGCGTTTCTATGAAGATATCCGGCAACAGGTCGCTGCGGATCTGGCCACGGGAAATCGCCATCGCTTTGCAGGCGAAGCCGCCAGGCAACAGGCAGAGCGTTTGCGGATAGAGATCGACCGGCGGCGCCTGCGCTGTAATCTGATTGAGTGGCGCGATTTCTGAGAATTGCGCGCTGTGTATGGCACGCATCAGCTGCAATCGTGGCTTAAGCCTTGCCTGTAACTGAGGTTAGGCTTAGCGCAGAAATTCAGCATTCCCACTGGCCGCCGACTTTCGAACATTGGCGTCTATCCAAATTTCGGCATCAATCCCCAGCGGCTTCGCTCTGGGGTTGATCGGCGGAATCATGGGGCATGTCAGCCCGCGCACAAAAGACCACCTTCGCTGAAGATGCGCAGCTCCGGTGTACGCGGGATCCTGGTCTATTGCGCGGATAATCGCTGTAGCCATCACAACGCGATCAGCGCTGACCAATGACGCGATGATGTTCGATTTGCATCATCTCGAGCCCAGTTTATTTGCTCAGCCTGCGGCAAGCGAGGCGCTGATGTTCGCTTGGGACGGGAAATCTGCTACGATGGTCGGCTGTTGGTGGACCAAATTGTCGCGTTGACTTAACGGTGGGGAGATGGGCGAAATTAGACGCTTATGAGCCATTCACTCATGGGGGATTCAATGCATCGGATTCCGGCATTCATCGTCGCAATGCTTGCGCTGGGAATCGCCAGCGTCACGCCGGCATCGGCTCAAGGCACTTCCCAAAAGAGCGGCTTTTCAATGGATAAGTGCATGGCGACATGCCAGAAATCAACTATCGCGCAAAGCTGCGAACAGTATTGCCAGAGAATGTCGAGAACGAACCGCTAGCGAGGGTCCCACTAACGCCGCCGAACCACTTCCCTTTGCGCTCGTGATAGACGCACCGGGAACACTGCTACCGAACAAGCTAAGTCTACGGTACTCATTCTTGTACCACTGAGGCCCCGGTGCAGCGCAGGCCGGGGCTGATTTTGCAGCTCTCGCCTTCAAGCGATCACACAGGCGGAGACATGCGCAAGCATCAAGCGATTAGCCGGGTGATCCAGGTGTTGGCGTGGACTGGAACCTTTATCGAGTCACCGCTTGGTCTTGCGACTGTCCAGGTTTCGGTTCCTGAACGGTATCGCAGGCCGCTCTTGGCGAAGACCTCGGTCTGGACTGTCTTGCGTTAGGCGGTCTGCCGGACAGGAGAATGATGATTGATCATGCCGGCTGGTTTCGGAGGATTTAGTAATGCATACCTCGCCATCCATCGCGCCCCATCATGGGCCAGAGCAAGATACTTACCTCGTGCTGGAGGATTTTGGCCGTCTCGGCAGATCGTGGCGCGAGACTGACGAAGACGCCACTGATCGTGAGACGCTGATCCGTGATCTGGTAGAGGGCGAGTTCAGCAACCCGGTCCGCATCGTCGCCTTCAATACCGCTGAAGGCTGGTGCCGGGATGTAACCGTCGATATTGCCGACGAATTGCGCCGCCGCGTCGTTGAGTACGGCGAGATATCGGAGTCGGCTATCCAATTTATGGATGCCAACCGGCATTGAGTCGTTCAGGCATTAAGCCGACTACTTCAACCTGTTACAATTTGCCTCGTTGGCTGATTCGCGGATCGCGGGCTTGAGGGAGCAGCGGCATGTCATGGCATGAGTTGCGGGCCGGGGTAGGTTTGGTTTTGGCGGTTGCGTTAATCATTGGCTGGTCGTTGGGTATCGGCCTCCCGCTTGCCGCGGCGATCATCTGGCTTCTCGATTAACGCCCATCGTCTCTGGCGGCTTCCACCAAATTTTGAATTGCGCCAGGCGCACTGGGGGCCTTTAGAGAATTCAGACTAGTTCATTTGCCCTCAGCAAGCGCATGTCGCCTGACGTATATTGGGGCTTCCTCCTCGGAACAAAGATGCCTCGTCCCTGGGGGGAGACTGACGGCTCCGGTGCTCTCCCTGGGCGGCCGGGGCCGTTTTTTGCTGTATTTGATTTCCTGAAGGGCGGCAATCCGTCCCATAGCACTGACGACGAACAAGGAATGCGCCAAGAAATTCGTATCTGGCCGCGATGCTGAGCTCTGGCAGGAGGATCGGCTTTTGTGGTTCCGCCGGCCGATCCTGGTGTTCTTGGGCAACGCCAGTTGCCATGACTGAATCTCGTCCTCGTACCAAGCGCGCCGCTTGGGGCCGGTGGGAACTTGCCGTCGCGCTCCAACCGTGGAGAGGGGAGCTTGCCATATTCGCCGCCATGGTCACGCGCATCTTGTTTCTGGAAAGGTGTCTTCAGGATCGGGCGCTGCGGGATTTTGGCCCACATGCCAGAATGCTGGAAAGCGATAGCCGCTATTGCTCTCCAAAAGCGCGTCGCATTTGATCGGTGATTGGCTTAAGCAAGTAACTCATCATCGTCAGCTTGCCCGTCTGCATGAGGACCTCCGCAGCATACCCGGAACGAGCTGCGGGCCGGCCAATCGTCGACGTTCCTCCTCAGACAACGCCACCCTGACCGTGAAATACGGCGCATACGACTGGTGATCATGGCTGATATCGGACACATACGAAACCGCACCGGTAAGCTGAGGCGTCAGTCGCCGGTTGACCGCGCCAGCGGTACCAACCGTTTGTCGCAGAGTTCCTGAACACCCGATAGTTCGCCAGTGATCAGCTCGAGTTGCCTGGTCTTGGACGCGACCGGGGCATCAAGGCCAGAGATCTCTTCGCCGAGTTGCGAGATCTTGCTTTGAAGGAGGCTGATCTGGCTTCGCCGCGCAGTGGCACGGGCCTTGAACAACGAATCCTCCGATGCGAGTAGCGTCTTGACGGTACCCCACGCTTGACCGCGCCGCCAAGTCGGCGAGGCGCAGAGCGCGACGATCTGAGCTCGAAGTGCGCAACTCTCTCTCGAAAGCACGGCCGGCACGCGGTGCGGCACCGTTTGCCTGCGCGGTCACCAGGGAGCTTTTTGATTGCAGCGCGTTAGACTTGGAGATTAAGGCCTCGGCGAGGCCTTTTTTGCCCGAAGGCCCTTCACAGACTTGTGCTGCCGCCTACTCAGATTCCGCGCGTCGGAGCTTTGGTAACCCCACCAAATAAAGCCCCCTGCGCTGGGCCATTTTCATGCAGGATTGGTTTCGTTCGGCCCCTGAGAACCGCCGCTTATCTTGGGCGCATGCCAAAGTCATTTGAGTTCTGCAACCCGACTAGATCGACGAGCGTACCCGACGGATTGCGTGTCCGTACTTCGCAGCGTAACTAACGAGAGCCATACCTTCCTTGATAAAGCTTTACCTGCAATTCACGCTGCAACTGTTGCGCGGCATTCCAACTTTTCCAGATTCGCCAAATAAACAGGACTGGCCGCCATTTGGTAGTGCTGTGACCACGCCTCCGTCGGCCGATAGGCTGCACACTCTTGTTCCGCTTACATGCGCGTTCAACGCAATTAAGCCGCCACGAACATTGACGTAACAGGTTATCAGCCATGAACCTTCCCGACCATTTGGGGGCGGCAAAAGTTCAATCTTTTGTGGCATTGCCTCGTCCAAGAATAAGTCCCACCCCGCTGATGGGTTCGGCATGTCACCCAGCAGCTTGGGTGGAGCGCTAAAAAGCCCTTCCTCGGGGCAATTGATCGATAATTCAGCTTTGGCTTCGTTCGCAACGAAAGACCAAAGGGCAGCGAAAATCATTGCCAACGCGGCGTACCTCATCGTCCTCGATCCCGGGCCTACCTAGTGAGAATTGTCGGCAAGAAATAGCTAAAGATCCAGCCATAAGCAAAAAACGAAAACAATTTTCAGAATGAACATGGATAGGCAGCTCCAGCTAAACGGCGATAAGCCAGCGAAGACGCGCACAACCTAACGCCCCCAAACGATCAAAGCACTATTCCTGATCGAAGCGCCACGATGTGCTGATTTCCTCGTTTGCGTTGTGAGCGGGCGAGAAAGTGGACTTGCCCCCAGATAGCTGCCTGCTGTTCACGTCAAAAACGTTCGGCTGATTTCACAATTGCCGGGTACACGAATGGCGAGACAGCAACAAAAGACGGCGAAATCCGCTCATCCGGCGTGCGCGGCGTGCTGCTCGGGCGGATAAAACCGCGGTCGCGTTCGACTCCCAATATAGGCCATCAGGGGTATCAGGTTCGGGAAAGCTAACAGGAAGAAATCGCCTCGGGGCGGTTGAGATGCAGCGCGAGTTCGCCTGGCCGACCAGGGCAAGGCGACGGCGCAGGTTCCGGGCCAATGGCTCCTAAGTCTTGCGCAATCTCGCGGAATCATCGAGGCAAGCGGGCGAGAAAATTTTCTGCAAAAAATGGCAGCGCTGTTCGTGTTTACGAAGAGACCGGATAGAAGACCGAATGTGAGGGTGTGATTACAATGCAGACGCTGTGACCCGTGTGATTGTAACAAAAATTTTTTTTGAATTTTTTCACAGCGACGACATTTCCCAATATAATTTGCCTCTATTTCATTTCTAAATTGGCAGGCTACGTTGCTTCCAGGCAACGCCGGCAAGGGAACGACCAATGCGCGTCGCAGTGACCGTTGTTTCGATTTCGTTAGCGGTTGCCCCAGCAGCGGCTTCCGAGTCCTGCATGAGCAATGCCGAAGCCCGCCAGCACTTTGGTTCAGCGGCCCTTTACTGGCACGGCCAAAACCATTGTTGGGATGCCACGCCGATCGGGCCGCATCAGTTGGCTGAACTTCAGCGCAAGATCCAAAAAGAGACTCAGAGACGATTCAATCAGCGTTCAAGGCAGGGAGCTGAGAGGTCGGCGCAGGCGCAGCCAGAACAGAAGGTTCAGCGCCAAGCCGATCAGCAGGTTTTGCGAGAGACGCAACCGCCGGTTCAGCGGGAACCAGATCGCGAGCAGGTTCAGCAAGAAACAGATCATCACCAGATTCAGTGGGGAAACGAACCGCCCAACTGGCGCGAGGCGATGGCGGAACTGCGATCCAACAATAGACCCGTTCAGACGGTCGGGTTGCGGTTCGGCGACGCGCGGTCCTTCATCGTCGAGGCGGGCCTTTTGCAATCTTCGCTGCACGCCTGGATTTTCATTCTGGCGATTTGGGCCGCGCTGCTTTCCCTCATCCTGCACGACGTCTCTAAGGACGAGGCCGATGGCGGCGTCGTTGTGTTGGCCACGAACCGATTGGGCATTTTTGTCAATTGGCTGATGGCGCGGCCCCAAGAGATGCGCAAAACGGTCAGCCGCACGATTCGGCAGCGAAGGGAAGCAACGAGACCGGCGAATCCGAAGGCTGCCGACGGAGCGGGCCAGTCGGAGCCACTTCTGCAAGCTGCTTTGCCGCCGGCTGCTCCGGCACCCGCGGCTACTCCGCCAAAAAAGTCACCGATAAGGAAGCTCTTAAATGGTGACGCCCGAGTTTCAATTCCTCTGCCGGAACTCGAGTTGGAAATCGGAAAAGCGGTCAAGACTGCCGCGCCCGGTTGTGAAGCATTCGTTGGCGTGGTTGTCCGGCGAAAGAAACCGGGATCGCGCCTTGAGGCAAATTGGGAGCTTGCTGGTGCCAAATTCGGCAAGGCAGACAGAAATACGGCCAACGAAGCTTTGACGGCCATCGTCCCTCGAATGCAGAAGGAGTTTCGCGTTACCGAAGGTTGAAATCGGAATCGATGCTCGAATCGGTGGTCCGGCATCAACGGCGCGCTGCACTCCCGCAAGCACGACAGTTCTGCGCCTTCGACATACTGGCTCTCGATGGTGACTATCTACGGCAGTTTCCGCTGTCGATGCGCAAGACCAATTTGAGCGGCTGCTGGCACGTCGCATCAACCCGTTCGAGCGTGGCGAGATCGGCCGACCTGTTTTGGGTGACGTGCCGGATGGGATTGGAGGGCTTGGTGTCGAAGCGGCGCGACCGGCCCTATCAGGCAGGCCGGTCGAAGCACTGGATCAAGGTGAAGAATCGGAAGCACCCGGCCATGGATCGGGTGGCTGAGTCGTTCTGCCTCTAGGTCCTACGATTTTGTTCCCACGCTGCAAATAGGCATCCGGCGATGAGCCGGGTGATGGATTGCGTTCGGATACCGCTGACGCATTAGAGCCGCCACTAATCGACGCTATTTGCGTTTGCGCCGCTTTCGCCTAGGCACAGCCCGCTTCGGCTCAGCCTCTTCGCATTTGCGGCCACTCGACGCCGATATCCCTGAACAACTTTGGCTGCCGATCCGCCAGCCATCATGCTTGCGCCTGCCTTGAACGCTGCATCTATATTTTCGTTGATCATTAGTTGACTTTCGCGCCGCGCTCTTTTGGCGCCCCGCATCTGCTTCATCAAACGGAGCCCGATCACGTGGTTGGCTTCCAGCGCCAACATCATCAAGGACTGAATCATGCCGTCATACTCCGCGCCGCCTTCGGAGAATAGCAATCTCGAACCCTCTTGGTTCCCCGGAGAGCATCAACAATGGCTCGCAGTACGCTAAGAAATTTGTGACCTTAAGATGCGCAAATCTCTTCAACATTAGCACAAACCAAGCCGCGATCATCGCATCCGCGCGATCAACCGCATGTGGGCAACCGCAGGAACGATCTCGTCGCGTCGAAGTTGGACGGCGGCGAGCCCAACTCGAGCGCCTTAAACATGACGACCAACAAAGACGTTCGCTGACGGCATCGTCAATCTAAGTTCATTTAAGGTTCATGTTCAGCGCACATAGTAGCGAACTCATTTGGAACGACTGCGGTCACGCGCGGTTTTTTTCGGTAATTGATTTTCGTAGTTTAGGAGTGCGCTGTGAGTAACCGCACTGTGGCTTCCAATCGTTTGCTTGCCCTACGTCTCTGTGCTCAG
>Ga0070709_10000639_pt1 | contig 19996 bp, 20 predicted proteins | sample LARL51metaG_FD_65449 | JGI IMG/M metagenome (GOLD analysis project Ga0070709, IMG submission 65449) | Corn, switchgrass and miscanthus rhizosphere microbial communities from Kellogg Biological Station, Michigan, USA - LAR L5-1 metaG | ecosystem: Host-associated > Plants > Roots > Rhizosphere ... | reverse complement strand
CACATGGACTGCCGATCCCGACAAAATTATCCAAGCCGTCAGACGCGGGCACCAAGTGTTAGAATCCATCCACCAGGTTGGGGGTGAGCAATGAGAAGAGCTATCTACAACGTTGTCGCGTTCGTCATCGCCATGGCTTCCGGGTGGAAGTTAGAAGGTATCGTCATAGCTGCGCTGGTGATTGCCGCCAGCGAATGGCAAGAGTGGAGGGAGCGCCAAGAACAGTTAGCATGGCTACAGCGCAACGGTCCTATGCAGAGGGCATATGAAGAGCGGCTTCGCATGGAAGTGGAAACGTTGGAAGATATGGGGTTCGTCTACAACGAAAAGCGCGGCTGTTGGATACGCCCCGACGGGAGCGAGTACATTCCCGAGCCCATCGAGCCTCCGAATTATATCTGACACAAAGGGGCGCCTTCGGGCGCCGAATGGAGACTACTTTGAGAACTGCACTTGGATTGACTATAGGACTACTCTGCTTTGTCTCGACGCATGCTCGCGCTGGCGAGCGATGGCCGGCCAACGTGTGCGCGGAAGTACTGCGCTTAGAACGGAGCAACGAACTTACTTATTCGAAGCACCCGTACCTTCTCGCGACCGCTCGCGGGGACGCGCTGTATATGCTTTCGGAGCACTGCCCCGCGGTGAGCACCACCATCATGGACGTCAAAGCGGTGGTGGACGCCGATCAGAGAGTGATCGACGCTCACAGTCAGGCGGTATACGAAGGCACAAAGGCCGGAACGATAAAGCTCGGCGGAGGGTATTGCGACGAGTAGCCCCCGCTCACATTAGCCATCCGAGTACAGAAGGGGCGCCTTTCGGAGCGCCCTTTTTTATTCGGCAATCACCAGTGCCGATCCTGACGTGGAATAGATCGTGGGTTGCTTTTCAAAAAGTCGCAAATTATAGAATGGAATCAATCTTCTTTGGAAGCCTCCCCCGCTACCAAAAAAGCGTCTAAGAGGCTGATCAGCGTCGAGGGTGATGGTTCGCTGCCTTGTCCCTTCTTCGAGGTTTTGTTCTGCGCAACCACGGCTTTTTACCTGTCACTAATTTTCAACATGGCTATGTTGGCAGTTCTCGAACGGGCGCCGAAGATCGCAATTGGGCAGCGAAGCCAGCCTCCGTAGTGCCAGAAGAGCCCAACATCAAGTCACTCATCGCCTGACGAGAAGCGAACTGGTAATTTCTGGCATTCCATAGCTGGGTTTGTCAGCGGAAGTCGGCCGCTTTCTGCGCGGTCTCAATCTTCGGCGTGCGTCGGTCGGCCGTTGCCAGCGCGCGCCCATGGCCCAGCCTTGTGTTGGTGAGGAAGACGGGATGACGCTTGGCGATGAGTTCCTCCGGCGACGCCCCTACAATGCCGCCAGTGACATGATCGATGCCAACATCGGGCGCGGTCTCGCCGACAAGGTGGCGTTCACCGATCCCGATCGATCGATCACCTATGCTGAGCTGCAGTCTCGCACCTGCCGTTTGGCCCGCGCATTGCAAACGCTGGGGGTGCGCCCGGAAGAGCGGATAGCCGTGCTGCTCCCGGATATGGTCGACCATCCAGTGGCGTTCTGGGGAGCGATCCGCGCCGGTGTCGTTGCCGTGCCTTTGAATCCTTTGCTGACCGCCGAGCAATACGCCTATATCCTGGACGATTGCCGCGCATCGCTGATGATTGCGACGGCACCGCTTGCAAGGATAGTTCTCCCGGTTCTCGATCGCTTGCCAAATCTGCGCACGATCGTTCTGGTCGCGGCAGCTCTTGAGGATAGTGCCCTCTTCGCTGGTGTCAGAGTGTATGATTTCGAGCAAATACTTGCGCGTGAGAGTGGTGATTGTTTCGTCGCGGCCACGAGCTCGGATGAGGTTGCGTTCTGGCTCTACACGTCAGGCTCGACGGGTGCTCCCAAAGGCGTAAAGCACGTTCACACGAGCCCGATGGCGACGGCGCGGCTTATGGGGCAGGGCGTCCTCGGAATTCGCGAAGACGACGTTGTGTTCTCGGCGGCAAAGCTATTTTTTGCCTACGGTCTGGGAAACGCAATGTCGTTTCCCATGTCGGTGGGGGCCAGCGCAGTGCTTTGGCCGCAACGGGCGACGCCCGATGCCGTTTTCAAAATTATGCGTCGCCACAGGCCGACCCTTTTTTTTGCAGTGCCAACGCTCTATGCAGCTTTGCTGGCGCACAACGATATATGCAGCGGCGCTGGTTCAGACCGGCTGCGCCTTTCCATTTCCGCAGGCGAAGCTCTGCCAGCGCATCTGGGTGAACGCTGGCGCCAGCTGGTCGGAGTGGATGTCCTCGACGGTCTCGGGTCTACCGAAATGCTGCAGACATTCGTGAGCAACCGCTCGGGCGACATCTGCTATGGATCCTCCGGCAAGCCTGTGCCTGGATACGAGGTCAAGATTGTGGACGAGAATGGCCGCGAGCAGGGTCCCGGCGTGGTAGGAGAGCTTATCGTACGAGGTCCCTCCGCCGGCGAGGGCTACTGGAACCAGCGGGCGAAAAGTCGCCGCACGTTCATCGGCGAGTGGACCTATACCGGCGACAAGTACCTTTGTGACGAGCAAGGCTACTTTCATTGCTGTGGACGCACCGACGACATGTTCAAGGTCAGCGGAATGTGGGTGTCGCCATTCGACGTCGAGGCCGCGCTCACCTCGCACGAAGCTGTACTCGAAGCGGCCGTCATCGGTAAGGAAGATGCCGATGGGTTGACCAAGCCGAAAGCCTTCATCGTACTGCGGAGCGGCTACGCGGGAGATGAAGGCTTGCTCGAAAATCTCAAGCTTCATGTCAAGGAGCGTGCCGGACCGTGGAAGTATCCGCGCTGGATCGATATTCGAACCGATCTGCCAAGGACGGCGACCGGAAAGATCCAGCGGTTCAAGCTGCGCGCTGAAGAGTCAGGCGAGATCGGCTCGCGATAGCGGACCCTGGTTGATCAGGCCGCGAACAGTCTCTCGACCACTCGCCTCACCAACACACTGGCGACCCTTCGGCGATAATGGCCTGGCGTGAACGTTGTCTTCATCGCCATGACCTGATCCCGGACGAGATCGTCGAGCCGCTGGAACGTGCGATCGTCCAGCGGGCGGTCGCAAATCTCCGCGGTACCATCGAGCAGAACGGGACGGGGATTTGTGCCGGTGATCGCCACACGCAGATCAATCAGCTTGTCGCCATCACGGCGCAGTGCCACCGCTACGCCTGCGACCGGATACTCGATCGATCGCCGGATCCGGACCTTCTCGTAAGCCGAGCGCAGCCCAGATGTATTCCTGGCGCGAACAGCTGCAACGAATTCACCCGGGCGCAGCGACAGATAGTATTTGCCGTCTCCGGTCGATTCCGTGATCGGTTGGTCCTGGCGGGCATAGCCGATATACAGGCCGCTCAAGGGGATCGTGCGCTTCCCCAATGGCCCGATCAGGTCAATCTCCGCCGCCAGGGTCAGCAGGGCGGGCGCCAGGTCGCCACTGTAGGTGGCAAAGCAGACGCCGCGGCTCTTGGGCGCGACATGGCAGATTTCGCCAGTTGTCTTGAGGCAATGATGATTCGCACCCCGCCACCATTCGCTTTGGTTGTAGTAGATGCAGCGGGTATCCAGGCAAATATTGCCGCCCACGGTGCCCATGTTGCGATGAGTAGGCCCAGCGATCAGCTTGGCGGCCTGCGCGACAACAGGATAGTGTTGCTCGACATCGGGATGCGCCGCGAGGTCGGCAACCTTGACTGACGAGCCGACCTCGAGTGTGCGCGCATCGGCCTTGATCACGCGCAACTCGGAGACACGGTTCAGCTCTATGAGCATGGACGGCGCAACAATGCCGCGCCGGATGTTCACGATGAGGTCGGTGCCGCCACCAAGCAGGCTGCTCTCAGGATGTCTGCCCCGCAATGCTATTGCCTCATCCAAAGTGGATGGCTGCACGACCTCGAATTCGGGAAGTGCGTCCACTAGAGCTCCGATTCCGAAGTTCGCATGAAATCGCGGCTACCTCTGATGCGAACTTCGGAATCAAAGGAGCTCTGGCAACTTATTGATTTCTAGTGCGGCGAATTTGAAGTTCCTATAACGAACCTGCCGCAAACACTGATAGGAACTTCAAATTCGCCGCACTAGGCCCTCCCGTTCGAGCTTGGCCGTGAGCCATTGGTTCGGGCCTGCGCGCGGCGGCGCTTCACCATCGTTTCATATACGCGATCGGGCGTCACGGGCAGATTGTTGAAGCGAACGCCAATAGCGTCGGCGACTGCATTCGTGAGGGCCGGCAGGAATGCGGCAAGCGATCCTTCGCCCGCTTCCTTCGCGCCGAAGGGGCCGTGAGGATCAATGCTCTCGACGATGCCAACTTCGATGGGCGGTGAATCCTGAATGGTCGGAACGCGGTAATCGAGCATGTTCCCAGTGACGAGCAGGCCGTCGTGATACCCCGTTTCCTCGCTCATGGCCTGACCCATCCCCATCCACACCGAGCCTTGCACCTGGCCTTCGACGGTCAGGCGATTGAGAGCTTTTCCGCAGTCGTGAGCGACCCACACCTTATCGACGGTCACGATGCCGGTTTCCTCATCCACACTCACTTCGACCACCTGCGCGGAGTAGCTGTAGCCCATAGTTCCGCCGATAGCAGCACCGCGATACTTCTTGCCGCCGTGCGACTCCGGGATAGTGGAATAGTTACCTGTCACCGTAATCGTGCCGCTGTCCTTGAGCGCCTCGACGACGACCTCATCGAACGACGCGCCCTTGTCCTGTGCACCGGCGCGATAAAGTTCGCCCAGGCATTCGATATCTTCCGGCTTCGCGTCAAGCTTCCGCGCCGCCGCGGCAATCAGCAGGCGCTTGAGGTTTTGCGCTGCATCGATTGCCGCATTACCAACCATGAAGGTTACGCGCGATGAGTAGGAGCCGTTGTCCTTCGGGACCACATCGCTGTCGCCGGTGACAATGCGGATTCGGGAGATGTCGAGGCCGAGCACTTCGGCGACGCTCTGCACCAGAATGGTCGATGATCCCTGGCCGATGTCAGCCGCCCCGGAGAGCACGACGACGGAGCCATCGAAATCCACCTTGATCTTTACCGTCGCGTGCGGCTCCCCGGTCCAGTTGACCGGCTTCGACGCGCCACTGATGTAGTGGGAGCAGGCCATGCCGAGCCCCTTGCCTCGCGGCAACTTTCCCCTGCGCTCGCGCCAGCCGCTTCTCTGTTCCACCCAGTTCAGGCATTCGGGCAAGCCGTAGCTATTCACCATCAAATCGTTGTCGGTAAACGTCGGCGCTTTCAAAAAATTCTGACGCCGTACGCTGAACGGATCGATACCGAGCTCAGCGGCCATCTGGTCGAGAAGACTTTCGAACGCGAAACGAACATCGACCGTACCGTGACCGCGAAACGCGCCGCAGGGAGGCGTGTTGGTCAGAACACGCTTGCCGACATACCTGACGTTGTGAAGATCGTAGATCGCATAAAGCATCGAGCCGGCATAAAGTATGGTCACGACGCCGTAACCGCTGTGAGCCCCGCCTCGCTGATGGCATTCGCACTCGACGGCTGTAATCCGGCCGTCTTTCTTCATGCCGATCTTGAGCCGGATGTCCGTTTCCGGCCTGCCTCGGTGGGTGATGAAGGTCTCCTCCCTGTTAATCACCAAACGAACGGTGCCGCCGCACTTGCGCGCGAGCAGAGCCGCAATCAATTCGACGTTCAGCGTTTCGGTGCGGCATCCGAAGCCGCCGCCGACGTATGGTTTGACGACCCGGATCCTGGACATCTCAAGGTCAAGGATCTGCGACAACATAAGATGGACATAGTAGGGCACCTGCGTACTGGCATGGACCGTCATCCGACCACGAACCGGATCCCATTCGGCCAAGGCCGCGTGCGTTTCCATCTGATTCTGGCAGACCTCGGGGCAATTATAAGTCTCCTCCCGTACAAGGTTCGCCTCGGCGAAACCGCCCTCGACGTTGCCAAGCTCGAACAGAACGTCGCGTTCGATGTTGCCCTTCTTCATCTCATGCAAGGCGACGGCGTCAGGCGCAAGTGCAGCCTGCGAAGTGTAGTAGGCCGGCAATTCGCGAACTTTGAGCTTGATCAGCCGGATCGCCTCGCGCGCCGTGGCGTCATCGATGGCGGCGACGGCCGCTACGGGCTCGCCGCGGTAGCGAACGCGATCCCGGGCCAATGGTCGCTCATCGCGAGCGATCGGCAGAACTCCAAAGCCGCGATCACAATCGGCTCCGGTGACAATCGCCTTCACCCCGGGGACTTTCAGCGCTCGAGAAATATCAACTTCGATAATGTCTCCGTGCGAATAGGGGCTGCGATAGATCCGGGCGGCCAACATTCCCGGCGCTATCAGATCGGCGGTGTACTTCGCCCGCCCGGAAACCTTCTCCGGCCCGTCCACCATCGGTACATACTCTCCGATGTTATGCGCAGGCAGCATTTCGTTCATGGCGCAATTCCCGCTAGATTGAGCTTGGCTGCATACCGGACGGCTTCGATAATCTTCACGTAACCGGTGCAGCGACAGATATTGCTGCCCAGGGCTGCAATGATCTCCGCGTCGCTCGGGTTTGGATTGCGCCGCAACAGGCCAGCAGAGGCCATGACGAATCCGGGCGTGCAATAGCCGCACTGAGAACCGAGTTTCTCGTGGAACCCGCGCTGCACAGCGGACAGGCCACCATTCTCCCCCAGCGATTCCACGGTATCGACGCGGCGCCCCCTGACGCTGATGGCCAGGGTGAGGCAGGACAAGGTCGGCTTGTCGTCGACCAGAACCGTGCACGCGCCGCATTCCCCGCCGTCACAGCCCGTCTTGGTGCCAGTCAGTCCAGCGACTTCCCGCAAATAGTCCAGCAGCAGGAGATTGTCGGGAGCCGCATCAACCCGCTTCCGTCCATTCAGGATCACGTCGAGCAATTTTGCCATCGGCGTCACTCCCTTATGTCAGGCTCCAAATTCAGAGTGCCGTTTCGCCAACCGAGGTTCATCTTCGTTGTTATGAACCGAACCGACGCGACATTTAGAGCTCCGATTCCGAAGTTCGCAAACTGTTCGCGGTACCTCTGATGCGAACCTCGGAATCAAAGGAGCTCTGGTAATTTTATTCATTCTAGTGCGCCTTTGAATTTGAAGTTCCTGTGACGAACTTGCCGCGACGCTGATAGGAACTTCAAATTCGCCGCACTAGTCTCCCGTTCCGGGATTCGGCGAAAAGTACAGCTCAAACTTGTTGGAAACGCCTTCCCAGTTCCGCGAATCGGGAGGTGGCGTTTTCTTCGCGGTGATGTTCGGCCACTTTTGTGCATATTCCGCGTTGAGGGCTATCCACTTTTCCACGCCCGATTCGGTGTCTGGCTGGATTGCCTCCACGGGACATTCAGGTACGCAGACGCCACAATCAATGCACTCGTCCGGATGGATAACGAGCATGTTCTCTCCCTCGTAGAAGCAATCCACGGGGCATACCTCGACGCAGTCCATAAGCTTGCATTTGACGCAGCTTTCATTGACTACATATGTCATGCTGCTTGTCCAAATACTGGTGGCCAGTTCGTTCTTTCGTGTTTATGGCTGCGCTTGTCGTTGCGGAGCTTCAAAGGGCCTATTTGTTCCCTCGCATAACAATATTGTTCTACAGTAGTACAAAATGTCAACTAAATGATCGAGCCTTGGCGAGGCGCTTTTCGGAAACAGGCGCCGGTTCCGACAGGAAAACCGACCAGCCCACGGCGACGGAATCGAAACCGAAGCAGAACGGGCGGTCGCCCCGCCCTCAATTTCGCAAGATCTTGGAACGGGCTGTACCGGCAGGCCTCGCTTCAGCTGTCGGAACTGTCGGCCGAAGTCTTGACCTTGCTGAGCAGTCGAATCAGGAGTTTGCGCTCGGCTTCGCTTAGGCCGGCAGCAATTCTCTTCTCATGGTCCTTGTTTGCTTGTCGGAGCTTGCGCATCAGAGCCTCGCCCTTTTTGGTCAAAAATAGAGCGCTGGCCCGTTGGTCGTGGGCGGACGGGCCCCGTCGTGCGATGCCGCGATGCTCGAGATCATCGAGGAGGGTAACGAAATTTGCACGCCTGATCCCGATCGCAAGGCAAACGTGCTGTTGCTTCAGGCCCGGGTTTCGTTCGATGACGGTCAATATGCCGTATTGCACCGGACGGATTTTGAATCTGGAAAAGCTTCTCAAGAAATCGCGAAACACGGCGAGCTGGGCTCGCCGGAGGGCATATCCAACAAGGTCGGGAAGATGACCGAGGTCGATTGTTTCGGGCGACGAATTTGGAGGACGACGCGCTCGCTGAGCAGGCTTGGCTGTCTTCGTCATCAGGCTCGGCTAAAATCACGAGGGGTCACTGATCAGCTGACCTTGAACTGTTGAATCAATTCCGGCGGCAACGGCAGAGGCTTGAGATTAGGCGGACTTTCGCAATCGATCGCGCACCAAACTCTGGTCTCCTGCGTTTCGGCCATCACCTCCTCGTCTTTCAGGAACTGATGTGTAACGTCGAAGCTCGACCGCCGAAATTCGCGAATCGTGGACGCGATCTCTATCGCATCCGCAAGTCTTAGCACCTGGACAAAACGGCCGCGGACATCGACCAAGGGCATATTGGCACCGTATTTGGCCATAAGCTCTGATTTACTCATGCCAGTAGCCGCCTGAAACAGCAGCGCCGTGCTCCAGTCCGAGAACTCGAAGTAGCGGCTGTTGAAGAGCGCTCCAGAAGGGTCGCAATGACCCCACTCGATCGTGGTCGGTCTTCGATTGACAAGATAAGCCAACTGCAAAGCTCCAGGGTCGCGGCTGAATTCCCGAGCTCGAATAGCGCCTTGCGAGGTACCTCGTTGAACACATTCAATGCGTCCAATATCTCCCGATGTCAACAGAATGTGCTCGCGCTCGAAGGTCGATCCCTCTCCATCGGCTTCTCTCACGCCGCATCGAAGTACGGGAGGTGGCGATTGATCGAGCCGGAAGGAGAGGGCCATCCTCCAGGAACATCAGCCCATCTTTCCTTCTCTTTCACGGAAGACCTGCGGTGTAACGCCGGTGTATTTTCGGAAGGAGCGGACGAAGTGTGATGGATCGGCGAACGCAAGATCGTAGGCAATCTCGTGGATTGATTGGTTTGAAAACACAAGCTGACGCTTGGCTTCAGTGAGCACCCGCTGTCTGATGAGGTGTCCTGCGGTGATCCCGGTTGCGCGCTTGACATGATTGTTGAGGCGGTCGGGGGTCATGGCGAGCTTCGCCGCGTAGAAATCGAGCAGCCGCTCGCTACGAAAATTCTTCTCGACCAGTTCACGGAGCCTATCGACGATCGGGTCCGCTGGCTGAAGTGTTACTGCACCTGCAGGCCCTCGCGCCGCAGCGAGGCGCGTAACCTCTGTAGAGATCAACGCAAGATAACCGCGCGTCGCGAGTCGGAACCCTTCGCGGGACAAAAGCAGCTCTTCTTGCAGACCGGCGCACAGCGCGGACAGCCGATTGACCTGCTCGATGTCGGTCATGGGGACAACGGGCTCGACCGCCAATGCATTGAGCCGCGCAGTCGCCGCACTCGACCGATTGCCGAACATCTGAGTCACGTCCTCCGTAAAACTCAGAACCCAGCCTTCAGTCGATCGCTGAAACCAGAAGCCGTGCGCGACCCTGGCGGGGATCAGGATTGCGGCCGGCGCAGCAAAGGTTGCCGTGGTCACCTCAAACCGCATCTTGCCGCCCCCGCGCTCGATCACCAGGATTTGGAAGAGATTGGAGTGGCGGTGGATATCGATCGTCCAATCGTGGATTGAACTCCGCGACGAGATCGTTTCGATATGAATGAAGTCGAACGCCTGTTCGTCAGGCGGATCGCCGTAGAGATGGAATAGAGGTAAGCTCATTACGCACGACATAGCCTAGACTAGCCGAGCGCTCCGTCTGAGAAAACAGAGCTTCTGGGATATTGGTGTTGCGGTGCAGCGCTCCCCCGACTGGAATCCCCAACCGAATTCAGTCTAGCTCGTTGATTTGCTTAGGCCTGCCGTTCCCGGCAAATCATCCGCCTTCTTGGTCAGCCGCTCTATCGGAATGTTTCTGCCGGCCAAAACCCGCGGGACTTCGCGCTCGGAAGCAGTGGGTTTCGCGATGTAGCTGACCCCCGCCACCAAGTCGACCAGCGATGCGAGATATTGCGCACCGCCCTTCGCTTTTTGGTTGAACGGAGCAAATCTATCCGGCGCGAGCACCGTTGGGGACTTCGGCTTCGGGAACGGCGAGTTGCGGCATAATTCCGTCGGCAAACCCGATATCGAACAGCATTCCTTCGGACACCTCGCCCGCCATCGTGCGCGCGGCCAGGTTGACCACGAAAAGAGACTGCTTGCCTTCCAGTTCAGCACGCGGGTTCGAACGCTCCTTCTTCATCCCCACAAGGATGCTGCGCTGATGATCGCCGAAATTGACCCTTAGCCGGATGAGCCTGGCGGAGTTTTGAACATCCTCGACACGTTCGATCGTTCCCACGCGGATATCGAGCTTGTTCAGATCATCCAGCGTGACCGTCGGCTTGATAGTGGCTGGTCTGAATTCTTCTGCCATGGGTTACTCTGGTTTGGCCGTGGATTAAACGGGGCACCTGATGCTGCGGTCCGCGACGGGCGAAATTGCATCAAGCCTATCGCAGCCACGGTCCACGTCTCAATGCCGAGCGGGCTGAACAAAATCCAAAAGCGACGCACGATTCTACTCGTCCCAGATGCGCTCCCCGCACGAACACCTGTACAGGCGCACGATCCTGCCCTTTCGGGGGTCGAGCATCCTATCGACAAGGACCGGAAGCGCGTTGCAAAGCGGACAGCGAGGGCGTGTCGCCTGATCGCTTGATTCGGGGAGTTGGCCTTCCTTCCTGGTCATTGCCGGGTCCATCGCCCACCTGTCCCGAATTGGCGCGGCTACGCGAACGCCCGGCGGTTGCGGACCAACCGGGTGAGGGCCGTTGTGATCAAATGGAAAAGCTTGTTCCCGTGGAACTAGGTTCCGATTCGCCTTACAGCTATGTCGGCGATCTCTGCCGGATCGTTCACGCCAAGCTCGTGAACTTCAATCACCTTTTCGGCAACGAGTTCGGTCATCGGATCATTGCGATCGACCAGGCCAAGCGAACGCAAGGCAAGCTCGAACGCTCGGTCCAACAGCTCGAATTTATCCGGGTCGAGCCCGCTGCTCCTCAGCAAGCGATTGATTGGCATTGCCCCGTCCCCATCCGCCCGAAGAAACACCGGCAGATTGGATTTTTCCCTGTGCGAAACAAGGTGCGACAGGAGCACATCTCCTCGATGTGTTACAAATGAACACAAGAGACTGTGCCCCCTTGCACGTCGCCAAGAACAAGCACGAATCTCTGAAATTGGCAATTCAGGTCACGGCCCAGCGATCCCCGCTCACAGGTTGATCCACAGTCCAGACGTTTCCGGAAAAACCCGGCTGCGATTTTGCCAATGCGACGTCCCGTTCTGTTGCGCTTGCTCGAGAAGCCGGTCGCTGATCGGGCGCGATGCGCCTTTGCTCCACGAATAATTAGCCCTCATTCGAAGCCCGCTGTCGCCGGCCAAGATGAGATCGCCGGTTTGGGGCATCGCGAAGCTGAAACCTGAATGTATAGTCGGTCCGACTGACCGCCTGATGACGCCGATCAGGAATTGATCCGCACCGGGTTTCAGCGCGATGGCCGCGTCGCAGCCACCGCGATCATGAAGGCTGCGCGTTTTCGCGGCGTCCGCATCGCCGCCGGTCACGACCACGCGATAGCGCCCGGACGATGAACAGGGTCCTGCAGACCCGCTCGACGACCCCCCAACGGAACGCAACCCAGCTCCCGTGTCGCGAGCGAGCAAGCCAGTGGCCGGACGAGTGCGGCTTCAGGCGATGCTGCTGCCCTCCATCATCTTGCGTTTGACGGTTTCGCAGGTCTTGCGGACGTCCTCGGTGAACAGCGCGCATTCCTCGATACGCTTGAAGATCTTCTTGGCTTCCTCGCGATATGCGGTTGCGGTATCGCGCATATAGGCAATCGCACTGTGCACGTCGGCGGTCATTGCCTCGCATTTCTTCGCCGCGCCGATCAGCTCGGCGCCCATCGCTTCGATCTCCTTGGCTGCGGCCTCATAGTCGCGCACCACGGCTTCGGCGGAAAGCGCGCCGACACGCGACACGCCCTCCCGATGCTCGACATAGTCCGGCAAGGGCTCGGACGGAACCGCCGCTGCCGTCCTGATCGGCAACGCGGCGGAAGCCGCCGTGACTTCTGCTTCAAGTTTGGTCATATCCACTGCTTTGGTTCTCGGAAATTTCTCGATCATCGCCATGGGTCAATCCTTCAACTCGGGTCCGGACTCAACCCGTGAGCAAAAGGGACCGATCCGCCAGCAGTCCGGACAACAGCCGTCGGGCCCTGACCACCCCACGGGACAGCCCCCTCGGAATGGCGGGCTGATAGTGAATCCTGATTCGTGGCGAAAGATTCGCAAAACTGCGGCGAATGCTTATCCTGACCGACTGTTCCAAAAAAGCCGCACAGATCGTTCTGGAGTGACGGTTGGTGACGGTTGGCAACGGTCCGCCAATACCGAATTCCGGCAACACATCAGCGGATCGGCTAGCTTCTCATTCGTAACCGGCGCGGCGCACCCTGACGCGACACAAGCCGTGACACCCGATCTTGCGCGCGGCACCGAGCGAAAAATCCAGCACCCTGCCGTGCGCAAAAGGCCCGCGGTCCTGGACCGGGCATTCGATTTTTTTGCCGTTCTCGAGATTGGTGACGACGAAGATCGTGCCGAGCGCTTCCGTGCGGTGAGCGCAAGAGACTTCGTGGGGATGGAAGCGCTTGCCGCGCGCGTCCCATTTGTCTTCCCAATAGACAGAAGCTTCCTCGTTATCGGCGGGTGGACGCGCGATGCGACCCATCCAGATTTGCTGAAACGTGTCGGCGTGCGCCGGCAACGAGACGAGCATGAACGCAAACGCAGCCAATCTTGCTTTTGCAACGAGCATTCTACTGCATCAACACAAAGGACCGATGGTCGGCTTATGGTTAATGCGTGGGCAATAATTTTGGCGGTGGCGTGTTCGAATTTGGCGCTCCGCCGGGCGGCGGCGGGGCACAAATGCAGCTCGAAACGAGCTTCGTCACGCCCCGATCGACTGATCAATCGACCTTCAGATCTATTGCCGCGCGTGGCGAGCGAGTACGGGCAGATTTGCTCGTGCGCGATCCTTACGAATTCCTCAATCTCGCTTTGGTCGCGGTCCGGCGCGGAGATTTCGAGTTTGACGGCGAGCTCGAAAAAGCCCTTTTCATTTCGGCCGATCGTCACATGGGCCGCGACGCTGGATTCCCGCATCGGCGCCTTGCGTTCTCTCGCAACCCGCAAAAGCGCGCTCGCGAAACAGGCCGCCTAGCCGGCTGCGAAAACTGCTCGGGGTTTGTCGCCACGGCGCCCGGCCCGCCCAACTCCTCAAGGTACGCCAGATGCAGGTCCAGCAAATTGGCCGATGATCGGACGCTTCCGCTGCAGCATGGCGCTTGCATGGCCGCCTCTTTCCTGCATGTCGCTTCCGCGTTCGGCCCCTGTCCCTTCCGCTGTCAACAGGGCGGAAACCATTCGCCGTTTCTGCAGCGCCTGCTAACGATTTGGAAAATCGTACCGATCAAAGTCGCTGCTGACAAACAGCAACAGGGGGATGTCATGAGCGCCAAGGCTGTCATGGAAAACGTGCGACGATATCGGGCGATCGCGTCATTGTATCGGCAGACCGCTTCCTTCCGTCCGGTGCAGAAATGGTCCCTGCTGGACCAGGCCGAGGAGTGGGAACGTCTGGCGGTCAGCGAGCTCGAGGCTTATTTCAAGACCTGCGACATCGCCACAGCCAGGGCGGCTGTGCATGCCGAGACGTCGTGGGAAATGCTGGCCGCTGCTTGAGCCGCGTGAAGCGCGCGAGGCTTCGTTCAGCCAAAGAAGTCCCGCAACATTTTGTTGACGATGTCGGGACGTTCGACCTCCGGAAGGTGACCGACGCCGTCGAGAACTTCCAGTTTGCCTTGGGGCAACACCTTGACCAGAACGGCCGCGTTGTCGTTGGCCGGATTCACCTGATCCTCGCGTCCGGAAATCATCAGCACCGGAAAATTCAGCTTTCCGGCGATCTCCTGCGGACTGTAGCCATTGGCGAGACCGAGCTTGACGCCGTGCATGAAGCCGCGCGGGCTGGTGGCACGCAGAACATTGCTGACGAGTTCGATGGTCTGCGGTGAAGCCTTGGCAGCGAGCAGTGCGCTGCTTCGCGCGCCAAACGCATATCCGCCCTTGGCGATCTGCGCTTCGCGGGTTGCGAGGATCTGGCTCTTTTGCTCCTCGCTCATGTTGTGCGGCCCGATGCCGGTTCCGGTCATGGCAAGCTTGACGATCCGGCCGGGATAATAAATGCCGAAGCACTGCGCCACGCGGCTGCCGAAGGAATTGCCGAGGAGGTTGACGCGGTCGAGCTTCAATGCCGCGAGAAAATCCTTGAGCGCGTGGGCAAAGGTCTCGCAGTCTGGATTGTCGGTTTTCAAGGCATCGGAAAGCAGATAGCCCGGCGCATTCCAGGCCACGACGCGATAGCGGTCCGACAGGCCCGCGAGCTGGAATCGCCAATGCATGGAATTGGAGCCGACACCGTGCAACAGCACGATCGCGGGTGCGTCCTGGCGTCCCGCCTCCATATAGCTGAAGCGGTCACCGAGATAGTTCGCGCGCGCGGCGGGTGGGATTTCCGCGAATTTCAAATCGGGCAGCGGGGGAAGGGAAGGCGTCTGCGCCGCGGCAGGGACTGCCGAGAGCAAACCAAGGCCCAAAACCGCAAGCGACTTCGGCACGAACATGCAAGACCCCAAACGCGTCACGAAGGATGGGCGAGAGCAGGCTGATCCGCCAATTCCGGCAAAGAGCGAACCCGCGGGCGGATCATAAGGATTTTGCGGCTACTTACAATTGGCCGTCCGTTCATTGTCTCATCTCGACCTGCATCTCCGAGGCGAGCTTTCCCCGGCGTCATTATGTTTACGTTTATCGGGGAATGATGCATGATCGATTCCGGCTCGGCTTTTGCGGAGTGAGACCATGCCTGCGCGATATCCAGTCACCATCCTCCTGGCGATGGGCATCGCCGTTGCGCCCGCCTTCGGCCAGACGTTCGTCGCGCCCTCCAACCGCGTGGCGCTCAGCTTCGGCATGACGCCGCAGGAAGCATCGCAAACGCTTGGCGTACCGCTTTATTGCGTGCGCTGCAGTCGTGGGAGCGAACTGCTGCTCGCCATTCCCAATGTCAAGGGCGCCGCCTTGTCGTTTCGCAGCGATGGACTCTACCTTCAGTTTCGCAAAGGCCGGCTCACCGGATGGAAGGGCGATTGGGGGACGATCCGGCCATGAGTGAAAGACTTGCGTCGATCGCATTCGGTTCAAGAAAAATGTCGCTTGCCGTGCTCGCGGCGTTTGTCTTCGTCACGCCGGTTTTGGCAGGCGATTATTATGGCCCGCGTCCTCTCCGTTACGGCAACACCAGCAGCTGGTCTTTCGACGCCCGCAACGACGACCGCGACTTTCCCAACAATGGATTCTTCCCTGGTAATTTTGCCGCAGATCCATGGCAAGCCTCGATCGGCGCGGCCGGCTTCCTCGAAAGCAATCCGTACCGCTCGCCATGGCGTTATCCGTCCGAAGTCTATTTCGGCCCTCCGGCCAACCAGGTCGCCTGCGCGCGACGCCTCAAGGAGCGGCATCGCCAGCCTTGCGCGCGCTCGGCGCATTGACCTGGAGCTCCGATTCCGAAGTTCGCAAGCTGTCGTGACGGGCTCTGATGCGAACTTCGGAATCAAAGGAGCTCTGGCAACTTGGTGATTTGAGTAGCGGCTTTGAATATGAAGTTCCTATCACGAACTTGCCGCGATACCGATAGGAAGCCTTGCGAGGAACGCTGCTATCGCGATCGCGTGAATTGCACGGCCTGTCGCTTTGTTCGGCAACCGTGGCCGGGACATTCAACTAAAAGCGGATGACACCAGGAACGAAGTTGAACTTCATTGCATGCCTTTGTTGCGCGCCGAATGCTTGACGGCGGGCACCCGCGCAGCTTAGCTGGCGCCGCAAAATATCCAGACGGCTTGGTTCAACAAAGCGTTTTTCCAACAGAGCCTTCGTCCAATAAAGCTTGGGGAGAGATAATGACGCGCGGCAAATCACTCATTCTTGTCTTGGGCATGATGGTCCTTGGGATGCCCGTGGCCCATGCGCAGTACACGGCAAAGGAATGGCCGGAGGGATCGAGCAAGCAGAGATTCGCCGATACGTGCGGCGGCTGCCACGACATCAATCGGGTTCGTGTCGGATACACTCCCGACGGCTGGCTGACGGTCGTGCGCATGATGCAGAATATGAACGCGCCTGTCCCAGCCGAAGAGTGGGGCGCGATGACCGACTACCTCATCAAGAACTTTCCGGAGCGGAAGCGTCCCGAGGCGGTCATCATCGACGGCCCTGCGAAGGTCGACATCAAAATGTGGGACGTGCCCACGCAAGGGTCGCGCCCGCACGATCCGCTCGGTGCCCGCGACGGCTCGATCTGGTGGACCGGTCAACTGGTCAACAAGCTCGGCCGCGTCGACCCGAAGACCGGCGCCATCAGGGAATATACCCTGAAGTCGGCGTTCACCGGCCCGCACGGGTTGGTCGACGACAAGGCCGGCAATATCTGGTTCACCGGCAACAACACGGGGCTGATCGGCAAGCTCGACCCCAACACCGGCGTTGTCACCGAATATCCACTGCCGGATCCGAACGCGAAGGATCCGCACAGCCTCACCTTCGACCAGAGCGGAATTCTGTGGTTCACGGTCCAGCAGGCCAACATGGTCGGTCGGCTCGATCCCGCGAGCGGCGCAATCAAGCTCGTCACTTCGCCGACCCCGAAATCGCGGCCCTACGGCATCCAGATCAACGAGCAGGGCGTGCCTGTGTTTGTCGAGTTCGGCAGCAACAAGATCGCGACCATCGACCCCAAGACGCTCGCGATCAAGGAATACCCGCTGCCCGATGCGGCCGCACGGCCGCGACGCCTCGCCATCGGTCCCGATGGCATGATCTGGTATGCGGATTTCGCGCGGGGGTTCATTGGCAAGCTTGATCTGGCAACGGGCGCGGTGAAGGAGTGGCCGTCGCCGAGCGGACCGAAGTCCGAACCTTACGGCATGGTCTTCACCAAGGGCGCGGTGTGGTACAACGAGTCCGGCGCCAAGCCGAATACGATCGTCCGCTTCGATCCGGCGACGGAGAAATTCCAGAGCTGGGCGATTCCCGGTGGCGGCGACATCGTGCGCAACATGTCCCTGTTGCCCAACGGCGATCCCGTCATGGCCAACAGCCTCGTGAATCAGGTCGGCGAGGTCGAAATCAAGCAGGCGGGCACGCCCGCCGCCGCCCACTGATTTTCTTCGAGTTCTTTTCAGGGGCCGTCTGGTCGTTGAAATCGGATCAGGCGGCCCTCTGCGTGGCCGGCGGTGAAGTTTTGCGTTTGCCCCCCGGGCGTTTTGCTCTTTGCGCGAGATTCCGTGCATTGACCGGGCGGCTGACCCTGCGCTCAGATATGGCCCAAGCGCGCCGTTCACCACATTTCAGGTCGCGCCAGCGCCGTCGCGAGTGAGGAAATGACATGAGCCGAAGGGCTTCACCGGCCGCCGAAATTCTCGAATTCGACTACGTCATCGTCGGCGCGGGCTCGGCCGGATGCGTGCTCGCCCATCGCCTGAGCGCCGATGGAAAGAATTCGGTGCTGCTGCTCGAAGCCGGTCCAAGGGACACCAACCTCTGGATTCACGTGCCACTCGGCTACGGCCGGCTGTTCAAGGAAAAAACCGTCAACTGGATGTACCAGACCGAGCCGGAGCCTGAGCTCGACGGACGACGCGTATTTCAGCCGCGCGGCAAGGTGCTGGGCGGATCGAGTTCGATCAACGGCCTGCTTTATGTTCGCGGCCAGCACGAGGATTACGATCGCTGGCGCCAGCACGGCAACCAGGGCTGGGGTTTTGACGACGTCCTGCCCTACTTCAAGAAAGCCGAAGACCAGCAACGCGGGGCGGATGATTTTCATGGCGTCGGTGGCCCGCTGCCGGTCTGCGATCTCGGGCATCCCGATCCGCTTTCCGCCGCCTTCATCGCCGCGGCGGCCGAGACCGGGCTGCCGGTCAACCGCGATTTCAACGGCGCCTCGCAGGAGGGCGCCGGATTTTTCCAGACCACGACCCGGCATGGCCGGCGGGCGAGTGCGGCGGTCGCCTATCTTCGTCCGGCCAGGCGCCGCAACAACCTGCGGATAGAGACCTCAGCGCTCGCGCGGCGCATCGTCTTCGATGGACGCCGTGCCGTTGCGGTCGAATATGGCCAGGCGGGACGTCAGAAGACCGCGCGGGCGCGCAGGGAAATCCTCGTCTCGGGCGGTGCCTTCAACTCTCCGCAATTACTGCAGCTCTCAGGCGTCGGCCCTGCGGAATTGTTGCGCCGGCACGGCATTGAAGTCGTGATGGATGCGGCGGGCGTCGGTCACGATCTGCAGGACCATATGCAGGTCAGGGTGATCATGCGCTGTTCCAAACCCATCACGCTCAACGACGTCGTCAATTCTCCCACCCGCAAGTTTCTCACCGGATTGCAATATGCGGCGTTGCGCAAGGGCCCGCTGACGATCGCGGCGGGCACGTCCGGCGCCTTCTTCAAGACCAATCCGCGCCTGGCGACGCCCGATATCCAGGTTCACTTCCTGCCGTTTTCGACCGACAGGATGGGAGAAAAGCTGCATTCGTTCTCGGGCTTCACCGCATCGGTCTGCCAGTTGCGTCCCGAGAGCCGTGGTTCGCTTCGCATCAAAAGCGCGGAGGCGGAAGCTGCGCCGGAGATACGGATCAACTATCTCTCGACCGAAGCCGACCGTACCGCCAATGTCGAGGGTTTGAAGATGCTGCGCAAAATCCTCGCCGCGCCCGCGCTCAAACCCTATGTCGTCGAGGAGATCGATCCGGGGGCCAAGGTCGCAAGCGACGAGGAGCTATTGCAGTTTTGCCGCGCGCGGGGCTCAACCATCTATCATCCGACCTCGACGTGCCGGATGGGAAATGATCCGCTTGCCGTCGTCGATCAGCGGCTTTGCGTTCGCGGGCTCGGAGGCCTGCGCGTCGTTGATGCCTCGGTCATGCCCGACCTCGTCTCAGGTAACACCAACGCGGTGGTCATCATGATCGCGGAGAAAGCCTCCGATGTGATCTTGCAGGACGTGCGGTAGAAAACTATCGCTCCGGACAGGTTTGCTTCCCGCCTCAGCGCGTTCTATCTTGCAAACTTGCGGATAACCACGGTTTTTTCCGCACATCAATTCGGAGAGGAGCTGGTGGCAATTCGACTGCGGATCGGCACCCGCAAAAGCGCCATGGCGCTGGTGCAGACCGAGCAAATTGCTCGGCAGCTTGCCGCGGCTGTGGCCGATATTGACGTCGAGATCGTCAAGTTCGAGACCACTGGCGACATCGATCAGACCAGCAAGCTTTTGCAGCATGGCGGCAAGGGCGGCGCCTTCGTCGCCGAAATCCGCGATGCCGTTCGCGCGGGAAAGTTGCACGCGGCCATGCATTCGCTCAAGGACATGCCGGGCAACGAGGACACCCCTGGGCTCGTGATCGGCGCGACGCTGAGCCGCGAGTCCGCAAGCGACGTTCTGGTGCTGCGGCCGGGTATCTCGCTCGAGGAATTCCGGCGGTCGCGCGGCAAGGGATTCAAGATCGGCACCAATGCCGTGCGGCGTGCGGCTTACGCGCGCCGGCTGTTTCCGGAAGTGGAGGTGATCCATTTTCGCGGCGCAGCCGACACGCGCATGCGCAAGCTCGATCAAAAGCAAAAGCAGCGTCTTCC
>Ga0070709_10000636_pt1 | contig 20015 bp, 13 predicted proteins | sample LARL51metaG_FD_65449 | JGI IMG/M metagenome (GOLD analysis project Ga0070709, IMG submission 65449) | Corn, switchgrass and miscanthus rhizosphere microbial communities from Kellogg Biological Station, Michigan, USA - LAR L5-1 metaG | ecosystem: Host-associated > Plants > Roots > Rhizosphere ... | reverse complement strand
CAACCTGGTACCCGTGTGCACCTTCCACCACCTGACCGCGATCCACCGGTGGGGCTGGCGGCTGACCCTGCACAGCGACGGCACCACCACCGCCACCAGCCCCAACGGCACAAAGACCTTGAACAGCCACAGCCCACCCGGACACGACCCACCCGGACACGACCCACCCAGCCAGGCCGCCTAGCCGGGCGGCCTGAGCGACCACGTCCGCTCCCGAGCGGAGGTCCTAGGTGAGCAGAACGACATGGTCCGGCGGAGTGCCCAGCGATGACTCTGGCCAGGGCAGGCGCGCATCCTGGGCACGCGACGCTACGGGCCGTCTCTCTCGCGGAGGCTGGGCCGTTCAGGCTTCGGGGACCAGCCAGAGCGCGCCCAGCGGGGGGAGGACCATCACGGCCGACGCGGGCTGGCCGTGGTGGGGCTCCGGCGCGGCCTCGATGGAGCCGAGGTTGCCCACGCCGCTGCCGCCGTACCCGAAGGCATCGGTATTGACGACCTCCCGCCACCGGCCCGCCCGCGGCAGGCCGACCTTGTAGCGCAGGTGCGGCTGGCCGGAGAAGTTGATGATGCAGGCGAGGACGCCCGGGCTGCCGGCCGCCCCGTCGGCGCCGCCCGGTGCCGCCTCCCCGGCAGCGGATCCGTCCGAGGAGGCGGCGCGTGCCATCTCCGGGCCAGGATCCACCGGCTCCCCGGAGAAGCGCAGGAAAGACAGCACGTTGCCGCCCGCATCGTTCGCGTCGATCCAGCCGAACCCGTCGGGGGAGTAATCCAGTGCCCACAGCGCCGGGTTCTCCCGGTAGGCCCGGTTCAGGTCGGTGACGAGTTGCTGCACGCCGGCGTGGTGCTCGTCGCCAAGCACCCACCAGTCCACCCCGCGGTCGGCGGACCACTCGGCGCCCTGACCGAACTCGGACCCCATGAACAGCAGTTGCTTGCCGGGGTGGGCCCACATGTAGGCGAACAGCGCCCGCAGCCCGGCGAACTTGTTCCATTCGTCGCCTGGCATCTTGCCCAGCAGTGACCCCTTGCCGTGTACGACCTCGTCGTGGGACAGCGGCAGCACGAAGTTCTCGGTGAACGCGTACATCAGCGAGAAGGTGATCTCGTTGTGGTGGTAGTGCCGGAACACCGGGTCGTGCGCCAGGTAGTTCAGCGTGTCGTGCATCCAGCCGAGGTTCCACTTGAAGCCGAACCCGAGCCCGCCGAGGTGCACCGGCCGGGTGACGCCGGGCCAGGCGGTCGACTCCTCGGCGACCATCATGATCCCGGGCACCCGGCGGTAGCAGGTGGCGTTGACCTCGCGCAGGAACGAGACCGCGTCGGTGTTCTCCCGGCCGCCGTGCTCGTTGGGGGTCCATTGGCCCGGCCCGCGTGAGTAGTCGAGGTACAGCATCGAGGCCACCGCATCCACCCGCAGCCCGTCGACGTGGAACTCCTCCAGCCAGAACAGCGCGTTGGCGAGCAGGAAGTTGCGGACCTCGTTGCGGCCGAAGTCGAAGATCAGCGTGCCCCAGTCGGGGTGCTCGCCCCGCCGTGGGTCGGCATGCTCGTACAGCGGGGTGCCGTCGAAGCGGGCCAGCGCCCAATCGTCCTTGGGGAAGTGCGCGGGCACCCAGTCGAGGATGACGCCGATCCCGGCCTGGTGCAGCCGGTCGACGAGGTAGCGGAAGTCATCCGGGCTGCCGAACCGGGCGGTCGGCGCGTAGTAGGACGTGACCTGATAGCCCCAGGAGCCACCGAACGGGTGCTCGGCCACCGGCAGGAACTCCACGTGGGTGAAGCCCATCTTGGTGACGTACGCGGTCAGTTCCTCGGCAAGCTCACGGTAGGACAGGCCTGGCCGCCAGGAGCCGAGGTGCACCTCGTACACGCTGACCGGCTCGCGGGTCCGCTCCCCACGGCCACGCGCGGCCAGCCAGTCCTCGTCGCCCCAGGTGTAGCCGGAGGTGTACACCAGCGATGCGGTGGCGGGTGGCTGCTCGGCGCGGCTGGCCATCGGGTCGGCCTTGCGCCGCCATCGCCCGTCGGGGCCGCAGATGTCGAACTTGTAGTGGGTGCCGTCGCCGACGTCGGGCACGAACAGCTCCCAGATCCCCGAGCCGCCGAGCGAGCGCATCGGATAACCACGGCCGTCCCAGTGGTTGAAATCGCCGATGACCCGCGCGCCCCGCGCGTTCGGTGCCCAGACGGCGAACGCGGTGCCGGTGACCTTGCCGAACCCGGAGCCGTCGGAGCCGTACTCGCGCACGTGGGCGCCGAGCACCTGCCACAGTTCCTCGTGCCTGCCCTCGCCGATCAGGTGCAGGTCGGTCGCGCCGAGCGTGGGCAGGAACCGGTACGGGGTGTCGACCACCATCTCCGGCGTCGTGGTGCCCGGTTCCGGCCCCGGGTAGGCGACGGCGATCCGGTAGTCGGGCACCTCGGTCAGCGGCAGGGTGCCGGCGAACACGCCCTCGTGCAGGTGGGACAGGGGGAAGCGGCGGCCGTCGGCGAGCACCACGGCGGCTGTGGCGGCTAGCGGCAGCAGGGCCCGGACGACAATCCCGTCCGTGCCTGGGTGCGCACCGAGCACGGAGTGCGGGTCATGGTGGAGGCCAGCGACGATCCGGTCGATCTCGCCCGGGTGCACGTCGTCCGCGGCCCCGGGGCTGACCGATCCGGCCTGGCGGGGCCCGGTCATGCCGCCCCGTCGGCGATCGAGCCGAGCGGGATCGGCAGCCAGGACGGCCGGTTTCTCGCCTCGTAGATCACTTCGTAGACCGCCTTCTCCAGGGTGAGGGCGCGTACCAGGATCCCATGCTTACCCGGATCCGTCCCGCCGGCCCGGGCGTATCCGGCGCAGAACGCTGCCTGGTTGCGCCGCGCCCAGTCCCGTGCCGCCGCGCGGGCCTGCTCGGGGTTCTCATGCCCTGCGAGCTGGAAACGCGCGGCGTAGTCCAGGGAGCGCAGCATGCCCGCCACGTCACGCAGTGCGGAGAAGTAGGCCCGGCGGCGTTCCAGCGGAACCGCGGGCTCTCCCTCGAAGTCGAGCAGCACCCACCCGGCGTGGGTACGCATCACCTGGCCCAGGTGGTAGTCGCCGTGGATCCGCTGCACCTCGAGCGGGTCGGTGAGCGTGGCCACCTCCTCGAACGCGGTCCGCAGTGCGCGATCGTGGCGGGCCAGTTCCGGTACCGCGGCGACCGCCTGGTCCAGCCGGTCCAGCATGTGCGCCGACATATCGCGGTAGGCGGTGGCGGGCAGTTCCCTGATGCCGAAGGCCGCCGCGAGGTCGCGGTGCACCTCGGCGGTCGCCTCGCCAAGCCGGTGTGCCTCGCCGGAGAAGTCCCCGCCCGCCTGCGCCGCGCTCGCGGTATCGCCCGCGTAGTAGTCGCGGACGCTGGTGGCGGCCAGGGACCAGCCGTCCACCGCGTTCCGCAGGTAGGCCGACAGCACGGCCAGGACCGTGGGCAGGCCCTGGGTCTGCGCGGTGATCCAGCCCAGCGGCGCGGCCACGTGCTGGGAGCCCATCCTCGCCAGCGCGTCGGGCACCTCAAGGTCGGGGTTGGGGCCGGGGGAGAGCCTGCGGAACACCTTGAGGATGGCCTCCTCGCCGAACAGCAGGCTGGTGTTGCTCTGCTCGGCGGTGAGCACGAGGCTCTGCAGGCCTGTGTCGATCCGCGTGCCCGGCGGATGGGCGAAGCGCAGCGGACCGATGGACTCCCCGCCCGCCATCGCCTCGAGCAGCACCGCCGTCAGGCCGGGGTCATGCAACCCGTCGTAGCCGACCAGCCTTGCGTCCACCGGGCCGATACGGACATGTTCCAGCCGGTCGGGCAGATCCGCCCGCAAGCCCAGGAACAGCTGATACGAGTCCGTTCCCGTCGCCTGCGTGACCGCGACGATGAGGTGCCGTAGGCCGGGATCACCGGAAATCAGCGTGGTCTGCGCGACCACGGCCAGACCGGTGATCGGTGTTCCCTTTCCGGCGAACCAGCGCTGTCCCGGCAGCCAGGCCGCCAGGGTTTCCTCAAACGTCATGTCTGCCATCTACCCCGCCATAGCGGATTCACCGGCCCTGCGGGCCGCATAGCGGACTTCGGCGGCGGTCACGGCGCCCGGCCTCGCGTCTCCGCCCCGGTCAGGCCTGATGTTCCGGCCGGAGCCCGGGAAGCTGGAACCAGTAAAATCCGTGCCCCGGCAGGGTCAGCAGGTAGGGGAGATCCCCGATGGGCGGGAAGGTCACCCCGCCCATGCACTCCACCGGCGTGGTGCCCTTGAACCGGCGCAGGTCAAGCTCGACCGGCTGGGGGAACCTGGACAGGTTGTTGACGCACAGGATGTGGTCGGCCAGGTCCACCGCGTCGTCTTCGACCGGGCCGGTGTACTCCCGGACGAACGCCAGCACGCTGGGGTTGGACGAGCTCAGCTCCGCATACCCGCCGAGGCCGAAGACATGGTGGCGCTTGCGGATCTCGATCATCCGCTTGGTCCAGTGCAGCAGCGATCCGGGGTTGCGCTGCTGGGCCTCCACGTTCAGCGCCTGGTAGCCGTAGATCGGGTCCATGTTCAGCGGCAGGTAGAGCCGCTGCGGGTCGCAGGTGGAGAAGCCCGCGTTACGGTCCGGGGTCCACTGCATCGGGGTGCGGACCCCGTCCCGGTCACCGAGCCAGATGTTGTCGCCCATGCCGATCTCGTCGCCGTAGTACATCACCGGCGACCCGGGCAGCGACAGCAGCAGGGCGGTGAACAGCTCAAGCTGGTTGCGGTCGTTGTCGAGCAGCGGCGCGAGGCGGCGCCGGATCCCGATGTTCGCCTTCATCCGCGGGTCCTTGGCGTACTCGGCGTACATATAGTCCCGCTCGTCGTCGGCGACCATCTCCAGCGTCAGCTCGTCGTGGTTGCGCAGGAAGATCCCCCACTGGCAGCCCTCCGGGATGGCCGGGGTCTGCGCCATGATCTCCGAGATCGGGTAGCGCTGCTCCCGGCGGACCGCCATGAAGATCCGCGGCATCAGCGGGAAATGGAAGGCCATGTGGCATTCGTCCCCGCCCACCGACGGGTCGCCGAAGTACTCCACCACGTCGGCCGGCCACTGGTTGGCCTCGGCGAGCAGCACCCGGTCCGGGTAGAGCCGGTCGATCTCGGAGCGGACCCGCTTGAGGTACTCGTGGGTCTCCTTGAGGTTCTCGCAGTTGGTGCCCTCACGCTCGTACAGGTAGGGCACCGCGTCCAGCCGGAACCCGTCGATGCCCAGGTCCAGCCAGAACCGCAGCACCTCCAGCATGGCGTCCTGGACCTTCGGGTTCTCGTAGTTGAGGTCCGGCTGGTGGGAGAAGAACCGGTGCCAGTAGTACTGGCCGCGGACCGGATCGTAGGTCCAGTTCGACTGCTCGGTGTCGACGAAGATGACCCGCGCCTCTGCGTAACGCTCATCCGTATCCGACCAGACATAGAAGTCGCCATACGGACCCTCGGGGTCGGACCGCGACGCTTGGAACCACGGGTGTGCGTCGCTGGTGTGGTTCATGACCAGGTCCGCGATTACCCGCATGCCCCGTTCGTGGGCGCCGTCCACGAGTTCCACGAAATCGCCGAGGATGCCGAACTCCGGCAGGATCGACGTGAAATCCGCGATGTCATAGCCGCCGTCCCGCAGCGGCGAGTTGTAAATGGGCAGCAGCCAGATGCAGTCGATCCCCAGCCATTGCAGGTAGTCCAGCCGGGAGGTGAGCCCGCGCAGGTCCCCGGTGCCGTCGCCGTTGGAGTCGTGGAAGCCGCGGACCAGCACCTCGTAGAACAGCGCGCGCTTGTACCAGTGCGGGTCGCGCGGCGTGTCGAAGGAGAACGGATCGGGAACCGGCTCACCGGGAGGCGGATTGAAGGTTCCGTGACTTGCGACGGGGGGCCGCCCGGCAAGCCCGGGCTGAATCGGTTTCGGCTGTGCGGCCACTCGCTTCTCCCCTAGCGACAATTCGTGCGCCGTCACACCATCGGGCCAGGTGTGACGGTGAAGATGTGGGCTGGTGCAGTCGCCGGATCGAGGCGGACGTAATTGGCCTGTCCCCACCAGTAAGACTCTCCGGTCAGCTCGTCTGTCACGACGAACTGTGACCGATCGTCCACGCCGAGTGCGGACATGTCAAGCCATACGGTGGCCTCTCGCGGCTGGTGCGGATCGGTGTTCACGACGGCCAGCACGGTGTCCGCGTCCCGGCTGCTGCGCTTGGAAAAGCACATGAGTCCGGGCTGGTCGACGTAATGAAATCGTAGGTTACGCAACCAGTGCAGCGCCGGGTGGGATCTCCGTATCAAATTGAGACGCGTGATGAACGGCGCGATGCCCGCCGGCCCCCGCTCCGCCGCCGCCCAGTCCCGCGGCCGGTAGGCGTATTTCTCCGAGTCCAGGTATTCCTCGCTGCCCGGCCGCACCGGCACGTTCTCGCACAGTTCGAATCCCGAGTACATGCCCCAGGTCGGCGAGAGCAGGGCGGCGAGGGTGGCCCGCACCTTGAACGCGGCCGGGCCACCGTGCTGCAGGTACTCGGTGAGGATGTCGGGCGTGTTGGTGAAGACGTTCGGCCGCATGTACGCGGCCGCCTCCCCGCTCAGTTCGCGCATGTACTCGGTGAGCTCTCCGGCGGTGTTGCGCCAGGTGAAGTAGGTGTAGGACTGGTGGAACCCGATCTTGGCGAGGGTGTGCATCATGGGCGGGCGGGTGAACGCCTCGGCCAGGAAGATCGCGTCCGGGTCGGTGCTGTCCACCTCGGCGAGCAAGCGCTCCCAGAACGTCAGCGGTTTGGTGTGCGGATTGTCCACCCGGAATATCCGCACCCCGTGGGCCATCCACAGCCGCACGACCCGCAGCACCTCCGCATACAGCCCCTCGGGGTCGCGGTCGAAGTTCAGCGGGTAGATGTCCTGGTACTTCTTGGGCGGGTTCTCCGCATACGCGATGGAACCGTCCGCGCGCTCGGTGAACCAGTCCGGGTGCTTGGCGACCCAGGGGTGATCCGGCGAGGTCTGCAGCGCGAGGTCAAGCGCCACCTCCATGCCCAGCTCACGGGTGCGGGCCACGAACGCGTCGAAGTCTGCGAACGTGCCAAGCTCGGGGTGGATCGTGTCGTGACCACCGTCCGGTGACCCGATCGCCCAGGGCGAGCCGGGATCGCCCGGCGCCGCGTGCAGGGCGTTGTTGCGGCCCTTGCGGGCCGTGGTGCCGATGGGATGGATCGGCGGCAGATAGACCACGTCGAAGCCCATCTGGGCGATCGCCTCCAGACGGCACATGGCGGTCCGCAGCGTGCCGCCCCTGGGCTCGCGGCGCCCCATCGGGTCTGCCTGCACGCCCTCCGAGCGGGGGAAGAACTCATACCAGGCCCCGTAGAGCGCCCGCGCCCGGTGCACCACCAGCGGGTACGCGGCCGACCTGGTGAGCAGTTCACGCAGCGGCGCCGCGTCAAGTATCGCGACGATCTCCTCGTCGTCGGCGGCGGCCAGCCGGTCCCAGGGGGCGATCCCCGGGTCGCTAAGCCGCGCCGCCACGGCCGCGAGCGCCGACCGGTGCGCGATCGGCCGCGTCGGCGACCGGGCCGCGCGGTCGAACAGGATGGCTCCCTCCGCCAGCATCAACTCCACGTCCTGGCCCCGCGGGACCTTGATGCCGGCGTCGTGGCGCCAGTGCCCGATCGGGTCGCCCCAGGCCTCGACGTGGAACCGCCACCGGCCCTCGGCATCCGGCGTGACCTCGGCCGCGTAGCGGTCCAGGCCGGGGAGTATCTCGCGCATCCGGGCCAGCGGCTGGCGCTGGCCGTCCGGGCCACGCAGCACCACTGCGGCCCCGGGAACCTCATGCCCCTCACGGAACACCGTCGCGCTGACCTCGAAAGTTTCCCTGACGACGGCCTTGGCCGGGCGGCGCCCGCAATCGATCACGGGCTCCACGTCACTGATCACTATCCGACCGATCACCCCAGAACGCTACCCAGCGAAACGTGGATGCACTCATGCCGCCCCCGCTCGCTGTCTCCGTATAGGGTCGCTCTGCGTGAGAGCCATCCGCACGTTCACGATCCGTGCCTCGCTGCCCGGGCCGCTGGCCCCGCTACACGACCTGATGCTGAATCTGCGCTGGTCCTGGCATGCCGGTACAAGGGAGCTTTTCACCGCGCTCGACCCGGCCGGCCACGAGCGGGCGGGCCACGACCCGATCGCGCTGCTCGGCCAGGTGCCCCCCGAGCACCTGGCCGCGCTGGCCAGCAACGGGGAGTACCTGGACCGGCTGCACCGAGGGGTCTCGGACCTGCAGGAGTACCTGTCCGCGGCACGGTGGTATCAGCGGAGCGGGGGCGGGCGCGAAGCGCGGGGGCGGGACGAGCAGAGCGGTGGCGGAGCCGACGGCATGCCGCCCGCGGCCATCGCCTACTTCTCCCCGGAGTACGGGCTCGCCGCCGCGCTGCCGCAGTACTCCGGCGGCCTCGGCATCCTGGCCGGTGATCATCTCAAGGCCGCCAGCGACCTGGGGGTGCCGCTGATCGGAGTGGGCCTGCTGTACCGGCACGGCTACTTCAGCCAGTCGCTGTCGCCGGAGGCCTGGCAGCTCGAGCGCTACCCGGCGGGCGACCCGAACGGCCTGCCGCTCACCCTGCTGCGCGGCGGCGACGGCTCGCCGGTCACCGTAGAACTGGCGCTGGGCGAGAGTGGCTCGCTGGCCGCGCAGGTGTGGCTGGCACAGGTGGGCAGGGTCCCCCTCCTCCTGCTCGACTCCTACGTGGAGCAGAACGAGCCGGGCCTGCGGGAGGTCACCGACCGGCTCTACGGCGGCGGCAGCGAGCACCGGCTGCGCCAGGAACTGCTGCTGGGCATGGGCGGCGTGCGGGCGGTGCGCGCCTACTGCGCGCTGACCGGCCATCCGCAGCCCGAGGTCTTCCACACCAACGAGGGCCACGCCGGCTTCCTCGGCCTGGAGCGGATCCGCGAGTACGCCGGGCAGGGGCTGAGCTTCTCCGAGGCGATCGAGCTGTGCCGGGCCGGCACCGTGTTCACCACGCACACCCCGGTGCCCGCCGGGATCGACCGGTTCGCCAGGGACCTGGTCGAGCGCGAGTTCGGCGGCACCGCCGCCGATTCCGCGCTGCCGCTGGACCGTGTCCTCGCCCTCGGCGCGGAGACCTACCCGGGCGGGGACCCGGCGGTGTTCAACATGGCCGTGATGGGCATGCGCCTGGCCCAGCGGGTGAACGGCGTGAGCAAGCTGCACGGTCAGGTGAGCCGGGAGATGTTCGCGGGTCTGTGGCCCGGGTTCGACGCCAGCGAGGTGCCGATCGGCTGGATCACCAACGGCGTCCACGTCGCCACCTGGGTGGCTCCGGAGATCCTCGGCTGCGGAAAGGGCGACCCGGGCGGGCAGCCCGGCCCGGGGCCGGACGACGGCCCGGCGTGGGACGCGATCGCCGACACCGGGCCGGCCAGGCTCTGGGAGATCCGCCGCATGCTGCGCCGCCGCCTGGTCGCCGAGGCGCGGGAAAGACTGCGCGCCTCCTGGCGCCAGCGCGGCGTGTCCGAGGCCGAGCTGGGCTGGACCCACCACGCGCTGGACGAGAACGTGCTGACGATCGGCTTCGCCCGCCGGGTGCCGTCCTACAAGCGGCTCACCCTGATGCTGCACGACCCGGAGCGGCTGACCGCGATGCTGCTTGACCCGCAGCGCCCGGTGCAACTGGTGATCGCGGGCAAGGCTCATCCCGCCGACGACAGCGGCAAGCAGCTCATACAGCAGATGGTCAGGTTCGCCGACGACCCCCGGGTGCGGCACCGCATCGTGTTCCTCCCCGACTACGACATGGAACTGGCCGGGGCCATGGTCCAGGGCTGCGACGTGTGGCTGAACAACCCGTTGCGGCCGCTTGAGGCGTGCGGCACCTCGGGCATGAAGTCGGCGCTGAACGGCGGCCTGAACCTGTCGGTGCGGGACGGCTGGTGGGATGAGTGGTTCGACGGGGAGAACGGCTGGGCGATTCCGTCCGCCGACGACGTCGCCGACCCGGCCCGGCGCGACGAGCTGGAATCCGCCGCCATGTATGACCTGCTCGAGCAACTGGTGGCGCCCCTGTTCTACGAGACCGGTGCCGACGGGCTGCCGCAGCGGTGGCTGGAGATGGTCGCGCACACCCTCGCCGTACTCGGGCCGCGGGCGCAGGCCGCCCGGATGGTCCGCGAGTACGTGGAGACCCTCTACGTGCCCGCTGCGCGCTCCTCGCGCGCCCTGGCCGGCGACCACGGCGAGGGCGCCTTCGCGGCAGCGCGGGACCTGGCCGCGTGGAAGCAGCGGGTGAAGGTGGCCTGGCCAGCGGTACGGATCGAGCACATCGAGGCGGGCGACGGGGATCGTGGCCCGGGTGAGTGGCTGCCGGTCAGGGCGAGCGTGGCACTGGGCGAGCTGGCACCTGAGGACGTCACGGTCGAGGTGATCTGCGGCCGGGTGAACGACGAGGAGGACATCGTCGAGCCCGCCGTGAGCGCGCTGGCACCCGACGGGCCCGCCACCGCCGAAGGCGCCTTCCGCTACGCCGGGGAGGCGCGGCTGGGCCGGCCGGGGCCCTTCGGGTACACGGTGCGGGTGGTGCCCCGCCATCCGCTGCTTGACAGCACCGCGGAGCTGGGCCTGGTCACCTACCCCGACGCCCCCGAAGGGATGACCAACGGCGACCTCCGTTAAGGGCAGTGCTGGCCCGGGGGAGCGACCCCCCTGGAACCCCCCGGTGGGCCAAGTCCCCATTCCTTCGTCACGGGGACTTGGCCCTGTTAAGCCCCGAAGGCGTTATCCCTGGTAGCTGGCTATGGAACCGGTCCCTAGTGTGCTAGCAGTAACTCTATGTATGTAAATCGATGCGCTCTGTATCGCATCTCACTAGAGTGTGTCTTGTGGTCCACGCTTTCCTGCACCGCCCGCCGCACGCCTGAAGCCAGCCCGGGCCGGGGTGAACTAGGATCGGTTCCCCCGGCACGGGAGGTGCGCATGGGCGAGTTCGTCCGGGTGGAACGGGACGCGGCGATCGCGACAATCCGGCTTGACCGGCCACCGATGAACGCGCTCAACGCGCAGGTTCAGGATGAGATCGCCGGGGCCGCGGCGGAGGTCGACGCCGACCCCGCGGTGCGCGCCGTGGTGCTCTTCGGCGGCGCGAAGGTCTTCGCGGCCGGCGCCGACATCAAGGAGATGGCGGAGGCCACTTTCGCCCAGGTGGCCGGGGACAGCCGCCGGCTGCAGGCCGCCTTCACCGCGGTGGCCAGGATCGGCAAGCCGGTCGTGGCCGCGGTCACCGGCTACGCGCTCGGCGGTGGCCTGGAACTGGCGCTGTGCGCCGACTTCCGGGTGGCTGGCGAGGGCGCCAGGGTCGGCCAGCCCGAGATCCTCCTCGGCATCATCCCCGGGGCCGGTGGCACCCAGCGGCTGCCGCGGCTCGTCGGGCCCGCGCGGGCCAAGGACATCGTCTTCACCGGCCGTTTCGTCGGCGCGGCGGAGGCGCTCAACATCGGCCTGGTGGACAAGGTCGTACCGGACGCCGAGGTCTACCGGGTGGCGCATGACCTGGCGGCCCAGTTCGCCGGCGGCCCGGCGGTCGCACTCCGCGCGGCCAAGCAGGCCATCGACGCCGGGCTCGAGGTCGACCTGGAAACCGGCCTGGAGATCGAGCGGCTGAACTTCGCCGCGCTTTTCGCAACCGAAGACCAGCGCGCGGGAATGCGCAGTTTCATCGAGAATGGGCCTGGGAAAGCCACTTTTGCCGGGCGCTGACTCGGGCAGGTGGCAAGCCCGCAGTGTTCCGGGCAAGGAGCAAAGCCGATGCATCCGCTGATCATCGCCGGCCGATCCCCCTCGCGGGCGCGGTCATGACCGAGCCCGGCGACGGCCTGTCCCTGGAGGAGATCACCGCCGCGTTGCGCGCGGACAGTGCCGACGTCGCGCTGTACGCGCGGGTGCTCACCGAGTCACTGGGGGACGCACTGCCGGCCGGCTGTGTGGTGGTGGACCGGGACCGGACCATGTCCGACCGGATGCGCGGGCGCCCCGGCCAGGTCACGAAGGTCACGGTGCGGCTCGGTGAGAAGGTGCTGACCCTCGCGGTGCAGCCGGGACGCCCGCCCGCCGCGGAGATCTGCCGGGAGGTACGCGGCGTCGTCCTCTCCCGCCAGCCCGCTGGCATGCAGGAATGGGTGGACGAACTGGCCAGGGAACTGGCCGCCCACGCACAGCAGAACGCACACGCGGCCGAGGTGTTGCGCAAGCTCGTCGCAGGTTCCTAGCACATCACCCGGTGGCCGCAATGGCCGATCCGGCGGGGATACGGAAGGGGGCTCCGTAGTCTGGGACATGCCATGAACGATCAGGACCTGGTGCCGGAACGGCTCGGGGAATACCGCCTGCTCGACCGGATCGGCGAGGGCGGCATGGGGGTTGTCTTCCTGGCCCGCGACCGCCGCCACCGGACGGTCGCGCTCAAGGTCCTGCGTTCCAGCGTGGCGGGCGATCCGACGGCGCGGCGCCGGCTCGCCCGTGAGGTCGAGACGATGCAGCGGGTGCGCAGCCCAAACGTGGCCGAGGTGATCGACGCCGACCTCGACGGGGGCATGCCGTACATCGTGACCAGGTTCGTGCCTGGCCGCACCCTGGACGACGTGGTGACCCAGGACGGCCCGCTGCGCGGGCCGGCACTGTCCCGGCTGGCCAGCGGGCTCGCCGACGCCCTTGTCGCGGTGCACGCCGCCGGTGTGGTCCACCGCGACGTCAAACCGGGCAACGTGATGCTGTTCCAGGACACGCCCGTGGTGATCGACTTCGGGATCGCGCAGGGGCCGGACGCCACCCGGCTGACCATGACCGGGATGTTCATGGGCACTCCGGGCTATCTGGCCCCCGAGGTGATCGAGGGCCGGCCGAGCAGCGAGGCCTCGGACGTGCATGCGTGGGGGGCCACGGTGGCGTTCGCTGCCATCGGCCGGCCGCCCTATGGGACCGGCCCGTATGAGGGCATCTTCTACCGCATCGTGAACGGGCAGGCCGACCTGAACGGGGTTCCCGCACCGCTGGTCCCGCTGCTGGCCGCGACGCTCGCCAGGGATCCCGCGCACCGGCCATCCGCGGTGCAACTGCGCGCCCAGACGGCGGTGCTCGACCCCGGCACCCTCGTGATGAACCATGGACAGGGCGGCCAGGCGGCACCCGGGGACGCGGCCGCAAGGACCGCGACGAGATCCGGTGCCGCGCCGGCAGCCGCGCCGGGCGGGCCAGCGGCCTATGTGCCGCCCGCTCCGGTGGCGAGCGGGCCCGCGGGCTACGTGCCGCCGACCGTCGTCGCCCCGGGCGCCGGCGGGCCGACCGTGCTGCCCACGCCCGGGTCCCCGCAGGCGCCGGGCTGGCCCGGCATGGTGGCGGGCAACGGGGCTGGCCCTGCGACCTCCGGGCCGAGCACCCGCCCGATCGCCGAGGGGCGGCCGCTCCCCGACGACCTCGCGGACGTGCTCACCCCCGTCAGCTACGAACGGCGTGACGTCGCACCGCGGGCAGGGGGCGCCCCTGCCGCGCCGGCCCCGGCTCCGGCGGCCCGCCCGGCGACCGCGCCGGAGCCGGCCAAACGGGTGCGCGGGCAGGCGCTCATGGTGGTGGCGGCGGTCGTGCTTGTCGCCAGCATCTGCGTCGTTCTGCCGGTGGCGGGCACCGCGGCCGCGCTGCTGCTGATCGCGGCGCTGCGCACGGCCGGCCTGGTCCAGCGCCGTACCACCGCGCGCCGCGTGGCCCGCGGGGCCCGCACCATGGACCCGGTCGTCACCGTGGTCACCCTGCCGTGGCTCGTGCTGCGCGCCCTGTTCGCGATGCTGATCCTCGCGCCGTTCGCGCTGGCCGCCGCCGCGGTCGCGGCCGGCATCGCGGTCGCGGTCTCGCCAGGTGCCTGGCCGTACCATGCCCTCGCCTACGCCGCGGGCACGCTGGTGCTGTTCTACGGTCTTGGGCCGGGTTCCGGCATGCCGCGGGCCCAACTCCGGCGGTTCTTCGGCACGTTCACCAAGAGCCCTGCCACGCGGATCGTGGTGGTGCTCGGGCTGGCCGCGCTCGCCCTCGGGGCGCTCAGCGCGGCGGTGTCCTCACCCTCGGTCTACTGGCCGACCGTCGTCCCGGCGAACTTCATCCACTTCGGGGTGACCCATCTGGGACCGATCCGCCGTCTGGGCTACCTGCCCCACCTGAGCGTGCCGCACCAGTTCCACCTGCTCCACGGCCGGTTCCTGCCCGGCCGGTTCCTGAGTCACCTGAAGTAACCCAGGCCACCCAGAGAACCCCTGGGGCCGTTGCCGGCGGTCGTGTAGATGTCGCCGGCCGCCCCAGACGCTCACGAAGCCGATCGGCATGCCCGGGTAACGCGGTAGTGCCGCTTACGGGCGCCGGTTACTAGACGCATACGAAAGCTCCGGACTTGTCATCCTCGGAGCGGCAAAGCGCGCGCCCGGCGCAGGCGACCGCCCGGCGGCGGCGTGCTATCCGGCCCGGTGGCCGATGCCGTTGGGCTGGCCCGCGCTGCGCAGACCGTCGGCCTGGCCGGCCGGCCGCGCGGTGCCCCGGGGCGGCGGCACCACGCCCGGAACCGGGCCGGTGGCCGGTGACTCGGCACGGTCGGCCGTGCCTGACTGCGGCGGGCGATCCGCCCGCTCGGCCGGCGGCAGGGGACGGACCAGGCCGAGGGCGATCACCTCATTGGCCAGCCGGACTCGCCGGTTCTGGCCCTCTGGGATCCGGAACTTCTGGTAGAGGCGCAGCAGGTGCTGCTTGACGGCCGCCTCCGTCACGACCAGGTCGGCCGCGATCTCCCTGGCCGTCGCGGGAGCCACGAAGGCCTCGTCCGACAGGGCGGGGCGGCACAAGGACGTGAGGACGTCCAGTTCGCGGCGGGTCAACTCGGGGCTCGCCGAACGCCGCAGCTCGACTTCGGCGGAAATGTCTTCCCTGGGGATGCCGCCTACCCGGCAGCGTGCCGCGCCGAAGCTGAGCACGTCGCCTTCCTCGAGGACCCGGCGGGCTACCAGCCGCCCGTTGACCCGGGTCCCGTTACGCGATAAACCCAGGTCAGCGACGTAAGCGTACGGGCCGTGGCGGACGATCTCGGCATGCAACCGGGAGACGCTGGGATCGGCCAGCCTGATATCGACCCCGCTACCACGCCCGACCGTGGTCACCGCCTCGGCTAGCGGGATGACGTCGCCGGTCTCTTCGATGCGAATGTAAGGCCCCTCCACAAGGTTCTCCTGCCTGCCTATGTAGCGACTGAGGTCTTACGGTCTGGTTACCCCCTCGGGCCCACTTCCTATCACCCGCGCGGCGATTGGTCCCACCGTACGGCCGCCCGCCCAGGGCACCTCCGGCGACCCCGGAGGGCCGACGGAACTGGTCGCGGGCGGTCGCCAGTACACTGCCGACGGGTCGTGCGGAAGGAAAACAAATTGGCGGACAAGCCGGCCAGGGGCCTCGCGGACGTCATCGCGGCCTCCACGGCGGTCAGTGACATCGACGGCCGGGCCGGTCTGCTGTTCTACCGCGGCTATGACATCCATCAGCTCGCCGGATCCGCGACCTTCGAGGAGGTCGCCTACCTGCTGCAGCGCGGCCACGCGCCGTCGGCCGGGGAACTCGGCGCCTACCGGGCGGAAGTCGCGGGCGGCCGGGCCGCGGGCAAGCTCGTCACGGCCTGCCTGCCCGACGTGGCCGCCAGCCAGGGCCCGATGGAGGCGCTGCGCACCCTGGTCTCGCTGGCCAGCGCCGACGACCCGGACAAGAACTCGAACTCGCCGGAGGCGAACGCGCGCAAGGCGGTGCGGCTGACCGCGCAGCAACCGCTTCTCCTCGCCGCCTATCACGCCGCGCGCAGCGGCCGCGAACTGCCGCCGGCCGGCGAAGGTCTCAGCCTGGCCGCCAGCTTCCTGCTCCAGATGCGGGGCACCCCGCCCACCGAGCACGAGGCGCAGGTGCTGGACACCTGCCTGGTGCTGCACGCGGACCACACGATGAACGCCTCCACCTTCGCGGCCAGGGTCTGCGCGGCCACCCTCTCCGACATGCACTCCGCCGTGGTCGCGGCGATCGGCACGCTCAAGGGCCCGCTGCACGGGGGCGCGAACGAGCAGGTCATGCGGACCCTGACCGAGATCAGGAGCGCGGAGCCCGGCGACCCGGTGGGCGCGGTGGACCGCGAGGTGGCGCAGCGCCTCGCGGCCGGCCAGAAGATCATGGGCTTCGGCCACCGGGTGTACAGGACCGAGGACCCGCGGGCCACCCACCTGCGGGCCATGTCCGGGGAACTGGCGGAGGAGTCCGGCGACGACACCTTCTACCGGATGTCCAGGCGGATGGAGGAGGTCGTGTTCGAGCAGAAGGGCCTGCTGCCCAATGTCGACTTCTACGCCGCCACCGTCTACCACTACCTGGGGATTCCGACCGACCTGTTCACCGGCGTCTTCTCGGTCAGCCGGATGGCGGGCTGGACGGCCCACGTGATGGAGCAGCACGCGGACAACCGGCTGATCCGCCCGGACAGCGAGTACATCGGCGAGCGCGGGCTCACCTGGATCCCGGTCGGCCAGCGGTGAGCCGGCCGGCGTCAGAATCCGGGGGGTGGTTGCCGTACCTGTTCATCGTGGCCGGAATCGCGGCCATCTGCGCCTGGCTGTGGGCTGGCGGCGAACACGCCGCCAAGGGGGGTACGTTGGCACTGGCAGGCCTCATGTTCGCCGCCGCACTTGCCAGGCTCGTGCTGCCGGAACGCCGGGCCGGCCTGCTCGCGTCGAGGAAGCGCCGCACGGACGTGGTCACGCTGGCCGCCCTGGCCACCGGGCTGCTGGCCGCGGGGCTGCTGCTCCCGGTGCCGCTGTGAGGTGAGACAAGCCACTGCCCGGCCCGGGGGGGAATGGGAAGGCGGGCGGAGGGCAGTTCTGGCGCGTGACAACGGTGTCAGGCCGCAGAAGGGAAGGAACAAGCTCCAATGCCCAAGATCAAGGTAGCTAATCCCGTCGTCGAACTCGATGGCGACGAGATGACCAGGATCATCTGGAAGTTCATCAAGGACAAGCTCATCCTGCCTTACCTGGATGTGGACCTGAAGTACTACGACTTGTCGGTCACCCACCGCGACGAGACCGACGACCAGGTCACTGTGGACGCGGCCAACGCGATCAAGAAGTACGGCGTCGGGGTCAAGTGCGCGACGATCACCCCCGACGAGGCACGCGTCGCTGAGTTCGGGCTGAAGCGGATGTGGCGCTCGCCCAACGGCACGATCCGCAACATCCTCGGCGGCGTGGTGTTCCGCGAGCCGATCGTGGTGCACAACGTCCCCAGGTTCGTCCCCGGCTGGACCAAGCCGATCATCATCGGCAGGCACGCCCATGGCGACCAGTACCGCGCCACCGACTTCGTGGTCCCCGGCCCGGGCCGGGTGCTGATCACCTACGAGCCGGACGAGGGCACCGACGCCAACGGCTTCGAGCTCGAGGTCAGCCGGTTCACCGGTGGCGGCGTGGCATTGGGCATGTACAACTACGACGACTCGATCAGGGACTTCGCCCGGGCCACGATGCGGTATGCGCTCGCCCGCGGCTACCCGCTGTACCTGTCCACCAAGAACACGATCCTCAAGGCCTACGACGGCCGGTTCAAGGACCTGTTCGCCGAGATCTACGAGTCCGAGTTCAAGGCGGAGTTCGAGGTAGCCGGGCTCAGCTACGACCACCGGCTGATCGACGACATGGTCGCCCAGGTGCTCAAGGGCGACGGCGGCGTCGTCTGGGCGTGCAAGAACTACGACGGCGACGTGGAGTCCGACGTGGTCGCCCAGGGCTTCGGCTCGCTGGGCCTGATGACCAGCGTGCTGATGACCCCGGACGGCCGCACGGTGGAGGCCGAGGCCGCGCACGGCACGGTGACCAGGCACTACCGCATGCACCAGCAGGGCAACGCCACCTCGACCAACCCGATCGCCTCCATCTTCGCCTGGACGCGCGGCCTGGCGCACCGCGGCGAACTGGACGGCACCCCCGAGGTCACCACGTTCGCCGAGACTCTGGAGAAGGTCTGCATTCAGACCGTGGAAAGCGGCAAGATGACCAAGGACCTGGCCGTGCTGATCGGTGCCGACGCGCCGTTCCTCAACACCGAGGACTTCCTGGCGGCGCTGGACGACAACCTCCGCGCCGCGATGAGTTCCTGACGCAGCCGCCCGAACAGCCGCCTGAGCACGCAGAAGGAGACCTGAAGAGATGGCCCGCAAGGGGAAGGTAGCCGTGGTCGGCGCCGGGTTCTACGGCTCGACCACGGCGCAGCGGCTGGCCGAGTACGACATTTTCGACGAGGTCGTGCTCACCGACATCATCGAGGGAAAGCCGGAAGGGCTCGCGCTGGACATGAACCAGTCGCGCCCGGTCGAGGGCTTCGAGACCAAGGTCACCGGGCAGACCACGGGCCTGGCCGGTGAGGGCTACGAGGCGATCGCGGGCTCCGGCATCGTCATCGTCAGCGCGGGGCTGGCCCGCAAGCCGGGCATGAGCCGGATGGACCTGATCGAGGTCAACGCCAAGATCGTCCGCGGCGTGGTGGAGAACGTGGTGAAGCACGCGCCCGAGGCGGTGCTCATCGTGGTCTCGAACCCGCTGGACGAGATGACCGCGCTGGCGGCCAAGGTCTCCGGCTTCCCCTCGCACCGGGTGATGGGGCAGGCGGGCATGCTGGACACGGCGAGGTTCAGCTACTTCGTCGCCGAGCGCCTCGGCGTGCCGGTCTCCGCGGTGCGGACGCTCACCCTCGGCTCGCACGGGGACACCATGGTCCCGGTGCCGTCGGCGTGCACGGTGGACGGCGCGCCGCTGGCCGACCGCCTGCCCGCCGCCGACATCGAGGCCCTGGTGGAGCGGACCAGGCAGGGTGGTGCGGAGATCGTCGCGCTGCTCAAGACCGGGTCCGCGTACTACGCGCCGTCCGCGGCCGCGGCCAGGATGGCGCGGGCCGTGGCCGAGGACGCCGGCGCGGTCATGCCGGTGTGCGCGTGGGTCGACGGCGAGTACGGCATCTCCGGCGTCTACCTGGGCGTCGAGGCCGAGCTTGGCGCGACGGGGATACGCCGGGTCGTGGCGCGCGACCTGACCGAGCCGGAACTGGCCGCGCTGCGCGCGGCGGCCGAGGCGGTACGCGAAAAGCAGGCCTCGGTCGCCAGCCTTTAGTGCGCCCTAGCCCTGGGTGAGTCGGCGCACCGCCAGTTCGGTGAACAGCGCGGCGCCGTCGGCCAGCACCATGTCGTCGAACACGGCGAGCGCGGAGTGGTTGAACGGCGCCGTGGCCGGGTCCACACCGGGCGGGCAGGCGCCCAGCATGATGAAGGCACCGGGAACGTCCTCCAGGACGTAGGAGAAGTCCTCGGCCCCCGCCATCGGGTTGGCCTGCGGGTGGTACCGGTCCTCGCCGAGGAAGTCCGCCACCACCCCGGCGGCGAACCGGGCCTCTGCGTCGTCGTTGATGGTCACCGGGTAGGAGCCGGTGAACTCCGCCGTCGCGGTGAGCCCGTGCGCCGCCGCGATCTGCTGCACCAGGCGGACCGCCGAGTCCCGCACCAGGGCCCGTGACTGCGGGGAGAACGAGCGGATGGTCACCTCCAGCTTGGCCTCGTCGGGGATGACGTTGTTCGTGGTGCCCGCGTGGAAGCTGCCCACGGTGATGACCACCGGGTCGAAGATGTCGAAGCGGCGGGTCACCATCACCTGCAGCGCCGTCACGATCTCGCAGGCCACGGGAATGGGGTCGGCCGCGTGATGCGGCTGGGAGCCGTGGCCGCCCCGGCCGGTGACAGTGATGTCCAGGGACTCGGCCGCGGCCATCATCGGCCCCTCACGGGTGCTGAACACCCCGAAGGGCAGTTCCGCGGACGCGACATGCAGCGCGTAGGCGGCGGCCGCCCGCTTGCCGGCCGCGTCGAGCACACCCTCCTCGATCATGAACCTGGCGC
>Ga0070709_10000634_pt1 | contig 20059 bp, 21 predicted proteins | sample LARL51metaG_FD_65449 | JGI IMG/M metagenome (GOLD analysis project Ga0070709, IMG submission 65449) | Corn, switchgrass and miscanthus rhizosphere microbial communities from Kellogg Biological Station, Michigan, USA - LAR L5-1 metaG | ecosystem: Host-associated > Plants > Roots > Rhizosphere ... | reverse complement strand
TGGTAGTAGATCTTGTCGTTGGTCTGGTCGATGGCCACGTAGTGGCCGTCTCCGCCGCCGTAGGCGTTGAACTGGCTGGTGTCGGCCGGCGAAGGATTGGCCGGCGTCCAGGTCCGGGCGCTCCCGTTGTCCTGCATGCCGGTCGCCAGCCGGTTGTCGTTATCCGCGGCGACCGCGATGTGGTACGTCTGGTTCCACGGTTCGTAGCTCGCGTGCACCCAGGACGCGTTCGTCGTGCCGTCGCTGTCAGTGTGGTAGATGCCGCCGTCGTTGCCGAGGTAGATCCGTTCGTTCGACTGGTCGTTCGTGTTGACCGTGCTCGGGTCCCAGGCCATGGTGTGCTGGTCGGCGTGTACGCCGCCGATGCTGGACCAGGTCTGGCCACCGTCGAAGGACTGGCGCAGGCTGACGTCGGCCACGAAGACGTGGTTCTCGTTGCCGGGGTCGACCCAGATCCGGCCGAACCACCACTGGTACTCGCTCTCGTTGTTGGCATGCCCGGCGGTCTGGAACGAGTCGCCGCCGTCGTTGGAGACGAAGAAGCCCTTGTCGAACCCGTTGGTGTCGCCGGTGACGACGTAGACCCGGTTCGGGTCGGTCGGCGCTACCGCGACCCCGATCCGGCCGAGGCTCGCATCCGAGGCGAGCCCGGTCTGGGCCCGGTCGTAGGACGGCAGCGGCGTGGTGATGTTCTGCAGCCGGGTCCAGGTGGCCCCGTCGTCATCGGACCGGTACAGGCCCGAGCCGACGCCGCCGTAGGTCCGTGCCGCCGGGTCGCGGTGGTGGTCCCACAGCGCCGCGTAGACGCGGTCCGGATTGGCCGGATCGAGGGCGATGTCGATGCCGCCCGTGGTGGCGTTGGGCGGCGCCAGGGCGAGCTGCCAGGTCTTCCCGCCGTTGGTGGTGTGGTAGATGCCGCGCTGCGGGGACGACGTATAGATCGAGCCCGCCGCCGCGACCCAGACCTCGTTCGGGTTGTCCGGGTTGACCACGATCCGGCCGATCGCCGCGCTGCCGGTCAGCCCGACGTTCTGCCAGGTCTTGCCGCCGTCGGTCGACTTGTAGACGCCGTTGCCGAAGTAGGTCATGCCGCCGCCGGCGGGGTTCGCCTCGCCGGTCCCAGCCCACAGGGTGCCGTCCGAGCCCATAGCCAGCGCGCCCATGGTCTGGGTGAAATCAGAGGGCCACACGGAGGTGAACGTCATGCCCTCGTCGGTGCTCTTCCAGACGCCGCCGCCGGCCGCCGCGACGTAGATCGTCGTCGGGCTGTTGGGGTCAACGACGAGGTCGACCACCCGGCCGCCGATGTTGGTCGGGCCGATCGGCTGCCAGGTCGCGTTGCCGGAGGCCGGGATCGCGGCGGCCTGCCGCGCGGCCCGATGCAGCTCGGCCATCGTGATCGAATGCCCCGAGCTCTCCTTGGCGTAGTAGTTGATCCACGGGCTCGCCGGGCCCCCGTCGCTGTCACCGCCATCGCCGCTGTCGCCGCCGTTGTCGCCTTCACCGCTCCGGTTGGCCGCCAGGCTCGCGTGGCCAGGGTGCCCCGTGTCCGTTAGGTTCCAAATGCCGAAGGCGGCCCCCGCCGCCACCACCAGGGTGATCACCGCCAGAATCGCAACATGCTTCCTGATCCGTGTCGTCAATGATCGCAAGGCGAGCCGCTCCTTCCCGGGCACCAGGGCTCATCGCCGTCGGCCATGGGCCAGGGTCGGCCGGGGCAGGCGGCTCCTGACGATCGTCCGGCGGACGTCGTGCCGCCGTCATCGTGTAAATGTCGAGACGCGTGGCGGGGTGATTTGAACAACTGTCGTCTGGGCCTGCCGGCTGGACATGATGCTGGCGTTCCGGCCCCGCCGCGGCGCGAGCTGATTGCCGCATCACTGAGACTCATTGCTTGCGGGCGGCATATAGGCGCTCGCGCCCGGTGGCGGTATGATCAACCCTGGGTAAAGCTGTGGGCGGCAGCACGCGGATCCGGCTACTGAGCTGGGAGGTCATGCCGTGTCGTCGGCCGTGCTCCAGGAGCTCGTCGAAGATCTGGCCGGGCAGCTGCAGGCGCCCGCGGTCATCGAGGATGACGAGCTGCGGATGGTCGCCTATTCCTCTCACGACGTGGTGATTGACGACATCCGCCGCGAGTCGATCTTGATCAAGCATGCGCCGGCCGCCGTCTCCGACTGGTTCGGGCGGTACGGTCTCAAACGAGCCCCCGGGCCGGTGCGCATCCCGCGGGACCAGGACCGCAAGATCCTGGGCCGGCTCTGCGTTCCGATCAACTACCACGGTGCCCGGCTTGGCTACCTGTGGCTCATCGACGACGACGGGCGGCTGGGCGGTGCCCAGGTACGGACGGCGGCGCAGGCGGCTGACCAGGCCGGCATGATGATGTTCGGCGACATCCTCGGCGAGCGAATGGCCAGCGGCGTGCTGGCTCACCTGCTCTCACCATTAGAGGAGCTGCGAGCCGACGCGATGCGCCACATCGATGACAGCGGCCTGCGCGGCCTGCGCGGACCGGTGATTGCGGTCGTGGTGCGGACGGCGCGTGCGGCGCTGCCGCTGTCGGAGCCGATGCTCGCCCAGAGCCTGCGGGACGTGACCAGGGGACGATGGGCGGGGAACGTGATTGGTCTGGCCAACCCCGATCATGGCGTGCTGGTCGCTCATGACCACGGCTTTGCGGTCGGCGATGAGCTGGCCTCTGCCGCTCGCGCGAGCCTGCTCGTGCGGCTGCGCCAGGACGGCGTGGAGGCGTCGGTGGTGGCCGGAATCGGGGACCCGGCGGTCCTCGCGGACGCCCGCCTGTCCTACCGTCAGGCCAGGCAGGCCGCGCGGGTGGCCGCGACCATACCGTCCACCGGCCCGGCCGCCCGCTGGCAGGATCTGGGCGTGTTCCGGACACTGGCTCAACTGCCGGCCGACGCGGAGGCGGCGGCCAGCCTGGACCCCCGCCTGTCCGCGCTTCTCGACCAGGCTGACGACTCGGTCCTCGCGACCCTGGAAACCTACCTCGATCTGGCTGGCGACGCGAAGGCGAGCGCCGAGCGGCTCAGACTGCACCGGGGCACGCTGTACTACCGCCTGCAGAAGGCGGAACAGATGGCGGGCATCAGCCTGCGCAGCGGTAATGACCGGCTGGCTCTGCACCTCGGTTTCAAGCTGGCCCGGCTGATCGGCCTGTACCCGAGACAGGCCGGCCAGACCCCCGCCGCAGCGCACGCCGACCGGCGGGTGGCGTCGTTATGGGGCCGCGCCGCGCCCGTGGCGGCGTGCTGGTGGTCGGGGGAGGCTTCGGGGGTGTCTGCGTCGCCCGCCTGCTCGGCAGGCGGGAAGCCACCATCGTCAGCGCTCAGAACTCCATGTTGTTCACCCCGCTGCTCCCGGAGGCGGCAGCGGGCGTGATCGAGGCGCGCAACGTGATGACCCCGCTGGCCATGGCCTGCCGCCACGCCGAGGTGATCGCGGGTCATCTCACCGCCCTCGATGTCGATGGACGCCGGGCCGAGGTGCTGACCGACGGGGGCCTGGAGATCGCCATCGAGTACGACCATGTCGTGCTCGGCCTCGGGGCGGTTCCCCGGCTGTTCCCGATCCCCGGGCTGACCGACCATGCGGTGGGCTTCACCACGGTCCTCGATGCTCTTTACCTGCGCAATCAGCTGCTGCGGCTGCTGGCCGCGGCGGCGGTCGAACCGGATCCCGGGTACCGCAGCCGGGATCTCACGTTCGTCTTCGTAGGCGGCGGCTACGCCGGGGTCGAAGCCCTGTCGGAGCTGCGCGGCCTGGCCCAGGACGCGCTCCGGTATCACCCCGCCTTGCGCGGGGTACCGCAGCGGTGGGTGCTGGTCGACGCGGCCCCGCAGATCCTGGCCGACATCCCGTCCCGGCTGGGCCGGTACGTCGCCGATACGCTGATCCGGTGGGGGGTGGAGCTGCGGCTGAACACCCGGCTCGTCCAGGTCGCCGACGGCCGGGTGACGCTCAGCGACGGTACCGAGATGGACGCCGGGCTGCTGGTGTGGACGGCCGGCGTGAAGGCCAATCCGGTCGTCGGCCAGCTCGGGCTTCCCCTCGACGAGCGGGGCCGGGTCCGCGTTACCGCCACGCTCCAGGTGGACGGCCACCCGAATGTCTGGGCCCTGGGAGACTGCGCCGCGGTACCGAACGCTGCCACGCCCGGGCAACTCGACCCGCCCACCAGCCAGCACGCCCTGCGACAGGGCCGCCGCCTGGCCGCCAACCTGCTGGCCGCCCAGGACGGACGGCCGATGCAGCCCTACCGCTTCCGCTCTCTCGGCCAGGTCGCCACCCTCGGCCGCAGGCACGGAATCGCCGACCTGAACGGGATCCGGATGAGCGGCCTGGCCGGCTGGCTCGCCGCCCGCGGCGTCCACCTGATGCAGGCCCCGGGCGCCTCCAGCCGGCTGCGGGTGCTCAACGACTGGGTCCTCTCGCTGCTGTTCCCCGGCAACATCGTGGCCTTCGCCGGGCTGCTCGACCCGCCGTCGATATCCGCCGCTCCCGCTCGCCCGCTGGCCACTCCGCACCGATTCCCGCCCCGAGGCGGCCAGGATCCCGCGGCCGAAACGGCCAGCTCCTCGTGAGCCGCTGAGCAGCGGCCGGTAGTCCTTACCGGCTGTCCCGCTTGGCCTGCCGACGGGCTCCCTGGGCGCGTGTGCTTGCCCGCCGGCTCTTGGCCGCGGGCGAGCGCCGGACATCCGTGCCAGCAGTCGCCGCGGCCTGGGCGGTGCCCTTCCGGCCAGTGGCGCGTGCTGGTTCCCGCTCGCCGGGGCCCGGGCCTTGCCTGGCCGCCCTCGCGGCGGCCAGCCGCTCGGCCCGCAGCTCGGCCGCCGATTGCCGGGCCAGCGCCGCGACCCGCCGGCTGACCCGGGACAACGCTTCTTCGAACGCTTCGGCCTTCATCGCGGCCTGTGTGTTCTCCGGGCGTGCCTTCCCGCGCCCGCCGTGCTCGGCCACGGCGGCGGCGGCACCTCGCCGGTACATGCCGGTGTACTTGTTGCGGGCGCGCCTGATCCGCGTTTCGAGCTCGATGGCCGCGTCCTCGTCGAGCGCGGCGAGCTCAGCCCGCTCGGTCTGGGCCACCAGCAACCGCTCCGCGTCATTGAGGACCGCCCGCAAGGCCGCGTTCATCGTTTCCTCGATTCCGCCCGAAGGCCGCGACCTCAGTTTAGGACCGGAGCGATGCCGGCCCGCGCCGCGGCCTGGTCACGAAGGCCAGCCCGTAGAGCACGCCGACCACGATGAGCAGGAACCGGTAGCCGGTCAGGAGGGCGAGGTACTCCAGCGTGCCGCCGACCATGGCACCGAGCAGGTTGGCGGCGAACGCTGTCCCCGAGGCCTCCACGTCGGCGAACCGCTGCGCGAAGACCAGGTTGGCCAGGAATATCGGGGCGAAGGCCAGCGCGCTGGCCGCCAGGAAGCGCGGGACCACCGGCAGTCCGAGCGTGGCATCGGGCGGTATCAGCCAGGTGAGGGCCAGGGACGCGATGAGCAGCGCGTAGAGCACGGCCGGGCGCGGCAGCCTGACGTGCCTGGCGGTCTCCACCGCCAGGTAGACCGCGATCAGCACCCCCGCGAAGACCAGCGAGTTCACGAACCAGGTGGTCCCGAACAGCAGCGCGAACTGCACGATGTTCTTGGTCTCGAGCAGCATGAACGCGGCGCCCATGAAGGCCAGGTCGACGTACCGCTGCATTCCCGCGAGCGAGCCGCCGCCGACCCGGACCAGCAGCACCGAGCCGAGCAGGATGGCCCCGAGCATCCACAGGTACGGGGCGGGGATGCCCGGCGTGGGCAAGTACGGGAACGGGTGATCGTCGCTGGCCGGAGTGACGTGCTGGCCGTGCCAGTAACTAGCGCAGTTTGGCACCGGCGCGCCGAGGTGCGCGGTCAGCACGGCCAGCCGCCGGCCGCCGAGCGGCGGCCCGACGTTCTGGCACGGCTCCCGCCCGAACGCGCTCTCGATCGTGCTCGCGTAGCGGTTCAGCAGGAACGGGGCGTAGTAGTTGTACATCGCGAACGTGCCCCCGGGGACCAGGTGCTTCTTCACCGTGACCACCGACTGCGCCGTCAGCAAGAAGCTCTCCAGCCGGATGGCGGACTGCCCGGAAACCGCCTCCAGCGAGTCCGGCAGCGCGAACAAGATGAGGTTGTACTTCTTGTTCGTGTCCTGGAGGTACTCGCGGCCGTCGGCGCTGTGCACGGTCACCCGGCTGCTCTCGAACGGGCGAGCCGGGTTCTGCTCGTGGCCGATGCGCAGCAGCTGCGGATCGATCTCCACCGCGTCGACGTGCCGGGCTCCCTCGGCCAGCGCGACCGTGGTGTCGTTGCCGGTACCCGCGCCGACGATCAGGACGTTCTTCAGGTCGGACCGGGGGATGTGCTGGTAGGGGTAGAAGTAGAACTTCTTCTGCTCCTTGAGCACCGCCAGCGACCGCGCGGCCTGGTAGGGGATGTTGTTCGCGGATACGTACAGCGCGGCCCCGCGCCCGCCGCGGGCCTGGACGGACAGCTTGTTGTAGGGCGACCAGGTCTGGTTGGGAACGAACGATTCCAGGCACAGCAGCGTCACGATCACCAGCGCCGCCCCTACCTGCCACCACCGGACCTTGGGCGCGAGCATCACCACCAGGCCGCCGCAGGCGATGAAGCCCCAGGTGGCGGGGGGCTGGTTGAAGAACGACAGGAGCGAGAACACCGCGATCCCCGCGATGCTGCCCCCGATATCCAGCCGGTAGGCGTTGAGCGGCCGGAACCCGGTGAAGATCCTGGCGACGCCCTGACCCAGGCCGGCCATGACCGCCGTGACCAGCACGAAGACGACGCTCAGGCTGAGAGGTTGCGGCAGCGCGGCCGAGCCCCTCAGGCCCTGGTACGGATGCGGCCCGGACAGGCTCGCCAGGATGACCGGGAAGGCGAGGACGAAGCCCACCAGCACCAGCAGCACCACGGGCGTCCAGCGCAGGTAGTCACGCCGGGTCCGCGCGTTCAGGAAGCCGATCCCGATCCCGAGGAAGCTGGCCAGCAGGACGAAGTTCGTGGCCTTGGTCACATAGACGTTGTTCGAGGTGACCCAGCGGATCAGGGCCAGCTCGACGAACAGCATCAGGAAGCTGGCGAAGGCGAGCCTGACCTGCTCTGCGCGCGTTTCGGCGGCCGGATGTCCCGGTTGACCAGCAGCTTCCGGCTGGCCCGCGGCGTCGGCGGTCCGGGCGGTCGTGCTCATGTCAGCAGAACCTGGTCAGAAGGCACGGACGTCAAGCTACCCAAAACGCGGAGCCATGCACGGGTAATCGCCCATCTTCGGACTATCCGCCGCTGGCCGCCCAGCGCGCAAGCGCGTGCCGGTACCGGTGCAGGCGGGCGATGGCGTCCGTGGCCGCCGGGATGGCGTCGTCGTCCAGGAGCACCTTATGCGGCAGGAGCACGCCCTCCCGATAAGCACGGGTGGCCACGGGCAGGTCGAAGCGGGCGGGGTCGACCGCCTCCCAGTGCTCGTCGTTCAGCCGGTACCGGCGCTTGGTGTGCGGCTGGTACAGCGGTGCCGCGTTCAGCGGCTCGTTGAGCGTCGAGACCTCGACGCCGAGCTCGGCCTGGAGCGCCTTCCGGAACGCCGGGGCGGAAAGCCCGTCCCATTCGTCCGGGCGGAACCTGAAGGCAAACTCGTACGGCGAGATCCTGGTGCGCTGCGGCGGACCGTCCACCGGCGCGACGCCGGGCAGCCGGGCCAGGCCGGCCTCAAGCCTGGCGGCATTGCGGTGTCGCTGGCTGGCCTGGTCGTCGAACACGTCGAACTGGGCCAGGAGGACAGCCGCCTGGAACTCGGTCATCCGGTAGTTCCCACTCTGGATGGGGCGCCAGTTCTCATCCAGCGATCCGCGACGGCGCCGGCCGCAGTTGCGCAGGCTATAGAGCTCCTCGCGCAGTCTCTGATCACTGGTGCTGACGAACCCGCCTTCGCCCGCGGTGAGGGTCTTGAAAAGCTGGAAGCTGAAGCAGCCGAGCGCGCCCCACGATCCGGTGCCCCGGTCCCGCCACCGTGAGCCGTGCGCATGCGCGCAATCCTCGATCACGGGGATGCCGTGCCGGGCTCCGATCTCCAGGATCCGGTCCAGGTCGGCGAGGCTGCCGTACAAGTGCACCACGATGATGGCCCGGGTCCGCGCGGTGATCAGCCGCTCCACGTCGGCCGGGTCGATGCAGAACGTGCCCGGCTCGACGTCGGCCAGGACCGGCACCGCGTTGATGTCGAGCGCCGCCGCGGCGGTGGCCTGCCAGGTGAGCCCAGGGACGATCACTTCATCGCCCGCTCCCACGTCCAGGGCCTCCAGCGCGAGCTGCAACGCGACGGTCCCGTTCGCGACGCACAATCCGTACTCAGCATCCTGGTAGGCAGCGAACTTACGTTCGAATTCGGCCTCGAGCGGCCCGTCGAATCCCCACGTTCCGCTCTGCACTACCTGGCCAAGCAGCTCCATCTCCCGGCCGGCCGGCCTCGGCCACGGAGCCGTCGCGACGGCGGGCCGGGGCGGGCCACCCAGTACCACCGGCAGCGTGCCGGAGTCAGCCGGTGCCTGATCGGTCGATGTCATGGTGGTTACCTCCCCTGCAGCGGCTGGCGCTGCGTCAGCGAGGCGCGATTTCGCGGCCGGTCGCGGCTGCGACCTGCGATCTAGACTGTAGCCATGCCGGTCCTTGCTCGCGGACGGTGCGCTGTACTGCTCGGACTTGACGTCGGCTGGGGCGCAGGCAACGTCGGGCCGGTCGCGCTCTCGCCCTCGTCCAGACCGGACCGAACGTCATGCCGATCGTGGTCATACCGCTGGTCGGAATCGTGCTGGGCAGCGGGTACGCGCCGTGGGCCTTTGTGGTGCTGGCCGCGTTCGTGGCCGTCGTCGGCCTGGTCAGCCTGCATCAGCCGCCGGCCGGGGAGCCAGCCCCGCACCCTGCCGAGGTGGCGTGAAGCGGACCGCTTGGCTGCGGGGCGACGTTCGCGTGATTGCGGTGGCAGGAGATACTTGCCGCAGGCAGCGCGGGCCGGGTACGCCGGCCAGAGGGGAGCAGCTGTTGTCGGGAAGCCACCGGCCGGTGGCCGGGCCACCAGCCGCGAAGACGGCGACGGATGGCATGGTGTGGATACCCGGCGGGACCTTCCTGATGGGCTCGGATCACCACTATCCCGAGGAAGCCCCGGCCCACCCGGTCACCGTCGGCGGATTCTGGATCGATCCCTGCCCGGTCACCAACCGGGAATTCGGCCGGTTCGTGCACAAGACGCGGCATGTCACCGTGGCCGAGCAGGCGCCCGACCCGGCGGACTATCCCGCTGCCAAGCCGGAGCTGCTCGTCCCGTTCTCGGCCGTGTTCGTGGCGCCGCGGCACCGGGTGAGCCTGGCCGACCCGCACAACTGGTGGACGCCGATCCGGGGCGCGGACTGGCGGCATCCACAGGGCCCCGGTAGCTCGATCCGCAACAAGCCGGACCATCCCGTGGTGCATCTCGCCTGGGCGGACGTCACCGCGTACGCGAACTGGGCCGGCAAGACCATCCCCACCGAGGCCGAGTGGGAGCTGGCCGCCCGCGGCGGGCTGGACGGCGCCGAGTTCGCCTGGGGAGACGAATTCAATCCCGGCGGCGAGTGGATGGCCAACACCTGGCAGGGCGAGTTCCCCGTGCGGAACACCAGCGACGACGGGTACGAGGGAACCTCGCCGGTCGGCGCGTTTCCCGCCAACGGGTACGGCCTGTACGACATGACCGGCAACGTCTGGGAATGGACGACGGACTGGTACGCCGGCCACCTGCACGCCGCACCCGCCTGCTGCACCGCGCCCGGCCGTGCGGACGGCCGTGCGGACAGCGCCGATCCGCGGGACCCGGCCCGGATCCCTCGCAAGGTCATGAAGGGCGGCTCGCACCTGTGCGCCCCGAACTACTGCCGCCGCTACCGCCCTGCGGCCCGGATGGCTCAGCCGATCGACACCTCGACCAGCCATCTCGGATTCCGCCTCGTGCTCCGGTGACGCCTGACCTTAACTCGTCGTCACCGCCGGTATCAGGGAGCGGCCTGACTCGCTCTGTCTGGATGTCAGGCTCACAGTGAGTCACGTCTCGGTTAGGGGAATCATGAACCAAGCCACGCGTTTTGTCTTCCAGCCGCTGGACAACGACGAGGGATCGCCATCGGCATTGGCCGTCTCAGCGGGGCTGGGACCGCTCGCTGGTCTCGCCGGAACCTGGAGCGGCCAGGGCTTCAATACCATCTGGCGCCCGCACAGGGACACGTCGGACCATTTCCTCGAGCTGAACGTGACCAACGACCAGATCGACCTGCAGGTCATTAACGGGCAGATCCCGAACCGCGGCCTGCTCACGCCCCAGATCTTCATGCACGGACTGACGTACCTGCAGCAGATCTCCGACGCCAACGTGTCGGTCAACGGCGTCCCCGCCGGGCTGCACATCGAGCCGGGCGTGTGGATCAACGTCCCGCCCACCACCGACCCGCAAGAGTCGGCCACGATTGCCCGGCTGGCCTCCATCCCGCACGGCACGACGATCACGACCCAGGGGACCGCCGTGACCGCGCCTGGCGGGCCGTCGATCCCGGCCGTCAGCCTCACCCCGTTCAACGAAGGTCATCCGAACCAGCCGATCGACTTCCCCGAGCAGCACCTGAACCAGAGCACGCCGTTCCGGACGTCCGGCGCGGGACTGACCGGCATCACCCAGGCCATGCTCGACAACCCCAACAGCGTGCTGACTAAGAATCCGCCGAATGTCACCACGACGACCAGGCTGCACGTGTCGACCACCCCGGGCGTCCCCGACGTGGGCGGCGGCACGTCGAACACGGCCTTCCTGGTCGGCACCAAGGACGGCCCGAACGCCGACCCCGCACACGTCGCGGCGACGTTCTGGCTGCAGACGCTGGCCGGCCAGACCGAGCCCACGCGGCTGCAGTACTCCCAGACGGTGCTGCTGAACTTCAACCAGATCAGCTGGCCGCACATCACGGTGGCCACGCTGACCAAGGCCTGAGACCACCGGATCCCCGAACGGACCGGTGCTGGCCGGCGACGGTTTGCTGCGTTGGCCCGGGGTGATGCTTCCGAACCATGCGCCGCTCACCGTCGCGGAGTGATCTGGGCCGTGAGTCCGAAACAGGCCATCACTAGCCCGTAAACCGCGTCCCCCGGCCAGCACATCTCTGGGCGGCGGACCCGCGCGCTCTTTCCCGTGTCGCATGCAGATGGCAGGCGGTGGCATCGTTGTGCCATGGCCAGTGACCCGCCTGTATCGGTGCCGAACCCGGTGCAGCGGCGGGACGCCGAGGTGCTGATCGGGATTCTGGCGGTCCTCGACGGCGTGATCTGGGGCGGCAGCCTCGACGAGTGGACCACGGGCAAGGTCGCCGAGCGCTTGGTGCGCAACGGCATGCTTGCTGCCGATCACGACCGGCATGACGTGCATCAGGCACTCGACGACCTGAATCAGCGGCTCCGTTACGCCGTGGGGGAGTACGACAGTGCACCGTCATCTGTCCCCCTTCCGTCAGACGGCGATGCGGGAGCCGTGACCCCGGCCGAACGCGAGGCCCGCTGGACGCTGTTTGTGAGGTTCGCTATCGAGGCGGCCAGTGAAGCCGAGGCCCGCGTTGTCGTACGGGAGGCGCTGGCTGGGCTGGATGGGTACCTGCCACTGCGCGGCGACCCGGTAGTCCGTCCTCGGTGGCGCCGCAATCCGGACGAGATGTGGGTGGCGGAGCTTGCGCCTGACCTGACCCATCTTCAGGTAATCACCCCCGACGACGCCCAGACGCGCTGCCGTTTCGTGCAGGGCTATTTCCCTATGGGCGTGAACTGGATCCTGCCGAGGAACACCGAGCGCGAGACCCGGGCAGAATGGCCGCCAGACGTCTGGCAACGACAGCCGGACCGAGATGATGTACTGCTGCACCCGGCGATACGCGCGGTCATGATCTATTGCGCGGCAAACCGATCCTGACCGACTGCCGCCAGGCGCGCGTGCCGGAACATCCGCTGGTCGATCAGCCCGGAGCCAGCCTTGATCTGATCTCGGTCTGGTCCGGCAACCAGGGGGACGTCGCCGGCCCATCGCGCGCTCGCTAGGTTTGCCCCGGAACGTGGCCGCGTAGCCTGGGCGCAGGGTGGCTCACCCCGGCCTGGGGGCGAATCCCGGCCGGCGCCCCCGGTACGGCGGGGAGGGGGACTAGGGTCTTCGCCTCGGTGCCGCGGATCAGGACACCGGCCAGGATGACTTGCGGCGTCGGGAAGGAAGGCACGTTATGGATCTGGGTCTGGCGGGACGCAGTGCCGTCGTCACCGGCGGGAGCAAGGGGATCGGCCTGGCTATAGTCCGCGGGCTGGCGGCGGCTGGTGCGCAGGTCACCGTCGGCGCCAGGACATCCTCCGCCGAGCTCGCCGAGCTGGCGCGAACCGGCCAGGTGCAGGTCGTACAGGCAGATCTGGCTGACCCGGCAGGCCCGGCCGCCCTAATCGAGCAGGCCGGAGACCGGATCGATGTCCTGGTCAACAACGTTGGCGGCGCCCCCGCCCGGACCGGGGGGTTCCTGTCCATCACCGACGCTGACTGGCGCGCCACGATTGAACTGGACCTGATGGCGGCGATCCGCGCCACCCGTGCCGCGCTGCCGGGCATGCTCGCCGCGGGCACCGGCGTGATCGTCACCACCTGCTCAGTGAACGCCCGGCTGCCCGATCCGGCCGTGATGGACTACAGCGTCGCCAAAGCGGGCCTGGCCAGCTTCTGCAAGGCCCTGTCCAAGGAAGTCGGCCCCAGGGGCATCCGGGTCAACACCGTCAGCCCGGGTCCGGTGGCCACCGACTTGTGGCTTGGCCAGGGCGGAGTGGCCCAGACCGTGAGCGCGGCGACCGGCGCTGCGCCGCAGCAGGTGGCCAGCCAGGCCGCCAGCCAGATGGTGACGGGCCGCTTCACCAACCCCGGTGAAGTAGCCGACCTGGTGCTCTTCCTGGCCAGCGACCGTGCCTCGAACATCACAGGCGCCGACTTCGTCATCGATGGCGGCCTGATCCAGACCCTGTAGCCCGGACCGTGGTCGCCGCCCCGGGCACGGCGGCCGGGGCTGGTACCGCAACGGCATTTAAGCCGGCGCGCGGATCTTCGCCTTCGCGGTGGTGACGGCGGAGGGACCGCCGTTGCGGCTCATCGTCGTTCCGGTGAACACCTCGGTCGCGGACGTGCCCCCGGAGCTGGTTTCCGTCAGCTTCACGGTGTAGGTGCCCGGGGCCGTGTAGACGTGGGTGGTGACCGGCGTGCTGGTGGTGGCCGTGGTGCCGTCCCCGAAGTTCCAGGCGAAGCCGGCGATGGTGCCGTACCGCACCGTGGACGCCGATGCATCAAAATGGGTCCGGTGGCCGGCCGGGGCCGGGGTCACTTTCACCTTCGCGACCGGTGCCTGGTCGGGCGTCACCGCCGGGCCCCGGGGAACGCCTCTGACGCCGACCGTGCGGACGACTGCCCCCGTGGCTGTGTCGATCACGCCTACCGAGCGGTCATTGAGCGTGACGTAGCCGAACTTCCCGTCCGGCGTGAAGAAGAGCCCAGGAAAATCACCTGCGTAATGCGGAAGTCTGATGTGGCTGGTGACCTTGTCGGTTGCCGTGTCGATCACCGAGATCGATGACCGAAGCCGGAAGTTAGGGCTCGTGATCGCGTACAACTTCGTGCCGTCCGGGCTCATCGCCAGGTCATCCGGGCTCGACTCCGGGCCGTTGACCGTGATCGTGTGAACGACCTTGTCGGTGGCCGTGCTGATCACGAACACCTGACAGCAGGCATTGGCCACGTAGAGGAACTTCCCGTCCGGGCTCATGGCCGAGGCGATCAGGCTGTATCGAGTGTTCGTCTTCACGACCGCGGTCACCCTGCCGGCCGCCGTGTCGATCACCCGGACGTCGGTCGTCATCGGGCCGGTGACGTACGCCTTGGCACCGTTGGGGGTGATGTCGACGTACTCGGGTTCGGGGCCGGCGTCGTGAATGGTGCCGGTCAGCTTGTTGGTCCTGGTCTTGATCACCGAGACGTCGCTGCTGCAATCGTTGGCAACATAGGCCTTCCGGCCGTTCGGGGCGATAGCGACGCCAACCGGGAAGCAGCCGACGTTGATCGTGGCCACGACACGGTTGGTGGCCAGGTCTATGACCGATACGTCGCTGGAGAACATGTTGACCACGTAGGCCTCGGTGGCGTCGGGCGTGATCGCTACGCTAGCGGGGTTGTCACCGGCCGTTATGGTCCTGGTGACGGCGTTGGTCGCCGTGTCGATGACCGGCACGACCCCGGGGCCGTGACCAGCGGTGTCACTCGGCACGTATACGTGCCAGGCCCTGGTCGCGGCGACGGGTGCTGCCGCGCCAGTTGACCTCGCCGAGATACCGGCCGGGGCCGCGTGCCCCACCACGGACCCCTGAGCGGGCACCGCCGGAACCCACCCGCACAACGACCCGCATACCAGCACAGCTAGGCCGGCCAGACCGTGCGCCGCACACCGCCGGCTCCCTTTTAAGGACCCGTACCAATGCCGCACATCATGGATCCTAATCGCCCGGCCGACGGCCGGGCAGAACAAGAAATCAGCGCCCGACTCTTTCCGGCCCGCAGCACCCCGGCGTTTCGCAGCTCAGTAGCATTCAGGTTTTGATGAGTTCTGAGGTGGCAGGCCCTAATCGCCGCACGTCATGAACGGCTCGCGGCCGGGGCGGCGTCTACTTCGATCGGCGGCCCGGCGATGTGGCCGGGGTGACCGGCCCAGATGGCGGCGAGCTGCTCGGGGTCCGGGGGCCCCTGTAGCTGCCTGAAGTAGGCGGACTGCTCGGCGAAGTATTCCTCCATGCCGCCGGGCACAACCGCCCCGACGAAGTGCACCGGGCTGTCGGAGGCATTGGCGAAGGCGTGCGGGAACTGGCGGGGCAGCCAGGCGAAGCAGCCCGGGCCCAGGTCGTGCCGCTCCTCACCCACTTGGACCAGCAGGTGGCCGTCGATGACGTAAACAGACTCGTCGGCCTCGTAGTGGACATGCAGCGGCGGCCCCTGGGTCCGTGCGGGCATCATCTCGTCACAGAAGGTAAACAGGCCGCCGGTGTCAGCCGCTCCGGCCTTAATCGTCCGGGACGGTGCCCATATGGCTGCGGGCCTGGCCCGCCGTCAGCACGTAAGGTGCTGCTCGCTCGTTCACGGAACCTCCTCAGACCATCCTTGACAGGTGTCAATCACGACCGTAGGCACTATGCTTGACACGTGTCAAGCACGCGGAACCGGATCCTCGACACCGCACGGGAGATCACCGATAAGCAGGGCGCCGCGCCCACCATGTCGGCGCTGGCCCGCGCGGTGGGCATCTCCCGGCAGGCGCTGTACCTGCACTTCCCCGACCGCGCCCAGCTGCTGCTCGCCCTGGTCGCGCACGTCGATGACCAGGAGCAGCTCCAGGCGGGCAGAGCCTCGGTGCAGCAGGCTGTCGACGCCAGCGAGGCGATCCGGGCCTTCGCCGGCATGCAGGCCTGGCGCAACCCCAAGATCGCCGCTGCGGCCCGGGCCCTGGACGGCACCCGGCATGCCGACCGGGCTGCGGCAGCCGCCTGGGCCGACCGGACCGGCAACCGCATGCGCGGCGCCATCTGCATCACCGAGCGCCTGCACGGCGAAGGACGCCTCCACCCCACCTGGAACACCACCGAGGCGGCCACCCTGCTGTGGGAACTGACCTCCTTCCACGTCTGGGATGACCTGGTCAACGACGCCCGGATCGCACCCGACCGCTACGTCGAGATCATCACCGCCGCCGCGCTAAACGCACTCGGTGCCCCCGTCGCGCCGCCGACCAGCCAGGAGGATGCGCAGAGCGTCCAGGATTAGCCGAGACGCGGTGGGCCAAGCGGCACTTACGTCAGGTCAGCGGCAGGGTCGATGAGCCAGTGGTTGCTCCGCAGAACGCGGCCGGCGAAGGTCACGTCCTGTTCACCGGCGAACCGGAAGCCAAGGGAGCGGCAGATGCCATTCGACGGGGCGTTGGTTGTCGCCGGGAACGCGTGCACGAGCCCCCACCGGCCATCGTCTCGGGCCATCTCGAGCAGCGTCCGCACCGCACGCTTCGCAAGTCCGCGTCCTTGGAACTCTGGCAGCACCATCCAGCCGATCTCGGTGATCGGCTCGCCGCTGTCCTGGACGTGGGACCACAACACGACCGATCCCGCCACGACGTCGGCCGAGGCCTCGTCCGGGACGATAATCTTGATCCATTCGGTGCCCGCCTCGGCCGCCCGGGCATCTCGGGCGACCTTGTCCTCGATGCCCTCACGCGGGAGCGGGCCCCCTAGTTCGGCCATCATGACCGGGTCGCACCGCATCCGCACATAGGCGCCGGCATCACTCAGCTCAACGTCCCGCAGCCGCACGACCGCTCCTCCCTGGCCGGGCACCTGCTCCGGCCCCGTGGTCACCTCGGACGTCTTCCATCATCTACGGGCACACCGACAAATCGGCTACCTGCGGGCTGGCCTGAACTGACACGATGACCGCGGGACCGGCGGCGGCCCCGCGCAGGCCGAGAGAGTCTTCGCCCCGCCCGGCATCGCTGCTCAATTCAGTTCGACGGGCTCGCGTGTTAGGCCCTTACCACCTTGAAGGCCCAGTCGTTGAGCCTTTCGGGAGTGGCGAGAACGGTCCCGTTTTGGTCGGTCATGGTGACGGCGTCGCCCGAGGTGAGCGTCTGCGGGCCGCTGGTGGTGTAGGCGCTGATTTCATCGAAATAGATGACCCCCGAACTGGGCCAGCGCGGGGAGAGGCAGCTGCTGGAAGTCACCCGCGCGCGACACCGGCGAGGATGAACGTGGCAGGGGGAGTCCGGTGGTGACCGGGAAGCTCATTGTCTGGCCCCTGGTCTCGTTGACGAAGAAGTAGGCGCCTGCGCCGGGCGGCTGCGCGTTGAGGCACAGGGAACCGCTGATCACATCGCCGGGGCTGATGGGCAGGTTGACGTTCCCGACAAATTCTGCCCAGAGCTGGCTGGTTACCGTGTTCGCTGAGTCGACCGTCATCTCGACGTGGGCGTCGAGCCCGCCTTGAATCGAGCCGAGAGTGACGAAGGTACGGAACAGGTTGGGGTCGGGGCCGAACGGCGGGTTAGGGGTGAACCGCAGGTCGGGTACCGTCCAGGTGACGAAGAGAGCCGTGAACGGCGCCGAGAAGCTATCCAGCTCGTAGCCGCAAGAGTGATCCTGATACAGCATCCGCCAGCGGCGGGACGGCGTGCAGGATCCGACGGGCGTCGGCCCCGCCAGCGCCAGGACCGCAGTTACTGGGTGTGGCCGTTGCCGCCGGTCGGTCCACTGACTTTCGTATGCGAGTGGGCGGCCTTCGACATTCCCGAGACGCGGGCCGACACCGATGCGCAGCTGATCGTGGACGCTGCTAAGCGCAGCGTCCAGATATAGCCAGCCGACCACGGCTGATGCTGCACAATTCAACGCCTGGAGGCGGTTTGGGTGGACGACGGGCGGCAAGTGATCGCCGAGGGCACCTACGGCGCCGGGCTGTCGTGGCTGATCTGGGCACAATGGCAATCGTCCGGCGATGCGCGGCTGGGGGCGGATGAGCTGCTGAGCATGATCCGCGTTATCTCCGCGGACGGCCGGGTGCTGCATGAGGGCGGGGGCGGCGGTCCGGCACTGTACCCCGGCCAGCTGATGCATGTCAGTACCGGCGGCAGTGAAGAAGGTCCATACTGCCTGCTCGCCCGCGTGCATCCAGACATCGGCCGCGTCGAGCTGGTGACGGCGGCGGGGGAAATCATGCATGTGCCGCTCTACGATTCCGCCCGCTTTCCGGATGTCCGCTTTGCCGCCCTGCTGGTCCCCCGTGAGCTGAACCTGGGCTCTGTCGCCGGGTTCAGTCACGGCGGCGAGGAGCTAGAGCGATTTGATCTGACCTTCCATCAGAGGTTCTGGCACCAAAATCATCCCCGCGGTGACTACTTCTCTCCATCTTCCCCGTAGGCGCCGAATCCCAGTGGAGCGGTCGCCAGGTCAAGGGTCGCGAAGCGAGCGGGCCGGCGGGCCGCTCGCCGGATCCCCTCGCCTGGTGTAGGCCGGGCGGTCGAGGATCTGCAAGAGCGTGCTGCGCAGCTGGCCGACTGCGGGCTCGCCGAGGCGGCCGGTGATCTCGGCCTCGAGATCGGCGAGGGCGGATAGGGCGAGGTTCACTGTTGCCCAGCCCTGGTCGGTGAATTCGATGATCTTGGCGCGCCGGTCGGCCGGGTCGGTGGTGCGCTGGAGGTATCCGCGGCGCTCGATCTCGGTGACGAGTTCGGCCATCGCCTGCTTGGTCATGCCGGCGCGCGCGGCCAGGTCGGTCAGCCGGATCCCGGAGGGGGGGATGTGCGGCATCACGTTGTTCCATGAATCGCGGTGGTCGGTGACGCCCACCTCGATCAGCTTGTCGTTGAGGTCGGTAGCCATCTGCCGTGTGGCCAGGCCGAGCAGTCGCAGCAGCGGGGCGTGCTGTTCGGGATGAGGCACGCGTCCCATTGTAGTCAGGCCCCTTGACTAATGACGGCGCGACATGCCAGATTAGTCAGGAAGCATGACCAATGTGCCGCCGCCGTCCTGAGCCGGACGCCTGGGTCGGGCAGCACCAGTATTTGAGGCCGTGTCGCGGCCGTGATCAGGGGAGGGGTATCGATGGATGCTTCGAAGGCGCAGGAACTGTTCCGCCGGGCGGTGGCAAGCGATGACGCCGCCGCGATGCGGGAGGGCCTGGAACGGATGCTCGGAGCAGACGGGCAACGCGGCCTGTCCCCCGAACGGGAGTACAAGCTGCGCCGGCCCGACTTCGTGATGGACATGCCGCAGTCGCGTGAGCGGATCCGCGGACGCGGCACGCTGCGCACGATGCAGGAGTCGTTCCCCGCCCCTGCGCCGGCCATCACCCTGCGCAAAGTCACCGGTGCCCGGCATGTCTGGGTCGCCGAGGCCGATATCGATTACGGCGGCGACCGGTCCCAGGCGGTCATCATCATCGAACTGGACGATCAGGGGCTGATCGCCAGCGAGACACGCTATTACCCCCAGCCGTTCGAAGCCCCGTCCTGGCGCGCCGCACTGGTGGAGGCGATGGACTGACGCCCGCCCTCCGCGGTCGGCCCGCCAAACCGTGCCAGTCGTCTCTCCGCCGACCCCAAGGCTGGTATCCATCACAGCCGGTAGAGCTCGCGGACGATGTAGCGCTTGAGGCACCGGCAGATTTCCGGGGCGGTCTTCCCCCGGGTGTGATGCCGGGGCATGCAGGCGCCCTCCCGGTGATCGTCTGGGAGGGCGCCTGCGGATTCAGTTCCGGCTGGTCCTTACCGGGTCCGGGCCGCTGGCTGACGCGGCCGGGGCGTTACAGCTTCACCGACGCGGTGGCCTTGATGATCACCTGGGAGGCGGTGGGCGGCTTTTTCATCGTGCACTTGCCGCCGGACTTGGCCAGAATGGCCAGTTCGCTGAACTGGTAGGTGCCCTTGCCGCTGATCCCCTTGTAGGCCCCGGTACCGCCGGACAGCGCGATGGTGCCGTGCAGGTTCAGCGTGAGCAGGCAGGTCTTCGGGTTCAGCTTGGGCGTGCCGGTGCCCCGGGAGTGAGCGATCTTGAATGTGCCGTTGCTGAACACCAGCGTGTCGACCTTGCTGCCCTGGTGGTCGATGCCGGCCTTGGTGAACACGCCGGAGGCGATGACGTTGGCGGTGTTCGAGGTCGGGGATGTGGACATGAGCTGGAAGTGCTCGGTGCCGGAGGCGGCCGCCCGGGCCGCCGCGCCGGCGGGCGCGGCCAGCCACAGCGCCCCTGCGATGGCGGCTGCGGTCGAAGCTGCCGCGATGGTCAGAGAGGTGTTGCGCGTCACTGCTGGTCCTCCTCAGAGTCGGTTCGGGCTCGATGATGTGTCACAGCGGGGAGCGGTCTCTCCTCCCTCCTTCGCCGGGTCCAGGTGGCGGCTGCG
>Ga0070709_10000632_pt1 | contig 20140 bp, 23 predicted proteins | sample LARL51metaG_FD_65449 | JGI IMG/M metagenome (GOLD analysis project Ga0070709, IMG submission 65449) | Corn, switchgrass and miscanthus rhizosphere microbial communities from Kellogg Biological Station, Michigan, USA - LAR L5-1 metaG | ecosystem: Host-associated > Plants > Roots > Rhizosphere ... | reverse complement strand
GCCGCTCTCCTGAACACCTGGTGTCACCCGGGCAAGAGCCCGCTGCCGCCGGACTGGACGTACCCGGAGCCAGTGAACCTGACCGCGCACGGGGGCACCGAGTCGGTGGCGCTGAAGTGGAGTGCCGGCGCGCAGCCGGCCAGCCTGCAGCCGATGCCGGCCGTCCGGGAGTACGAGATCGCCATCGCGGAGGGCACCGCGTGGCCGGCGCCGGCTGCTCAGTCGTACCCGCGGTTCAAGCCCAAGGGCACCAACCCGGAGACCTGGCAGGGCGGCTCGCTGAAGCGCAAGACGACGTACACCGCCGCGGTCCGCGCGCTGCGGGAGAACCCGCCGGACCCGCACGCAAGCCCCTGGGCGACGGCGGTATTCGCCACCACCTGAGCCGTAGTACCAGGCGTGGCCCGTGAAATCCTGATCGTCAACGACATCCACGCCAGGCGCCAGCCGCCCTCGCGGTGCACCGAGACCTACTGGCCGGACCTGCGGGATCTGCTCTGGCAGACCGTCCGCGTGGCGGCGGACCGCCAGGTGGCCGCCGTGGTGTGGGCCGGGGACGTGTTCGACCACAAGAATCCCCGGCTCACTGACCACGGCCTGATGCAGGACCTAATCGGCGTCGCGCACGGGTACCCGTGCCCGGTGTACGCCGTGCCCGGCAACCATGACATGCAGCACGACCGGATTGAGTCCATCACGGACACGCAGCCGCTCGGCGTGCTGTTCCAGGCCGGGGTGAAGCGGCTGGAGTGCTGGGCCGAGGACCGCCTGCCGCTGTACGGCGTGCCCTGGCAGCAGGAGTGGAGCGCGGAGTCCGTCAAGGCCGCGCTCGCGGACTGGCAGGCGGGGCTGTTCGGCACGTCGCTGGTGGTGACGCACGCGCCCATCTACCCGCCAGGCCAGGAGCCGCGCTATGAGGGCGCCGAGTACACCCCGTGGGAGTGGTGGGCCGACCAGATGCAGGACGGCGGGTTTCGCCACGGCCTTGCCTACGGCCACATCCACGAGCCGCACGGCGGGTGGATTACCGGGGACGGCTGCGGCCCGCTGTTCTGCAACTACGGAGCCTTGTCGCGCGGCTCGCTGGATGAGTACAACATCGAGCGGCAGGTGGGCGTCTCCATCTGGCACGAAGATGAGGAGGACTTCGAGTTTGTGCCGCTGAAGGCGCGTCCGGCCAGCGAGGTATTCCGGCTGGAGCGGCACGCTGCGGAGGTGACCGCGCGCAAGAGCCTGGACGGCTTCCTGGACGGCGTGCAGTCGGCCACCCTGAGCGTGCTCAGCGTGGAGGCGGTGATGCGCCACTTGCGCGAGTCCGGGACGGAACCCGCGGTGGTCGCCCTGGCGGAGGAGCTGCTCGCGCAGCAGGCTGCCCGGTGAGCGTGCCGTCCGCCCACGTACGGGCCAGGCTGTGGTGGGGTTCGCGGATAGACCGGACGGCGATCTGGCTGTGCAACCACGGCCATCATGACGCGGCTCTGCTCTTGTGGAAGGTGACCGGATCACTGTGAGCGACCCCAGCGCTTTGCGCATTAGCTGGTCCCGGCTGCGACTCCATGACGAGTGTCCCGCCAAGGGCCAGCTGATGCGCGACCATAAGACGCCGTACAAGGACATCCGGTCGTTTTTCCACGGCAACGTGGTCGACCTGCTGATGCGGCGCTGGCTGGACCAGGAGGAGCCGGAGCCCGGCTGGATGCTCGCCAACGTTGAGCGCGTCTTCGATGAGGCAATCGGCATCGCCCGCGACACCGGCGACGGCTACGTCAAGTGGAAGTCGGAAACCGACCGGGCGGAGACCCTGGAGTTCTGCCGCGAGCTGGTCATCCGGCTGGAGAAGATCCTGACCGTGTACGCGCTGCCGTTCACCTGGCAGCCCGCGGTACGGTTCAACGTCCCCATCATGGTCCCCGACCTGCGCGGCGACCTGCGCGAGATCCGGCTGGTCGGCGAGATGGACTTGCTGCTGACCGACAGCATGCTGCGCACCGGGGTGTACGACCTGAAGGCCACCAGGGATAACAGCTACTACCGGAAGGTGCTCGGGCAGCTGGCGTTCTACTCGCTGGTGGTGCGCATCATGACCGGCAGCTATCCGCACAGCACCGGCCTCATCCAGCCGATGTGCGATCAGCAGGTCCTTCCGGTGGAGATCACTGACCAGGCCAAGCGCGAGATGGCCGGCCGGATTACCCGGGTCGCGCACGACATCTGGGCGGGCCGGCTGGCCCCAAAAGCAGATGATGCCGGGTGCGGCTGGTGTCCTGTCCAGGGTGTCTGCCCCAAGTTCCGGAACATCGGGCACCGTGGCCGGGTGTCCCTGTCTCAGGTCACGGTGTGATAAGAGCGGAGTATCTGGCATGGACCTTACGCAGAAGGTGGCAGCGCTGAAGCAGCAGGGCGATGCTGCCCGCACCCGCCACGCGCGGGCGATGGCCGGCATCGCGGTGGCCGAGGACCGTGCCGCCCAGGTGCGCGCTCTGCTGCAAGGAGAGTTCGGCGTCAGCACGGTGGCGGAAGCCAGGGTACTGCTGGCGAAGCTGCACGAGGAAGCAACCGGGGAAGCAGCCGAGGTAGAGCGGCTGCTCGCAGAAGCGGGAGGTACGGCATGACGGATGCCGTCGCAGGGATCGACTACGGCCCCCTGGAGTTCACGATCCGGCGGTTCCAGATCGTCCAGCTGGTGGAGCAGGTGCTGCCGGCGGTGCCGTCCGGTGCCACGCTCCCGGTCAACAGCTGTTTCCGGGTCACCGTCTCAGCAGAGCCTGCGCGGCTGGAGATCGCCGCGCGCAGCGTGCAGATGAGCATCTATGCCGAGACGGAGGCGGTGGTCGTCACCGGGGACGGCGTTGTCTACCTTCCGGCTAAGAAGCTGCGCGCTATCCTGGCTGCCGCGCCGGAAGGCGACATCACGGTCTCGGTGAAGGGCGCCACGGCCAAGGTGACGGCGGCGCTGGCAGTATGGGACCTGCGCCTGCCGGCCCCGGACGGGTACGTAGCTCCGCCGGACCTGGCCGGGGCCGAGTTCGCCAAGGCGATCCGCGAGCGGCTGGCCGCTGCGCTGCTGACGGTGCGGCACGCGGTCGGCAGGGATAGTGGCCGGCCGTCGATGAACCAGGTCTCGATCGCTGAGCACGGCGGCGTCATGTGTGCCACCGCGGCGGAGGCCAGCCAGTTCGCGCGTGCTCCGGTGCCGGACTTCCCGCTGCCGGTCTGCATCTCCGGTGCCGCGCTCAGCGACCTGGTGAAGCTGCTCGCCAAGAGCGGCTCCGACGTGGTGGAAGTCGCCGACTTTGGCGCGAGCGTGCTGTTCCGCACTGGGCCGGTGACGCTGGCCGTCACCAAGTCGAACGCTCCGTTCCCCAATGCCGACGACATGTTCCTGCGGCCCGCCGTGGGCAATAGCCGGCCGCTCGTTGTGGATAAAGCACGCCTGGAGGCGGTGCTGGCCCGCGTGCAGGTCAACTGCGATGCCTCCACGTCTGCGGTCGCCCTCATTGCCGAGCCGGGGCGCCTGACGGTCACTGCACAGGACAAGGACGGCAACAGCGCGGAGGAGACGGCCGCCGCCGACTGGGCCGATGACCGGGAGGTCATCGTCGTGAACGCCCAGTTCCTGGCGGCGATGCTGGGTGCGCACCCGTCGGCTGTCTGCCAGTTTTCCGTGGGGCACGGACAGGGCCGCGCCCGGCCGCCGCTGATGCTGACCGACGAGAAGGCCGGAGTCACCGGCGTGTGCTTGCAGATGCCCCCGTCTGTCATGGGCCTGGACAGGAAGTAGGAGACGATGATCATTCACCCGAGCCGGCTGCCGGAGATGGCCGATGAGGTCAAGCGGTACTGCGAGGCCAAGGGCTGGTATGACGAGCCGGTGTCGTTCCTCCAGGCGCTCGCTCTGCTGCACGAGGAGGTCAGCGAGGCCGGGCACGCCTGGCGTGACTGGGGCCTGGAGGACGCCACCGCGGGGTCTGCCACCACGTCAGGCGGTCACTTCAGGAGCAAGCCCGAAGGCGTCGGCAGCGAGTTCGCCGACATCCTCATCCGCTGGCTGGACGATGAGGTTCGGTTCACGATCGGCGCTATCTCCGTCCTGGAGAAGGAAGGCCGGGGTGTCTTCGGAATCAATGACGATTTCCTCGTCAACATAAATACCCTGCACGTCCTGGTGGCGCGGGTGTCGGTGACTGCAGAGGACTGCTTTAACGACGCGGACCGTGATGAGGTACTAGCTCGTGCCATGGCGTCGGTGCTGGCATTCCTCTTCCAGCTGGCCGAGCACTGCAAGGTAGACCTGTTCGCCGAGTTCGAGCGCAAGATGCAGTTCAACTGGACTCGGCAGTATCGTCACGGCGGGAAGCGCGCCTGATGCCGTTCACCGAAGGAGACTTCACCGGCAATCCGGTGGCCATGACTGACGGGCAGCGGAAGGTCACGTTCGATTCACCAGCTGACTTCGAGGACTGGCTGGAAGAGCACTGCGGGGACAGCCTGCTCGGCTGGCACTGGTGCCCGGCGTGACTGGCATCGCCGTGCTGTCCGCCGCGGTCCGGCAGCGCCGCCAGCAGCTGGACCGGCTGGCCGGGCGCGCGCAGCAGGTGGCTAAGGCCGGCCAGGAGACGGACGCCGAGATCGAGCGGCTGGCTGGCCTGGTGGAGCTGCACGCCAAGACGGGAGCGGTGCTCACCAGCGTTGGCGAGGAGGCGCAGGCGAACGCGCAGTCGCTGTTCGAGGACTTGTCCACCCGCGCGCTGGAGGCCATCTTCGGTGAGGGCCTGTCGTTCCGGTTCGAGCCGGGAGAGACTGGCGGCCAGGTGACCCTGGAGCCGCTCATCAGGTCTGACTTCGGCGGTACCGTCATCGAGACCGGGGTGGCCGACGCGCGCGGCGGCGGCATGGTGGCGGTGACCGGGTTCGTGCTGCGGCTGGTCATGGTCATGCTCAGCCCGGGCGTGCGGAAGATCATCTTCCTGGATGAGACGTTTGCGTTCGTCAGTGCCCAGTACCGCCGCCCGCTCGGCTCTTTCCTGCGCTATGTGGCCGACCGGACAGGCGTGCAGATCGTTATGATTACCCACGATCCGGTATATGCCGAGTTCGCCGACACGCTGTGGCAGCTGGAGCTTGGCCCGGATGGCGTTACCCAGGTCCGTGAAGGCGAGAGTGAGTAGCCGTGCCCCTGCCCCCTGATGGCCAGATCGCCGAGTTCGACCGGCAGACCGCCGAGAACGTGCTGCGTGCTGCACTGTTTGCCGCCGACGCGGAAGCGGTCCGTCCGGGACCCCCGTCTTCTATTCGCAACCCGGACGGCTCGCAGCAGGGCGAGACGATGCACGAGCACACCGTCCGCGTCGTCCGGACAGCGTTTTTCCACCTGCTGGAGCAGAATCTGGTCGTGTTCCCGCCGGACATCGCCGAGACCCTGAACGACTGGATTCCGGCCGAGCGGGTGGGGACGGACGATGGCCAGCCGCAGTCCTGACGCCATCGCCGCCTGGCTGGACGCCACCCTGCACAGGTTCGACGGCCCGGCGCAATTTTTGGGCACCGAGCCCAATGCGATGCGCCGCGGCTGGGACCACACGGACGTGCGCTGGCTGCTCGCCGCGTCCTGGGACTACAGCCAGGCCGCCGGCAACATGGCCATCCCGGCGCTCTACGACGCGGTGCACAAGGCCGGGCACTGGGCGATGGCTGACCGCTGGTACCTGCCTGCCACCCAGCGCGACATGGACCTGCTGGAGAAGGGCCGCATGCCCGTCTTCGGCATCGAGTCCAGGCGTGCCGCCGCTGATTTTGACGTGGTTGGCACGTCTATCAGCTACCCGGTGCTGTTCATGAACTTCTGTAAGCACCTGATGATGAGCGGAATCCCGCTGCGCTGGGCTGACCGCGCTGACCGCGCCGGGGACTACCCGATGGTCATCGTCGGCGGCCAGGCCTGGGCATCGCCGGAGTTCATGGCGCCGGTGGCTGACTGCGTGTGGCTGGGTGAGGCCGAGGAGGAGCCAGGCAATCCCGGCATTACCGCGGTGTGCGAGCGCATCCGCGAGTTCAAGCGCATGCAAGCATGGACGGCGAACCGTAACGCCTGCTATCTCAAGCTGGCCCGCGAGTTCAACTTCCTGTACTTCCCCCGGTTCACCGTCGTCACCTACCACTATGAGGACCGCGGGCTCCCTGAGCCGACCAAGATGGTCGGCGGGTTCCTGCCGCTGGTGCCGGACCTGCCGGCGCACTTCCGGGCGCGCCGGGTGGGCAACCTGGATAACGCGTCGCTGATGACGTCCGCGCCAGTGCTGTTCTCTGACCCCGGGATGGGCCTGGGGGACATGGAGGTCATGCGCGGCTGCAGTTCCTGGTGCTCGTTCTGCCGGCTGAGCTGGGTGACCAAGCCGCCGCGGCAGGAGAGCGTGGAGCGGTCGGTGGAGCGCGCGGCGCTGTGGCGGCGCAACATGGGCTCGGCAGACATCAGCCTGGTGGCGCCCAACCCGCCGTCGCACACCCGCAAGCGGGCGCTCATCGGTGCGCTGCTGGAGCAGGTGACCGGCTCGGTGAACGCCAGCTCGATGCGGATCGATGACTACCTGTCCGGCGACTTCTCGCTGCTGCTGTCCCTGGCAGGCACTGATTCCATTACGCTCGGGCTGGAGGGAAACAGCCAGCTGACCAGGGACCTGGCTGGCAAGGGCACGTCCGACGACGACGTGGCGGAGGCGGTGCGCCGGGCGATTCGCGCCGGCATCCGCAAGATCAAGCTCTACTTCATCACCAACTGGCCGGGCGAGACGCGCACCGACGTGATGAAGGTGGTGGAGCTGGGCAAGCGGCTGGCTGACATCCGCGACGGGTTCGGCGAGGCCGCCAAGGGCGTGCAAATCATCTTCTCCTGGACGCCGCTGCTCATCGAGGCGCAGACTCCGCTGCAGTGGTTCGCGGTCACCCCGCCGGACTATGCGCTGTCCGAGGCATTCGACGCTCTCATGGCCAACCACCGTATCTGGGTGAAGCTCGGCTCCAAGGCCCAGCCCGCTAAGATGGCCTTTTTCCAGACGTGCCAGCGGGCGAGCCGGGATGTCGGCGAGGCTCTCGTAGACGTTATCGAATCCTACGGGGTAGCTTCCTGGGGAGGGTTCCCTCAGGACATGCCGCAGCGGCTCGACGCTGCTCTTGTAGCACACGGGTTCGCCAACGGCATGGACGACATCTTCGGCGAGCGGTTCGAGGAGGACCTGTTCGGCTGGGAGATGATCGACACCGGCGTGAAGCGGTCGCTGCTGTGGCGCGCTTACCAGGACATGGTGGAGTTCCTGGAGGGAACCGACGCCGAGACCTACGACGACCAGGTGCCCGAGGGCTACCACGGCAACGAGTGGGTGCCGCGGTGCGATCAGCAGTGCAGCGGGGCCAGCTGCGGCGTGTGCACCAAGGAGGACCTGCTGCTGCGTAAGTCCGTGCTTCAGGCAGCAGACCGGGACCTGGCCGCCGAGCCGGTGCGCCCGCTTGACCAGTCTTCCGTTATGCAGCTGGTGCGGATGCGCGTCTCCCGGCCGCCTGAGCACCGTTTCGTCGCGCGCGAGTCGATGGCGGCTATCGTCCGGCGTGCCGCTTACCGGGCGGCGGTGCAGTTGCCGCAGTTCCCGCCGGTCGCCGTCCAGTCGGTGCGGTTCGCGTCGGCCGCCACCGGCTACCGGGACCGCAGCGCCGGGGTGGATTACGTGGAGTTCGGCCTCACCCGCGAGGCTGAGCACATCGAAGTCGGCGCGTTTCTCCTCAAGATGGCGGTTCCGCTGAACTCCTATCTGCGCTGGGGCGGGACTTACCTGGTGCTGCCGCCGTCAGGCCGCATTCCGGCTCGCGCGTCCAGCCTCTGGGACCTGGAGGTAGCCGACTCTCCCGGCGTGCTGGAGGGGTGGCTGCGGCGCTGGGAGGAGGCCAGCTACGTGCGCGTCTTGCTGCGAGCGGACAGCTTCTATGCGGGCGCCACTGCGCAGGAGGCTAACGCCAAGGATCATGTCGCTGATTTCTGGGCCGTCCGCGACGGGCACCGGGTGCTGCTGCGCATGCTGCTCAACGGGCGCATCGGGCCCTACCAGGCGTACGCCGCGCTGGCTGGCAAGGCCAGCTGGATCGAGGCGGCCCGTTATACCGCGATGCGCAGGGAGTTTTTCTACGGCGGGGCTCAGCCGTGCGAGGGCTGCGGCTTCCAGGTGCCCGCCAGCCTGATGGACGTGCCCTGGACCGAGCGGTTCTGCCCGCGGTGCGATGACGAGGCCGAAGGAAGGATCATCGCCTCGCTGGCCTCCGGCGTATTACAGGCGACAGTTCTTCACACCTGGGGAGAGCCCTGTGGATACTCCCGAACCTGTCGTCAGCGACGACGAAGACGAGACCTGGGCCGGAGACGGCTACTGGCGCATCCCGCAGCCGTGTCAGCTGGAGCCTGTCTCCGATGCAGCCTGAGATCGAGGAGAGCCAGCCGTGCCCGCAGTGCGGGGCGCTGGCTGAGCCCGAGCAGGACTGGGACCTGAAGTTCTGGTGGTGCAAGGAGTGCGGTGCCGAATTCGGCTACGCGCGTGTCGTACCGCCCGGGCCGGTGTGCGCGGCCGGCCTGCCGCTTGCCTCCGCAGCTGAAGAGAGCCAGGCCGTATTTCTCGGCATGACCATCAAGAGGAGACCCGATGACTGAGCAGCTGGCCCTGAAATACCGTCCCGCTACGTTCGGGGATGTGGCTGGCCAGAAGCCATCGGTGGCTGTTCTCTACCGGATGTGCCAGCGCCATTCGGTACCGGGCGGGATGCTGTTCGCCGGCGAGCACGGCTGCGGCAAGACCACGATGGCCCGGCTGGTGGCCAAGGCGCTCAACTGCGAGTCCGGGCACCAGGCAGCTGGCGTGTGGCCGTGCGGCACGTGTGCCAGCTGCACGGCCATCACCGCCGGGACGTCCCTGGATGTCGAGGAGCTGGACGCGGCCAGCAACGGCACTGTCGAGCAGATTCGCGAGGTGCGCAGCCGCGCCTATTACGGCGCCTTGCCTGGCCGGTTCCGGGTGTTCATCGTCGATGAGGCTCACGGCTTGTCTGATGCTGCGTTCGAGGCGCTGCTGATCCTCCTTGAGGCTCCGCCGCCCGGCGTGCTTTTCGTCTTGTGCACCACGCGGCCGGGCAAGGTCCCCGGCACCATCCAGTCACGGCTTATGCCGTTCCGGTTCGACCCCATTCCGGTATCCGTCATTCGCGACCGGCTGGCGCGCATCTGCCAGGCGGAGGGCATTGCCGCGGAGCCTGATCTGCTCACGGCCATCGCCGAGGCCAGCAACGGTTCCATGCGCGATGCCGTGATGCGGCTCGACCAGGTGTCCCGCGTCGGCATCAGCACCCTGTCCATGTGGAGTGAGCTGACCGGCGAGAGCGACTACGCACCCGGCCTGCTCATCGCAGCAGCTGACGGCAACTACGCCGCCCTGTACGAGGGAGCCGCCGCCGCGCTGGCCCGCACCGGAGATCCTGCCCAGGTGGTGCGCGAGCTGGTGCGCGCTATGGCCGACATGCTGGTGCTCACCTGCAACGGGGAGATCTCCGCCCTGGGCGAGTCGCTGGCGGTCCGCCGCGATCTCGCCATGCGGCTCGGAGCCCGGCGCATCCATGCTGCCATGGCGGTGCTGTGGGAGCTGCAGACCCGGGTGAAGGTCGAAGACCGGGAGACCGCGCTCACGCTGGCCCTGGCCATGGTAGCCAAGCGGCTCATGCCCCCGCCCGCGCCGATCGCAGCGGAAACCGGCGGCAGGGTCGCCGACGTCCGCGCGATCGAGGAAATGATGAGGACCGCATGATTGCCGGGATGGCTGTTCTGGTTCCCACGCGAGGCAGGCCGGGGAACGCGGTGCGGCTGGCCAAGGCCGTCGATGAGCTGTCGGGGCGCGAGATGGCCGCCCTGTACTTCCTGGTCGACCCGGGCGAGCCGCTGTACGCGGACTACCAGCGGCAGCTTGACGAGGCAGCACCATGGGCGTACCTGGTCCGGGTGGCTGCCAGCCCTCAGCGCATCGGGCCCATCCTCAACAAGAGCGCCCCGGCTCTTGCCGAGCGGTACTCGCACGTCGCCTTCATGGGCGACGATCACCTGCCGCGCACCGGCCGGTGGGATGAGCAGCTGGTCAGTTCGCTCGGCGGGCGCCCGGGCGTCGCCTACGGTAACGACTTGTGGCAGGGCGAGAACCTGCCGACCATGGCCGTGCTGTCGTCGGAGCTGGTGCGCGGCCTGGGATTCTTCGCGCCGCCGGCGCTGGAGCACCTGTACCTGGACGACTTCTGGCGGATGCTCGGGCACAGCGTCGGCAACCTCGCCTACCGCAGCGACGTGATTATCGAGCATCTCCACCCCATGGCCGGCAAGGCCAGCTACGATCCGGGATACCAGGAAGTTAACTCCGACAGCCAGAAGCTGCGCGACGGCGAGGAGTTCGCGCGGTACCGGAACCTGCAGTGGGCAACCGACCTGCGCCGTCTGAAGGAGTACCTGGGTGAGTGAGTGGCGTTTGTTCCCCGAAGGCGTTGTCCCTGAATGCACTACGGCCGCCTGGTACGAGGGCCGTGAGCGCGCTCCGCACCTGGAGCAGGACGGCCACCGTCAGCGGATTGAGCTGACCGCGGAGTTCGTCCGGTCCCTGGCTGACGGGTACGGGCTGCGCAGCGTCTCCGACCTAGGGTGCGGGGACGGCGGGCTGCTGTCCCTGCTGGCCAGCAGCGGGCTGTCCGCCTGGGGCTACGACCTCAGCCCGGAAGCCGTCAAAGGCGCTGTCGAGCGCGGCGTCACCGCTTACCAGATGGACGTGGTGAATGACTGGCCGTCGCTCGGGGACCTGGCGGTGGCCGGGGAGATGCTGGAGCACCTGGTGAACCCGCACGCGTTCGTGCGCCGTCTCCGCTCCGGCTGCGCGTACGCGGTCGCCTCCTCCCCGTTCACCGAGACGGCGGCCAGCCATTACGAGTTCCACACCTGGGCGTGGGACCTGGAGGGATACCGTGCCCTGTTCGAGAACAGCGGGTGGCGCGTCGTCCGGCAGGAGACCGTCCAGTCCTTCCAGGTCATCGCGGCGGTGGGTGCGTGAGGTACGCCCTCGTTACCGGAGACAAGGGCTTTGTCGGCCGCCACTTCGCCCGTTATCTGCGCAAGCATGACTGGAATGTCATCGGCTGCGACATTGCCGACGGGGCTGACGCGCGCGAGTTCTTCCGCGTCGTGGATAACGTGCGCGTGGACCTGCTGGTGCACTGCGCCGCGGTGGTCGGCGGCCGGGAGACCATCGACGGCGCGCCGCTGGCGCTGGCCTCCAACCTGGAGCTGGACGCCGGGATGTTTCAGTGGGCGCTGCGCAACAAGCCGGGCCGGGTCCTGTACTTCTCCAGTTCCGCGGTCTACCCGGTGTTCATCCAGAACGAGACGATGGCCTTCGGCGGCGCCGGCCTTCGGCGCAACGGCCTGTACGAGAACATGGTCTCGGCCGACTTCGCGCACGCCGTTAACGTGGGCGTCCCTGACCAGCTGTACGGCTGGGCGAAGCTCACCGGGGAGCACCTGGCTTACCGGGGCCGCCAGGAGGGGCTGAGCGTCAGCGTGGTGCGCCCGTTCAGCGGCTACGGCTCCGACCAGGACGCCAGCTACCCGTTCCCGGCGTTCATCGACCGCGCGCTGCGTCGCGAGGACCCGTTCACCATCTGGGGCGACGGCACCCAGGTGCGGGACTTCATCCACATCGATGACATCGTGCAGGCCTGCATGGCCATGTGCGAGCAGGGCATAGACGGCCCGGTTAACCTGGGGTCCGGTCAGCCGGTTTCCATGAAGGAACTGGCCTTGCTGGCCTGCGGGCAGGCGCACTACACGCCGGAATTCAAGTTCAGCACCGGCTCGCCGCGCGGCGTCAGCTACCGGGTCAGTGATAGCACTGCGCTTCGCGGGTTCTACGTGCCGGAGGTCACCCTGGAGCGCGGCATCGCGCAGGCCCTGGCGTGGCGCAGGAGACTGCTGTGAGGGTTTACGACACATTTCTCTTTAACGACGAGCTGGACATGCTCCAGTGCCGCCTGGAGGAGCTGGCGGGCAAGGTTGACCGGCACGTGCTGGTGGAAGCCAAGTACGACCACCAGGGCAACCCCAAGCCGCTGTACTACGCCGACAACAAGGACCGCTTCGCCCTGTGGTCACGCAGCATCACGCACATCGTCGCCGACGTGCCCTCCCTGGAGGAGAACCCCAGCCCGTGGTCGCGCGAGTTCTCGATGCGCCAGGCCGTCTGGGAGGGACTGAACGGCGATGTTGAGCCCGAGGACCTGGTGCTGCTGTGCGACGTGGACGAGATTCCCTCTGATGCCGCGGTTTCACTGAAACCGGACGGGCTGGTGGCGATGGGCATGCGGCTGGCCATGTTCGCCGTCGACTGGGTGTACCCGGAGGAAGCCCGCATCGCCATCGCCGGGCGCGCCAGGGACTTCGCGACGGTGCCGCTCTTCCAGGCGCGCGACAACGGGTTCCGCGCCCGGCTGCCTCTGGTAAGTGGCTGCGGCTGGCATTTCACCTGGCTGGGTGGCCCGCAGGCGATCCGCCGCAAGGCGGCCCAGTTCTGCCACCTGGAGCTGAAGGACATGATCCTGGCCGGCAATGACGCCGGGGAGTGGTACGAGCAGGGCTGGACCTGGCACGGCAGCAACGCCTACCCGCCGCCGCGGCGCGCTTCGCAGTTGCTCGGAGTAGATGTAGACGGCACCTGGCCGGCCTACATCGCCGACCGGATGTGCCCGCCTGAGTGGTTCCGGCCGCGGGCTCTCGATGCGTGTCCGTGAGGACGAGAGCCTCCGGCGCTGGATCATCTACGTCTACAAGGACGACAGGTGCCCGTGCGAGTACGAGTACAAGAGCCTTGGCCGCGGGTTCGGCTCCGGCTGGGTGCGCCTGACCACTGATCCGAGTTGCCCGCACCACGGCACCGCCCGATTAGCAGTGCATGGCGGCTGACTGGGACAAGTTCGACGGGCTGTTCACCTGCCCGCAGAGTGTTGTGGACAAGGACCTGCGTAGCGGGTATGAGGAGTTCTACGCGACCGCGCGCGCGGAGTGCGAGGACCGCGTGATGTCGTCGGCGCAGATCATGCGCACGAGCGTCATGCTCAACTGGTTTTTCAAGCACCAGCAGACCTCCCGCCGCGGGTATGGCACCGACGAGGGCTACCAGCACCCCGGCCAGGAGAAGGACGCCATCCTTGCCTGGGAGCAGATCGCCAAGACCTGGGACGACGTGCGCCTTAAGTCTCGTCCTGTGGAGGCTGGTGGCCTGCAGCCGGAGAAGGTCCGCGATGTCTTCCTGGTGGTGCTGCGCGAGGTGGACGACCCTGAACTGCGCGCTGTCCTGCAGGACAAGTTCGTTGAGGCGCTGAGCGCTGCCTGATGGCCGGAGCCCTGGAGCTGCTGGAGGCTGCGCACGCTGAGCGCGCGGCCCATGAGCACCTGCTCGGGGAGTGCCCGTGGTACCAGCACGTCGACAAGGGCGGGCGCGACCACCCCGACCTGCACTGCCGGCCCGCAGCAGGGGCGAGCACCGGCTTGCACGAGGGGGGCGCGCTGGTCAAGTTCACGCCGCACACGCCGGAGGCGTCCACCGTCGTCAAGCCGACGGTGCCGCCCGGCGGGCCCGGCCTGTTCCACATGAAGGGCCACCACCTGCCGCCGTACATCGAGCACCTGTATCCGCACCTGGTGGAGCGGTACGGCAAGCACGACGCGTACGGCGTGGCCGTCGGCATCGTCAAGAAGTGGGCGCAGGGCGTCAACCCGGGCGGCTACAAGACCAAGAGCGGCAAGGGCAAGCGCACCCACCCGGACGTCCGCGCTGCCGCGCAGAAGAACGTCGCCGAGTGGGAGAAGGAGAAGGCCGAGGCGCACGAGCACGCCGCGGCCTCCGTCGTCGGGCTAGCCAGGGGCCCGCAGATGATGACCGCGCCGGGCACCCGGCCGACTTTCGTCCCGCCCACCCCCGGCGGTCAGTACCAGCAGTACGGCATGTACCAGAACCCGGTGCAGTCGGTGTCCCCGAGCCCGCCGCTGCCGCCGGCCGTGCCGCTGCCCACCCCGGCGGAGGTGCTCGCCGTCATCCCGCTGGTGCCCGAGTCGGCCAAGCCGGAGCTGTCGACAACCGCGCGCAAGTTCCTGGAGCAGGCCGCGCACAAGCTGAAGGTCAATGACCCGCTGGCGGCGCTCGCCATGATGCGCAGCGCCCAGGCGGCCATGTTCTCCGCGCATAAGGCCGACCAGGGCGCTCAGATTCCGTCGGCGTACATGGCCAACGTCTTCACCCGCATCCCGCCGGGCGAGCAGTCGTCGGCGACCGCGGCGATGAAGCTCGGAACCGACCAGCTGATGAAGTGGCGCAAGGCCGAGCAGGCGATCGGCGCGCTCACCGACCGCATCCGCAAGCGCTACTTCCACGGCGTCTACAACGGCCCAAGCCAGATGGCCCGCTTCACGGAGGACGGCATGACCTCGCTGGACAAGATCCTCGCGCTTGCCGCGATTACCACCGGCAAGGACGTGTCCGAGCCCGTGGAGTCTGACACCACCGGCGCCACTCCGTTGCTGCAGGCGCCGGAAGGCCTGCTCGACATCGCCGACGAGGATGCTCGCAGGGAGCTGGAAGCGCTGCCGCCGGTCGACCGGCAGCGGGTGGACGCCTACCTGGCGGCGGCCCGCGGCATGGTGCGCACCAACCCGTTCGGCGCATCCCAGATGGCGCTCCGGGCGGGCGGGGTGGCCAAGGCCTCCGGCGCGCACGACCTCGCCCGGCACATCCATGCGCACGTGGAGGCGCTGTCCCTGGGACGCAACCTGACCAACCCGGCGGATGCCGCGGCGCGGATGGAAGCCGGCGGGAAGACGGTCAGCCCGAGTAACAGCCCGCAGACCGTTGCCGACACCGGCAACAACGCAGCCAGCCTGTCCGCGGTGGAGCGCCTGCAGCTGGCTGCCGGGGCAGGCAGCAGCGCTGGATCGTCGGCCGGGTCCTCAGCCGGGTCTGGCTTCGGCAGCCCCGGTGCGGCCGAGGCTCTCGGCCGCCGGATCGGCATCCAGGTGGTGGCCGCGCCAGCTACCAGGACTTCCTCCAGGTCCTCCTCATCGCCCGGCTCGTCAAAAGGCGGTCCAGTCATCCACAGCGCCGGGGCTCCCGCTGGCGAGCCGGGTCCTGTCAGCTATGCGCACCATTTGCACGAACTGCACATGCAGCACGTTCAGCACGTGGCCGCTGTGCACGCTGCGCACGTCGCGACCATGAAGCACCTGGTGCACCAGCGGTTCGGCGGCGCCGGCTGATCCGATTGGGCAGGCGTAGCCGATTCGCGCCCGGGAGGCCCGATGTCACTGGAGAAGATCCTGTCCCTTGCCGGGGACTCGATCGGCACTGCCGCCGGGCTGGACGACGAGCTGCTGCTTGCCGCGCAGACTGCCGCCGGGGAACTGCTGACGCTGCTGGCTGCTGCGGACGACGAGGACAACGTGAAGGAGTCCGAGGAGTCCGGCGACGACAACGACGATGATGACCAGGGCGGCGGGGACCACGCGAGCCACGCCACCTACAAGGCACTGGTGAAGCGGAACATCCCGGCCAAGCGCGCCGCGTCGATGTGCGCCAGGTCGGACAAGAACGTGAAGGCCAGCCAGCTGGCCAGCTCGCTGCAGGTGATCCTGTCCGGGCGGCCGGGCACGGACCTGGCGCTGGTCAGCCTGGCAGCCACGCCTTCGAGCGAGACCGCCGAAGGCCGCCGGAAGGCCGCCGACGAGGGGGACGCGCTGCCGGACGGCAGCTACCCGATCAGGGACAAGAAGCACCTGCACTCCGCCGCGGTGCTCGCAGCGTCCAAGCACGGGGACTGGCAGGCGGCCCAGCGGCTCATCCGTCGCAAGGCTCGCGACCTCGGAGTGGACGTCGACTCGCTGCCCGGCTTCGGCACCGGCGGCAGCGACCGCGACGGCGAGAAGATGGCCGCCTCCATGATGGCGCTCGCGGCCAAGGCGGTGGGCGCCGGCCTGGTGGTGGCGATGAACCACCCGCCCGTTAACGGCAGGCACAGCCACGCGCACTACGTCACCAGCGTGCACGAGCACGAGCACCAGCACGTCAACGACAGCCGTCACGACGGCGGACCGCTGCACCGCGAGGGCAGCCAGCCGCGGCGAGGGGAGATGTGGTAGATGTTCGCCTGGCTCGCCGCACTGTTCGCAGCCATCGGGTGGCTGCTGTACGCCATCAAGGCCGGCACGCATGCGCCGTGGACGCCGACGGGTTTTACCATCCTGGCCATCCTGTGCATCGCGCTGCACCTGGCCTGGGCGTGGTACCCGTGGCGGCACCCGTAGCGTGACCACTCCCGGGGCAGCTGCCGCCAAGCTGCTCGGCATGGTCGGCAGCGGCGGCACCAGTGCTTCCGGGTTCTCGCTGTTCGCCGAAGAGCCGGTGCCGCTGTCCGTTTTCGTCCAGGACCGCGGATACCTGGCCAACCCGCCGCTGAGCGAAGTGCAGTACGAGGCCGTCCGGCATGCCGAGCGCGTCTACTACCCCGAGACGTACGAGGTGCTGGCCCGCAGCGCGGACAAGAAGGTGCGCGACTACTGGTCTGTTCCCACCCGGATGGTCAACTTCCTGGAGCTGGAGTGGGGCAAGGGCGGCGGCAAGGACCACACCTGCCGCATGATTGCGATGCGCGTCTGCTACCTGCTGCTGTGCCTGAAGTCGCCTCAGGTCTACTTCGAGATGCCCGAGCAGGACTCGATTCACGTGCTCAACGTGGCGTCCAGCTCCAAGCAGGCGCAGCGCGCGTTCTTCGCCCCCATGCGCCGCGCCGTGCAGCGTCCGGGCTGCTGGTTTCAGCGCAACGCCGGCATCGACATCCTGGACGCCACCGAGCGGCAGCGCCGCGGCGCCCGCGGCGAGCGCACTGTCACCCTGCTGGACACGATCCGCTTCGAGCACAACATCGAGGCCGTGAGCGGCCACTCCGATGCCGACAGCCAGGAGGGCCTCAACCTGATCCTGGGCATCGCCGACGAGATTGACGCGTTCCGCTCGGCCGCGGAGCTGGCCAAGTCAGGCGGGGCTCGCCAGCGCGAGTCTTCCAGCTCCGCCGAGGCGATCCTGGACATGATCCGGACGTCGGCCACCACCCGGTTCCCGGCCGTGTTCAAGAACGTGCACATCAGCTACCCGCGCTACCTGGGCTCGACCATCCAGCAGCTGGTGGCCAAGGGGAACGCCGACATCGCGGCGCGCGGGGACAAGAGCCGGTACTACGTGTCCGGCCCGCTGGCCACCTGGGACGCCAACCCGCGCATCAAGGGCAAGGAAGCGTTCGCGGAGGATTACGAGAAGGACCCGGCGCTGGCGGAGGCCAAGTACGAGTGCAAGCCGCGGCGCGCGATCAACCCGTACTTCGCCAATGAGGCCGCCATCCGTGACTGCCTGACGGAGTACGTGCAGCCGCCCCTGTCCGTCAGCTACAAGCGGGAGGGCGCCAGCTGGGCGCCGGTCTACACGTTCAGCCCGGAGCTGTACCCGGTGAAGGGCGCGCTGTACGCGATGCACGCCGACCTGGCCGTCACCGGGGACCGCGCTGGCGTGACGATGGCGCACGTCAAGCGCTGGCAGGACCATGCCCTGGTCGGCCATGACGAGGACGGCATCGAGATCCAGATTGCCGAGCGGCGGCCGGTGGTGAAAGTCGATTTCACCATCAGCTTCGAGTCCAACTCGGGCGCGGTGCCGCCGATGGAGATCCAGATCCGCTGGGCGCGCATGCTGTGCCTGGAGCTGCGGCGGATGGGCTTCCCGGTGGTCCGGTTCACCTTTGACCAGTACCAGTCCAAGGATTCGATGCAGATCCTGGAAAGCCACGGCATCGAGACCGACCGCTTCTCCACCGACATCTCCGAAGAGGGCTGGCGGACGCTGCGCGACGTTATGTACGAGGGCCGCCTGGAGATGCCCGCGCGCGAGCTGACCGTCATCGAGCTGCTCGGCCTGTCCCGGCTGCCCAACGGCAAGATCGACCACCTGGGCGACTCCTCCAAGGACGAGGCCGACTCTCTGGCAGGAGCGGTGACCGGAGCCCTGGAGGTCGGCGGCCAGGAAGACCCGGCCGGCAAGCGCGCGTTCCCCGGTTCAGCCGACTTCTCCGGGCCGGCGTCGGCGGTGCCCTCACTGCTCGGCATGCCGTCATCGCTGCGGCACCTGGGGCCGGATGAGTTCATGCCGCTGGACCGGCCGGGCATGGAGTTCGGCGGGGACTACCTGAGCGACTGGGGCGGAGCTGCCCTGAACAGTGACTACGCGCAGTAGGGTGCCCGTGTGAGGATGCCGTTCGAGAGCCTGATGGAGTACGCCGCGTCCTTCAGCGCCGAGGAAGCGGAGATGTCGCTCGGCGAGCTGGCCTGCCGGGTGGGAGAGGCGCCGGAGCGCCTGGCCGATGCGATAACAGCGGTCCGCGTGGTGCGGGGTGAGCGCACCACTGTCAGCCCGGTGGACATCAGGGCCCAGTTGCACCCGGCGGTGCGCAAGGCGCTGGATGCTGACCGCGGCGGCGTGGCGAGCGGAGGGCTGGGGTCTTTCTTCTCCGATTAAGCCGGTAACTCCGGCGGAGGGAAGACCTTGCTCCACATCCAGTGCAACCAGTGCGGTCAGTGGGTGACCGCCACTGACGGCAGCAACCCTGGCGCCGCTCTCACGTGCAATTGCTGCCAGCTCGATCACGATCACGACGCGGCGGCCAACGCCTGTCCCGGAGCCGGGCTGAATCACCCCGAGGCTCCGTGCCCGAACCCGATGACCTGCGTGGCCGTGACCCCGGCAGGCGAGGACTGCCCTGGCACCCACTGCGGCCTGGGTGTTGACGGTTGCACTGTCTGCCGCCCGATCACCATCACCCTCATGGCTGTCCCGGTTCAGGCGGTGTGAGATGAGGAACCTCATCCGGCGCGTCATTGCCACCGCCCTGCTGTTCATCGTCTGGCGCCTGGCGATGCCGGCGGCCAGCATGACCGACCGCACGCGCGTCGGCGCGCTCATGAACTGGCTCTACAACGGCGGGTCCGCGCCTACCGTTACCAGTCCGTACAAGCTGAGGCTGATGACCGCGGCCGGGTCGAACACCTCCAACGGCACCGAGTCGACTTCCGGTAACTGCCCTGGCTACACCGCGGGCGGCGTGTCGATGGGCTCGCCGTCATTCAGCGCCAGTTCGGCGGGCGTATCCGCCAGCGCCAACGCGGAGACCTGGACGGCCACCGGCGCGTGGACGGCAGTCGTGGCGGTGGAGATCTGGGACAGCGCCGGCACGCCGCTGCGCTGGCTGCAGGGCACCATCACGTCGGTGACGCTGGCGAACGGCAACACTCTCAGCTTTGCCGCGGCTGCGGTCACCGCCGACGCCTCGCAGTGGTAGCCGCCTTAGCAAGCAGGCTGGAGGGCGCTGGTGACTACCTACACCCTGTTTAGCCAGTCGCTCACCGACACTGACGCAGGCAACACGACCGCGCTCAGCGCTGGCACGCAGTTCTCGCTGTCTCAGGCGTGCACTCTGGGCAAATTCTGGTGGTACAGCCCGAGTACTGCCGACGCGCTGCCGGATGCGGTCGCTATCTACACGGTGACCGGCCAGGCTCAGGTTTCCGGCACCTTGATTAACTCGCCCGCTTGGTCCGGAGCGGCGGGGTCCGGGTGGGTCAGCACCACGTACAGCTCTCCGCCGGCGCTTGCCTCAGGTACCAACTACCTGATGGTGGTGCACGGAAAGGGCACGTCCACCGGATGGTACGGCCGGATCGTCGGTTACTTCTCCAGCGGTGCCGGGTCCGGCGGCGTCTCGAACGGCCCGATCTCCGCACCGGGAAACGCGGCGGCGGCTAACGGCCAGGGCTGCAGCCTGAACGGTTCGTCCATCGCCTACCCGACCTCCGCAGGCGCCGGCAACAACTTCCTGATCGACATCGAGGTCACTCCCGCAGCTACGCAGGCGACTGCGGCTCTGACTGGCATCGGCACCCTGACGGCCTCCGGAGTGCTGGCCGCCGCGGCGGCGCTGACAGGACAAGGTTCGCTCGGGG
>Ga0070709_10000627_pt1 | contig 20180 bp, 24 predicted proteins | sample LARL51metaG_FD_65449 | JGI IMG/M metagenome (GOLD analysis project Ga0070709, IMG submission 65449) | Corn, switchgrass and miscanthus rhizosphere microbial communities from Kellogg Biological Station, Michigan, USA - LAR L5-1 metaG | ecosystem: Host-associated > Plants > Roots > Rhizosphere ... | reverse complement strand
TGGTGGACCCACACCGCCGGCTCGACGTAGACCGCGTAGTCATGCTCGACGCTGCACTGGACCGGCACGAGCGCGCCGGGCACCACGACCGGCCCCGACTCGTCGAACGGCAGGCCGGTCCAGGAACGCCACTCATCGAGCGTGCCGGGGATGACCATGGCGCGCTTGCAGGTGCCGACGATCCGGCCGCCGGCCCGGACGTGAACGCGCAGCCATGGATCCTGGGGCATGCCGTCCTCGCGGACCAGCGCCGCGTACTCCCCGATGGGCATGTCCGGGACCAGGTGCTTGCGGTTCGGCCGCACCGGGGCGACCAGGTCCGTGAACCCGAGGCGTTTCACGTTGTCCCGCATCGCCGCCAGCATCTTCCCGGACAGGCCGGTGCCCTGCAGGTCGGTGGGAACGGTGATCTCCAGCGCCGAGACCAGGTTCGGCTTCTGCCCGATCTGGCGATCGCGCGCCGAGCGCCAGATCACGCCATCCCAGCCGTCGACCGGCAGCTCGCCGAGAGCCGGGTCGCCGTCCCAGGCGAAAGGCACGCAGAACGCCCGGGCGACCGCCTGGTCCGGGGCGTCCGCGTCGTAGGCGATCAGCCCGTATTCAGGGTGCGCGATCCGGACGTCGCTGAAGTAGAGCCAGCCGATGGGGTCTTCGTTCATGAATGCGGGCCATGGCTCGGTCTCCTCGTTCACGAACCGGGACTTCATGGCGGGCCGCTCGGCGATGGTCGCGATGCGCAGGTCCATGCCCGGATCATAGGGAGGTCAGCGCGCCGGAAGCATTTGATTTTCTCGCCCGCAGCTGCGACATCACCCATGACCGGCACCCGGCGGAAACCCGCCCCGGCCCACGGTTACAAGAGGTCGGCGAGTTCGGTGATGGACGACACGGACAAGTCCCACGGCGTGGCGGCGACGCCGGCGCCGGGAATCCCGGCCCCTCGCTCCAGCGGCCTGGAGATGAACGCCGTGGCCGGCCCCGCCTCGCGGGCAGCTGCGAGGTCGGCCTCGTGCGCCTACGAACCCAGGCCACTGACCCCGGGCCAGCAGCTTCCAGCGCCGGCGGGCTGAACGCGCCAGCTTCCGGCACAATCCTGCTGCCATGCCTGAATGGCCCTTACACGCATCGTAAACACCAGTAACACACGCTCGATCTGCGGCATGAGGGTGTGCAGTCGGGCTTATGTCAGTCTTGTGCCATGGGCGATCGTGGCATTGTCGTTCAGCCGGTCGGCGAGGGTAACTTCGAGGCGTCCGTCCGGTTCCTCACCGGGTGGGTCAGCGACGGTGCGGCCGAGGCACGGGCCTATCTAGCCGGTCATGCGGAACCTGCGGGCGCCAGCCTTATCGCGGTGCACGGTGCTGACGTCGCCGGGTACGTCGCGATCGTGTGGGAGTCGAATTTTGCCGGATTCCGGGACCACGGCATTCCGCTGGTCCACCAGCTCGCCGTGGCCGGGCCGTTCCGGCGGCAAGGCGTGGCCACCCTCCTGATGGACGCGGCCGAGCAGCTGGCCGGCGGGCGGGGCGTCACCACGCTGGGCATTACGGTCGGCCTGTTCGACGAGTACGGCCCGGCCCAGCGGCTGTACGGGCAGCGGGGCTATGTCCCTGACGGCCGGGGAGCATGCCGGGCCCAGCGACCGCTCGGCAGGGGAATGCAGGTCATCATGGACGACGATCTGATCATGTGGCTCACCAAGGATCTTGTCCGCTTACGGCCAGCACCACATCTCAGCGGCAGGAGAGCGCGCTTCCGCGCCGCCACGGATGTGGTCCCCAGCCGAATCGCAAGAGATCGTCATCCTGTCTGCAGCATGAGCGGTAATCAGTCGAGTTCTGTCGTTGCTTCATCTACGGTGGCAGGACATACGATCCGTCTGCCCGGTCTCCGTGTGCCGAGTGAATGGCCGTCCTTCAGGCGCGCACCTAGCCGATCTGCGGGTTATGGCTTCTGGCTGGCGTCCTGGCGCAGGTGGCCCAAATCGGATCGTTATGCGGCTGTCGGGTCATGGTGAGGTCACCGCTTCGGCGGGCCGGGCGCGGCTGACTGCGGCGGCCTGATCAGCGGGATTTGGGCGGTAGTGACTGCGCGAAGGCGGCTGCGCTGAGGACCCATTCGCCGAGCGCGTCCCCTTCCAGGCCCACGGGCTCGACGAAGACCATCGCCTTCATCGGTCGGCCGGTGAAATCCATCTCGCGGACATGCTCGCGGCGCAGCGCCGCCCCGGCCGCGGCGTCGCCAAGGCGGAGCATGAGCTCGTCACCGACGATGCCGGTGAACATATGGCCGTTCAGCATGAACGCCAGTCCGCCGAACATCTTGCGCTCGGTGACCTCGCCGTCGACGGCGCCGATGATCTCACGGACCCGGGCGGCGAGGATTTCGTCGTAAGCCATGTCATCCCTCCAGGCGCCCTGGGAGGCAGAAGGCCTCGAACAGAGCCGGATCGGCGAAGCCGGTGATCTCGATGATGTGATCGCCGTCGATCGTCAGGACCATGATCCCGTAGGCGCTGCAGCCGCCGCCATCATTGTCGCGGACGTAGGCCGCCACCGCTGGCTGCAGGTTTGCCCTGGCCGGGATCAGGGTGATCTGGTCCAGGCGGCCGCCGGCCGGAACGCTGCGCAGGAACGTGCCGATCGCGTGGCGGCCCCGGTAGGCGGCCGGGAACGGCGGCATGGTCAGCAAGGCGTCCTCGCGCAGCAGCGACAGCAGCGCAGGGACGTCGTTGGCGTGCCACGCCGCGACGTACCTGCCGGTCAGCCGCCGCTCGGTTTCATCGCCGACCGGCCGCGGCTTGCCGGGGATGCGCCCGGATGCACGATGCGGCTCCAGGGCGGCCCGGGCGCGCTGCAGTGCCGAGTTCACCCCCGCCACGGTCATCTCCAGCTGTTGCGCGGTCTCAGCGGCGCTGAAGCCGAGCACGTCCCGCAGCAGCAGCACCGCCCGCTGCCGGGCCGGCAGCAGCTGGATCACGGTCAGGAACGCCAGGCTGACGCTCTCCCGCAAGTCATAGGCCGCGCCCGGCTCCTGCGGCGCCAGGCCTCCTAGGTAGGCGTCAGGAAACGGCTGCAGGTCCGCGACCTCGGCCTCCGGGGCATTCGGCGGAGGCGGGGCGAAGGCGGCTCCCGCAGGCGCTTCTGGAACGCGCCGGGCGCGGCTAGTCAGGCACCGGTTCGTGGCGATCCGGTACAGCCAGGTATGCAGCGACGAGCGGCCGTCGAACGAGCCGAGGTGCCGCCAGGCCCGCACGAACACCTCCTGCGTCACGTCCTCGGCGTCATGGAACGAGCCGAGCATCCGGTAGCAATGCAGCCTGATCCCGGCCTCGTACCGGGTGACCAGGTCACTGAACGCGGCCTGGTCACCGGCCCGGGCCTTATCCAGCAGGACGGCCTCATCGGCTGGCGGGCGGGTCACACGGCTCCCTCGGCTGGGGCTGGCGCGAATCAGCTGGCGCCGATCAGCTGGCTTCGGTCATGGCCGTCCGCAGCTCCTGCGCATCGTAGATGAGCTCGCCGCGCACGATCTGGCCGTTCTCCACCTCCAGTATCTCCGCGCTCGTCATCGGCGCTACGGGCAGCGCCATCTCCCAGTCGATGATCGAGCACACCGTGCTGCCATCGGTGAACTGCCGCCGCACCCTGAACGAGGTGACCATCGCACCCGCCTCGCGCGCCATCGCCCGGTAGCTATCCGCGTCGTCGAAGTTCGCGACCGGGCCCCGGAACGTGAAATCGGCCGCGAGCGGCACGCCGCTCATGTCACCGCGCTTGCTGATCCACGCCTCGTAGTAGCTGGCCACCGCGTCCTTCGGGCTCATAAGGCCTCCATCACTTCGCATCCGGCGGGCATTTCCCGCCCTCACCCGTACAGACCCTGCGGGTTGCGTGAAACTCATCGGGCTGGCGCCTTGGCGTCCGCGGTGGTTGCGTTCATGGTTCAAGGCTGCCGCCGGCGATGGCCGCCGTCGATCGGGATCAGCCCTGGTTCCCACCCTGGCGTGCACCCCAGGCGGCATCAGGATCAACCCTGACCGCGGCAAGCGACGCCCGTGGAACCAGCCGGGCCAGGCTGCGGCCCCGCGTGGCCCGGTTCTGTCGCTGCCTGGATTGCGGTATTTACTAGCGTGCTGCCAGCAGCGCCGTCCTCTAGCCTCGCGCTCAGCTGCTTGTCCCTGTCCTGCCGGAAGCCTGGCCGCAGCCACCCGAGCCGGCGGTTCTGAGCGGGCTGGGTGCAGCAGCTCATAGCCCGCGGGCTCAAGCTCGCCAGGTCAGACGTCTTCGAGCTCGGGGTTCCACAAGATCTCCCACAGGTGCCCGTCAGGGTCACGGAAGTAGCCGGCATAGATGCCCCACGGGCGATCGCGCGGCTGCTGGGTGAGGGTGGCTCCGGCCGTTTGCGCCTGGGTGAGGAGCGCATCCACGTCGGCCCTGCTGGCGACGGCATGGCCGATGCTGAACTCACCGGTCTTCGGCGGCCCGAACGAGATGTTCGCGTCCTTGGCCAGTTCGCTGCGCGGGTACAGGGACAGTATGAGCCCGCAGTCAAGCGCGAACATCGCCGCCGCCCCGGCCGGAGTGGCCTGGTCCCCGGCGAACTCGGTTCCGATCACGCCCGGTGACTCCAGGCCCAGGCCATCGCGATAGAACCGCAGCGCCCGCTCCAGGTCGCTGACCGCCAGCGTGATCACATGTATCCGCGGTCGCATTGCTCCTCCAGTATCTCGAGGCCGCCTGGCGGACAGCCGTTGTCGCGGTGGCCGGACGAGTCCGGTCGCCCCGGGGATCAGAACAGCCGGTACGAGCCGATGACCGTCATGTTCTCCACAATCGGAGGCCCGGCCCGCCACTGGTTGAGGTTCTCGAGGAGTTCCTCGTAGGCGGGCAACGCCAACGCCCGCAAGGGGTGTTCCCCTTCCTTCCCAAGCTCCAGGAAAGCGACGATCGTGACGCCGTCGCTGAGCATGGTCACGGCATAACGGACGCCTGCAGGCTGCGCCTGCTCAAGCGCCTGGATGACCTTCTCAGTGGCAGTCCGCGCGTCGACGACATGTTCTTCCTTGACCTTGGAGGTCACCATCAGTACGTTCATTGGCCGCTTCCCTTCCGCATTGGAGTGGGCCCTTGCGAGCGGTGTTCTTGGTGTCTCAGTAGTCCGACAACACAGCCGATGGGAATGTGAGGTCACGCGCCGGCCTCACAGTCCGGTGCGCTGTCTTGTCGAACTAGTGAGGGCGGAGGCGGCCAGAGGGAGGCGGCACCATGAGCACGCGATCCGAGCCAGGAGGCGGTCAGCCCGATCAGGGCCAGGAGGCGGTCATGAGCGAGCGGCGTCAGCTCATCAATCTCACCTACCGGCTCCTGGGCTCCCTGGCCGAGGCCGAGGACGCGGTCCAGGAAACGTACGCCCGCTGGTACGCCTTGTCCGCACAGCAGCAAGGCACCATCAAGAATCCGGGCGCCTGGCTGACGACGGTCGCCAGCCGCATCTGCCTCAACCTGCTCAGCTCGGCACGGGCCCGGCGAGAGACCTATGTAGGCGAATGGCTCCCTGAACCGCTGCCCGGAGGTACAGAGTGGATCAGCGGGCGGCCGGGCGGCACCGGCGTCGACCCGGCCGACCGGGTCACCCTGGATGAGTCAGTCAGCATGGCGTTCCTGGTGGTGCTCGAGTCGATGCCCCCGGCCGAGCGTGTCGCGTTCATCCTGCACGACGTCTTCGGCTACTCCTTCGCCGAGGTGGCGGAGATCGTCGGCCGGACTCCGGCGGCATGCCGCCAGCTGGCCACCTCAGCCCGCCGCCGCATCCGCGCCTCGCAGCCTCCCGCGATCCCCACAACCCGGCAGGCCGGTATCGTCAGGGACTTCAGGCAAGCCTGGGAAGCCAAGGACATAAACGCCCTCATCGCCCTGCTCGACCCTGGCGCCACCGCGACCGCCGACGGCGGCGGACTGGCCAGAGTCGTGCCCCGCCCACTCGAAGGCGCCGAGCAGATCGCGCGCTTCTACGCCGATCTAGCCATACCCGGCCTGACGATCCTTGAGCGCACGGTCAACGGTCAACCCGGCCTGGTGGCCCAGCGGGACGGCACCACCATAGCCGTGTACGCGTTCGACGTCGCAGACGACCGGATCAAGCACATCTGGGCCATCCTCAACCCCGACAAGCTCCGGCCATGGGCGACAGGCTGACGCGGGCCGCCGCACCGCCGGGTCCGCTGCCAGCTGTCTCGTGCCGCGGCGCGGGTCACATCAGGCCGGCGAGTTCGGTGATGGACGATACGGACAGGTCCCACGCCGTGGCGGCGACGCCGGCGCCGGGAATCCCGGGCCCTCGCTCCAGGGGCCTGGAGATGAACGCCGTGGCCAGGCCCGCCTCGCGGGCGGCGGCGAGGTCGGCCTCGTGCGCCGCGGCCAGCATGATTTTCCCCGGCTCAAGCCCGAGCACGGCGGCCGGCCGCAAGTATGCCTCCCTGGCCGGCTTGTAGGCCTGTGTCACGTCCGAGCCGAGGATCAGGTCCCAGGGCAGCCCGCCCGCCTTGGCCATGTCCAGCAGCAGGGACGTGTTCCCGTTCGACAGCGGCCCGACGATGTAATCGCGTTTCAGCGCGGTGATCCCCGGGACGCTGTCGGGCCAGGGCGGCAGGAAGTGCCAGGCGCGGTTGAGCTCGTCAAGAGCGGCTGGGCTGAAGCGCCCCGGATCGAGCCCGAGGCCGGTAAGCACGCCGTCGAGGTTCTCGCGGTGCAGCACGTCCAATACGACAAAGGGCCGCTCTCCGGTACTGACCCGCCGCATCGCCGGTGCGTACCGGGACCGCCAGGCATCGGCGAACGCGCCGCCGTCGAGTTCCAGGCCCTGCTCGCCCGCGAAGCGGCGGACGGCCGCGGCGACTCCGGTCCGCCAGTCGACCACCGTGCCGAACACGTCGAACAACACGGCCTTTACGGTCTGGGCTGCGGACACAGTGTCAGCATCTCATGACGCGCGACTCAGCTGCGTTCGTCACCGACGGCGCCGCCTGCGGACGCGGGCGGCAGGCGGCAGGCGGCGTTACTATCGCCGGATGAGCGATGAGCTGTTCGTTCCTGAAGACTTCGCGGTACCCGGCGGGCTCATAGCCGGGGAATTCCGGCTGGCCCCGCTCGGGCCGCAGCACAATGAGGCCGATTACGCCGCCTGGATGGGCAGCATTGACCACATCCGGGCGACTCCGGGGTTCCCTGACGGCAACTGGCCGCACGAGATGTCCCTGGATGACAATCTCCGCGACCTGGAGCGGCATGCACAAGACTTCGCCGGGCGCCGCGGGTTCACCTACACGGTGCTCAGCACCGGCACCGGGGACGTTATCGGCTGCGTGTATATCTACCCGGCCAGCGGCCATGAGCCTGGCGGCGCCGAGGGCCGGCACGCGTCCGTCCAATCCTGGGTACGCGCCGACTGCGCCGCGCTCGACCCGGTCCTCCACCACGCGGTCCTCGCGTGGGTGGAACGCGACTGGCCTTTTGATTCGATCCAGTACGCTCCGCGGGCTTGACCAGCGAGCAGCCTTGCAGCTGTAAGACATTGTGTCTTACAGTTGAGATATGGCTGACACGATCACCATCCGCACCGACGCGGAGACCGAGCACGCCCTCGACGTGCTGACCCGCGAGGGCACATCGCGATCTGCCGCTGTCCGCCAGGCCTTGATCGAGGCAGCCGGCCGCCGCGAGCGCGCAGCCCGGATGCGCCGGGAAGTTCTGCGGATGGACCTTGGCCAGCCAGACGGCGTGAACGTGGCGGAGGAACTGGCCCGCGACCGCGCCGGCGAGCGCTGATGATCTACCTCGACTCGGCAGCCGTCGTCAAGCTCGCCCATGCCGAGGCGGAGTCACCGGCGCTGCGCGCCTGGCTCGACGAGCGGGCCGAGACAGGATGGGTCAGCTCGGCGCTGACAGAGATCGAGTCCTTCCGCGCGCTGGCCAGATACGCACCCGATGCGGTCTCCCGGTTGCCTGCGGTGCTGGACCAGATAGGGCTGATCGACCTGGACCCGTCCATCCGGATCCTGGCCCAGACCGTCCGCCCGGCCACCGTCCGCAGCCTGGACGCGATCCACCTCGGGACCGCCCTGCACGCCGGCGGTACCCTGACCTCCTTCGTCACTTATGACAAGCGACTGCTGGACGCCGCCGCAGCAGCGGGCCTCCCAGTCGACTCACCCGCATAGCCCCTCGGTCGCGTGGTCAGCCGCGCAGCCGCACGCGATAAACCCGGTGACGTCGGCGGTCATCCACGCGATACTGGCCGGCGTGGAGGAGGTCGAGGTCGTCGTCGCCCATAACGAGCGCGCGACCCTGCGCGTCGGCGACGTGTTCCTGAAGATCGACGCTGATCAGAGGCGCACCGACGTCGAGGTCAAGGCGATGGCCATGGCGCCGGTCCCGACTCCGGAGGTCCTGTGGCGGAAGCCGCCCGTGCTCGCGCTCGCCGCCCTCCCGGGGACGGCACTCGGCCGCCTCGGCGAGCCGTCGACCGCGTCGCCGGCGGCATGGGCCGCGGCGGGTGCCGCCGCGCGGATGCTGCACGAGGCGCCGCTGCCGCCCTGGCCCGGCGAGAGCCTCGACGAGATCGCATCGCACCTCGACGGCGAATGCGAGTGGCTCATCACGAACGGCGTCCTTCCCGCCGACCTGGTCACGCGCAACCGCCAGGTTGCGGAGGCCGCACTCCGGCCGTGGACACCGGTATTCACGCACGGCGACTTGCAGATCACCCACGTGTTCGTCGACGGTGACGAGATCACCGGCGTGGTCGACTGGTCCGAGGCGGCCCAGGGCGATGCCCTGTACGACCTCGCCAGCTTGACGCTCGGGCACGAGGAGCACCTTGGCGACGTCGTCGCCGGCTATGGCACCGGCGTCGACCTTGACGTGATCCGCGCGTGGTGGTCGTTGCGAAGCCTGCGGGTGGCCCGCTGGCTGATCGAGCACGGCTTCGACCCGTCCTCGCCAGGCTGCGAGTTCGCCGTGCTGAGATCCCGGCTGTGAGGCTGCACGAGCCGACGGCTACGAGTGCCGTTCTGCCGCCTCGGCGGACGTGATCACCGGGTAGACCTCAAAGCTGACCAGGTCACTCCAGCGCTCGAACCAGACATCAAACAGGGCCGGGTCGCTGGTCTCCATGAGCTGGAAGCACCGGTCCATGCCGCCATCGTCCACCACCCAGCTGTTGACGTACACCAGCCCCTCGGGCAGCATCCGCCCGCGTGCGGCGGCGCGCTCGTAAACCGGCCCCGGTCCTGACCGGTACCGCTCGATCACCATGTAGAGCATGGACACATCCTTACCGAGGCGGCCGGTCAGCGGACCGTGCAGACCACTAGCTGAGGCCGCAGGCCGGCTTGTGGTTCGCGCGGTGCGGCAGATCATCGTGGTTGTGGTTGCCGCCAGCGCCGGAAACTGACTCTTCCGCGGCTGCGCGGCGGCGAGTAGGCAGGGGGTAGGCATGGTCAGGAGCAGCGAGGTAGCCGTGGGTAATCCGATGGATCTCTTCAGCCTGGACGGCAAGGTTGCGCTCGTCACCGGGGCCGGCAGCGGCCTGGGCAGGCAGTTCTGCGAGGCGATGGCGGAGGCGGGCGCGGACGTCGCCTGCGCGGACATCGATGAGAAGTCGGCCAGCGAGACGGCGGCGGCAGTCGCAGGCCTGGGCCGGCAAGGGATAGCGATCGGCTGTGACGTCACCGCCGAAGCCCAGGTCGAGGCGATGGTGACCCGCACCGTGGAGGTTCTTGGCAGGCTGGACATCTTGTTCAACAATGCCGGGATCGCCGACCCGCAGGCTCTGCAGCTGCACGAGTACCCGACCGCTCACTGGCGAGCCGTGCTGGACGTGGACCTGGATGGCGTGTTCTTCTGCGCACGGGAAGCGCTCAAGGTCATGGTCGCCCAGCAGTCAGGCAAGATCATCAACATCGCGTCGATATGGGGCCTGGCCGGTTCGTCCAGCCTGTTCCCTGCGCTGGCCTACAACGCCGCCAAGGGCGCCGTGGTCAACCTGACCCGCGAACTCGGGCTGGAGTACGCCAGACAGGGAATCCAGGTCAACGCGCTCTGCCCGGGCTTCTACCAGACCAACCTCAGCCGCGGCGCGATCGACGACCCGCAAGTCCGTGACACGATCACTGCCTTCATCCCCATGGGCCGGATCGCCGAGGCCGCCGAGATCAAAGGGCCCGCGCTCTTCCTCGCCTCAGCCGCATCCGACTACATGACCGGCCAGACCCTGGTAGCCGACGGAGGCTGCCTAGCCAAATAACCAGCCCGAGCCCATTGCTGCGAAGTTTGCCCTGACGGCAACGGGTACCACCAGAGAATGGACCTGAAGCTCGTTGCCGTCAGTAACGGGGCCACGCACATCGAGTGGACCGCCCAGTGAACGCGGTTGAGCCGCTGCATAAGGTGATGGGCGCCGTGGACCGCTGGCAGCGGCGGGTCCCGTGGGCCGGGGTGCCCTACGCGGTGATGAAGAAATTCGGCGACGACAACGCCAACCTGCTGGTTGTCGCGCTGGCCTGGTACGGATTTACCGCGATCTTCCCGCTGCTGCTGGTCGTGGTGACGCTGTTCGGGTTCATCGGCGCGGAATCCGTCGGGAACACCATCATCAAGACGCTGCATGAGTTCCCGGTCATCGGCTCCAGCTTCAACCCGGCAAACCCCGATGCGCTGCGCGGCAGCACGCTCGGACTGGTCGTCGGCCTGATCGGCCTGGTGTACGGAGCGCAGGGGGTGACCCAGACCGCGCAGCAGGCGATGGCCACGGTCTGGAATATCCCCCAGACCCAGCGCACCGGCTTCCTCCCGCGCCTAGGGCGCAGCATGGCCGGCCTTATCACCATCGGGGGCGCCTTCATCGTGAACGCCTTCGTCACCAGCTACGCCACCGCCAGCACAACAAGCACCGCGATCCGGATCCTGGTCCTGGCAGGCCTGCTGGTCATCAACGTCGGGCTGTACTGGGTCACCTTCACCGTGCTCACCGCGAAGGTGATAGGCCCGCGCGGGCTGCTCCCCGGGGCGATTCTCGGCGCGATCGCCTTCACCGCCCTGATCACCCTCGGCACCGGCCTCATGACACACCAGCTCAAGAATGCCTCGGCGACCTACGGCGCATTCGGCAGCGTCATCGGCATCGTGGCGCTGCTGCTGATCCTCGCCAAGCTGAGCATGTACGGCGCGGAGCTGAACCCGGTCCTGTCCCGCCGGCTCTACCCGCGCGCCCTGCCCTTGGGCGGCGAGCCGACCGACGCCGACCGGCAGGTGCTGGCCGCCCTCGTCCACGCGGAGCAACGCCGAGACGACCAGGTGATCGGCGTCGGCTTCGGGGACGACGCCGCCGACCAGGCCGCGTCCGACGCCGTCAAGCAGGGGCGCACGCAAGACCCTTAGCACCCGTCCTGCCCTGGCTGGTCACGGCCGGCGCCCCGGCGCCGCCCGGGTGACGATCCGGGTGCTGTTCGATCGTCATCCCGGTGCAGCTGTCGCGATCGGCGCGACACTGAGATGGGAGGCAACGATCATGCGTTACGCACTGCTCATGCACTACCGGGAGCCCGGCGAGGGAGAGATCAGCGAGGAGGCCATCGAGGCGGCCCAGGAGGCGTTCGGCGCCTACGGCCGTGCGCTGGAGTCCGCTGGCGTGCTGCTGTCGGCCGACGTGCTCCAGCCGACCTCCGGCACGACGAGCGTGACCCGCAGGGAAGGGGGGCTGCAGGTGCAGGACGGACCCTTCGCGGAGACGAAGGAGGCGCTGGCCGGAATCTTCATGGTCGAAGTGCCGGACCTTGACGCGGCCATCGGCTGGGCCGAGAAGTGCCCTGGCGCGCAGTGGGGCGTGGTCGAGGTGCGCCCGACCGCGACCGCCTTCATCGACGGCGCGTGGACACGCTGACGTCCGGTGACGGCGGGCGGGAAGCCGGCCCAGGTCCCGGTGCGGGCGGGCCGGGGCCGGGGCCGGCGCTCCGCTCCGCCGACGTGGCGGCCAGGGACAGCTACGGCCGGCTGCTTGCCCTGCTGGCCGCCGCCACGAGCGACCTCGCCGGGGCGGAGGACGCGCTCGCCGACGCGTTCGAGAGGGCCCTGCGGACGTGGCCGTCGCAGGGAGTGCCCGCCAGCCCCGACGCGTGGCTGCTGACTGTCGCCCGCAACCGGCTGCGCGACGAATGGAAGTCCGCGCGGGTGCAGCGGGCGGTTCCGCTCGATGCCGCCCCGGACACGCTGGCGCACATCGATGACGTTGACGTCGACGCGATCCCCGACCGGCGGCTCGAGCTGATGCTCGTGTGCGCGCACCCGGCCATCGACCGTGCCATGCACACGCCCCTCATGCTCAATACCGTGCTGGGTTTCACCGCCGAGCAGGTCGGGCGGGCCTTCTCGGTGCCGGCGCCCACGATGGCGACCCGTCTGGTCCGGGTGAAGAAGCGCATCAAGGCCGCAGGGATTCCGTTCCGCATTCCGGACCTGGCGGACCTCCCGGCGCGGATGGCCTCGGTCCTCGAAGCGGTCTACGGCGCCTACGTCATCGACTGGGCCACCGGACCGCAGGCCCGCCAGCTGCCTTCGGAGGCGCTGCACCTCGCCGAGGTGCTCACCACGCTTGTCCCCGACGATCCAGAGGCGCTGGGACTCGCGGCGCTGATCGAGCTGTCGGCGGCGCGCGCGCCGGCCCGCTTCGACGCGGACGGGCGCTTCGTGCCGCTCGCCGACCAGGACCCCGCGTTGTGGGACCGGGAGCTGATCAGCAGGGCGCACGAGCACCTGCGGGTCGCGCACGCGCGGGGACAGCTGGGACGGTTCCAGCTCGAGGCCGCCATCCAGGCCGTGCACTGCGCCCGGGGGCCCGCCGGCACGACGGACTGGCCGACGCTGCTCACCCTGCACCGCATCTTGCAGGCGATCGCGCCCTCCCTCGGCAGCGGCGTCGCGCTCGCCGCGGTCACCGCCGAGGTCGACGGGCCCGCCGCGGGCCTGGCCGCGCTCGACGCGCTGCTCTTGGAGGCGGGCCAGCGCGCCCGGCTCTTCCAGCCGGCCAGGGCCACCCGTGCGCACCTGCTGGACCGGCTCGGGCGGAAAGAAGAGGCCGTCGCGGCCTATGACAGCGCGATCAGCCTGACCCACGACACCGCGGAACGCGAGTACCTGGAACGGCGCCGCGACCGCGCCAGCGGCGTCAGCCGCTGACGTTGAAGTCCGCGAGGATCTTCACCGGCCGCAGCCGCACCACCAGTTCGCCCGGCACCCCGTTGCGCCGGCCGAACTCCTCCGCTTTGCCCGCCCCCATGTAGCGCCGCCCGATCGCGGTGGCGGTGGCCAGCAGATCGCCGGGTTCCTCCGACAGCTCCGCGGTCCCCTGCACCTGGATGTACGCGTACGGCGGCTCCTCCAGATCGACGCAGATCGTGGCGCGCGGATCGCGCCGCAGCGCCCTGCCCTTGGCGGTCGCGGCCCCGGTGTTGAACACCAGCGCGTCGTCCTCGAGCACGAACCAGACCGGCGCCACCAGCGGCCGCCCGTCGGCTGCGGTGTAACTGAGCTTGCCCGTCCGGGTTCCCGCCTGCAGGAAATCCCTCACCCGCGGATCGCTAAACGAGTACACGAACGTCAGCGTAACCGCCGCGCCGGGAGCGGGCGGATCTCAGCGGGCGAACTCGGTCGCGCGGGATTCGCGGACGACCGTGACGCGGATCTGGCCCGGGTAGGTGAGTTCCTCTTCCACCTGCTTGGCGATGTCGCGGGCGATCACCTGTGCCTGGATGTCGTCGACCTTGTCCGGCTTGACCATGACCCGGATCTCGCGGCCCGCCTGCATGGCGAAGACCTTCTCGACGCCTTCCTTGTCCGAGGCGATCTGCTCGAGGCGCTCCAGTCGCTTGACGTACATTTCCAGCGACTCGCGGCGCGCGCCGGGGCGGCCGCCGCTCATCGCGTCGGCCGCCTGGGTGAGCACGGCCTCGACGGTGCGGACCTCGACCTCGTTGTGGTGCGCCTCGATCGCGTGCACCACGTCGTCGGACTCGCCGTACTTGCGGGCGATCTCCGCGCCGATCAGCGCGTGGCTGCCCTCGACTTCGTGGGTGAGCGCCTTGCCGATGTCGTGCAGCACCGCGCACCGCTTGAGCAGCAGCGGGTCCATCCGCAGCTCGCTGGCCATCATGCCGGCGATATGCGCGCTCTCGATGAGGTGCGCCAGGACGTTCTGGCCGTAGGACGTGCGGTAGCGGAGCCTGCCCAGCAGGGCGATCAGCTCGGGGTGCATGTCGGTGATGCCGAGCTCGGTCATGGCGTCCTCGCCGGACCGCTGACAGAGCAGTTCGATCTCGGCCTTGCCGCGGTCGTACGCCTCCTCGATCCGCTGCGGGTGGATCCGGCCGTCCTGGACGAGGCGCTCCAGGGTGAGGCGGGCGACCTCGCGGCGGACCGGGTCGAAACACGAGAGCAGCACCGCCTCCGGCGTGTCGTCGATGATCAGGTTGACGCCGGTGATCGACTCGAAGGCGCGGATGTTGCGGCCCTCGCGGCCGATGATCCGGCCCTTCATCTCGTCGCCGGGCAGGTGCATCACGGAGACCACGGACTCGCTGGTCTGCTCCACGGCCACCCGCTGGATGGCGAGGGTGATGATCTTGCGGGCCCGCTTGTCCGCCTCGGCCTTCGCCTCGTTCTCGAGGTTCCTGATCGTGACCGCGGCCTCGCGCTTGGCCTGGTTCTCCATGGTCGCGACGAGCTCGTTCCTGGCATCGTCCGCGGTCAGCCCCGCGACCCGCTCAAGCTCCTGCCTGGCCGACGCGGCCGCGTCGTCGAGGCCCTTGGCCCGCTCGTCGAGGTCCTGCCTGCGGCGCTCGAGCGCCTGCCTGCGCTCCTCCATGCGGCGGATCTCGGCGTCGAGGCGCTGTTCCCGCTCGCCGATCCGCAGCTCGCGGCGCTCCAGGTCGTTGCGGAGCTCGCGCATCTCGTCCTTGACTGCCCTGATCTCGTCCTCGACCTCGCGGCGGTCCAGTGCGGCCTGCTCGGCCCCCTCGGCGGCACGCTTGACGATTCCCTCGGCCTCGGTCTCGGCCCGGATCCTCAGCTGCTCTGCGTCCGCTTGCGCGCGGTCCCTGAGCTGGTCCGCGTCGGCTTGCGCGCGGTTCCTGAGTTGCTCGGCATCGGCTTCGGCGCGATCGCGGAGCTGGCCGGCGTCCCGTTCCGCGGCCCCGGTGGCGACGCCAAGCCCGGTGGCTTCCGTGAGCCGCATGGAGTCCGCGGGCGGCGATGTTCTGGGCGTGGACCGGCGCAGCACGACAGCGAACGCGCCGAACGCCAGGACCAGAGCGGCCAGTCCGATCACCATGAACGCGACTCCGCCGCTCACAGGTACCCCTTTCGTCCGTGCTCCCGGAACCCTGTTGGTCAGGGCGGTACCCAAGGCCATGTCCTCGGGGTCGCTGCCCCTGGCTCACGCCCTGGCGCGAGGGGTCCCGCACGCCGTCCGGCTGCGGCTACTAGCCGTCGTGTTCGGTTTGTCCGAGCCGATCACCCGTCCAGCGCTAGGTAACGCCTCACTGCGCTGAGGTTAAGCGTTGATAACGGTTTGAGCAAGCTAAGGCTCATTGCGGGAACCGAAGTTCACTAATCGTAAAGAACTAGCTTCATTCCGTATAAGTATCGAGGTCATCGAAGCAGAATTCCTCTACTTCCGCACCTTCTGTTTCCAGGGCCTCCCGGACCACACGGAACGCGAGACCCGGCGGATACCCCTTGCGTGCCAGCGTCCCCGCGAGCCGCCGGATCCGCGCCTCGGACGGCAGGCCCCGGGTGCTCGCGAGCTTCCGCTCGACTAGCCGCCGCGCGGTGGCGACCTCAGCATCCGGGCCGAGATCCTCGATGGCGTCCTTGATCTGGTCGTCGCCGACGCCGCGCTGCCTGAGCTCGGCGCGCAGGGCACGGCCCGCCAACCCACGGCTGTAGTGCCTGGACTCCACCCACGCCCGGGCGAACGCGGCGTCGTCGATCAGTCCCACGTCGGCGAACCTGTCGAGGACGGTGTGCGCGGCGTCATCGGGAACGCCGCGGTCGCGGAGCGCGCTGGCGAGCTGCGCCCTCGTCCGGGGCGCGAGCGTCAGCAGTCGCAGGCAGATCTGCCGCGCCCGCGCCTCCGGATCAGCGGTGTCGTCGCGGTCCGTGGCGCCCGGGACGCCACGGACGTCAGTGCCCGGATGCCCCGCCCGCTCCGCGCGGGGCGTCCGGGGCGTCGGGCTCGTGCGGCCCTTGCGGCTGGCCATAGGGACTCATGCCCGTCAGATCCCCGCTGGTCCGGACGCCGGACCAGCGGGGCCTACGGGCCCGGGTGCGGGGCCTGCGGGGCCGCCCGCGGGCGCGTTGGCGTCCGCGTCCAGGCGCGGGCCGACGCCGAGCTTCTCCTTGATCTTCTTCTCGATCTCGTTGGCGATGTCCTCGTTATCGTGCAGGAAGCTCCGCGCGTTCTCCTTGCCCTGGCCGAGCTGGTCGCCCTCGTAGGTGTACCAGGCGCCCGCCTTGCGAACGATCCCCTGCTCGACGCCGAGGTCGATGAGGCTGCCCTCGCGGCTGATCCCGACGCCGTACAGGATGTCGAACTCCGCGGTGCGGAACGGCGGGGCGAGCTTGTTCTTGACGACCTTGACGCGGGTCCTGTTGCCGACCGACTCCGTGCCGTCCTTGAGCGTCTCGATCCTGCGGATGTCGAGGCGGACCGAGGCGTAGAACTTCAGCGCCTTACCGCCGCTCGTGGTCTCCGGTGAGCCGAACATGACGCCCACCTTCTCCCGCAGCTGGTTGATGAAGATGGCGGTGGTCTTGGTCTGGCTCAGCGCGCCGGTGATCTTGCGGAGCGCCTGAGACATCAGCCGCGCCTGGAGGCCGACGTGGCTGTCGCCCATCTCGCCCTCGATCTCGGCCTTGGGCACCAGCGCGGCGACCGAGTCGATGACCACGACGTCGATCGCGCCCGAGCGGATCAGCATGTCCATGATCTCCAGCGCCTGCTCGCCGGTGTCCGGCTGCGAGACGAGGAGCGCGTCGGTGTCCACGCCGAGCTTCTGCGCGTAGCTCGGGTCGAGCGCGTGCTCGGCGTCGATGAACGCGGCGATGCCGCCGGCCTTCTGCGCGTTCGCCAGGGCGTGCAGCGCCACGGTGGTCTTACCGCTGCTCTCCGGGCCGTATACCTCAACGATCCGGCCGCGCGGCAGCCCGCCGAGGCCCAGCGCCACGTCGAGGGCGATCGACCCCGTGGGGATCACGTCAACGGGTACCCGCGCCTGCTCGCCGAGCCGCATGACCGAGCCCTTGCCGAACTGCCGCTCGATCTGGACGAGTGCGGCCTCCAGAGCCTTATCCCTGTCACCGGCCCTTTCCGGGGCCGGCTTGCCGCTTGGTGCCATGAGGACTCCCTGCCGGGTTGTAGTTAGGTTCAGGTCGCCTACGCTACGCGCCACCACTGACATTTCCGGGCGGCACCGCACGGACCAGCGAAAACGCGCTCCGGACCGCATACAACGGCTCCGACATGTCCACTATAGGGGAACGGTTATTCGAGCGTAGGCAAGACACGCCGACTTGTTCGATTGAGGGGCGACGGGAACCACGGGCCCGTTCGGGATAACGGGCCTAGCGGAGGGTGTCGGGGACGTTGAACGTGTCGCACACGGCGCGCCAGACGACCTTCGCATCCACGCCATCGGCCAGCGCCTCGTTCACGGTACGCCCATCAAGGTTCGACAGAACGTAATCTTTCGCGAGGCTCTCGGCGTACACGTCACCGAACTGCTCTCTCATCCGCGCCCAGAATTCCGTCAGCCGCACGGCACCCAGGCTACCGGCCGGGTGCTCTCAAGGAACCCACAGGTAACTGGGGCACGCTGAACCGGAATGCACTGCCGTATATGGGGAAGTTGAAGATTAAGGGACGCGGCAAGCGAGCGTCCGGCACCGCGAAGCAGGAGCAGCATGTCGTTGGAAGCCGCGGAGGGCGAGCCCGCTGAGCTGCCGCAGACCACCGAGCACACTGTCCCCGACCCTCGTGCTGAGCTGGACCCCGTAGAGCTTCCCGAGGAAGTCGAACCGACCGAGCTGGTCGGCGTGGCCGAGCCGGTCGATGAGGCCGAGGCGCTCGGGCCAGGGCACCGCCGCCGCGGCCTCCTGCTCGGGGCCGCTTTCGTCGTCGCCGCGCTGGCGATCGTCGGCGGCGCGATTGCCGCCGTCGGCGCGCTCACCCACGGCTTCAAGAAACCGGTCACGATCAAATACCACGAGTCCGCCGTCTTCAAGCTGCAGCCGGGAGATTGCGTCAGCGCCCCGAACGGGCAGGTCGTCTCCGTGCTGCCCTGCACCACCCCGCACCAGGCGGAGGTGTTCGCCACGTTCGCGCTGCCGCCTTCGGCGTGGCCGGGGACGACCGCGGTGCAGAAGGAGGCCAGCTCCGGCTGTGCCAGCCGGCTCACGGGGTACCTGAACCCGCAGCTCGCCATCAGCCTGACGCAGTCGTACGTGTTCCCCAACAAGGTCGCCTGGACCGGAGGGACCAGGACCGTGATCTGCGAGGTGCAGGCGGTCAGCGGCCAGCTGACCCAATCCGTCCGCGGTGCCTGACCGGTTGTCAGCAGCCGCCGGGCGGGCCCGGCTCGCCCTCCCCCGTCTCCGGGTCGTCGACTTCTCCGTACTCGCCACCGCGCAGCACCGCGCCAAGGTGCACCACGTACCAGTCTCCGCGCCAGGAAATAAGAGAGGCTATCCCGAACGATCTCGTTTCTCCGCCCTGCTTGTACACGACTCGCGGGCCGGGCAGGTGCCAGTAGCCGGCGCTGTTGTAGCAGGCGCCGGGAGACACCCACACGGCGAGCTCCGACGGGGCGATGACCCGGACGAACGTGGCGCCGCGGCCGACCTCGGCGTGGGCCGCCGCCACGTCGAGCGTGAAGTCGTACCAGAGCCGGTACTTCCAGTCGGACGCCGGGCCGGCGATGGCCTTGACCTGGGTGTACGCGGCCTCGGGGAAGAATGCGGGAAGAGCGAGGCTGGCTTTGCCCGTGGTCACGGCGAGCCACAGGTCGTACATGGCGTTACGGAACGGGGTCGAGGCGGTGCTCGGGAACGCCGTGGTCTGAGGGAGGCTTCCCGCGCCCGGCGCGACCGGCAGCGCGCTCGGCGGCGGCGGCAGGGGCTCGAGCGGGGGCCCGCCGGTGCGGGCGGCGTGCGGTACGCCGTCGCCGGGCCCGGCCGTGGGGTCGGCGCTCGTCGCGGCGGCCCGCTGGGATCGCGCCGACGGGCTGGCGGCTTGCCCGCTGCCAGCGCTACTGCCGGTGCCGCTGCTGCAGGCCGCGAGCGCGACGAGGGCGGCGACCAGCAGCGCGGCCAGCACCGGTTCGCGCTTCAGGCCCCGGACCGCTCTGTCCCGCGGTGTCACAGCATGCAAATTACCCCAGGTCCTGTCCTTCCGCCCGGCGGACGCGCGGCCCTACGCTTGGACTTCCGGCCCGGCCCCGAGGGAGAGCGCCGATGACTACGCGGGAAACGCCTGTCTTGCTGCTGCACGGATACTGGCACGGGGCCTGGTGCTGGTCGGAGGTGCTCGGCAGGCTCACCGCCGCCGGGACGCGGGCGCTGGCGGTCGACATGGCCGGGCACGGGCTGCGCGCCCGGCGTCCCGCCGCGCCCACGGCCCGCCCCTTCGATCCCGCCGCGCTGGCCGCCGAGCCGTCCCCGGCGACCGCGGACCTGGACGAGGCCGCCGCGCTGTTCGTCGCGCAGGCGCGGGCGCTGGGCGGCGGAGCGCCGGTGACCGCGGTCGCGCACAGCATGGGCGGCAACGTGCTGACCAGGGCCGTCCAGGACGCGCCGGGCCTGTTCGCACACGCCGTCTACGTGACCGCGTTCATGCCGGCCTCCGGCGTTCCTGCCGCCGCCTATATCTTCGCGCCGGAGAACGAGGGCGACCTGGTCCAGGTGGCGATGGTGGCCGACCCCGCGGCGATCGGCGGGCTGCGCCTCGACACCGCCTCCCCCGATCCGGCGTATCGCCAGCTGCTGCGGGACGCCTTCTTCGGCGACGTCGGCGCTGATCTCGCCGACGCCGCGATCGGGCTGCTCACCCCGGACGCCCCCGCAGGCATCGCC
>Ga0070709_10000625_pt1 | contig 20227 bp, 19 predicted proteins | sample LARL51metaG_FD_65449 | JGI IMG/M metagenome (GOLD analysis project Ga0070709, IMG submission 65449) | Corn, switchgrass and miscanthus rhizosphere microbial communities from Kellogg Biological Station, Michigan, USA - LAR L5-1 metaG | ecosystem: Host-associated > Plants > Roots > Rhizosphere ... | reverse complement strand
CGCGAGAACAGCTGTCGCCTGCAGGCAAGGGCTTTTCGGGCGAACTCGTGATCGGCCGAGACTTGATGCAGATCGGTGTCGGCCACGCAGCGGCGTCCGCTCGAAAGGGCTAACCTTATCAGGAGACAGTGATGATGACGCGTCGTGAGGTGTCGAGCGTGTGGAGCTCCAATGTCGCGATCTCAGCCTCGTGCCCCGCGCCGCGAGGGCTCGCACAGCCGCTCGCAAGAACCGTGCACATTTTGTCAGGGTTTACCACGTGATCAACGGCGAACGGTGCAACCAGGCATTGGTTTGCAGCTGGTCCAGAACGAAGCGCGCAACGTCTTCGCGCGAGATGGTCCCACCATGGAAGTCGGAGAGATCCGTCAGAGCGCGGACCGAGCCGCGGCTGGGCTTGTCGTTCAGGACGGAGGGACGAACCAGGATCCAGTCGAGCCCGCTGTTTCTGACGATGGCCTCCTGCCGGTCCTTGTCTGCATAGACCTTCTTCAGGAGAAGCGGAAAGATCACGTTGTCGAACAGAAAGCCGCCGTGTCCGGCGCTGTCGCCGGCGCCGAGGCCCGTGATGCAAACCAGGCGAGAGACATGCTCGGCGTTCATCGCGTTCACAAGTGCGCGCGTCGCGGTCGACAAAAGAGTGACCTCGCGGAACGGGCTTGCCGGCGTGCCCAGCGCGCTGATGACGGCGTCCTGACCTTTGAGGGCTTCGCGCAGCGCCTTTTCGTCGCGGACGTCTCCGATGACAAGCCTAATGCCTTTCAGATCGCTGGCCTTCTCGGGTGAGCGCACAAGTGCGGTGACCTCGTGCCCGCGCGCCAGCGCCTGGCTGACGATCAGACGGCCGGTACCGCCGGTCGCTCCAAGGACCAGGATTTTCGATCGGGCGGTTTTTGCACTGTCGTTCGTGGAATTGTTCATGGATGCCTCCTTCAATGGCGGGACGCCTCCCGAGGAGGCCGTCCCGCAGTTTCGGTTTCTGGTGATGATCAGAGCTTGCCGTCCGCGAGCAGCTCGCGGGCCGCTTCAGCGGCGACAGCAGGGCGCTCTTGTAACCCTTGCGCCGCTGCCGTCAGGCAGCGGCCGCGATCTCGGCGACGAAGTCGCGATAGGAGCGCAGGGGACGGCCGAGCAGCGCGGTCAGCCGCTTGACGTCGCCCGCGTCGGGGATCATTCCCTCGCTGAGAAAGCGCTCGCTCATCAGACGCATGTCGAAGGCCATCCAGCTCGGCATGAACTGCCTGAGATTCTTCTCGAAGGCCGCGGTATCGTCGCCCGGATAGGCGATCGTGCGGCCCAGCACCTGCGACCAGACGGCGGCGGCCTTCGCTCCGGTCAGCGTATCCGCACCGACCAGATTGATCCGCTCGGGCGGAAGCGGCGCGGCGGACGTCTCGCGGCGGATCAGTTCGATGGCCGCGATCTCGCCGATGTCGCGCGTGTCGATCATGGCAAGCCCCTTGCCGCCGATCGGCATCGGGTAGATGCCGTAACCGAGCACGACGTCCTTGATCGTGAGATCGTTGTTCATGAAGTAGGCGGGGCGCAGGATGGTGGCGTGGAAGCCCATCTGCTCGATCATTCGCTCGACGCCGAACTTGCCCGCGAAATGCGGCACGTTCACATAGCGGTCGCTGTGGATGACCGAGAGGTAGACGATCCGCTCGATGCCGGCCTCTCGCGCCAGGTTGAGCGCAATCAGCGCCTGGGTGAATTCATCCGGCACCACGGCGTTGAGCAGGAACAGGGTCGAGACACCCGAGAACGCGCTGCGCAGCGCGTCGACATCGAGCAGGTCGCCCTGCACGACGTTGACGCCAGCCGGGAACTTGGCCTTTGCGGGATCGCGGACGAGGGCGCGGACGCCGGCGCCACGCCTCGCGAGCTGTTCGACGACTTGGCGGCCGACGGTGCCTGTGGCGCCGGTTACGAGGATGGTCATGGGGATCACTCCGGGTTGGGGTTAGCTGACAATCCGTAAATTAGCGATCCACATTCGGACCGATAGATGCTATATTTGGACAGACTGTCTCATCAGTGGAACAGATGGATTTACTTGCCCTTGCCGATTTCAATCTGGTTGCCCGTCACGGAGGGTTCGGACGGGCCGCCCGGGCCGCCGGCCGGCCGAAAGCGACACTCTCCCGCCGGGTCTCCGAACTGGAGAGCAGCCTCGACTTGCGCCTGTTCGAGCGCGGAACGCGCGCACTGAAGCTCACACAGGAGGGGCGGGCGCTTTATGAGCGGACCGGCGCGTTGCTTGCCGAGCTCGACGAGACGGCCGCGGCGATCGCTTCCGGCGGGGACAAGCCGCGAGGCAGGTTGCGGGTCAGCGCGCCCCTGCTGTTTTCGCAGACCGCGATGGGAAAGCTGGCCGCGGCATTCGCGCTAAAATACCCGGAGGTTCGCCTCGAGGTCACGACGGAAGACCGCACCGTCGACATGATCGAGGAAGGCTATGACCTGGTGATCAGGGTCAATCCGGATCCGGACGAAAGCCTTGTCGGGCGAATCCTGATGCGCGATCGGCTGGTGGTGGTGGCGAGCCCCGACCTGGGTCGGCCTTCCCGCGGTGTTGCCGTTCCGAGCGTGGCGCGCGGGGCAGGCGATCTCGCCTCCACCTGGGATGTGAAGGGGGCAAACGGAAACTCAGGGATCACGATCGATCCGGTGCTTCGCCTGTCGTCGCTCGTCATGGTCCGCGATGCGGTCCGCGCGGGCGTAGGCGCCGCGCGCCTTCCTGTGTCGCTCGTGAGTCACGACCTCGCCGCCGGCAGGCTTGTCCACTGGGGTGATGTCGACGGACCGGAGATCGTCCTCTGGGCGCTCTATCCGTCGCGCCGATTGCTGAGCGCTCGGGTATCCGCGTTCCTCGACTTGCTCAAGGAAGCCTTTCCCTCGGGGGCGCCCGATGAGCTTGCGGCCTTCATCGACTGAGCACACTCGCATTGCTCCTGATCAGGAGCACGGCGCGCGCATCGCACTCCTCGTTCGGGCGATCGCAGTTTCCGGAAGCAGCTCGCCTGCTCGTCGCTGATACCATTCAGTTGAACGGCTGCTTTGGACATCGTTTGGCGGCACGCAGACATCAGGCATGCCCGACCCGCCTCAGTCCGGCAGGCCGGCATCGTGCAGGCCCTCGACGAGACGTTCACGGTACGGCAGCGGCAGTGGCGGCAGGCTGACCTGGACCTCCGACAGGGTCAGGTCCGGATAACGCTCGCGCAGCGCATGCAGGCTGCGGTAGGCCTCGGGTCTGGCGCCGCCGAGCACGTAGGCCGGACACAGCGTGCGGTGGGCCCAGATCGCGGAGGGGTGTTCGGCGAGTGCGCGCGCCTGCCAGTGGGCGGCCTGCGCGTATTGGCCGGCGTTGAAATAGGCGCAGCCCATTCCGACCATGCCGTTGAAGGCCAGCGGATCGTGCGGCGCGAGGTCGAGCGCGATCGCAAAGCGCTCGATCGCCGATGGCGAATGGCCGCGATAGACGTCGATCCAGCCGCTGCGGCTCCAGGCCCAGGCCGAGCCGCCGTCGACCGCCAGCGCCTTGCGGATGACTGCGTCGGCATCGTCGAGCTCGTCGAGCAGGGTCAGCGCGTTGCCGAGCACGGCCAGCACAATGGCGTCGCCGCCGAGGGTGCCCGCCTTGCGTGCCAGTTCGAGGCCGCGCGCCCGGTCGGCCCGCGGATCGGACGAGAAATGATAGACGATGCGCTGGACATGCGCCCAGGCCGCCAGCGCGGTCGCCAGTGCATGGCCGGGATCGAGGTCCATCGCACGGGCCAGCAGTTCGAGCGCGCGGTCATTACCTTCGGCATCGAGCGCAAGCACGCCCGGCATAGCCCGGAGCGCAAGTCCTTGCGCGCCGAGATCGGTGCCCGGCGCCTGCAGGGCGCGGTCGATCTCGGCGCGCCGCAGCTGCGGCTGCAGGGCCGCCACGATCCGGGTCGCAAAATCTCCGTCGGCCGCGATCTCGTCGCCAACAATGCCGTCGCAGCGCTGCGCCCAGAGCTGCCTGCCGGTATCGCGGTCAAACAGCCGCAGCAGCAGGCGCTGCTCGTCGCCTTCGCCGCGGATCGCCCCGACCAGATGATAGCGCGCGTTCGCCGGCTGTGCCGTGACGGAGGTGCCGCTCCGCGTCAGCGCCATCTCCAGCTCATGAGCGAGGTCGTCGGCGGTCCCCTCACCCGCGTCCGTCAAGATCCCGGCGAAAGCGATCGTCGGCTGGTCGCGCGGCGAGGTGCAGAATGGCGACACCGCCGCGCTCGCGGCCGAAAACCTCAGTTGCCGTTTCAGCGTCTGCGAGGGCGTTTCGCCGTAGCGGGTGCGATAGTCGACCGAGAAGCGTCCGCAATGGGGAAAGCCGCAGGCGAGCGCAACATCCGTGATCCGCGTGCCGGCAGAGGCGCGGAGCAGCGCGCGCCGCGCGCGCGCAAAGCCGATGTCGCGGAGCACCGAAACAGGAGACTTGCCGAGAAAGCGGAGGAACTGGCGCTGCAGCGTCCGGCCGGACACGCCGGCGATCCGGGCAAGCTCCGCCAGCCGCCAGTCGCGGCCGACATTGGCGCGCATCGCGCCGAGCGCACGCCGCACGCTGCGCGGCAACAGCGATGAAGACATGATCTCGCTCGCAGTCATAGTGATCACTCCCGGGATACCATTTCTTACGTCTCGCGCAGCTGAGAAAAGTTCACGATCCGGATAGTCGTGTCGCAAATCGGATAGGCGCGCCGCAAGCCGCACCTTAACCCGGCTCGATCGCTCGAGCCCGCGGGCGGATTCCGCCGGCGTCAGGCTCGACACCAAGCCCCTGGCATCAACGAGGAGACAGTCATGGCCCAATCATCCGCTGCCCAGATCCAGCAGGCAGGACCGGTCGATCTCGCGGCGCTGAAGACGCGCCAGCGTGGCGCATGGTCGTCCGGCGACTATGCGGTCGTCGGCACTACGCTGCAGATCGTCGGCGAACAGCTCTGCGAAGCGCTCGACCTCCGCGCCGGCATGAAGGTGCTCGACGTCGCGGCCGGCAATGGCAACGCGACGCTGGCCGCCGCGCGGCGCTGGTGCGAGGTCACCTCGACCGACTACGTGCCGAGCCTGCTCGCGCGAGGCCAGGCGCGCGCCGCCGCCGACGGATTGACCGTGACGTTCCGCGAAGCCGACGCGGAAGCCCTGCCCTTCGACGATGCAGCGTTCGATGCCGTCGTTTCGACCTTCGGCGTCATGTTCACGCCGGATCAGGACAAGGCGGCGGCGGAACTCGCGCGCGTCTGCAGGCGCGGCGGCAAGATCGGGCTGGCGAACTGGACGCCGAACGGTTTCATCGGACACGTGTTCAAGACACTCGGCAAATATCTGCCGCCGCCTGCAGGTGCGAAATCGCCCGCGCTGTGGGGCACCGAGACGCGGCTTGCCGAGATGTTCGGTGCGGCGGGGGCAATCAAGTCGGAGCCGCGCGACTTCGTGTTCCGCTACCGTTCGCCGGAGCACTTTCTCGACGTGTTCAGGACCTATTACGGCCCGATGCTGAAAGCCTTCGATGCGCTCGATGCGACCAACCAGCAGCGCCTGCGCGGCGATCTCCTGGAACTGATCGCCTCGCTCAATCGCGCCTCCGACGGCACCATGGTGGTGCCGAGCGCCTATCTCGAAGTCGTCATCACCAGGCGCTGAGACGACGCGAACCAGGGAGCGGCGACGGTCAGGAGCCGTCGCCGCTCCGCTTCGAGCAAATAGCGGAGCCTGGAATGACTGACGGGTCGGATGCGCGCATCGACTACGACGAGGCCGGCAAAGGTCCGACGGTCGTGCTGGTGCCGGGATCGTGCAGCACCGGCGCGGCCTGGCGGCCGATCATCGCGCACTGGAAAGATCGATTCCGCTGCGTGACCACGAGCCTGCTCGGCTATGGCGCTACTGCGGAGCGTCGCACCGCGGCCACGGCCGATATCGCGCAGGAGGTCGAGGTCGTCGAGGCCGTGATCCGGCGCGCCGGTCACCCGGTTCACCTCGTCGGTCATTCCTTCGGCGGGCTGGTCGCACTCGCCGTGGCGCTGCGCAGGCCGCATTTGCTGCGCAGCCTGACGATTCTGGAGGCGCCGGCTCCGGAGATCTTGCGACAATGCGGCGAGGACGACCATTATCAATCGTTCCGGCAGATGAGCAGCGCCTATGTCCGCGCCTTCCAGGCCGGCCAGTCCGATGCCATCGCGGCGATGATCGATTTCTATGGCGGCCGCGGCACATTCGCCGCATGGCCGCAGCGGGTGCGCGACTACGCGATCGCCACGACGGCAGCCAATCTGATGGATTGGTCGTGTGCCTATGGCTTTGATCTGACGCCGGCGCTGCTCGCGCGGGTCTCCGCGCCTGCGCTCGTGGCGTACGGCGAGCTCAGTCATCCGGCGCCGCAACGCGCCAATGAGCTGCTCGGACGCCGCATCCCGGGTGGCCGCGTCACCGTGATCCCGGGGGCCGCCCATTTCATGATTGCGACGCATGCAAGCGAAGTGGCAGAGCTCGTCGCCGCCCACATCGATCGGACGATCTCGACGTCGTCGATGCAGGCCGTGGCGCCCTGAAGCGCGATGGAATGAAGTTGGACCGCTTCAAATTCGGCGAAGCGCCGAATTTGACACTCAGATGACGACATTGCGGCACGCGCCGGCCAACGAAGGCACCTCCGCTGGAAGCGGCGGCGCCGGTCGTTAACCTATCTAAATGCGCCTGCCGCGCGCCACACCGACAATCGCGGACACGAGGAAGAGAACGATCGCGATGAAGAAGATGATCTTCGCGATCTCGATCGATGCGCCGGCAACGCCGCCAAAACCCAAAATAGCGGCGATCAGCGCGATCACGAGGAACGTGACGACCCAGCCTAGCATGCTCAGGACCTCCCTCTCTTTGCTGCGAGCGACGCGGCCGGTGCCGACTTTGCGCAGTCGGCGAACGTCAAATCCACCGCGTCTTGACTGAAGAGACCAATCCTGACGGCAAACGAAGGTTCCGGCGCAGCCCGCGTCTCACAAAAATCGCGCGCACGCGGAACAATTCTGTTTTTCGTTTTGCGACAATGACACGCATTCGCGCTGCGCACTGCGGCGCAGGCCCGCCGCTGATCCGGCGAGCAGGCGGCGAAGGTGCGACCGATCTTTGACTTCGCACAGCACGGCGTGCGCGGGGTGTGGCGTGCACTCAACAGCTGCGATGAATCTGTGATTTACGCCAGGATAATCTCGAAATCCGCGCGCGTGACCAGCTTTCGACATGAAGATCGATATGAATCTCTCCCGTATCCGAAGGTCGCCGCATTCGATGCGAACGGACTCTTGGAATACGAAAGCCGCCAGCGGGTTGATACGTCTGGTGCGGGTTTGGTTCGGACGTCCTCTTTTTTCGATCGCGGCGGCAACGAAGGGGATGCTGAAGACCACTGCACTGGAACGATGCATGAGTTCCCGAGTGTCTTCTGAGGGGAGGCATTTCATGATGGTTTCCAGAAGCCTGTTGGGGCTGTCGCTTTACCTTTCGCTCGTCTCCGGCGCAGGCGTGCCGCTGCATGCGCAGAGCAGGACCGCGCTGCAATTGCCGCCGCTTGCGGATCAGGTTCAGCCGCAGCGCGCCGAGGCTGCTCCGCCGCCCGCGTTGGCGCCGGCGCCCCCGCCGCCGATGCCGCTCGACTTCGACGTTGCGATCCAGAAGGCCGCCGACGATCTGTTGTCCAAGGCGCGGCTCGACGATTCGGTCGAGGAAGTGAATCTCGTGATCGATCCCCTCATCGACGGCGTGACCGGCGCACAGTCGAGCGCGACGCATCTCGAGGAGCGGCGCATCATCGAACTGGTCAAGAGCCGCTATCCGCGCTTTCGCGTCGTGCCATTCTCTTCGGAATCGATCCTGCTCAAGCAGCCGCTGGTGCTGATCGGCACCTTCACGCCGATCAACAATGACGGCGACGCGACCGGACCGCGCGACGCCTATCGCATCTGCCTGGCGCTGGCCGATCTCGGCAGGCAGACCATCGTCTCCAAGGGGTCTGCGCGGGCCCTGCCCGAAGGCGTCGACCCGACGCCCGACAGTTTTTTCAAGGACAGCCCCGGCTATGCGAGGGACCCTGCGACCGAAGCCTATGTGAAGAGCTGCCAGGAGAAGCGGATCGGCGACAGCTTTGACCAGGCCTATGCCGAAGGCATTCTGGCCGCGACCTTGGTCAATCAGGGTATCGAGGCCTACAATGCCGGCCGCTACCGCGCCGCCCTCGACCTCTATATGCGCGCCGTGGTCATGCCCGGCGGCGAACAACTGCGCGTCTTCAACGGCATCTATCTTGCGAGCTACAAGCTTCATCGCACCCGGACGGCGATGGACGCATTCGGCAGGATGATCGACTTCGGCCTGAAGAACAGCGACTATCTCGCGATCAAGTTCCTGTTCAAGCCGGGCTCGACCCAGTTCTACAACGACAAGGGCGAGCACGCGCCCTACAACGCCTGGATCGGCAAGATCGCCGAGCGAACCGCCACCAACCAGAGCTGCCTCGAGGTGATCGGCCACACCAGCGCCACCGGCCTGCCGGCGCTCAATGACCGCCTCTCCGTGCTGCGCGCGGACTTCATCAAGGAGCGCGTCGAAGCCGAGGAGAGCAGCCTGCAGGGACGCCTGCTGGCGAGCGGCAAGGGCTCCCGCGAGATGCTCGTCGGCACCGGCCGCGACGATCCGAGCGATGCGCTCGACCGCCGCGTCGAGTTCAGGATCCTGCGCTGCCAAGCCTGAACGCCGATGATCCGACTGTGACGTCGAAACGGGGTTGCATGAAGGACGGAGGCGACAATGACACGGCCTCGAGCGACAAACGCCGCGTGGATCATACCGCGCGGCGTTGACTTGCCGGGCGGGTTTTCGAATATCGCGGCGGAGTTCTTGTGGAGTTCACATGTCCGTTCGCCGCCTGCTTGCCGCCACGCTGCTGCTTTGCTGCATCTCGATTGTGCCGGCCGCGGCGGCGCAGACAGCCACCGCTGTTTCAGCCGCGCGGCCGACGACCTACAAGACCGTCGCCGTCAACGGACTGAACATCTTTTATCGGGAAGCCGGGCCGGACAACGCGCCGGTCATCCTGCTGCTGCACGGCTTCCCGTCATCGTCGCGCATGTTCGACCACCTGATGCCGCTGCTCGCCGACCGGTATCACCTGATCGCGCCCGACTATCCCGGGTTTGGCAATTCCGAAGCGCCACCGCCCGACAAGTTCACCTACAGCTTCGCCGCTGTCAGCGACATCGTCGACAGCTTCACGCAGAGCCTCCACCTCGACCGCTACGCACTCTATGTCCAGGACTATGGCGGGCCGGTCGGCTACCGCCTCGCGGTCGCGCATCCGGAGCGGGTGACTGCGCTCATCGTCCAGAACGCGGTGGCGCATGAGGAAGGGCTGGGCCGGCTGAAGGCCGCACGCACCGGTTTCTGGGCCGACCGCGCCGCCAACGAGGCGTCATACCGTGACGGACTTGCCTCGCTGGAACGCGGCAGGCTCCGTCATGTCGGCAGTTCGCCGCATGCCGAGCGCTACGACCCCGATTTGTGGCAGGACGAGGTCGCCTTCTTGGGCAGGCCCGGCGAGGCCGATATCCAGTCCGAACTGTTTTATGACTACCGCACCAATCTCGATGCCTATCCCGCTTGGCAGACCTGGCTCTGCGACCGTCAGCCGCCGACGCTGATCGTCTGGGGCCGCTACGATCCGGTGTTCGACATCGCCGAGGTCACGGCGCTCCAGCACGATGTGCCGAAGGCGGAGGTGCACGTGCTCGATGCCGGTCATTTCGCGCTCGATGAATCGGCCGATGATATTGCCAGGCTGATGCGCGGCTTCCTGGCGCGCCTGCCCCGAGCCGCAATGAAAAAGACGGCCGCGCCGAGCCGATTGCGGCAGGCCATCGGGTTCCGCGGATAAGTCTGTAAAACCGGACCCGGCGTCCCCATATGCGCTCAATCCCTGCTATGAGGGCTCCCTTTCGCGGCCTCACGGTGCCATCGTGGGGTGGTAGTATGATTCGCATGACCGAGCCGAACCAGTTGAGACCCGTTCCCGACCACCGACCCGCAGCCGGCGGCATTGCCGCGCGTGCGCGCGCCGCGGCAGGACCAAAATATCTCGACGGGCTCAACCCCGAACAGCGTGAGGCGGTGGAAACGCTGGATGGCCCGGTGCTGGTGCTGGCCGGCGCCGGCACCGGCAAGACGCGCGTGCTGACCACGCGCATCGCCCATATTCTGAGCCAGGGGCGCGCCCGCCCGGGCGAAATTCTCGCCGTCACCTTTACCAACAAGGCGGCGCGCGAGATGAAGCTGCGCCTGTCCCAGATGCTCGGCCAGGCGGTCGAGGGCATGCCGTGGCTCGGCACCTTCCATTCGATCGGCGGACGGATTTTGCGCAGCCATGCCGAGATGGCGCAGCTGAAATCCAACTTCACCGTGCTCGATGTCGACGACCAGATCCGGCTGCTGAAGCAGCTGTTGCAGGCCGAGGACATCGACGAAAAGCGCTGGCCGGCGCGCATGCTCGCGGGCCTGATCGACGGCTGGAAGAACCGTGGGCTGATGCCGGGCCAGGTTCCCGCAGGCGAAGCGGCCATGTTCGCCAACGGCAAGGGCGGCAAGCTCTATGCGAGCTATCAGGAGCGGCTGAAAATTCTCAACGCGGCGGATTTCGGCGATCTCCTGCTGGAGAACATCCGCATCTTCCGCGAGCACGCCGACGTGCTGCGGCAATATCAGGGTCGCTTCAGGTTCATCCTGGTCGATGAGTACCAGGACACCAATGTGGCGCAATATCTCTGGCTGCGGCTGCTGGCGCAGGCGCCTTCCTTGCCGAAGCCGGCCACCATGCCTGCCGTCATTCCGGGGCGCCTCGAAGAGGCGAACCCTGGCGCGCAATTGCGCACCGGAGAATCTCGAGATTCCGGGTTCGACGCTGCGCATCGCCCCGGAATGACGGAGGCGTCGACAGCGCCTGCCAAAAACATCTGCTGCGTCGGTGACGACGACCAGTCGATCTATGGCTGGCGCGGCGCCGAGGTCGACAACATCCTGCGCTTCGACCACGATTTTCCCGGCGCCAAGGTGATCCGGCTCGAACGCAACTACCGCTCGACCGGCCATATCCTCGCCGCCGCCTCGCATCTGATCGCGCACAATGAGGGCCGGCTCGGCAAGACGCTGCGTACCGAGGATGTCGCGGGCGAGAAGGTCACCGTGACCGGCGCCTGGGATTCCGAAGAGGAGGCGCGCGGCATCGGCGAAGAGATCGAGGAGTTGCAGCGCAAGGGCCAAAGACTCAACGAGATCGCCGTGCTGGTGCGCGCGTCCTACCAGATGCGCGAGATCGAGGACCGCTTCGTCACGCTCGGTTTGAACTACCGCGTGATCGGCGGCCCCCGTTTCTACGAGCGCGCGGAAATCCGCGACGCGCTGGCCTATCTGCGCGTGATTTCCTCGCCATCAGACGACCTCGCCTTCGAGCGCATCGTGAACGTGCCCAAGCGCGGGCTCGGCGACGCCACGGTGCAGCTGTTGCACGACCATGCCCGCAAGCGCCGCATTCCGCTGTTCGAGGCGGCGCGTACCGTCGTCGAAACCGACGAGTTGAAGCCGAAGGCGCGCGGGTCCTTGCGCGACCTCATCCTGCAATTCGACCGCTGGCGCGCGCAGAGCGAGGTCACCTCGCATACCGACCTTGCCGAGGTCATGTTGGACGAGAGCGGCTACACCGAGATGTGGCAGAAGGACCGTTCGGCGGATGCGGCGGGCCGGCTGGATAACTTGAAAGAGCTGGTGCGCTCGATGGAGGAGTTCGAAAACCTGCAAGGGTTTTTGGAGCACATCGCGCTGGTGATGGACCGCGACGGTGAGGCCAATGACGAGGCGGTGTCGCTGATGACGCTGCATTCGGCCAAGGGACTCGAATTCGACAACGTGTTCCTGCCGGGCTGGGAGGAAGGCCTGTTTCCGAGCCAGCGCACGCTCGATGAGCAGGGCCGCGCCGGCCTGGAGGAGGAACGCCGCCTCGCCCATGTCGGGCTGACCCGTGCCCGCCGTCGCGCAAAGATCTATTTCGCCACCAACCGGCGCATTCACGGCACCTGGACCACCACGATGCCGTCGCGCTTTCTCGACGAACTGCCGCCGGCCAGCGTCGAGGTCACCGAGTCCAAGGGCGGCTCGGGCTGGGGCGGCGGCTATGCGACGTCGCGCTTCGACAATCTGGACTCTTTCGGGTCGAGCTACTCGACACCGGGCTGGCAGCGCGCCCAGGCCAATCGTGGCCGCAGCGGCGGCGGCCAGGCGCGCGGGGGCTTCAACGAGGACCAGTCGCCCTTTGGCGCGCGCGGCGATTTCGGCGGCGGCTATTCGCGCGGCAAGCGCGGGCCCATGACGATCGAGGGCGAGCTTGTGGCAAAGTCCACCGGCACGGTGTCCGAGTTCGCGCCGGGCGACCGCGTGTTTCACCAGAAGTTCGGCTATGGCAGCGTCGTACGGGTCGACGGCAACAAGCTCACCATCGCCTTCGACAAGGCCGGCGAGAAGAACGCGATCGACACCTACGTCCGGCGCGCGTGATGGCGTCAGATATGAGCGCGCCTGCATCTCCCCTCACGATCCGGCGGGCCGAGCCGGGCGACTATGCCGCGGTCGGCAGCATGCTGGTGTCGGCCTATGCCGCGCTGCCCGGCATGCCGTCGCCGCAGGAGCAGCCCGGCTACTATTCGATGCTGGCTGATGTGGCCGGGCGTGCCGCGCGGCCGTCCCTCACGGTGTTCGTCGCAAGTGACGAGGCCGGACGCCTGCTCGGCAGCATCGACTTCATCGACGACATGCGCCATTACGGCTCGGGCGGGCCTGCCTCGACCGTGACCGATGCCGCCGGCGTGCGGCTGCTGGCAGTTACTGAGGCGGCGCGCGGCAAGGGGATTGGCCAAGCGTTGACGCGGCACTGCATCGCGCGTGCGCGCGAGGCCGGCAAGGCGCGGATCGTCCTGCATACGACGAAGGTCATGCAGGCGGCCTGGGCCATGTACGAGCGCCTCGGCTTCATCCGCTTCCCCGACATCGATTTCCGGCAAGGAACTCTCGATGTGTTCGGGTTTCAGCTCGGCTTGAGCGACCGCGGGGCGTCCTGACCGGGTGGGCGCGGCCTGCGCCAGACTGACCACAAGTGACCACAGCTCTGTCTTTTGTGGGTCTTGACCGTGGCCGACCTGATCGGTTCTGATGACGCCATGGTTCGGGGAGGGGTGATCCTGATTGCGTTTGCGCTCGCTGCGCCGTCGCTAGCGGCTGCGGAGACGATGAGCTTTGGCGATGCGGCCGCGATGTTGGCCAACAGCTGCGCGACCGAGATCGGCGCCAATTGCCGCGGCGTCAGCCTGGATTCCAATCGCCTGAAAGAGTGCCTGTCGCGCAACCAGGACGTCCTGTCGCCGCAGTGCAAGTCCGACTATCTCAGAAGCTTTGACGCGATCCAGAAGCGGATCGCGGCGCGCGTGGCGGTCGCCAACGCCTGCACGCGGGAAATCGTCAAGCTGTGCGCCGGCTCGCCGAAAGAGACCAGCAAATCGATCCCCTGCCTGACGACGACCAAGGGCGTGAGCGCGCGCTGCCTGCAAGCCATGACCGACGCGGGGTACCGATGAGGCGCCTCACGCATCTGCGTCGCATCGGCCTGCTCGCGGCGTGCCTTTTGGGTTTTGCCATGGCGCCCTGCACGGCCCGCAGCGAGACCGCCATCAAGCGTGACGACGTCATCGAGCAGCTCAGCCGCCTCGAAGCCGCCCCCGAGATCGACGTCGCGGCCTTGCGGCAACAAGTCGCGGAGCGCTCCAAGATACGCTCGCGGAGCGAGCCGCCGCCGCAGAAGCGGCCGCCGATCGCCCCCGACCTCCTGGCGCTGCCGACCTTTTCGGTCGACATCCAGTTCGACACCGACACGCCGATCGTGCGTCCCGAATCCTACCAGACACTCGGACGCATCGCGGACGCGCTGGTGCATGCGCGGCTGCTACCTTACGGATTTTTGATCGTCGGTCACATCGAGGCCAACGGCAAGCGCGAGAGCAACGCATTGCTGAGCCAGCGGCGCGCCGATGCGATCCGCGACGTGCTGGTCAACACCTTCAAGATCTCAGCAAAGCGCCTGCAATCGCTCGGTCTCGGCGAGGAGCAACTGCTCGATGCCGCGCACCCCACGGCGCCGGTCAATCAGCAGATCCAGATCCTGACGATCGCAAAAGCGCCGTAGCGATCCGCGTGTCGACGCCGCCGGATCGTGGCGCGGGCTTCGGCCCCGCGAATCAGAAATGGCTGGTGGGATGCCACAGCATGCGTCCGCGCGACTTGGCATCAGAGACCACGCGCGCAGGGTCGGTATCGGGTTCCAATGGCGCATTAATCGTGCTTTGTCGATCCATTGACTTGATGCTATACCGCCGTTCCACCTTTGATCGATTGCCGTGCGAGCTTATGCGGATATGAGTGAATTGTTTCGGCGCCAGCTCATCGACTACGTCGAATATCACCGTGACCCGTTGAACGGCCTGCTGCATGTCGTCGGCATCGTGTGCCTGTTCCTGGCCGCGGTACTCCCGTTGAGCTTGTGGCATATTGACGCGTTCGGCACGCATATCAGCCTCTCGGTCGTCATGGCGTTGCCGGTTCTGATCTACTGGCTGCTGCTCGACAAGGCGCTGGGCACGGCGATCCTCGGCGCAGCCATCGTGCTGCTGCTGGCGGCGAAGCTCATCGTCGCGCAGGTTGGCACCACCACAATTTGGTCACTATTCGCCACGCTGCTGATCGTGGGCGTCGCCGCGCAGATCGTCGGCCATCAGGTCTTCGAGCGGCGGCAGCCGTCGCTGGTGGACAACCCGACGCACCTTTTGCTCGGGCCGCCCTTCGTGATGGCAAAATTGTTCATTGCACTTGGTTTTCGACGCGATCTGGCCGCGATCATCGAGCCGAAATGGCCGGCCAATTCGCTTTCGTCTGATCACACCCAAGAGCGGACCAACTCTTAAGCCCATAATGCACGTACTCGTCACTGGCGGCAGCGGTTTCATCGGACATCATCTCGTCTCGGCACTCACGGCACGGGGTGAGCAGGTGCGCGTCCTCGATGTGCGCACGCCCGCGCATCTCGTCCCCGAGGTCGAGTTCATCCAGGGCTCGGTGCTCGATCCGGCCGCGGTCGACCAGGCGATGGCCGGTGTCGGCGCGGTCTATCATCTCGCGGGACTGCCCGGGATGTGGATGCCTGACAAGGAGGATTTTCACCGGGTCAATTGCGTCGGCACGGAGATGATGCTCGCGGCGGCGAAGCAGCGCGGCGTTGCGCGCTTCCTGCACTGCTCGACCGAGTCGATCCTGTTTCGCGCCACCGATTCGCATGGCGCGATCGCGGACGACGATCTGCAGCCGGCGCACATGATGCCCGGCGCCTACACCCGCTCCAAGGCGCTCGCCGAGGAGCGCGCGCTGGAGGCCGCGGCGTCGGGCTTCCCGGTCGTCGTCGGCACGCCGACCATGCCGATCGGCCCACATGATCACGGGCTGACGCCGCCGTCGGCGATGCTCCGGCATTTCCTCAACAGCCGGATCCAGCTCTATCTCGACTTCATCGTGAACCTCGTCGACGTGCGCGACGTGGCCGCGGGGTTGATCCTGGCCATGGAGCGCGGACGGGTCGGCCAGCGTTACGTCCTCGGCGGCGAGAGCGTCCGTCTGCGGCGGGTGCTCCGCCACGTCGCCGCGATCAGCGGCCGCCGGCACCTCGCCATTTCGGTCCCCGGCAGGTTCGCGGAGCTCGCCGCCACCATGCTCGACTTCATCGCCGACAACATCACGCGGCGGCCGCCGAGCGGCACCGCCGAAGGCGTGCGGATCGCGCTGCGTGCCACCGATCTGTCGATCGAGAAGGCGCGCAGCGAGCTCGGCTACGTGCCGCGGCCGATCGAGCCCACGCTGCGTGAAACGCTCGCCTATCTGCGCAATGCAGAGAATAACGATGCCATGTTCGACGTGGGAAAGCGTGCCCTCGGCACCGCGGCCCACTAGCCGACATGACTTCCTCTCCAACCCGCAACTGAGATTCGAGGCATGTCCGGCGATCCCAGCCAATCGATTGCGTCTGCGTTCAGCGGATGGACCACCACCTGGCCCACCAGCCTGTTGGCCGTGATCTGGCTGGCATTTCTCGCAAGCTGGGTCGCGGCCTCGTTCTGGTCCGGCCGGACCAGGAAGCACGTCATGACGCTGCAGTCCGCGCGCTATCGCATTCCCATCGGGATCGGAGCGGTGCTGTTCACGCCCGTGACCGGGCACATTTTGGGTGAGAAGCCGCTCTGGGTGTTCGGCCATCTCGGCATCTATCTGCTGGCGCTCGTCGCGCTGGCCGGGATCGCCTTCACATGGTGGGCGCGAATCCATCTCGGGCGGTTCTGGTCCAACGCGATCACGCACAAGGAAGGCCACCGCGTCATCGACACCGGCCCCTACGGCCTCGTCCGTCACCCGATCTACACCGGGCTGATCACCGGCATGCTGGCGACCGGACTTGCGGTGGGAACGGTGACGGCAATCCTCGGCGCCATCCTGATCTCGGCCGGCATGTGGCAGAAGGGGCGCATGGAGGAAGTGTTCCTGATGGCCGAGCTCGGCGCCGACGCCTACGGCTCCTACCGCCGCCGCGTCCCGATGCTGATCCCGTTCCTGCCGGCCGGCTGAAGCGCGACATCGATGCGGAGCTTGCTCCGCTCCTTCCCGCCATTCCGGACTGGTCCGACCCGGAATCTCGAGATTCCGGGTTCGCGCTTCGCGCGCGCCGGAATGACGACGATGGGTTAGCCAAGCCTAGCGCTTGACGGCCGCTGTCTGCTGCGAGGCGGCGGGCGCGGCCATCGGTGCCGGTGCCGGCGGCTGCAGATGCCGCGGCACAACGATGCGCTGGCCGGCTGCAAGCTGCGCGTTCTGCGCCAGCTGGTTGGCCTGTGTCAGCGACCACATCGGCACGTGATTGTCGGCCGCAAGCTTTTGCAGCGTCTCGCCGCGCCGGGTTTGCAGCGCGGTGCCGCTGTCCCAGAGCTCCACGGTCGCATCCGGCGGCACCACGTAGCGCAGCGGCACCGGGCTGGCGTCCGCCGTCGCCGGCACCTTCGCAATCTCGGTGATCATGCTGACGAGCTGCGCATGGACATAGTCCAGCTTGTCGATGTTGATGTGCGTGACCTCGTCATGATCCTTCATGTCGAAGCTCGCGTAATGGCCGTGATAGCCCGGCTCGGCGACGATGTCGCCGCCGCCCAAAATGCTGGTGGAGAGGAAGATGTTGATGAAGCGCTCGACATTGAGCGGCACTTTCGGGCTGGCATGCGCCGGATCGACGGTCACGACCAGGCTGACCGGGATGTTCTGCTCCTGCAGGATTTCCGCAAAGGTCAGTGCGCAAAGCCCGCCCATCGAATGGCCGATCAGGACGATCGGCGCCGGCTCCGCGCGATAGGCCTGGATCGCCTGATCCGCCACGAAGCGGCAGATGGTGAACTCCCAGACGCTCGCCTTGACGCCGGCCTGCTCGAGCCGGTCAGTCAGCTTGTCCATCCCGCGCGAAAAGATCGGACCGAGCGCGCCGCGAAACAGATAGGCCCGCGCCTGTGGCTGCGGCTGGCTCTCGATCTCGCTGCCCTGGGATGCGGGAGCGGCCGCGGCAGCCGGCGGCATTGCGCTTGCTGCCACATGCGTGCCGGTCTGCGCAGGCTGCGACCGGCTCGCCACGGGATAAGCGAGACACAGGGTCGACAGCGCCAGAGCCGCGATTCGTGACTGTGTGAACATGCGCCTTCCGCTCGCACCACATGGCATGAGGAAGCACGTGCCTCCGCCCGACGCCATCCGCGTTTTCTCCGACGAGTTGGCGGAATTTGAGGCGCAAGGCCTTGTTTTGGCCGCGATCAGTCGCGCTCGCCGGTGCGCGCTCCGAGCCTCATCATGCCGACCGCCGACTGCGACCTTGCGACCGGGGTGCGCTGGCGACCGAACACGACCGAATCGATCGCAGCGATCACCTTCTGCTGCATCATCAGATTCTTGTCGATGGTCAGATGTCCGACGCCGGCTCCGCCGACGTCGACATTGTCCAGCTTGCCGCGAAAATCCGCGGTACGCGTCACCGGCTCGCCGGCGCCGCTCGCGACGTAGAAGTTGATGTAATGCTCGGCACTGCCCGCAAGCCTGGTGCGAAACACCGAATCGAGGCCGATGACGAGCTTGACCGGCACGCCGAGCTGACTGAGCCTGGCCACCATGTCGGGCAACGCGGTCGCCCCGGAGGAATGGCCGACCAGGACGATCGTCTTGATCTGTCCGCTCCTGTACCCCTCTGCGGCATCATTGGCGAGCGAGGACCAGGACACGAAGTTGGCGACCGTCACCGGAATGCCCTGGGCTTTCAGCTTGTCGGCGATGTCGTCGAGCCCGAGCGAAAAGATGTTGAGCACGCCGCGCAGGAGATAGACATGCGTCGTGCTGGCGGGGTTCTGGGGCGCAGCAGCGACCGGTCCCGCCAGAAAGGCCAACATCAATGGCAGAGAGAAAAGCACAGCTCGCACGCGCCGCGCGGCCGACGACACGGCGTCGGTTCCAATGGTGCAGCCACGTGGCGTCATCGGTCCTCCTCGGCGGCGAAAATGTGCGCGGACCGGACCGTATCCCCGGCATGCTCGCACATGCAACATGTGAGACTTGATGGCGGCGATCTTACCGCGAGGACGTGACTCTCCTGCAACACAATGACGGCTGCTGCCACTATGCTGCCTTAAAGGTGAATCGATTCGTGCAAATCTGTCCACGCCAATCGTTGCACTCACGCCATCGCATTCCTATCTGTCGAACGGGCGCCCGCCTCGTGCCGTGCCGCTTGCCGGCGACCGTATCGCCCCTGCCCCCCACATCCTCATCGATCCTCCATGCCTCCCATCATTTCCGTCGCAAAACTTTCCAAGATCTATGGCTCGGGCTTCAAGGCACTGAACAACATCGACCTCGAGATCAGGCGCGGCGAGATCTTTGCCCTGCTCGGTCCCAACGGTGCCGGCAAGACCACGCTGATCAGCATCGTCTGCGGCATCGCCAATCCGAGCCAGGGCAGCGTCACCGTCGACGGCCATGACATCATCACGGATTATCGCGCGGCCCGTTCGCTGATCGGCCTCGTGCCGCAGGAGCTGCACACCGACGCGTTCGAGACGGTGTGGGCGACGGTGAGTTTCAGCCGCGGCCTGTTCGGCAAGCCGAAGAACCCGGCCCATATCGAGAAGGTGCTGAAGGACCTGTCGCTATGGGACAAGAAGGATTCCAAGATCGTCACGCTGTCCGGCGGCATGAAGCGGCGCGTGATGATCGCAAAAGCGCTGTCGCACGAGCCGCAGGTGCTGTTCCTCGACGAGCCGACCGCCGGCGTCGACGTCGAACTCCGCAAGGGCATGTGGGAGGTGGTGCGGCAGCTCCAGGCCGCCGGCGTCACCATCATCCTCACCACCCATTACATCGAAGAAGCCGAGGAGATGGCCGATCGCATCGGCGTCATCAACAAGGGCGAGATCATCCTGGTCGAGGACAAGGCGGCGTTGATGCAGCAGCTCGGCAAGAAGCGCCTGACGCTGCATCTGCCGCAGAAGATCGATGCGCTGCCGCCGGCGCTCGCCCCGTATGATCTGGCGCTCTGCGAAGGCGGCGACCGCCTGATCTACGATTACGACACCAAGGGCGAGCGCACCGGCATCACCAGCCTGCTCTCCGACCTGCGCAGCGCCGGCATCCGTTTCACCGATCTCGAAACCACGCAATCCTCGCTCGAAGACATTTTCGTCAGCCTCGTGCGGCGCAATTGATGGGCAGTCGCTAGCAACATGAATCTCAGAGCCATCCAAGCAATCTACAGGTTCGAAATGGCGCGCACCTGGCGCACGCTGCTGCAGAGCATCGTCTCGCCCGTGGTGTCGACCTCGCTGTATTTCGTGGTGTTCGGCGCCGCGATCGGCTCGCGCATCTCGCAGATCGAGGGCGTCAGCTACGGCACCTTCATCGTGCCGGGCCTCGTGATGCTGTCGGTCCTGACGCAGAGCATCGCGAACGCCTCGTTCGGCATCTATTTCCCGAAATTCGTCGGCACCATCTACGA
>Ga0070709_10000624_pt1 | contig 20259 bp, 20 predicted proteins | sample LARL51metaG_FD_65449 | JGI IMG/M metagenome (GOLD analysis project Ga0070709, IMG submission 65449) | Corn, switchgrass and miscanthus rhizosphere microbial communities from Kellogg Biological Station, Michigan, USA - LAR L5-1 metaG | ecosystem: Host-associated > Plants > Roots > Rhizosphere ... | reverse complement strand
TCGGCCAGATCGTCGATGACGTCGAAATGGTGCCGGTCCGGCATCTCGACACAAGCGGTCGCGGCGCCCAGCCCCATCCAGATATTGGCCAGCAGCTCTGCCTGGCGGCGAAACTCGTTGCGCTCGGCGCCGCCGACCCAGGCAACGACGCGGGCCCCTTCGATCGGCGACAGCAGCGCCGGTGATTCCTCGCCCGCCACGCGGTCATCCATCCGCAGCGTCTGGTTCATCGCCGTCTTCAGCAGCGGACGCAGGTCGTGCAGTCCGGAGAGCGAGACGACCTTGGCAATGCGCTTCTGCTGCGCCGGGTCCAGCGGCGAGGAGGTGCAGATCATCCGGGTGACGAGGTGGCCGCCGGCGGAATGGCCGGTCAGCGCCACCGGCCCCGCGATCTCGTCCATGGCGCGGCCGATCGCCTTGCCGACCTCCTTGGTGATGTCGGCGATGCCGACCTCGGGGCACAGCGTATAGGACGGCATTGCGACCGCATAACCGCGCTCGACCGCGCCGCGCGCAAGATGTGACCAAAAACTCTTGTCGAGCCGCATCCAATAGCCGCCATGGACGAAGACGACGAGGCCCTGTGCACGTTCCCTCGGCATGAACAGGTCGAGCCGATGCCGCGGTCCATCTCCATAGGCGATGTCCAGCCTCGCCCGCTGCTCGGCCAGCATCATCTTCCGATAATTTTCGGCCGGCTCGACCCAGAGGGCGGGCCAGCGCTCGCCACCGGGAATGTTCGGCCCGTTGGCGTAGGCGCTGTCCCAATCCTTGATGGCATTCAGCATTCTCGCCCCTCCCCATCGACACATCACTCAACGCCGGCACGAATCAAAGCTCGGTCCGGACCTTCCAGAGCTCCGGGAACAGTACGATGTCGAGCATCTTGCGCAAATAGCTGACGCCGGTGGTGCCGCCGGTGCCGGTCTTGAGGCCGATGATACGCTCGACCGTGGTGACGTGGTTGAAGCGCCAGCGGCGGAAATAATCCTCGAAATCGACCAGCTTCTCGGCGAGTTCGTAGACTTCCCAGTGCGTTTGCGGCGCGCGGTAGATGATCTTCCAGGCCGCGATCACATCAGGATTTTCCTTGCGCCTGTCACGCCAGGTCTGCCGCTCCGCATCCGCGCCGATGGCAAAACCGCGGCGCGACAGCAACAGCAGCGCTTCGTCATAGAGGCTCGGCTTCTCCAGGATCTCCTCCAGCGCGGCAACGAGCTCCGGGCGGTGGGCGTGCGGCCGCAGCATCGCGAGATTGCGATTGCCGGCCAGAAACTCGATGGCGCGGTACTGGAACGACTGGAAGCCGGAGGATTCGCCGAGCATGCTGCGAAACTCGGTGTACTCGCTCGGCGTCATCGTGCGCAGCACGTCCCAGGCATTGTTGAGCTGCTCGAAGATGCGCGCCACGCGCGTCAGCATCTTGAAGGCCGGCTGCAGGTCGTCGTCGTGGACCGCCCTGGTCGCCGCCTTGATCTCGTGGATGGCGAGCTTCATCCACAATTCGGAAGTCTGGTGCTGGATGATGAAGAGCAATTCGTCATGGGCGCTCGAGCGCGGCACTTGCGCATTCAGCAGGCGATCGAGATTGAGATAATCGCCATAGGACATTTTTTCGCGAAAGTTCATCTGCGCCCCCTCAGAAGAGGGATCGTAGGGCGCGGCGGTCATGTCACGAGTTCCTTCCTGCGGTAGTCGTCCTTGTCCCAGCGCCGGTTATTGACGACGTCGTCAATGATCTCGACCGCGCGGCGCACATCCTCCTCGCCGAGGTACAGCGGCGTGAAGCCGAAGCGCAGCGCATCGGGCGCACGAAAATCGCCGATCACGCCGCGATCGATCATCGCGCGCATGATGGCATAGCCGTCCGGATGCCGGAACGAAACCTGGCTGCCGCGTTGCTCCGGCCGTCGTGGCGAGGCGAGCACAAGCTGCGGGCAGCGCCGCTCGACCTCGCGGATGAAGAACTCCGACAGGTGGATGGAGGCCTTGCGCACGTCCTGCAGCGACACGCCCTCCCAGACATCCAGCGCGGCATCGAGCGCGGCAAGCGCAATGATCGGCGGCGTGCCGACGCGCATCCGCTCGATGCCGGAGCCTGGCCGATAATCGAGATCGAAGGCGAAAGGCGCCGCGTGCCCCATCCAGCCTGACAGCGCCGGCGGCGCAGCCCCGGCGTGGCGGGGCGCGACATAGATGAAGGCCGGCGCACCGGGGCCGCCGTTCAGATATTTGTAGGTGCAGCCGACGGCGAAATCCGCGCCGGCCGCCACGACGTCGACCGGCAGCGCACCGGCCGAATGCGCGAGGTCCCAGACCGTGAGCGCACCCGCGTCATGGGCCTTGCCGGTCAAAGCCGCCATGTCATGCAGCCGCCCGGTGCGGTAGTCCACCTCGGTGAGCACCAGGACCGCGACACTCTCGTCGATCGCGCCTTCGACCGCTTCGGGATCGAGCACCTTCAGTTCCAGCGCGCCGCCAAGAGTGCGGATCAGGCCCTGCGCCATATAAAGGTCGGACGGAAAATTGCCGTTGTCGCTGAGGATGACGCGGCGACCGGGATTGAGCGCGATCGCGGCTGCCAGCGCCTGATAGACCTTGATCGAGAGGGTGTCGCCCATCACGACCGTCCCGGGCGGCGCGCCGATCAGGGCGCCGACGCGATCGCCGACGCGGCGGGGCATCGTCATCCAGCCGGCGCTGTTCCAGCCGCGGATCAACTCTTTGCCCCATTCGGCGCCGATCATGTGCGCGACCCGTGGCGACACCGCAGCCGGTAGCGCACCAAGCGAATTACCGTCGAGATAGATCACGCCATCGGGAAGATCGAACAGCGCCCGCGTCCTGGAAAAATCCGTCATGAGCTCATCTGTAACGTTGCAAACGTCATGCTAGAATATCCCGAACGCCACTGTCGATGTGGAGTTTTCCCGATGCGCGCCTTCATCCTGCTTGTCGCATTCTGGGCGGGCTTCGCCATGCTCGCCGTCCCGGCGCGGGCCTTCGCCGACGACGACGTCGCGGGCGCACAAGGCGTGATCCGCGCCCAGGAACAGGCCTTCGGCCGCGACGATGCGGCATCTGCCTATTCCTATGCGGCGCCGGCGCTTCGCGAGATCTTTCCGAGCCCGGACATCTTCATGAACATGGTCCAGCGCGGCTACGGTCCGGTCTATCGCCACAAGAGCTTCGAATTCGGCGAGGCCAAGGCCGAGGGCGGCGTGATTGCACAGCGCGTCCACATCATCGACGCCAATGGCGAGGCCTGGGAGGCGCTCTACACGCTGCAGGCGCAACCGGATGGCAGTCTCAAGATCACCGGCTGCTCGCTGCTGAAGGCCGGGCAGGCGGTTTGATTCGCCCTCAGGCCGTCGCGAGCTGCCTTCGCCCGCGAAACAGCAGCGTCGTCACGATCAGGAGGTTGAGCGCGTTCCAGGCGAGCCCATTGGCGAAGGCAGCGGCGTAAGAGCCGGTGGCATCAAAAATCACGCCGGAAATCCAGCCGCCGAAGGACATGCCGAACACCGAGGCGAAGATGACGATGCCGACGCGGGTGGCGGCCTCGCGCGCCGGCATCGCCTCGCGCACGATGATGGCATAGCTCGGCACGATGCCGCCCTGGAACAGGCCGAACATCGCCGAGATCAGGTAAAGCGAGGTGAGGCTGTCGAAGAACAGGTAGAAGAACAGCGCAAACCCCTGCGCCAGCGATCCCACAAGCAGCGTGCGCAGGCCGCCGATCCGGTCGGCCAGAAAGCCCGAGCCAATCCGACTCACGACGCCGAAGCCCATCATCAGCGACAGCATCTCGGCGCCGCGCGCCACGCCGTAGCCGAGGTCGCCGCAATAGGCGACGATATGGACCTGCGGCATCGACATCGCCACGCAGCAGGAAATGCTTGCGATGCAGAGCAGCACCGTCAGCGCATTGGTCGAAAGCTGCAGGTCGACCCGCGGCGGCGGCGCACTGGAGTGATCGCGCGCCTGCTCGTCGCCAATTTTCGCCCGCAACACCAGCAGCAGACCGGTCATGGCGATCGCGCAAAAAATGCCGATCACGACATGGGTCGTGCGCCAGCCGACCACTTGGATGCCCCAATTGACCAGGGGCGGCCACACCGTACCGGCGACATAGTTGCCGCTCGCGACGATGGTCACCGCCAGCCCGCGATAGCGCTCGAACCAGTGCGATGCCTCCGCCATCAGCGGCGCGAAGGTCGCCGACGTGCCAAGCCCGATGAGAAGATAGACCGCGGTGAACTGCCACAGCGTGTGCGACAGCCCGGCCAGGACGAAGGCGAGGCCGAGCACGGCGATGCTCCCGCCCATGGCCGGCACAATGCCGAAACGGTCGGTCATTTTTCCGGTTGCGACGCCGCCGGCGCCGAAACCGAGCATGAACAGCGTGAAGGCGAGCGACGCGGCGGCGCGGGTCGCGGCGAATTCGCCCTGCACCACCGGCATCACGACCACCACCGACCACATGCCGACGCCGCCGATCGAGCCGATCAGCAGGGCAAGCACGAGCCTGACCCAGGCCTGACCGGAGTCAGGCGTAAAGGCTGGTGTATGCGGGGATCTTTCGGTGGGAGCGTGCACAGTGGAAGCAGAATCCGCCGCGATCTGCTCAAGGTCAAGCCATGATGCCGCGATATTGGGCATGCAGATCCGGCAGGGCATGTCGCGCCCGTCCAGCAGGAACGTCGTCTCAGGAGGAGCGGAACGAACGCTGGAACTCTCGGAGGAGTCCAATTCCGATCAAAAGCACAAGATCCCGACTTGGCGACATCGGTGATTCTGCGTTACAAGAATACCCTGTGGGGGTAACAGGCCTGCGCGTTGGATGTTGGTGCGATTGATCAGATCAAGACGGCTGATGGCCGGGTGGATCGCGGCTGCGATCTACCTGCTGTGCGTTGTCGCGCCTCCGGTGGCGCTCGCTCTCGGCAGCGGCCCGGCGCCGTGCCTCGCCGAGGACATGCTGCCCACTATCATGCCTGCGCATGGCGGTGGCCACGATCACGATCATGGGTCGATGCACGCGCACCATCATCTCGCGGATCAAGATGCGCCGAGCGGGCACCATCATGACGGCAAGGGCCTGCCCGGTCCCTGCTGTGTCATGCTGTGCGCCGTCGCGATCCCGGCCAATCTTCCAACCATCGCCGAGCCGTTGCGGCCGATCGCCTTGCGGCTTGCCGAGACGGAGCAGACGATGACCGGCCGAACGCCGCCCCTGCTCTATCGTCCCCCGATCGCCTGACCTGACAGAGCGTCGCTGACCGCGCGCAGCTTGCGTGCGGCCGGCCGTTTTTGGTCGACCGCTAGAATCGGGAATCACCCATGTTTGCGCAGTTCGGGGCGAGCTTCGCCGCCGTTTGTTCGGCGTGCGAACGCCATTTTCGTTGCCACCTTCTAACCGGAGCTGCACTCGCGCTGGCGGCCGCTGTCCTTGCGGGATGCCTGCCGGCAACCGTGCCGGTAAGCGGCGCCGATCCGGCGGATCCCGCGGCCAAGGTCGCCGACGTCACCTATCGACCGACGATCGCGTCCTACACCAGCTTGCGTCCGACGGCAGCCGCGCCATGGCGCGACCGCAACGACAATGTTGCGCCCTCCCCCCGCTCGGGCCGGTAGGAGCGCGCGATGCGAAAGCTTTGTTCAACGGCGCCCCACATTCGGGCCCTCGTGTTCGCCTCGGCGCTCGGCCTGTCGGGCTGCGCGTCGTTCTCCGACGACGGCGGCATGGCAGTCGTCTCCGAGGTCGCCGGCAAGACGATCAAGAAGGATGTCGCCTTCGTCCGCACCCCCGACCAGGCTGTGCAGACGAGCGGTGTCGTCGCGCGGCTGTTGTCGCGTCCCTTGACCGCCGAGTCCGCGGTTCAGGTCGCGCTCCTCAACAACAAGGGCCTGCAGGCGTCCTACAATGAGCTGGCGCTGGCCGAGACCGAGCTGGTTCAGGACAGCCTGCCGCCGAATCCGACCTTCTCGCTCTCCCGCATCGCGGGCGACGGCGCGAGCGAAGCCGAGCGCCAGGTGGTCGGCGATATCCTTGCGCTTGCGACCCTGCCGTTCCGCTCGGACATCGCGCGCGACCGCTTTGGGGCCGCGCAGCTCAAAGCGGCGCTGGCGACACTCAGGCTCGCCGCCGAGGTCCGCCGCGCCTATTTCCGCGGCGTCGCGGCGAGCGAACTGGCCGGCCTGCTCACGGATGCGAAATCGACGGCCGAGGCGACCGCACAGCTTGCGACAAAACTCGGCGAGACCGGATCGCTGAACAAGCTCGACCAGGCCCGCGAGCAGGTGTTTTACGCGGAGACGACGGCGGACCTCGCCGCGGCGCGGCAGGCCGCGTCCAGTGCGCGCGAACGGCTCGCGCGACTGCTGGGCTTATGGGGAAGTGATCTCGGTTTCCGCATTCCCGACACGCTTCCGGCGCTGCCGCGCCGGCCGCAGTCCCTGCCCGCGATCGAGCGCGATGCGGTCAGCCATCGCCTTGACCTGCAGATCGCCCGTATCGAGCTTGCGGCGCTCGCCAAGGCGCAAAACCTCACCGAGGCGACGCGCTTCGTCACGATGCTCGATCTTGCGGGCATCGATCGCAAGACCAGCGATCCGGACGTGCAGCCTTTCAGGGAGCGCGGCGTCGACGTCACCTTCCAGATTCCGATCTTCGACGGCGGCGAGGTCCGCGTGCGGCAGGCGGTCGAAACCTACAACCTGGCCTTCAACCGTCTCACCGAAAAAGCGGTCAACGTCCGTTCCGAAGCGCGCGACACCTATCGTTCTTACCGATCAAGTTACGACATCGCCAGCCACTACCAGCGCGAGGTGCTGCCGCTGCGCAAGATCATCAGCGAGGAGATGCAGCTGCGCTATTCGAGCATGCAGGTCGACGTCTTCGCGCTCTTGACCGAAGCGCGCCAGCGGCTCGCCTCGCTGCGTGCCGCCCTCGACGCCAAACGCGAGTTCTGGCTTGCGCAATCGGAACTGCAGGCGGCCGTCAATGGCGGCGCCGACGAAAGCGATGGCCGAAGCGACACGACGGTGACTGCTAACGCCGCTTCCTCAAGCGCCGATCACTGAAGGAGAGAGAAGATGTTTTCACGCCGACAGCTTCTTGGCACCGCGGCGCTGGTCAGCGCCAGTGCCGTCAGCGGCCGCGTCCAGGCGGCCGCCATTCCCGAAGCGCCGACCACGAACAGCGCAGTCATGCAGCCGCCGCTGCATCCACCGAGCGGTCCCGACTATCGGCCCGTGGTCACGCTCAATGGATGGTCGCTGCCCTGGCGCATGAACGGCGACTGGAAGGAGTTTCATCTCGTCGCCGAACCGGTCGTGCGCGAGTTCGCAGCTGGCATGAAGGCGAACCTGTGGGGCTATAACGGCCAGTCGCCCGGCCCGACGATCGAGGCGGTCGAAGGCGACAAGGTCCGCATCTTCGTCACCAACCGCCTGCCCGAACACACCACCGTGCACTGGCACGGCATGATCCTGCCGAACGGCATGGACGGCGTCGGCGGGCTGACGCAAGCCCACATCAAGCCCGGCAAGACCTTCGTCTACGAGTTCGAGCTGAAGAAGAGCGGCACCTTCATGTACCATCCGCATTCCGACGAGATGGTGCAGATGGCGATGGGCATGATGGGCATGTTCATCGTGCACCCGCGCGACGGCGCCTTCCGCCCGGTCGATCGCGACTTCGTCTTCATCATGAGCAGCTACCGCATCGATCCGGGCACCTTCCTGCCTCGGGTCAACGAGATGACCGATTTCAACATGTGGACGTGGAATGCGCGCGTGTTTCCCGGCATCGATCCGCTGCCGGTGCGGCTCGGCGACAAGGTGCGCGTGCGCATCGGCAATCTCACCATGACCAACCATCCGATCCATCTGCACGGGTTCAGCTTCAACGTGACCTGCACTGACGGCGGCTGGATTCCGGAGAGTGCGCAGATCCCCGAGACAACCACCGACGTTCCGGTCGGCGCCATCAGGGCTTTTGACGTTCTCGCGGACGCGCCCGGGGACTGGGCGTTCCACTGCCACAAGTCGCATCACACCATGAACGCGATGGGCCACGAGATGCTCAATTTCATCGGCGTGTCGCGCAACGATCTCGCCAAGGCTGTCGGCAAGCTCGCGCCCGACGCAATGGTGATGGGCTCGACCGGGATGGCGATGGGCAGCATGGAAATGCCGGCGCCCGACAACACGCTGCCGATGATGACCGGCGACGGCCCGTTCGGGCCGCTCGAAATGGGCGGCATGTTCACGGTGATGAAGGTGCGCAAGGACCTCGCACGCGACGATTTTCGCGATCCCCCTCCTTACGACCACCCGCCGGGCACCGTGGCCTACGAGATCGACGCGCCCGCGACCGAACCGGTGCGTTCGCTGCAAACAACCAGGCCGCCGACGCCGGACGACGGCGGAAAATCCATGAAAGGAATGAAGATGACGAAGTGACGCGGCGCCAAACGACATCCCACCCCATCCAATTCCGGAGAATTCAATGAAGAAGAAGAACCTCGCGTTGGCCGGCATCACCATGCTCGCACTCGCGCCTGTCGCCTTGCCGGCGTTCGGCCACGAAGGCCACCATCACGACTCCTACTCGGCCGGCGAGCCCGGCGATGCCAGCAAGCCCTCGCGCACCATCGAGATCGAGATGAGCGAGATGAAGTTCTCGCCGCCACAAATCGAGGTGAAGCGCGGCGAGCAAATCCGCTTCGTCATCCGCAATGACGGTACGGAGGATCACGAATTCCTGCTGGCGACCACGAAGGAAAATCTCGCGCATGCCGAGGTGATGAAGAAGCACCCGCATATGGAACATGACGATCCGAACGGGGTGCGGCTTTCCCCGTACAAATCGGCCGAACTGGTCTGGAAATTCACCAAGGCCGGCACCTTCGAATACGCCTGCCTTATTCCCAGGCATCGCGACTACGGCATGCTCGGCCATGTCGTCGTGAAGTGAAGAACAAGAAGGAGAAATCAATGAAGAAGCTGACACTGACACTCGCTGCCGCAATCCTGACCATCGCGACCGCGGCTGCCGCGGCAGAGGCCATTACAGGCGAGGTCAAGAAGATCGACGAAGGCGCGGAAAAGATCACGCTGAAGCACGGCCCGGCCAAGAGCCTCGGCATGGATGGGGGCATGACAATGGTCTATCACGTCAAGGATCCGACGATGCTCAGGCAGGTCAAGGTCGGCGACACGGTCACGTTCGAGGCCGAGGAGGCCGCATCGGGCTATACGGTGACCAAGCTGCAGAAAAGCAAATAGGGCCGTGGTGGCGCTCATTCCGGGATGGTCCGAACGGACCAGCCCCCGAAAGGTCTGCGGTGCCCGCCTGCGAGGGCGCGCACGAACACAGTGACGGCACGCCGGCCTAGTCGTACTGCGTCACAAAGTCTCTGCGCACGCGCCGCGGGACGCGGTGCTCGTGACTGTGCCCTCTCCCCGTTGGGGAGAGGGCTCCTCGCAGCGTCAACGGAGATGGATGGGTGAGGGCCCCTCACCCGACCGAGATTGTTGAGAGCGCAGTGCAGCCCTCTCCCCAGCGGGGAGAGGGCACAAATACGGCACGTCGCCACTTCTGACGCAGTAGTACTAGCCCAACTCTCGCGGGCCGAGAGGCGTCATGATGGCGGCGCGGAGCTCGATCTCCGCGCCGCTCGAGATGACGACGCGATCGTCAGCGAAAAAGGACTTGAGCGACGCCGCAAGGGAAGCTCCATCCAGGTGCGTGATGGACAACCGATCGAGCCGGCAGCCGAGGTCGGGCATGCTGAGGCCGGGGAGGACCCCGTCAGGCCACTCGATCAGGGTCGGGAATGCGCCACCCGACGGCAACGATCCGTCGGGAGCAATCGAAATCTGCCACGACAAGGTGCCGCGAGAGACCTGGACGGGCTCTCCGGCGGCGCCGGGCACGTCGGCGAGCGCGGTGCGAATGTCCGCGACACGCACAACCCAGGTCAGGAGGCGCGGCGAGCAGGCCAGACGCCGATGCATGTCCGGATCATCGAGACCGAACCATCGGGGCCGCTGCGGTGTAACGCCCGGATCCGGCGCGATCACCTCGAGAAAAACGCTGTTTCCGAGCTGCATCAGGTGATTGTGCGTACCCATGATGGGATGTGCACCACCGGGCGGGATCTCCACGCCGAGCGCGCGGCGGACATGCGCAACCCCTTCGTCGAGGCTCAACGCTGCGACCGTGAGATGATCGAGATACAACACGACTGGATTCCTTGCTGGAAAGCAGCAGAGCGGCAAGCTGCCGAGCGAAAACATGGCGAATATTGCAGCAAGGACAGCGGAAACACTATAACTTGCTACACGGACGAACCATAGAGCATCGGCTTCAACACGACATCAAGCGCGGGATGCGCCTCGCAAATCACATTGATGCGGTGATCCGACAACCCGGAGGTGACATGCTGATCGCGCGGCGCACGCTGTTCGAGAACAAGTCGCTCCGTCTGGGGCACGTCGTCGCACGACCCTCTTCGGCCGATTGCGGCGAGGTCGAGTGCCAAGGCGAAAACGTCATGGTGTTGCCTCTCGCTGGCGTTTTCGCGAAGCACGAAAGCCCACGCCGGCAGGTCATCGCAACGCCGAGCCATGCGGTGCTGATCAAGGCCAACGATCCCTACCGCATCAGCTATCCGGGCAGCATCGGCGACCGCTGCCTGACGTTGAGATTCTCCGACGAAGTGCTGTGGCAGATCGTGCGACAAGCCGCGGCCCGGCGAAAATCGGCGTTGCCCCCGCTGGCGTCATGCGGCCTGCTTCGGCCATCGGCGATGCTCGCGCGCGGCATGCTGTGGCACCGACTAGCCTCCGGCCAATGTGAACCCCTGGAAGTCGAGGAGACCAGTACCGCGCTGCTTGGATCGACGCTTCGTTCACTCTGCGAGGACGGACGCAATGAGCATCGGGGCTGTTCGACCCGCCGTCTGCGCGCGGTCGAGGCGGTGAACGAAGCAATCTCGCTCAGTCCCGAACGCAGGTGGACTCTCGACGGTTTGGCGCAACTCGCTAACCTCTCCATCTACCATCTCTCTCATGTCTTCCGGCAAGAGCTTGGCGTCTCCATCTACCGCTACGTGACGCAGGCGCGTCTCGCAAAAGCGCTGGACATCGTGCTCGAGTCCGACACGGAGCTGACCACGATCGCATTCGATGCGGGATTCGCGAGCCACAGCCACTTCACGGCCCGCTTTCGCGCATTTTTTGGCTTGACGCCGAGCGAACTGCGTCGAAGCAAAAGTCGTGCAAGAAAGGTCGACGTTCGCAAGATCGTGACAGCGGCCCAGAGGCGTCGCCGCTAGCTTGCGGTTCCTTTCCAACGGAGCCCGTCATGCAAAGCACGACAACCAAAATCGCGGTCGAGACCGACGGCGACCTCGACACCCTGACGCGTCTGAATCTCGAATATGTGCGGTCGGTCGAACAAAGCGATGTCGCCTGGTTCGAACGCAACCTTGCGCCGGATTTCTGGAACAGCAATCCGGACGGTTCGCTAATCGACCGGCAGGGATTTCTCGCCCAGATCGCCAAGCGCCCCGGCATCTCCGATATCGAGCCTCATGATGTCCTTGTTCGCATCATGGGTGATTTCGCGATCATTCATGCGCGGACCACGTACCAGACGCCGGCGGGCAAGTCGGCAGGCCGGTACACCGATATCTGGGCACGCCGCGAGGGGCGCTGGGTGTGCATTGCCGCGCACGTGACCCGCGGCTAGCGCGCGCCGGTCACCCCGCCTCCTCCGGCGGCTTGAGGTGCCGAAAGGAGACGAGCAACGCCAGATCGTAGGCAATCTTCAGCGTTCCGCAGAGGATCAACGGCAGTCCTGGCAGAGCCGTGGTCAACAGCACACCCGCGATCGCGGGGCTGACGGCCGATGCCAGGCTGCGCGGCACGGCGGTGACGCTGGCGGCCGCCGGCCGCTCAGGCGGCGTCACGACAGCCATCACGTACGATGTGCGGGTCGGCACATCCATCTGCGAGAGCGCGGCCCGTAACAGGAGCAGGGCCAACGCGACGTAAAGGTTGGGCGCAAAGGCCGCGAGCACCAAAAAGACGCTCGAGGGGATATGCGTGAACACCATCGTGTTGACGAGGCCGATGTGCCGGGCGAGCCAGGCGGCGACCGGATAAGAAAACGCGCTGAGCGTGCTCGTCCAGAAGAAGAACAGGCCCGCGGCCGACAGCGACAGATCGAAGCGCTGGACCAACCACAAGACGAGCAGCGACTGCGCGACGAAGCCGCCGGCAAAGGCGTCGACGGAAAACAGCGCGGCCAGTTTGTAGACCGTCCGGCGTGACGGACCGAGCGGCGCATGATGCTGCTCCTCTGCCTGCACATGCGGCAGCCGACGATAGAGCAGCGCACTTGCGATGCCGAAACCGGCATAGGCGTAGAACATCAGCCGCAGCGCACTGAGTTCTGTCAGTCCCGCAGAGACGAACAGGTCCGGCAACGACGAGGCCAGCGAACCCACCGCGGTCGAAAGCGCACCGATCAGGCTGTAGCGCGCAAATACGCGCGTGCGCTCCTTGTCGTCGGCGCCACGCGCCAGCATCGCATGCTCGAGCGGCACCAGGACGCCGAGATCACCGGCGGACGGATTGATCGTGCCGATGAAGGCGACCAGCGCGATCGCCGCAACGTGCTGGACATTCGGAAATGCGATTCCCGTCACAGCCATCAACCCTGCACCGACAAGCATCAGTTTTCGCAGGTCATGACGCGGCGCAATCACGCCGACAGCCAGGGTCAGGAGCGCTGTACCGAGCAGGGATGCGGCGGCCACGACGCCGACGGCCGCGGCATCATGGCCGAGCGCCGTCAAATAGGCCGGAAGGATGATGACCGCAAAGCCGTCGCCAAACCCGCGCAAGGCGCGGGCGGCGTAGAGCCGGTTCGTGCCGGCCGCCGTGATCGCCGTCGCTCTCAAATCCATGCGCAATCCCTCGATCTCTCGAGCCTGCGCAGAACTTGGACGACACGCCGTCTTCAACGGGGAGTCTGCCCGTCCCCGAATGCAGAGCCTAGTTCCGCTGCGATATCCGGGCAAGCCCGCAGCCCCGGCTCGCCGGTTTTTCGCGCCCGGTTAACCCTTTGCTAACCATACACCGGGCAAAAATTGCCGGGTGAAGTTGAGTGTCGTCGGTCGCGGATAGCGGGGGGAGCTTCCCGTGGACGCCAGCGCGGTGCCTCAGTTTCGAAGCGGTGGTCCTGCGGCCGCCGTGCAGACGTTTGGCGCGCGTGAGCGGCACAGCCGGGGGGAAGCGGCAACCATGGTCGACGTCACGGCGGGTCAGGGCGCGGGCGCCCTCAGCGGCTCTTTGCCAAAGCTCAGCGACATCGGCAACCTGATCAAGCGCGGCGACATCGCGCTCGCGGTCGGCATCCTCGTCATCCTCGTGGTGCTGATCATGCCGCTGCCCTCGGTGGTGCTCGATCTGTTTCTCGCGATCTCGATCACGATGTCGATCCTGATCCTGATGACGGCCCTGTTCATCCAGGCGCCGCTGGAATTCTCCTCCTTCCCGACCACGCTGTTGATCTCGACCATGCTGCGGCTGTCGCTCAGCCTCGCCTCGACCCGGTTGATCCTGTCGCACGGTCACGAGGGCACCGACGCCGCCGGCCACGTCATCGAGGCGTTCGGCAATTTCGTGATGGGCGGCAATTTCGTCATCGGCATCATCGTCTTTGCGATCCTGGTGACGGTCAACTTCGTCGTCATCACCAAGGGTTCGGGGCGCATCGCGGAAGTCGCGGCGCGCTTCCATCTGGACGCGATGCCCGGCAAGCAGATGGCGATCGACGCCGACCTGTCCGCCGGACTGATCGATGAGAAGGTCGCCAAGGAGCGGCGCAAGGCTCTGGAGGACGAAAGCGGCTTCTTCGGCGCCATGGACGGTGCCTCAAAATTCGTCCGCGGCGACGCGGTCGCCGGCCTGCTCGTCGTCTTCATCAACATCATCGGCGGCATCATCATCGGCGTCGCCCAGCAGGGCCTGTCCTTCGGCGAGGCGGCCCGCACCTACACGCTGCTGACCGTCGGCGACGGCCTGGTGACCCAGGTGCCGGCCCTGATCGTCTCGACCGCGGCAGGCCTCCTGGTCTCCAAGGCGGGCGTCTCCGGAGCGGCCGACAAGGCGCTGATCAAGCAGTTTTCCGGCTATCCGCAGGCGCTCGGCATGGCGTCCGCGGTCATGGGCGTCCTTTCGGTGCTGCCGGGCATCCCGATGATCCCCTTCCTCGCCCTGGCCGGCGGCGCCGGGTGGCTCGCCTGGTCGGCCCGCAAGCACAAGCGCGCCACGAAGGCGGCCGAAGCAGCCGCGGCGGCCACCCCCGCTGCCGCCGCAGCAGCAGCGGCGCAGGCGGAAGAACCGATCTCCAGCGCGCTGAAGATCGACGATCTCAAGATCGAGCTCGGCTATGCGCTGCTGCCGCTGGTGAACGGGCCTGACGGCACTGACCGGTTGACCGAGCAGATCAAGGCGCTGCGCCGGTCGCTGGCGATCGAGATGGGCTTTGTGATGCCGGCAGTGCGCATCCTCGACAACGTCCAGCTCGAGGCCAATACCTACATCATCAAGATCAAGGAAGTGGATGCAGGCAGCGGAAAGATCTGGCCCGCCCAGTTCATGGTGATGGACCCCGCCGGCAACCAGGTCGGCGTGCCCGGCATTCACACCATCGAGCCGACCTTCGGCCTGCCCGCGACCTGGGTCGACGCCAGCCTGAAGGAGGAGGCGTCGCTGAAGGGTTATACGGTGGTGGATGCCGCGACCGTGCTATCGACGCATCTCACCGAACTGCTGAAGGGCAACATGTCGGACCTGTTGTCCTATGGCGAGGTCCAGAAACTGTTGAAGGAGCTGCCGAAGGAGCAGGGCGAGCTGGTCAAGGACATCGTGCCGGGCCAGATCACGATCTCGGGCATCCAGCGCGTGCTCCAGCTCCTGCTCTCCGAGCGCATCTCGATCCGCGATCTCTCGACCATTCTCGAAGGCATCGCCGATGCGCTGGCCTTTTCCCGCAATCCATCGACCGTCGTCGAGCACGTCCGCGCCCGGCTGGCGCGTCAGATCTGCGCGCAAAATACCTCTCCGATGGGCTATCTGCCGCTGATCGCGCTGTCGGCTAAGTGGGAGCAGGCTTTTGCCGAATCGCTGGTCGGCCAGGGCGACGAACGCAGCCTCGCCATGCAGCCATCCAAACTCTCCGAGTTCATGACCTCGGTTCGCGACGCGTTCGAGCGGGCGGCCCGCGAAGGCGAGGCGCCGGTCCTGGTTACCTCGGCCGCCATCCGTCCCTTCGTACGATCTCTGGTTGAACGCTTCCGCGCGCAGACCACGGTGCTGTCGCAGGCGGAGATCCATCCGCGCGCGCGGCTGAAAACGGTGGGAAGCGTCTGAGTACCGCTGATTTGCGCATTTTGCCGCAGGGCTTTTTCGCCACAGGCAATTGTTTTCTGCTCCGGAACAGCCTCCTTGGGGAGGCTACCCTAAATCCGGGAAATTGATGTTAAGTATCTGTAATATATAATTTTTTAAAAGTATGATAATCTTAACCAATCGCGCAAGTTCACATCTCTTCACTCACTTGTGAACACCCCTTTCGGAACGGAAGCCCGAATTCCTACGTATACACGCGTAAGAGATTGAACCGCGCCCGGGACGGCACCGACGAATTTTTAAGAGCGAAGGAAGGCAGCTGGAGGCTTTCATGAACCATTCGATCTACAGCGCAGACCGATCGACCCACCTCAAGGTGGTGGCGGTTGCTTTGGTTGCTGGCATCGCAGTGGCGGCCGTTGGCCTCTCCGCGCGCTTGAACAGCGATGACGGTTATGCGCAGACCGCGCGTGTCATCAAGGCCGGCAAGCCGGTCACGGTCACGAGTTCCGAAGCGTCGATGATCCGGTAGCGAGACAGAGAGGATTTTGTGAATTCACGCGGCCCTTTACCAGCCCCCCAAAGACGCCACGTGGATATGTAGAAGACCCACCCCAAGTCGACTACAAAAGAAAACGCCCGCCCCCCACGGGCGTTTTCGCTTTTGTGGGGTATGCGTTCGCTGGACCGCCGCAATCGAAGGCTGGAGCCTGTTCCGTTCCGATTGGATCGGAACGGAGGCTCCAGATTGTTGTTTGACGCGTTTTCTTCACGCGACCGGTATCCACTTCGCTCGAAAACGCCCTATCGGTTCGGAGCGGGTGTCGCGGGCGGCACGGTCTCGATCAGCTTGCCCGTATAGATCGGGGTCGAGTGCGGGACACCGTCAGGCGAGCCTCCGGCCTGTTCGACAGTCACGGCGTAGGTGGCGCCGCTGATGACATCCTGGTCATAGCCTGAGAGCACCGGACGCGCGGTAAAATCGCTGCCGCCGATCACGCCAAGCGACCGCGGCCGCGGCAGCTTGTCGGAGATCAACCACAGCTCGAAGCTCTTGCCGGCTTCAGGCGATGCGCCCACCTTGCGCACCGTGAAATTCTTGGTGGTAGCGTCGACCGTGAGAATGAAGGCGGGCGCGCCCGCCTGCCCCTGCAGGATCGCCACATATTGTCCCGAGAGAGCTTGCCCCGCCTGCGGCGTCCTCACCTCGACGATCTGCACCCGCGGCTTTGACCTGAGCACGCCGGGCAGCAGGTCGGGCTGGAAGACCTCGACAGCCAGCACCACCATCAGGGCCGCGGCCAGTGCCGACATCGCGGAGGCGACTCTGCGCCAGCGCCTGGCCTGCGCGGCCAGGCGGATGACATTGGAATCGTCCCCGATCGGCAGCGCGAGCGGCGCGTTGGTCAGGGCTTCGACAGGCGCGGTCTGCGCGGGCGCGGCAGCCACCACCGCTTCGGGCAGCACAATCGGTGCCTGCGGCCCGGCATGCCCGATCGCCGCCCTGATGCGCTCCCACAATTCGGGCCGCGGCTCGACCGCGCCGACCATCTGGTTCAGCGCGCCGAGCCGGAATTCCCAGGCCTGCACGACGGCGAGAAAATCCTTGTCGAGGGCCATCATGGACTCGACCTGCGCGCGCTCATCGGCATCGAGCGTGCCGAGTGCATATTCCGCAGCGAGCGCGATATGGTCTTCGCTATAGGCCATCATCCGAACCAGAGAATTTCCACCTCGAGCGCGTACACACCAAAACTCATCCCAGTCCGAGACATTCCCGGATGTCCATCATGCTGCGGCGCAGCCAGGTCTTCACCGTATTCACCGGCGCCGCGAATTTCTCCGCCAGTTGCTCGCGGCTCCAGCCGTTGTAGTAGGCGAGCAGCACAAGCTTCTGACGGTCGGGCTCCAGCCGCCCAACACATTCCAAAAGCCGCTTCAGTTCTTCCGTCATTTCCCGGCGCGCCAGCGGATCGGGGCTTTCAGCCGCCACCTCCATCGCTGACGGTTCCTCTTCGATCGAAACCTCGGTCCGCTTGCGAACGAGATCGATGGCCCGGTTGCGGGCAATGGACGCCATCCAAGTGATCGGCGATGCCAGTCCGGGATTGAATTGGCCCGCACTGTTCCAGATCTTGACGTACGTCTCTTGAACGACCTCCTCTGCGAGATCCTGACGCCGCAAGATACGGAGCACGACGCCATAGAGTTTCGCGCGCGTGGCGGCGTAGAGGCGCTCAAAGGCCGCCTCATCCCCCTTTGCGACCGCGGCGATCAGCCAAACCAGCTCCGCTGGTGTCAGCATTCAGGCCCCCCGAAGTCGCATTTTGTCGCCGTCCTATGCACTGGATCGCGGTTCATCGCTTTTCGTAGCATATCTTACAGGCTGGCAATCAAGCCAACTCGCCGCGGATGGGCATTATTGACACGAAAAAACCCGGACCTCGCGGCCCGGGTTCTGTCTGCAAGATCTGTTGTTAGCGGGAGCTCAGACGACGCCGAGCCGCGCGCGCATCAAGCCGATGCTGTCGAGATCGGCCTGCTCCCTGGCGCTTTCCTCGGCGCGTTCGCGGGCCTGGTCGCGCTCGTCCAGCAGTTCGACCTTCTTCAGCTCCTCAAAGGCTTCCGACAGCAGGCTCTTGGCCTCATCGAGCTGGACGCGCAGTTCGTCGGCCGAGCGGGTCAGGTTCTCACGGCGCTGGATCGCGGCCTTGGCGTAGGTCGGATAGGCGAAGTGGCTGGGATCGTTGATCCCGGCGCGGTCCTGCTCGCTCTGGATCTCGCGCTCGAGTTCGACCGCCATGCGCTGGAAATCCGCGATCATGCCCTCGATCTGGGTGACCCTTCGGCGCTTCTCGTCGACCTGGAATTTCTTCAGACGAATCAGCGTATCGCGCGACTTCATCGACTCATACTCCCCAGAAGTCCCGGCTCCGCCGCGGGACAAGGCCGGTTCCCCTCACTGCGGGCCCGGCCGGTATAGCTAATATGCAGGGGGGATGATGGCCTGACAAAGTTAGCGTTCCGTTTCCAAACGGTTAGCGTTCCGTTTCCAAGTCACCCCAGGATTTGCTGAAGCTGCTGGTATCCCTGCTGGAGGGTCGCGACTTCGTCCTTGCGCTGGCGCAAAAAGGCCTCCAGCGGCTCATGCAGGCGGATCGCCTCGTCGACTTCCGGACTGGAACCGGCCCGATAGGCACCGAGCCGGATCAGTTCCTCCATGTCGGCATAGGTCGCCATGATCTGGCGCGCCCGCATCAGGACCGGCAGGTAGGCCGGGTCGGCCGATTTCGGCATGGTCCGGGAAACCGATTTGAGAACGTTGATCGCGGGATAGCGGCCGCGTTCGGCGATCGCCCGTTCCATCACCACATGGCCGTCCAGAATGCCGCGGACGGCATCGGCGATTGGTTCGTTATGATCGTCGCCGTCGACCAGGACCGTAAAGATGGCCGTAATCGTGCCGATCCCCACCCCCGGACCGGCGCGTTCGAGCAGTTTTGGCAGTTCCGTGAAGACGGTGGGAGTGTAGCCCTTGGCGGTGGGCGGCTCGCCGGCCGAGAGGCCGATCTCGCGCTGTGCCATGGCAAAGCGCGTCACCGAATCCATCAGGCAGAGCACATCCTTGTCCTCGTCGCGGAAATGCTCCGCAATGGCCAGCGTCAGATAGGCGGCCTGCCGGCGCATCAAGGCCGGCTCATCCGAGGTCGCGATCACCACCACGGAGCGCGCCAGACCCTCCTCGCCGAGATCGTCCTGCAAAAACTCCTGCACCTCGCGGCCGCGCTCGCCGACCAGCCCGATCACCGAGACGTCGGCATCGACGTTGCGCGCCAACATCGACAGCAGTACCGATTTACCGACGCCCGAGCCCGCAAAGATGCCGAGCCGCTGGCCCCGGCAACAGGTGAGAAAAGTGTTGAGCGCGCGGACGCCGAGATCGAGCGGGCTGCCGACCCGCTTGCGCGCATGCGCAGGCGGCGCCGTGTTCCGGTAAGGTACGGGCGAGGCGCCCTGCTCCAGCGGCCCCTTGCCGTCGATCGGCTCGCCCATCGCATTGATCACCCGTCCGAGCCAGGCCTGCGAGGGCCGGACCAGATTGGCGGCATTGGCAATGACGGCCCGGCAGCCGCGCCGCACGCCGTCGAGCCCGGCGAATGGCATCACCACGGCATTGTTGCCCGAGAAGCCGATCACCTCGGAGGGAATGACGCGGTTGCCTCCGGTCTCGATCACGATCCGCGCGCCGACCGACATCGCGTGAATGGGGCCGGCAACCTCGACCATGAGACCCTTCACCCCGACCACGCGGCCGAAAATATTGACACCGTCGATGTCGCCGATCTGCTCCGCCAACGCTTTCATTGCGAAAACCTTAAGTTCTCATGGTTTTCCGGGCTGCGTTTAACTTCGTGTTTACCCGCATCATTAATCATTGCGTCACTGTCCTTGATGACTGAGATCGCTTGGCTGCCTCTTAACGGGAACAGCAAATCGCGGGAGTCGGTTAAGGCTAACTCTTAACGTGGAGACTGAACGAAACTGGATACAAAAAACTGCTTTGACGCAACACCTTAGCGCGATTCGATAAAAATTGCATCGAGAAGGCTTGCGGATCAGAATCAGATTTTGTTAACCATGTCTCGTCAGGATCCGAATCAGTTGTTCAAAGGCGTTTTGAGTGCCGCGAGTTTGCGGCCCGACCTGACGCCCGGAGCGGCGACTATGGGGAACTGGCATGCGCGTTTTGCTGATTGAAGATGACAGCGCCGTCGCGCAGTCGATCGAATTGATGCTCAAATCCGAGAGCTTCAACGTCTACAC
>Ga0070709_10000623_pt1 | contig 20259 bp, 19 predicted proteins | sample LARL51metaG_FD_65449 | JGI IMG/M metagenome (GOLD analysis project Ga0070709, IMG submission 65449) | Corn, switchgrass and miscanthus rhizosphere microbial communities from Kellogg Biological Station, Michigan, USA - LAR L5-1 metaG | ecosystem: Host-associated > Plants > Roots > Rhizosphere ... | reverse complement strand
TGTCCGGCCGGCGCTGGGCTCTTTGAGGAGCCTCGTACGGAGATCGAGCAGCCATCCGGCTGATACGTCACTGCCTTTTTCATTAATATAGGTAAAATAGAACGTCTCGGCGCTTACCGGGGGACTTGCTGTGGGCGTGCCTGCGTGGGTATTCGTCCGCGCCGCTGCCTGATTCTTGCCCGGGGGAGCCTGGCTCAGGGGGCGGGCCGAGACAACAGCCGTTCGCGGGACGGTCAACCGCTGGCCGTCATCGAGCTGGAGGATCACCACATCCTGCAGCACCGAAAGGACTCGCGCTGCCCGCACCCAGCGCTGGGAGCCGAGCAGGGTGATTTCATACCTCGCGCCAGTCCTTAGGTTAAGACTCGTGGCCACGACCCCTCCGGCCGTACGTGGCACACCGCAACCCCCAGCCCAGCATTGGTCGGTCATTGTGCGTGCGCAGGTTTGACATTACCCCGCGAGTTACCGGGGTGCCATGCCTGACCTGGCTGGCCGGTCCTAGGAGGCGGGACTGCCCAGTGCGTAGGCTTTGACGATGATCGCGCAGCCGGGCGAGGGGATGCGGTGGGCGTGGCTGGCGGGAGATGCCTTGCGTGCTGCTCGTCACGCTTCCGCAGGCTCACCCCAGGTGTGGACCGTCGCGGCAGTGGTCGTGGCCATCGTCGGTTCGGCCATCGTGGCGTGGCAGGCATTGGAAACCCACCGCACCACCACCCTGAGCCAGCGGACCCTCGAGGTTTCCAACGCGCTTGCCATCGACGCTGCCCGCAGCCGCCTGGACCAGGACGCGCCACGGATCGACGTGTACGTGGAGCAGGTGTCGTTCCTCCCCGCGGACTCCGGGGATATGCCTGGCGCGCGATGGAACCTGCCCGCGGATACGACCCGGCTGCTGCGTGTGCAGGCCCAGGTCAGGGTCGTCAACCTCATGAATGACAGAACCATTCACCTGAAGGTCAAGGGGCTGCAGGACGCGCACATGCGCCCCGACGTGGAGGTGCTGCTCGTTCCGGCCGCGAAGCTGTCCTACTATCTGACGGCGACTTTCACGTTGAGCCAATGGGCCGAGAACTGGGAGTCACATCAAGCCGGAACCCCGCTGCCCAACGTTGTGGAAGGCGCCGTGATAGCGGGGGACGACAGGGACGAAGGAGTCGTGGATACCTGGCCCCTGCACCTCGCCGCCTGGCCCATTCAGCCGGCCGAAGGCTCGGACGGCTTGTGGCAGCAGGCCGCGGGGATGACGGGCGATGACTGGTTCCGGATCGCGATCCGACCGCTCCGCGAGCGCAGCTACTGGATCTCCCAGCGCAGAAACATCCCGATGCCGGAGCCCTCGCATTACCAGCCCCGCTAGCCATTGCTCAGTGACAGGAGGTGCCGTTCAGTGTGAACGCGGTGGGCGAGGTGTCGTTGCTGGTGAACGTTCCGGTGAAGCCGACCGCGACGGTGCCGCCGGGCGGGATGGCGGCGTTGTAGGAGGCGTTGGTCACCCGGACCGCCTCGCCCGACTGGGTGTAGAAGCCGTTCCACAACTGGGTGATCTTCTGGTCCCCGGGGAACGTCCAGGCCAGGGTCCACCCGTTGATCGCGCTGCTGCCGGTGTTCTTGACGACCGTCTGGCCCTGGAAGCCGCCCTGCCAGCTGTTCACCAGCGAGTAGGTCACCGAGCAGTTCGCCGAGCCGGTCTGGGTGGGTGACGGGCTCGGGCTTGGCGACTGGCTGGTGGGGCTCGGGCTGGGGGACGGCGAGGAGCCGCCGGTGCTGACCGTGAACGACGTCGTGGCCAGTCCCGCTCCCCCCTGCCACAGCTCGAACCCGGCCTCGACGTCGATGAGGTACCACGAGTTCTGGACGTAACCGCGGCCGACCGCGTCGGCGACAAGCTGGTCGATGTCGAGGTTGCTGACCGAGGTCGCGGGGCTCGTCATCGTGTAGGAGATCGTGTTCCAGCCCTGGTTGCCGAACCAGACGTCGTAACCGCGGCCGCCGATGCTGACGTTGCTGGCGACCTGCGACCCGAACGGCTGCACGCTGCCGTTGTGGTTCAGCCAGATCATCAGCTCGGCCCCGTTCGGCTGCCCGTTGGTCGTGGGGGCCTGGTTGAACCAGATGTCGTAGGCCACGTCGTAGGCGTTGCCCCCGCCCGGCTGGCTCGTGTTCCAGCTTGACGTCACCGTGCCCGGGTGGAGATTAGACACCTGGATCGGGAAACCGCTATTGGAGGTGCACGCGCCCCAGTGGCAGCCCTTGTACATGGACGGGTAGCCGCCCGGGGCGCCGCTCGTGGAGTTGCTGATCGAGGAGTTCGCCACGGTGAAGTCGGCGTTGCCGTCGGTGCTGATGCACTCCGGCGCGCTCGACCCCCACTCGTTGTTCTGGATCGTGTAGGCGCCGCCGGAAGCCGCGAGCGTCTGCGAGTTGCACAAGGTCGTGGTGGCCGCCTGGGAACTCACCGCCGGCAGAGCCAGGGCCACGACGCCTGCCGCCACGGCCATGGCGCCGGTCAGCACGATCGCGAGCTTATCTGGGGCAATGCTCATGGCCTTACCCTGCCCACCCGGGGCGCCGCTACAGCCGCGCGCTGCCACCCGGGAAGTTGCCGCAGCTCACGGCGCTGGATCCGCCGTAACGACCTGAAACTTTCATCGCCGCGCGGTCAGTTGGTGCGGTCGGCCGGCCAGCCCCGGCGCTCAGGTCTTTGCTTCTTTGCGCTGTGCGGTGCGGTAGAGGTCAACCAGTTCGCTGGTCGTCGTAGCGTCCTCGGCAGATTTGTCGTCGCGCCATCGGCCGGTGAACCGGGGGAAGCGCATCGCGAGCCCGGCGTCGTCTTTGATCTGCCCCCAGGCGGCGGTGTAGGTGGGGGACAAGGTCAGCTCGGCGCTGAGGATCTCCAGCACGAGCCCCGGCTCGAACCACACGTCGGGCTGCTGGCGTGCGTCGACCCGGGCGGGCCGCTCCGGGTGGGCCAGCGGCGCAAGCCGGGCGGGCAGCTCGGCCAGTTCGGCGTCGGAGAATCCCGTCCCGCACTTGGTCACCGTGCGGAAGACGTCGGCGTCGGCGTCGTAGGCCGCCAGCAGCAGCGCCCCGTAGACGCCGGCGCGGCGGCCACGCCCGGCGAACGCGCCGACGACGACCAGGTCGACGGTGTCGGCCAGTTCGGTGCGGTAGTCCCGCTTGAGCTTGATCCACAGCCAGCCGCGCGCGCCGGCCTGGTAGATCGCGTCCGGGCTGACCGACTTGCACATCAGTCCCTCGCAGCCGTCGGTGACCGCCTGCTCGAACGCCGCGTCCAGCGCGGCCGGGTCGGCGACCTCGATGGCGGTGGTGAGCCGTAGCTGGGAGGAGACGGTGATCGCCTCGGCCAGCCGTGCCCGCCGCTCGGGGTAGGGCACCCGGGTGAAGTCCTGGCCGTCGGCGAACAGCAGCTCGAAGCAGAACAGGCCCACCGGAACGTCGTGCACGGCCTCGGCGATGCCGTGCTTGCGCCGCCGGGTCATGACCTCGCCGAACGGGCGCAGTTCCCCCGCGGCGGCGTCGAACGCGACGACCTCTCCCTCGATGATCGCCTCGGCCGGGCCCAGCCCCTTGGCCAGGAGCTCGACGACGTCGGGGAACTGGGCGCTGATCCGCTCCAGGCGCCGGGTGAACAGCTCGATCTCCCCGTCAGCGGTGCGGTGCGCCTGAATCCGGACCCCGTCGTACTTGTATTCGGCCGCGCACTCTCCGCCCAGCTTGGCGAGGATCTCGGTGGCGTCGGACAGCCGCTGGGCGAGCATGGCCCGTACCGGGTTCCCGGGCTGGACCTTGATCTGCTCCACCGCCGCCACTCCGCCGCTGGCCAGCGCGGCGGCGACCTTGCCCAGGTCGCAGCAGATGTTGTAGGCGCGTTCCAGGACCGGCCGGGCCGACCGGTTGCCGACGTACACCTGCGCGAGCGCGTCAAGGATGGTCGGCGTGCCGATTCCCAGCCGCAGGTTTCCGGTGACCAGCCGCAGCAGGTAGCGGGCTTCCAGCGGGGTCGCCTGGGCGAGCAGGCCTGCCAGCAGGTCCAGCTTGCGGCCCTGCGACCCTTGCCCCTCCGTGGCCGCGATCTGCTGCAGGGTATCCACAACGGTTGTGACCACCAGGCTGGGAACCCGGTCCGCGGCGGTGGCGCTCAGAAGCTGCTCGCCGGCCAGGCCCAGGTCGCCTGCCGTGCGCACGGCGGCCGCCGCCTGCTGAGGGTCGGTGCCGGTCGCGGTGGCGACCGCGCGGATGGCCAGCTTCTCGGCCAGGCCGAGGTCCACCCCGGCGAACTCCGGCGCGATCAGGCCCTCGCAGAGGTAACAGACCGTGGGCAGCAAGTCTGCCGGGGTCGCTTCCACCAGCGCGGCGAGACGGTCGATCAGTGCGAGCCGGGCGCTGGTTTGCTCCAGGTCGTGGTAGGCCTCGGCGACAACCTCATACTTCACGGTGCTCCCTCCGCTTTGTCCGATCATGACATGCCCGTATCGGGCTCCCCGGCCACCCGCTGTGGACGATCGCGGCCGTCAGGCGGCAGCCTTGCCGTGGCCGGCGGGGTGCGAGGCGACGAGGAACGCGAATACGACGGTGGAGCTGAGGTACTGGTTCGTCGCGAAGTCGAAGTTGCCGCCGCACGTGATCAGGCGCAAGGCCGCGAACCGGGTCGCGTCGCGGTACACGGTCTTCGCCGGGAACTTCGATTTCAGGTACTGGCGTACGCCGGTGACACGGAAAACCGCGGTGATCCCGTCGGCGAGCCGCACGTTGACGAGGTCCCCGGGGCGCAGTGCCCCCAAGCGGAAGAAGACGCCACGCCCCTGTTTGGTGTCGACGTGACCTTCAATGACCGACGTCCCGATCTGGCCGGGGGTCACCGAGTACTTGTACCAGGCCGCCACGGTGGCTCTTTGCAGCGGCGGCACCTGCATGGTGCCGTCGGGCTTGGCGCCAAGGTGCAGGAGCACCGAGTGCACGCCTATCGCCGGGATCTCGATGGAGACCGGCAAGGAGTGCCGCAGCGACAGCCACCAGGCCCCGCCCGCGGACGGCCCGGTGGCGCCGGCCGCCGCCAGGGACGGCTGCGGCGCATGCTGCTGCCCAGCGACCGCGACGCCGACGGCGGCGGCTCCGCCCATGATGAGCAGGGCACCGGCCACTCCGGCAACGCGCGCACGGAGGCCTCCAGGCCCAGGGGGCTTGGTGGCCGGAGGAGCGAACGTGCCCTCCGGCCAGGACATGACCACGCGGAACCCGGCTATGCGCCGCCGCACCGCGTGCCCCAATGCCGTCTCCTTGCCTTCCCCAGGGTGTTCTACCCGCGTAGCCTGAAATCACAGTGATGAAGAAGCCATTAAGTGTCTCGAGTGCCCGCTGGTCCTACCTTCATGGCTGGCGGCGCGTTCTCGGGACCGTGCTCGGCTTTGCCGCCTTGGCCATACTCACGACCGCGTCGGTATCGGCCTGCTCGAATGGCTCGCCGCCGACGACACCGCCCTCGTTCTCACCGGGCGGCAGCAGCCCGGCAACGCCAACGGGCTCTGCCAGCGGCACCCCTAGTCCCACCACCTCCAGCGGCACGCCGAGCCCGCCCCCGTCGAGCGCTCCTCCGTCGAGTGCCGCTCCGTCGAGCGCTCCTCCGTCGAGCGCCCCTCCGTCGACTGCCCCTCCGTCGAGTGCCGCGCTGTCGAGTGCCCCTCCCTCGAGCGCTCCTCCGCCCAGCTCTGCTCCGCCGTCGCCGGCTAACTCGTTCCCCGCTGATGCGCCGGGTACCGGCGGCGGTGGGACGGCTGGGTTCCAGCACGTCTTGCTGCTCTGCCTCGGTGTACTCGCGATCTTGGCCGGTGCCGGGGGTATCGCCTACCGGCGAAAGGCCATGCGCGACCGCTGACACCCATGGCCACGGCCGGCGTAGAGCATGCTTGACGATCGTCCAGCCGGCCGTGCGCCCGCTCGCGGCAGCATAGATCCATCACGCCCTAACGAGCGGGCGGGGTGAAGATGCCGCCCGCCTCCTCCACCAGCATCGTCATCTCGTACGCGACCGTGTCGAGGTCGGCAGCGGCGGTGGTGAGCACGGCGAGGCTTGATCCTTGATCGATCGCAATGATCACGAATGTGCTGTGTGCCATGGTTACCAGGGCCTGGGTCACGTCGCCGCCGTCGAATATCCGGGCAGCCGCACCGGCCAGGCTGATCAGGCCGGCGGTTATCGCGGAGAGTCGCTCGAGCTGATCGGATTGCGTCCGGTCGGATGCCGCCAACAGCACGCCATCCGAAGCCGCCACGGCGGCGCGCAGAACGCCGGGGACACGCGCGGCGAAATCTGTGAGAACCCGGTCAGGGTCCTGCGGATCCAGGGCCGGATCGCGTGCTTCCCCCTCAGCCATCCTGTCCCGGCTGCGCGCTGCGGTTCGTCTGAGCCGTCGCCCGCGCCCGGCGGGAGCCGCGCTGGAAGCTTGCCAGCTTGCTCCGCGTGCTCTCCGCCGACTCGGCCGCCGAGGCATGCTCGGTGTCCGGGTCAACCTGGGTCTCCTGGTCAGTCGCTGCGCCGCGGACCTGGCCGGGCTCAGGGGTGCGCTGCGGCAGCCCGGAGGCGGCCGTGGGACCGGCTGCCGCGGCCCCGGCCTGACCGTTGCCGTCGCCCCAGGATGCCGGTGGCCTGGCAGGCTGTTCAGTCGGCGATTGGCCGGCTTGTTGCTCGTCAGCCGGCGATGGGTCGGCTTGTTGCTCGCCGGACCGGGGCAGGTCACGGCCGAAGGCGTGCAGGTAGCCGGATCGGACGGACTCGAAGATAGGTAGCCCGTCGCTCGGCTCCGTATCCATCGGATCCGGCTCGGTCGCATCGGTGGAGGTTCCTTGGGCTGGTGCCGCCACCGGCGCGCTCAGCATTGCCAGGACGGCCTCGGGCTCGTCGCTCTCCAGACCGGGGGAGGGCTCTGGCCCGGAGGCGAACCGGAGGGCGGAGGAAGACTGGTCCGCAACCACGCCGCTGGCTTCCTCGCTGACCTGGGTCAGGGAGGCTTCGTCGGCCCGTCCCTGCCAGCCGCCGGGCGCGGCGCCCAGCGAGATCAGCGCGGCGGGAAGGTACACCTCGGCGGTGGTGCCGCCGTCCGGCGGCCTGCTCAGCGTCACCGTGATGCCGTGCCGTGCCGCCAGGAGCGCGACGGCGAACAGGCCCATGCGCCGGGCGACCGCCATATCCGCGGGGGCGGGGTTGTCCAACTGCCAGTTGAACAGCGCCAGTTCCTGCTCGGTCATGCCCGTTCCGCTGTCCGTAATGGTGATGAGCGAGCCGCCACCTACCACCGCATGCCCCGACACGACGACCTGGGTCGTCTCAGCAGAAAACGTGGTGGCATTCTCCAGCAGTTCGGCGAGCAGGTGCACGACGTCGGTCGCAGCGCCCGCGCTGACATTGACACCTTGCTGGACGTCCAGACTGACCCTGCTGTACTCCTCTATCTCGGACACCGCGGCCCGGAGCACGTCCACCAGGGCGAGCGGCCCGGCCGGACGCCGGGTCTCATGCCCGGCCAGGACGAGCGCGCTGTCTGAGTTGCGCCAGATCCTGGTGGCCAAATGGTCCATCTCGAACAGCTTGGCCAGCCGTTCCGGGTCGTCCTCGTTGAGTTCCGCGCTGTCGATCAGCCCGATCAGCCGTTCCAGCAGCGCATGGTTGCGCCACGAGACGCCGGCCGATACGGCACTGGTGCTGATGGCCAGGCGTGGTTCGGCGCTTTCCAGGGCGAGTGTGTCAAGCCCTCTCCGCCGACGGACCCAAGACCTGGCGGCCAATAGGGTGCCCAGCAAGATGAGCACCAGGATGGCAAGCGCTACGCCGCCGGTGACTATCGCGGACCGCGTCGCGCTGCGCTGCTGGGACTGGGCGTCCGCCGTGATCCACTCCGCGAGCTGCTGCTGGGCATGATCCATCCAGCCGACCGTGTAGGCCATCCCGGCCGACCACTGCTGGCTGGCCTGGGGGCCGAGAGCCAGCGGGCCATTGCCGGCCGCGATGGCCCGCGCCTCCACCGCCTGCGCCCGCCGGGCCTGCAGGCTAGCCAATGTCTGGGTGAGCGCGGAACTCTCCTCGGCGGTCGCCGAGCTGCGGAACGAGGCGATGTCACTGGCTTCCTGGGCTTGCGCGGTGGTCAGCGCGGTGAGCGCCCCCGGCCCGAAGCGGCCCTCGGTAAGCGCCGCGGCGAGGATGGCTTGCTGCTGCGAGGCATAGTCGATCATCCTGGACAGCGAGCCGAGCGCCCGCACGCTGGTGATGAGCGTGGGGTTGTCGCTCAGATCGGCGATGCCGTCGTTGATGGGGAGCAGCTCAGCAATCGCCGTGGAGTAGCCGGTTATCGCGGCCAGTGCGGAAGCCTGGCTCTGCACCGCTTGCCTGCGCAAATGTGGCAGCTTGGCGATGCTGGCCAGTACCTGGGCCGCGTTGGCTCGCGTCTGGGCCGGGTACCCGTGGCCAAGCTGGGAAACCAGCCGGCGCACCCTGATCGCCCGGCCATCGGTGATCGCGTACTGCTGGTGCAGGGCCGCCAGGCGCGCGGCCGGTTGCCCGGCGGAGATGAACTCGGCCGTGCCGGACCGCTCGTCAGCCATTGCCCGCGCCAAGCCGGTGACCTGCTGGCCCAGCGCCGCCAGCTGCCCGACCTGGCCGTAGGCTCCGGCGCTGCGCGTCGTGTTGGTGACCCATAGCCCGGTGAGGGCCAGGGCCAGCACTACGGGAATGGCGACCAGGATGATCAGCAGCCGCGCGACCCGCCGGTTCCGCAGCTCTGGGTCGGCGGTGTGCTGAGTGGCTATGGCCCCGGAAGGGACGACATCAGCAGAAGGGGACTGGGTCACTGCGTCTCCGCGTTGATTTCCGGCAGGTACTTCGAGGCAACAGGCGAATCTCCAGGCCGCCTTCGACAAGTGGCGCGAGTGATCACTTTCCCCGGGTTCCTCTCCAGACAATACCTCCGTGCCCGTCTGCGACGATACGGTCTCGCTGGGTCGTCTGTTCCTGGTCAGGATGGTAAGAGTCCTGTTGTGGCACACCCGATTACCGCCCGCCGCGGGCGATCAGGCCCGGATCCGGGAGTTAAGTGGCCCAAGTGGCGCGTGATGCGAACAGGCCCCGGCCCCTGTTACCCACAGTCCTCCGGCCGCCACGACCAGAAGAACCCCACGACGGTCTTTTCCACGGCCCGGAGATAGCGGTGCACCTCATGCTGACTGCCCAGCGCCGCGGGTTCACGCTCGATGATGTCTCCGTCCACCCCGTCCCAGACTGCCCACCAGATGCACGGCGGCACCATCTGGGGGTGGAACTCCACGCGCATATCGAAGTTCTCCAGCCGCCGCATGACGGCCCTGCGGGCCTCCCGTTCATGCGGATCGGCCAGGTTCCCCGGATAGCTGTAGGTCGTCACGTACTCAAGGCTCGTGGTCTCGCCAGCGGACAGTTCCCTGGCAAGGGGGATTGTGGCGGCGTACACGTGATCGCTGATCTGGTAAACCTCACCGGAGACATCACCGCAACCCAGCCCGACCTCTAGCGTCAGGGCGTTGGTGTCATACAGGTAGGGGATGCGATTGAGGCCGTCGACGAGCGCCTCGACGACCTGCAGCGTCCGCGTCCGAGCGATGCGGCCGTCCGGTCCGACGTAGACGTGATCGTGCATGGACACGGTCTGATGGCGGCGTGACCCGAGAGCCGAGCGCAGCTCTTCCTCGGTTTTGGCCCCCATGGCCCGCGGCCCGGAAAGGACGCTGATCCTGCCCGAGCCCTCCCACAGCCGCCACAGCCGGTCGGCGTGCTCGCCGGAGATCCCGAAGGCGTCGATGAACAAGGTCAGTGTCTGTCGGCTCAGCAGCGCACCAGACAGCGCCCGGGCAACAGTGTCTTTCAGCTGGCGCGGTAGTGCATCCGCGTCGCCGGTCGCGCGCGGATGGCTCCATAGATAACGTGCAAGCACCTGAGCAACGGCCAGCTGGTTGATCTCACCGGGCCGGGCGCGCACCACTTCCCGCTCCCAGAGCCGGCGATAGGGGCCTTGCTGAGCCAGTAACTCGTGCAGGAACCTGGAGGCCGCACGACGGCCGGCTGAAGCCCGAACGTTGCTCACAGGTGAGTAACGGCCGGCTGAAGGCCGAACGTTACTCACCTGTGCTCAGTCCTCGTGATTGTTGCGAACTTACTGCGACATTCACCCGATACCTTACGAAAGCACGGCATCGGCTGGGGGGGCGGGGCCCGGCGGCCCGCCGCAACAGCGGCGGGCCGAAGGGCTCCTTTTTGGGCTGGAAACCAGGCGGGTCAGGAGTTCCGCAGCCTGATCAGGTTCATGGCCACGAGGCTGAGAACGGTCTGATCGTCCTGGTTGAGCAACTCTGCCCGGGTGCGGACCAGGCCTCGGTCTGGCTTGGATCGGGACCGGCGTGCCTCCAGGATCGTGGTCCGCAGCCGCAACGAGTCGCCTGGGCGTACCGGTGTGGGCCAGCGCAGCTCGTCCACGCCCGGGGAAGCCAGGCTGGCAACCCTGGATACGTAATGGTCAACGACGAGGCGCATGGCCAGGCTGGCCGTGTGCCAGCCGCTGGCAATCAGGCCGCCGAAGGGGCCGCTGGCAGCGAACCGAGCGTCGGTGTGGATCGGCTGAGGGTCGAAGCGCTCGGCAAAGGCGACAATCTCCGCCTCACTTACGCTCGCATATCCGTACTCGTACACGGCGCCCGTCGGATAGTCCTCGAAGTAGCGGTCGTCGATGCCAACCGTGAAATCGTCCTCGCTGAGCGTGCGCGTCGCGCTGTCTCGCCCGGTGGATTCTGCCATCGCTGTCCGATCTCTTTGAGTCGCCGCCAGCCACTCTGCCAGGCCTCCGGCCCCGCGTCAGGCTATGAGACGGCGCTTTGGCGATCATGGTTGAACCGGTGACCGCCACCGCAGGTATTAGCTCGATGGCGGCGCTCTGCACAGCAGGTCAGTCAGGTGGTTGCGAACACTCGGCTCTGCGATTTGGTGCCTGAGCTGTGCCTACCAAGGGCTGCCCCTCGAGCAAGGCTGCAGTAGGCGATCGTTTCGGTGCTAGCCGGTTCACGGGCCCGCTCGATCGCAGCCGTCCGCGGATGTCCCGATATCGATGTGGGTGACCGCGAGTGCGCGTGGATGACTGTCCTAGCTGGCACGCGGCGGCACCGGCCATGAGGGGTGATACCGGAGATGGCAGGTTCGGCAGCCTGGCTGTCCGGGAAGAGCTGATCATGCCGGGGGTCATTCCGGCGGCAGCGCACCACTACGAGGCGTTGCGCCTGGCGCCGCGGCTGTGGTCTGTATCAGCGCCCGTTGTGCGCGGCGCGGTATTGCTCTGCCACGCTGGTCGGGATGCGGCCGCGCTCATTGACCGCGATGCCGCGGTCTTTCGCCCAGGCCCGGATGTCACCGGTGTGTTGCCGCCCGGCCGCGGCACGCCCCGGCCGGCGCGTCTGCGGCCGCCCGGCCCTGCGGGCGTGCTCAACGTAGGGCGCGAGCTGCTGGCGGAACGCGTCAGCGTGGCTGGCCCTCAGGTCGATCTCATAGCCCGCGCCATCGATGGCGAACCGGATGGTCTCATCGGCCGGGCCGCCGTCGAGGTCATCTTCGAGGGCGACGGTTACTTTGTGGGCCATCCCCGGCCTCCTTGTTGCGATAGTGCTTAAACCGTACCCAGGCCAGTGTTCGCGACCCAGCCGCAACGCCGCAGATCAGGCATATAACCCCCGAGAAGGCCCTCAGCCGGTGGTAGTGCACGGTCACTCGTAGAGCTATCTGGCGGCCGGCCATGGCATGATGGGCCAGCCCAAGCACAGCCCGCCAGGGAGCGTTGATGTCCATCGTCCGCCGCGACGACCGTCCGGTTCTTGAGCGCGGACCACAGTTGCCGACGCTGCAGCGCCTGGTCGACCGGGCCAGCGGCTCGGATGCCGTGACCGTCCTCATCAACACCTTCACCAGGGGTGAAGCGGTTCCCGAACACACCCACCAGGTCGAAGAGGTCCTGCTGATCGCCGCCGGCGAATGTACCGTCACCGTCGATGGGCGGCCGGAGGCCGCTAGCACCGGCGACGCGGTGATCATCAAACCAGGGACCAGTCACGCCATCAGCCACAATTCTGGCCAGCCGTGCACCGTGATCGCCGTCCTTGCCTCTCCCGATGCGCAGATCGGCGCGATGAAATAACCCGGCACTCGCGCCGACGCGCTGCGGCCGGTCCGCCCCGCGCAGGGGGGATCGACATCCGGTCATGCCGGCGGGTGCGCTGGCTGCGTGCCTGCTTCGCGTCAACGCTCCGCCGACTGCGCAAGCAACCGCTTGACCGGCTGGGGAGGGCCAAGGGTGGTGGGTGTCACGGAAGGGCGCAGGTACTCCTCTCCGGCCGGCCAGCGGGCTACATGCTGGGCGTTACTTCCGGCGTCATGTCCGATGTAAGTGACGTCGTCAATGTCCACGGCGAACAGTGTGAACTCGCCAGGCACAGGCTGCCAGCCGAGATGAGCATGGACTGCCGCGGCGTAATGCCGCTGTACATCCTCACCAGGCTCAGCGCGGACGGTACCGCGCATCATGATCTCGGCCTGGGGAGAGGGACTGGTAACGATGCTATGCAGCAGGATCCGCGGGTCGCGGCACAGGTCACGCGCCTTGGCCGAGGCGGGCATCATCGACAGCCACAACTCACCGTCCATGATCAACGGTTCAACGCCGCTTATCCGCGCCGACCCGTCGCGCCGGGTCGTGCCGGCCAGCACGACACCCGGCTTGATCAGCTGATCATGCGCGGCGGTGGCGAGCACGTGCTGCCGGGCGGCAAACTCAGACCATCGCATGTCTCCTGCTTACGCCCCGCCGCCGACACTCGGCTCCATGCCAGCAACGGGCACCAGTTCCGGTCGCAGCGACGGCGCGCTCGGTAGCCGCATTCCGTGAGTCAGATGATGACGGTACCCCGGATGGGCGGATTCATCATGGCGGGGCGCGTGGCTGCTGAGCTTGGTGCTGTGATTAATCTTAGCGGCCAGGATCTGCCGGTGGCAGGTAACCCTGCGTGACCAGGCGCTGTGCCCCCGCGGAGTAGGCCGCGGGATCGTCCGGCGCGGCCGTGGCCAGCCCATCGACGTACCGGTTAAACATGCAAAACACCGCCGCGATCAGTACCGTGTCGTGAATCTCCAGATCCGTCGCGCCCGCTGCGCGTGCCGTGGCGACAAGCTCCGCCGTAACCGCACGCCCGCTGTGCCGCACGACCGAGGCGATCACCAGGAGCGTTTTCAGCTTCGCCGACACTGGTGCGGCGCCGGGATCGGCGCGGACTTGCTCCACCACCGCCATGCCCCCCGGCAACTGGGCGGCGGCGCAGGCCGCGTGTGACGATGCGCAGTACCGGCAGTCGTTGAGCGCCGACACGTACGCCGCGATCAATTCCCGCTCGCCCCGGCTCAGCGTGCCCGGGCCGCGCAGCAGCACCTCAGCAAGCTCACTCAGCGGGCGGGCCGTCTCCGGGCGATACGCCAGCAAACCGCGGATCCCAGGTTCGGCAGAGTTCAAGGCAATGTGCGGCATGGATGCTCCTCATCACCGGGGATAAGGCCGCGCTTAGCATGCAGCATCGGGGCCAGAAACCCTTTCGGTCAACCAGCCCTGAGCGCGATCGCTCAGATCGCCCGGGGCATCGCGGCGATTCCGTAGTCACCCTCTCCGGGAGGTCCGCTCATGAGCTGATCGTCGTCCACATGGGCCGCCGCATGGATATGCGGCGTCGCCCCTGTCGGGATATCCGGTTCTGCCGTCCTGACGGCGCTAGCGGTCTGCCGTGCCCCTTGCCGGGCCCCGGGTGGGTCATGGGGCCCTTGGCGATGGCAGCACGGTCGCTGGCGCCGTCGTCGCTTCTGCCAATGATTCCCGGTAAGTAGGGTGGCGGCATGCGCGTAGTGATCGCGGGCGGGCACGGGAAGATCGCGCTCCTGCTGGAGCGCCTCCTCGCCGAGCGCGGCGGGCAGGCCGTAGGGCTGATCAGGAACCCGGCTCAGGCCGCCGATGTGCGCAAGGCCGGTGCCGAAGCTGTCCTCTGCGATTTGGAGGCGGCCTCGGCCGAGGATGTCGCGGCGCTGCTGTCGGGGGCTGACGCGGTGGTCTTCGCGGCTGGCGCTGGCCCGGGCAGTGGCGCTGCTCGCAAGGACTCCGTCGACCGGGCTGCCTCGGTGCTGATGGCCGACGCCGCCGAGCGGGCCGGGGTTCGCAGGTTCGTGCAGGTCTCCTCGATGGGAGCCGGCCAGCCACCGCGGCCCGGCAGTGACGAGGTCTGGGCTGCCTACATCACGGCCAAGACCGCCGCCGAGGCCGATCTGCGCGCTCGGGACCTGGACTGGACCATCCTGCGGCCGGGCGGCCTGACCGACGCGCCACCTACCGGCAGGATCCGGCTCGCACCCCCGCCGGTCTCCCGTGGTACGGTCCCGCGCGCCGACGTCGCAGCGGTCATCGCGGCCCTGCTCGACAATCCGGGTACCCGGCACCAGACGCTTGAGCTGCGCGGCGGAGACAGCCCCGTCGCCGCAGCCGTGCACAGCATTTCCTGATGGAGCCAGACCGGCCGGCTGGACACCTGACTTGCCGGACCAGGCACTGGTTCCACGGCGATCCGGACCGCCGCTCGCTCGCCGGGTTCTCGGTTCCTGTTGCCATCCTGCTGTTGGTCGTCAGCGTGACCGCGACCCGGTGCGTGCTGCGCCGCCAGTGGCAGCTGTTCAGGTCCGCTGTAGCCGACGGCACCGGCTGGTCCTTGCCTGCCGCCCTGGTGGTGCTCGGCGGCGCGACGATCGCTACCGCCTTCGTCAGCGAAACGCTCATCGGCGCGCTGCAAGCCTTCGCATATACCGCGCACCTCTCGGAGTTCTTTGTCGCATTCGTGATCGTTGCGATCATCGGAAACGCGACCGAGCACGGCAGCGCGGTACTGCTGGCGCGGCGCGGCCGGGTCATGCTGGCCACCGAGATCCCGCTGGCCTCAAGCGCCCAGATCGCCGGCCTGGTGATCCTGAACGCCTGGCGCCGTCGAGGCTGTCGAACCACATGGGGTCATGAAATCAGCGTGGTGTTCTCGCTCGCGCCGGTCCCGGATGGCGCCGGGCACGCTGAACCGGGCCCGGCGCCGGGACGTGTGAAAGGGGAGATGCGCGGGCCGCCAGGGCCCGCGGAACGCTGCCTAGGTTCCCGTAACAGGAGGCAGAAATGAGCAAGATCAGGTGGCTGCTGGCCGCACTGGGCGTGGCCCTGGTTAGCTTGGTGCCGGTGCTGGGGGCGTCCGCCCCGGCAGGTGCCGACCCCGGCACGATTCTCAAGTTCACCTCGATGACCCCGGTCACCGGGCCCTACGTGGGCACCGCTAACCCGATCCGCACGGTGCCCGGTGGCGGGCTGCCGTGGATCATCACCGCCGGGAACGGCGCCCTCAAGAGCGACGGTCATCTTCGGGTGCATGTGCGTGGCCTGGTCCTGGCCGACCGGGCCCCGGTTCCGCCCGCGCTGCAAGGCACCAACCCCATCCCCGACTTCGAGGCCATCGTCAGCTGCCAGACCATCAGCGCCACCGGGGCGGCCACCGTCACCAACGTCAGCACCGCCCCGTTCCCCGCCAGCACCGCCGGGAACTCCGACATCAACGCCACGGTGAGCCTGCCCCACCCCTGCATCGCCCCCATTGTGTTCGTGTTTGGCGCGCCGAACGTCGGCTGGTTCGCAGCGACGGGGGGCTGAGCCGGCAGCTCCCTCCGGCCCGGCCGCGCGGGCCAGCCACACCGGCGCTTGGTGGCCAGATACCACGCGCCGTAGTGATGGCCGCCTCCAGCAAGGGCCGCCGGTCATAACGAGGAGCCCGGCCTGGAACCTCTGGACGGGCTCCTTGCCGACCGAATGTGACTGACCGCCGAGCCACGGCCGCTCCTGATCCGCCTGATCGTCGACCGGAGCGTGATGGCATGGACGATGCCGCTCACAGATCAGGACGATCGGCATGGCCGTCAACACTCGCACAAGCCGAATAGCGCGTGTTGCTTCAGCACATACTTATACACAGACCGGAATGTTCATTTGAGGGTCAACAGCAAAATCCCCGGAGTGCGGTAAAGCCTGGCGGGGGCCGACTCATCTGGTTATGCCTCACAGGAAACGCCGATTGGATCGGAGTGGGCGGCCAACTGATTGGCAACTTGAGCAGGAGTGCCATATTCCACTAGTTCTGTGCGCCCGAAGCCCTTTCCAGGAGTTATCACTAAGCCCGCGGAGCATCCGCCTTAACACGATTACCGCCAGCGATCCCGGCCTGGCGGCATCCTTTGTTCAGCTTGGGTCGTTCAGCAGCGCGGGGGTGAGGTGGATGCGCCGTGCTGACGCGGGGAGCGGCCGGGTGACCATTTTGACGGGCTGCAGTGGTGCTTGGGCGTAGTTGAAGGCGTTGGTGAACGGGTAGGCGTGCGTGTCGTTCGGTCCCAGCGGGGAGAGCCCGAAGGTGTGCTCAGCGTAGGCGAGGATGCCCGCGAACGTGGTGGCGGTGGTGTCGGTGTAGCCGGGCTTGGCGTAGGGGGAGGCGATGATCAGCGGCACCCTGGGGCCCTGCCTGGTGCCGTCGGGGTTGATCCCGGGGGGCACCTGGTCGTAGAAGCAGCCACAGTCGTCCCAGGTGATAAAAACTGCGGTCGAAGACCAGTCCGGAGAGTGCTCTGCGGCGCTGACCAGCTGGCCGATGTAGTTGTCGCAGGCGGTCATGGAGAACTTGTTGTGACAGGAGCTAAGCGTCAGGTTGCCCGCCCCGCCGGCGGTGACGATGGAGAATGCGGGCAGCGTGCCTGCTGCTGCATCGGTGAAGAACTGTGTCGGCTCGACCAGGTTGGTGCGCTGGGCGGTGTACTGGCATTCGGCCAGGCTGGGGCAGATCGCCCAGTCGTAGCCGCCGTCGGAGGGAGATGCCGGGCCGTAGATCTTCCAGGGCAGGCCGACGGCGGCCAGCCGGTCGAAGATCGTGGGCTGGTAGGCGGCCGGGGTGTTCTTGAATGCTCCTCCGTGGGGCAGGTGCAGGGCATTATCGGGGATGCATGAGGGAACGGATTCCAGCGTGCCGCTGGGCGCGAGCCAGGGGGTGACCTTGGCGCTGTCGCAGCCCCATCCCGGGCCGGGCGTGACGCCCGGCGCGGGAACCGGGTTGTCCCCGGTGAAGTTGTCCAGGGAGGCCATCACCGGGTACAGGTGGCCGCCCCACGACGGGGAGTCGGCCATCGAGAATGTCGTGTCGGAGATGGCGAATTTTGTGGCCAGGCCGGTGATGTTGGGGATCTGCCCGGGGGTATATCCGCCGATGCAGGCGTACGGCGGGCTGGTGGTCGGCCCGCAACTGCCCTGCTTGATGTTCTGCCAGCCGTCCATCAGCGGCACGCCGCCTACGATGTGCATGGCCGCGAGCTGGCTGGCGACGGTGTGATTGATGTTCGGCACCGTGTCCGGCATGACGTAGGGGGTGACCACCGCGCCGTTGGAAAGCCGGACCGAGGCGGGCATGCCGCCGTCCGGGCAGCGGCCCGAGTGGGCGTTGCACCAGAACCCCAGGACGTTGTCGAAGCTGTGGTTCTCCACGTAGATCACCACCACGTGCCGGATGGGGGTCGCCGGCTGGGCCGTCGCCGCCGCGCCGGGCACGGCCCAGGCCAGCGCCAACGCAGCCACGGCGGAGATCGCCGCCAGCAGCCGGTGTCCGGGCATCAGGATGACGTCCACGGGCGAGGGCCTCCTTCACAGGCACTTGCATGAGCTCCCCGGCCGGTGCCTGGGCCGGGGCTGCTGCCTGCGCTTGTCGTAGTTAACCTGGCGGACAGTACGCCCGCCACATCACGATGCCCGATAGCTTCACCGCGGCGTTGCGGTTACGGCACGGTTCGTTGCGTACGGGCCTGCAGGTGGTCAGCCAGCATGACAAACGGCTGGCCCGGCGGGTGTCCTTGCTGCCGTAAGCGATCTTGGCGCCGTTCGGCCACGCCGCCCACGGCGCGGAATTGTGGGCCCGGCACTGCACGGCAGCCATGACAGTGCCGCTGAGCGGGGTAAACGGCACCGGACGGGCGGCTGGGTCCATGGCTATCAAACCGCTGCCTGGCGTGGTGGCGTTACCGTGCCGCGCCCCGCTTTTGTATGTCCTGGCCAGGGCTGTCGCCGGGGCCTCGCTGCTACAGTGGCGCCGGCCGGGGTTCGCGCGAAGCGGTGAATGGGGATGCTGCGCCGACGCGCTGATGCCGTGCCGCGGTATATAGGGTCACCTATATAAGGGAATTGAACCAACGAAATTAAGTGTGCCAATGAAGACTGCAACGGCCAGGTCCAGCGCGGCCTTGGGCTTTGCCCCGGAGGGCGACGATCTGTGCCGCCCCCTCCTACGGGCGTCGTTCGCGAGTTCGCGGCGAGCCCGTTCCAGATCTGCTTCGGAGGGAGCTTATTCCTCGGCCAGCTCTCCGGCGCGCAGTTGCCACAAGGCTTCGGAGAGCTGGCCGTTGGCGTAGTCGGCAGAGTCCTGCGCGGACCACCAGACGTAATCACGTAGCTGGCGTATGCGGCCCAGCGGCCTTAGTTCGCTGATGAGAGCCTGCAGCCGGACGACGCTGTCGACGGTGACCTCGTGACAGCGACGCTTGATCACGGGCGTGAGCACGCCGGAACTGCGCCACGCCTCGACCGTCGTTCGTGAGACCTCCAGCAGGCGCGCGGCGACCGCGACCGACACGCTGGGCAATTCGTTCCGCCGATGTTCGAGGAGAACTTCGGCGGCTTCCCTGACCCGGCGCTCGTCCAGCTTCCCTGCGGCCATGTCATGGAGTAGAGCGACATCCTCAACCACCCGCTCGCTATGCGCCACTGGCCGTCCGTCGGCGACCATCCTGTCACAAACTTATAATGATCTGTCATTATTGCTGTCCTGGACGTCTATCCCGGGGGCACCATGGGGAGATGCAGCAGGTGACGGCTTCGATGCCTGGTGACCAGGACATCGGATCGCACGGCAGCGGCGACGGCTGGCTGACTGCCCTTGCGGTGCACCGCGGTTCGTTTCTGCCGCTGCACCGCCAGATCCACGACCTGGTGCGCCAGGAGATCGACGCTGGCCGCCTCGCCCCCGGTAGTCGGCTGCCGTCGGAGGGTGCGCTGGCGGAGCAGTGGGGCGTCAGCCTCGCGCCCGTTCGCCAAGCCCTCATGCATCTCGCCGCCGAGGGCTACCTCGACCGGGGCCGGGGGCGAGGGACCTTCGTCCGTCAGCCCAAGTTCGAGGAAAAGATCTCGACCCTGTACAGCTTCACCGGACGCCACGCCGACCACGGCGACCGTCTGGAGCTCGTGATGCTCTATAAGGGCCTCGTGCCGCGGCGGCCGGAGGCTGCCGCCCTAGGGGGGCGGTCCCGCAAGCTCGTGCTGATCCAGCGCCTCGCCCGCCTGGAGGCGAGCCCGGTGGCACTGCTGTCCGCCTACCTGGACCCGGCCCGCTTCCCCGGCCTCGAACAGCGTGAGCTGGACGGCGGCTCCCTCTACCGGACGCTCGACACTGTCTACGGCATCGAGCTCGTCCGCGCGGAGAGCGTCATCGAGGCGGTTCACGCCACTGACGAAGAGGCCGCGCCCCTGGAGGTGGGGACCGGAGCCATGGTCTTGCGGATGGACTCGGTCACCTACGACCGTGCGGACGAGGCCGTGGAGTTCTCGAAGGTCCTCTACCTCGTAGAGCGGTTCCGCTTCAGCTTCGAGAGTCACCGCTTCGACGACCGGATCCTGCATTTCCCGTCACCGGGAGCCAAGGGCGAGGCCCGTAAGTGATGACGGAGAACGTGCATGTGATGAGCCCCGTATCGGGTCGGCAGGAGCGCGCGGAGCACGACGTCATCGTGGTCGGGAACCTAACCGTCGACGACGTCGTCCACCCCAACGGCGAGACCACCATGGCATCGCCCGGCGGCAACACCATCTACGCGGCGACCGGCGCCCTGATCTGGGGCCTATCGGTGGGAGTGGTGGCGCGGGTCGGCGCCGATTTCCCGGTCGCGGCGCTCGACCGCCTCCGCGACGCCGGGCTCGACATCGGCGGGCTCCGCCCGATCGAAGGTCCGACGGTCCGCAACTGGGTGATCTACGAGCACGACGGGCGCCGCAGCTGGGTGTACCGGACGCCGCCGGAGCGTCGCTTTGAGGTGGCGCC
>Ga0070709_10000622_pt1 | contig 20276 bp, 16 predicted proteins | sample LARL51metaG_FD_65449 | JGI IMG/M metagenome (GOLD analysis project Ga0070709, IMG submission 65449) | Corn, switchgrass and miscanthus rhizosphere microbial communities from Kellogg Biological Station, Michigan, USA - LAR L5-1 metaG | ecosystem: Host-associated > Plants > Roots > Rhizosphere ... | reverse complement strand
CATCATGCAGGGCGGCGTGGACGTGCGCCTTCCCCATGCCGCGGCCAAGCCCCTCGAGCCGAACCAGGGGCTCATCGTCACCATCGACCGGTCCGGCTCGATCTTCCTGGACCAGTCCCCCCTGACCTACGCCGAATTCAAGGCCACCTTCGCCGCGTTTGTGCGGAGCAAACACCCGTCCAGCGTGTACCTCCGGGCGGACCAGCAGGTGGCCTATGGAACGGTGGTGCAGGTGCTGGCCGTGATCCGGGAATCGGGTGTCTCGGACGTGGGTCTCGTCGCCGAACCGGAGTCCGTGAGCAAATGACGCGCCGGTCCCGCGCGCCGGGGTATGTCGGCATCGGCCTGTTCGGCACGATCGCCGTCCACGGGCTCGCGGTGTCGTTCGTCATCGTCGCGGCGCGCCATGCGCAGGCGGTGACGCCGCCGACCTATGCCGTGCGGCTCGTCGCCGCTCCCGACCCGACGCCGGATCAGCGGAAAGCGCCGGACGTGGTCCAGCGCGAGGCGGCCACCCCGCCGGTCCCGGCGCCGCCGGAGAAGAAACCGGCCCCGGCGGTCAAGCCGGCGCCCGTGCCGCCGCCGAACGCGGACACCAAGAAGCGCGAGGCCGCGCCGAGGACGGCGCCGGTGCAGCGGGTCCCCGGTGAAGCCCCGTCCACGGGACACGACGTCGCGACGGTCAGCACCGAAGGGCAGGAGTTTCCGTATCCGGAGTACCTGCAGAACATCGTCTCGCAGGTTCTCCGCCGGTGGCAGCGGCCCGATCAAAGCACGCCGCTCGAAGCGGAAGTGTCGTTCTTCGTCCATAAGGATGGGTCGGTGACGGGACTGCAGTTCACCAAACGGTCGGGCAACTTCGCCTTCGATCTGGAAGCGGAAGGCGCGGTCGAGTCCGCGGGGCAGACCAAGGCGTTCGGCGTGTTGCCGGACGGATGGAATCAGGACGTGCTCTTCGTCCGGTTCTATTTCTCGGGAGTACGCCAGTGAGCTTCACGGGACGGCGGGGCGGTTGGATGACCGGACCGGCGCTGGTCCTCGGGCTGTTGCTGGCCGTCTACCCGTCCAGCCGTGTGGTCGGTCAGGACTCGACCGTGGACAAGGGCGTCCGCATCGGGATCACCTATCGCCCCGGCGTCCGTCCCGGGCTGGTGATCCTGCCCGTGTCCGCGGGGTCCCTCGACTCGGTGCGCACCATCGTGGCCCGGGATCTCGACTACTCGGATCGGTACGAGGTGATCACGCTCCCCGGGGGCGACTCGCTCGACCCCGGACCGTCCGGCACGCCGACGGGGCATACCGCCGTCCGCCTCGCAGGCCTCAACTATTCCTTGTACCAGGCCCTGGGAGCCGACTTCGCCGTGCAGTTCCGCGCGACCGCGGACTCGGTGGTGTTGCTCCTGCACGACGTTACGGCCGGCGCGGTCCGGCGGTCCTTCGCCGCACGGCTGCCGGCACCGGGCGATCCCGGGTACCGGATGGCGGTCCACCGTCTCGCCGATTTGGTGATCCAGGCCTCCCTCGGCGCGGCCGGCACGTCCGCGACGCGGATTCTCTTCGTGAAGGACAAGCACGTGTGGGCGGTGGACCAGGACGGCGCGAATCTGAAGCTCGTGTCGTCGGCCACGAAGGAAGCCCTCTCGCCCGCCTGGTCGGCGGACGGCAAGAAGGTCGCCTACATGGAGTTCAACGAGGGGCACGGACAGATCAACCTGCTGGACCTCGCGACCGGAAAGCGCTCCGTGGTGTACGGAAGCACCGGGAAATACTCGGACTTTACGCCGGCGTTCTCACCCGACGGGAAGACCATCACGTTCAGCCGGGCCACGGAAGAAGGCACCGACCTGTGGAGCGTGAACTTTCGCGATGCGTGCTGTCTACAGCGCTTGACCGTGGGTAGGTTTTCTGACAACTTGTCCCCGACCTACAGTCCGGACGGGCGTCGCGTCGCCTTCGTCTCGACCCGCCCGGGTCTGGCGCAGATCTACGTGATGGGCGCCGACGGGACCGATCAACAGCTCTTCGCTCCCTTCGACTATGGTGTCTCCGGGTCTTCCAACGCGCCCGATTGGTCCCCGGATGGGCTTTCCGTTGCGTTTCACCGTGACGTCGGCGGCACCTTGCAGGTCTTCGTGCTGGACGTCCGCAAGGGTACGGTGAAGCAGTTGACGTCGCTCGGGCGAAACGAAGATCCGACGTGGGCGCCCGACAGCCGCCATCTAGCGTTCGTTTCGGATCGCGCGGGGTACCGGCAGCTCTGGATCATCGATTTGGAGACCGGCCGCATCCGACCCCTGCTCCAGCAGAGCGGGGAACGTCTGCCGGCCTGGTCGCCGCGGCTGCCGGAAGCCGCCTCAGCCACCCCCTGACCTGGAGACCCAAGTCCATGACACGCCTGCAATCGATCGCCCTGGCGACGCTCGTGACGGCAATGGCCGTCGCCGCCTGCGGCAAGAAGCCCGACACCACGCCGACTCCGGTCGCGACCGGACCCGACTCGGCCGAGCTGGCCAAGCGCCGTGCCGATTCGATCGCCGCCGCCCAGGCCGACAGCCTCGCAAAGGCGCGGGCGCTGGCCGACAGCATCGCCCGAGCGGCTGCCGCCGACTCCGCCGCCGCCGCGGCTCGCGCCGGTGACGAGGTGCGGTCGATGCTGGCGACCATGATCCATTTCGAGTTCAACAAGGCCGAGATCCAGGGGGGGGATCAGACGCTCCTCGATCAGAAGATCGCCATTCTCCAGAAGAACCCCGGGCTCCGCATCCAGATCGCCGGCAACTGCGACGAGCGCGGCTCCCAGGAGTACAACCTGGCCCTCGGCAACCGCCGCGCCAACGCCGCCAAGCAGTATCTGGTCACGCACGGCATCGACGCCGGCCGCATCGAGACGGTGTCGAACGGCGAAGAGCGTCCCCTCGACGCCGGCCACACCGAAGACGCCTGGGCCAAGAACCGTCGCGATGAGTTTTCCATCCTCGCGGGCGGCGACGCTCTGGTGAAGCCGTAAGAGTGGTTCGCAGAACCGCGCGACACCTCGCGCTCCTCGGCCTCGGGATCACCGCCGGATGCGCCCTCAAGGGCGACGTCCGGAAGGTCGGTCTCGAGGTCGAGGCTCTTCAGGCGCAGCTGACTCATTCCGATTCGGTGCGTCGCGCCGAGCGGGACAGCCTCCTGGCGGCCATCGCGGCGGTGCAGCAGACGCTCGCCACGCAGCAGAGCTATCTGGTACAGATGCGCGGCGACGCGAAGAACGACCACCTCAACATCAATCAGCAGCTGGTCAGCGTTCAGGAGCTCACGGGCCAGAGCCAGCAGCGGTTGTCGGAGCTCCGCTCGCAGATCGAGCAGCGCGCCGCACAGCCGGTGCCCGCACCCGACACGAGCCGGGGCCCCGCGCCGAGCGTCACGGGGGCCAGCGCGGATCAGATGTACGACGCCTCCCTGCAGCAGTACCGGAAGGGCAGTGTGGCGACGGCGCGGATGGGGTTCCGGGCTTTCCTGCAGTCGTTTCCGACGGACCCGCGGGCCGCCGATGCGTACTTCTACATCGGGGAGAGCTTCGGCGAACAGCAGCCCGATTCCGCCACACCGGTGTATGCACAGCTCGTGAAGACCTACCCCAACTCCATCCGGGCGCCCACCGCGCTCTACAAGCTTGGCCTCCTGTACGAAAAGTCGGACAAGGCGCAGGCCCGGACGTACTACAACCGGGTGATCGCGGGGTACCCGCGCTCGGACGAGGCCAACCTCGCCCGCATCCGGCTTCAAGCACTCGGGCGCTAGCCCGGCCTCCGTGGCCGATACCCCCTCCCGCGGCGAGATGCCGTTCCTCGAGCACCTCGAGGAGCTCCGGTGGCGTCTCCTCCGGAGCGCCATCGCGCTGGTCGTCGGATCCGTCATCGGCTGGGTGGTCGTCACGCACTATGACGTGCTGGGCATCCTCATGCGCCCGATTGCCGCCGCGCTCCCGACCCACAAGCTGATGGTGACCGGCCCCGCCGAGGGATTCTTCATCACGATGAAGCTGGCGGTGGCCGTAGGGCTGGTGCTCGCCTCCCCGGTCCTCATCTATCAGGCGTGGGCGTTTCTGGTGCCCGCCCTGTATGACCGGGAGCGCCGGGTCATCGTGCCGTCGCTGATCGCGGGTGTCGTGCTCTTCGCGGCGGGCGCGGCGGCGGCCTACTTCCTGGTGCTCCCCCGCGCCCTCGACATGCTGCTCTCGTTCCAGCGGCAGCATCTCGAACCCATCATTACCGCGGACCGCTACTTCTCCTTCGCCATTCCGCTGGTCCTCGCCTTCGGGGGCATCACCGAACTGCCCCTCGTGATGATCATCCTCGCCGGGTTCGGCCTGGTCAATTCGAAGTTCCTGGCGCGGAACCGGCGGTACGCGCTGGTGGTCGCGGCCTTGATCGGCGCGTTCCTGGCGCCCCCGGACGCGCTCTCGATGATCGTCATGATGGTCCCCATGCTGCTCCTGTACGAGATCAGCATCTGGTGCGTCTGGATCGTGGGGCGCCGCCGGACCCGCGAAGCTGCGGAGGCGGCGGCGGACGGGACGTGAGGGTGTGGGGCCCGCGGGCGGCGAAGCTCGCGCTGCTCCTTTGGGTGGCGGGGGCGGGCGCACTCTGGAGCCAGCGCCCGGCGCCGACGCAGGACACCACGCACCGGGTGCCCGGCACGCCGGTGACGGGGCGCGCCATCGACACCGCGACGGCCCGCCGGCTGGGACTCCCCACCGGGCCGACCCGTGCGTTTCCGGCCTCCGACGCCCTGATGGATTCGCTGGCGGCCCGGAAGGGGTACCGCATCACGCACTACACGGCGGACTCGCTGGTGATGCGGCAGGGGCGGCAGGGGAGTGACATTCGGTTGCTCGGGACCCCGGGCAACGACGCGCTGGTGGATCAGGACGGCAGCAAGCTGCAGGCGGACTCGATCCACTACGTCCAGACCAGCTGTCGTCTGGAGGCGCAAGGGGCGCCGTCCCTCTTCGGGGACGGGAACGTCATGATCGGTGATTCCCTCAAGTACGACAACTGTCTAAAGCGCGGCGTGATCACGAACGCGCTCACCAGCTTCAAGCAGGGTGGGGCGACCTGGTTCATGCGGGGCGATCTGGCGGTCGACTCGGGATCGACCCGCATGTTCGGCGCGTCGTCGTCGATCACCTCCTCCGATCTGCCGCTCCCCGACTACCACTTTCAGGCCGGGGAAGTGAAATGGTTGAACAAGAACGTGATGATCGCGCGCCCCGCGGTCCTCTACATCAGGGACGTTCCCCTGATGTGGCTGCCCTTCATCTTCCAGGACATCCGACTGGGGCGGCGGAGCGGCGTGCTGGTGCCCCGGTTCGGGCTCAACGACCTGGTCCGACCCACCCGGAACTACCAGCGGCACGTCTCGAACCTCGGCTACTACTGGGTCCCCAACGAGTACATCGACCTGCTGGGCTCGCTGGACTGGTTCTCCAACCGGTACGTCGAGGTCCATGGCGCCATGCGGTACAAGTGGCTGGACCGGTTCATTGATGGCGGCATCACGTACGCCAAGCAGAGCAACCTGGACGGAGCCGGCACCTCCACCCAGATCGGGTGGAATCACAGCCAGGCCTTCGACAGCCGGACCCACCTCACGGCGACGGTCAACTACGCCACCAGCGCCGCCGTCATCCAGCAGAACACCATCAACCCGTTTCTTTCCATCGCCCAGCTCTCGTCCCAGGCGAACTTCCAGAAGCAGTTCGACTGGGGGACGGTGAACGTCGGCGGCTCGCGCTCCCAGAACCTGTCGACGCCGCAGGTCAACCAGAGCTTCCCGCAGATCAGCTTCACGCCGTCGCCGATCAACCTCACGTCCTGGTTGACCTGGTCTCCGGGTCTGAGCTACACCAACAGCCAGAGCTTCCACAACAATTCCGGGGCGCTGCTCGTGCCGGCGGGGGCCGGCTCCGGCACCGACACGCTGTCGCAGTTCTTCGACAACCGGGCGACCTCCTTCTCCCTGTCGACGCCGATCCGGATCGGGAGCTGGAACTGGTCGAATGCCCTGTCGGTGAATGACGTCGCGTCCAATCAGCGGCGGGAGTTCTTCGTGGGAGACTCCCTGCACCAGCACCGGATTCTGTACGTGCGCACGTTCCAGACCACGGTGGACTGGTCCACGGGCTTCACGCTGCCGTCGTTGTTCGGCAACTCGTGGAAGCTGCAGCCGAGCATCAGCGTGGTGAACGCCACGTCGCAGGGGCCCACCGCCATCCGGAACCAGTTCACGGACGGCGCCTTCGTCACCCAGGGCAAGCGGCCGCAGTTCGGCGCCGGGCTGTCCCCCACGTTCTTCGGATTCTTCCCCGGATTCGGGCCGCTGGAGCGCATCCGGCACTCCATCCAGCTCCTCGTGAGCTATTCCTACGCCCCCGCCGCTTCCGTCTCGCCGGCGTTCGCCCACGCCATCGATCCGAGCGGCTTGAACCCCACGGCCCACAGCGATCCGCAACAGACCATCACCGTCGGGCTTTCGCAGAACTTCGAGGCCAAGTTGAGGCCGCCACCGGGAGACACTACCGCGCAGGCGCGCAAGATCAAACTGCTGTCGCTCAGCACGTCGCCGGTCCAGTACAATTTCGAGCGGGCCAAGCAGTCCGGGCTCACCGGGTGGCAGACGCAGACGCTGAGCAACACGATGTCGTCGGACTTGATTCCGGGGTTCTCCCTGTCCTTGACGCACGACCTCTGGAACGGGCCGGTCGGCTATCGCGTCGCGAAGTTCTCGCCGTTCCTGACCAACGTGTCAGCCAGTTTTTCGATCTCGGAGGCGACGATTCGCGGCATCGGAGGCCTGCTCGGGCTGGGGGGAGGGCAGTCGAAGCCGGCCACGCCGGCGCCCGGGGCGGCGCCGAACGCGGGGCTGGCCCCCGGCACGCCAGGTCAACCCAACCCGACTTCAGGCGCCGGTCCGACTGCGCCGGCGTACGGCGGCATTCCCAGCACGTCACCCTTCCGCGGCCCCACCGGCGGCGGGTTTTCGATGAACGTGACGTTTACGAGCACCCGGTTCCGGCCCATCAAAGACTCGTCCATCTTCGCCCCGGTTCAGCTGGACTCCCAGTACCAGGGCCCGGGGGTCGTGCAACAGCGGGCGCCGGGATTTGTGCCGCAGACGGGGGCGGGACAGGAACAGATGAATGTGACCATGCACTTCAGCCCCACGCCGCACTGGGATCTGAACTGGACCACGACGTACGACTTTCATACGCGCCAGTTCGGCCAGCAGTACATCCAGCTCGAGCGTGACCTCCGCCGCTGGCGCGCGAGCTTCGCGTTCGTGAAGAGTCCCAACGGGAACTTCGGATTCAACTTCACCATCCAGCTGCGCGACGAGCAGGACATCAAGTTCGACTACGACCAGCAGACGTTCCGGCAGGCGCAGTAAGCGCGTCGTTGTCCTCGCCGTGGGACAGGTTCCCCCGAAAACCCGCATTTCTCCTCACTGGAAACGACGGCACAGTCCCTGCCTCGTACGGCAGTGACCTCTTCGGGGCCTGATATGCGTACGTCCATGCCGCTCATGCTGACTCTGTCGGCGCTTCTCGTTGCAGCCTGCGACCAGCCCACGCCCATCACCGGCGGCGGCGGTCCACTTCCCGCGCCACAGGATCTTTCGTACGAGCTGGATCCGTCCGGTTCTCCGGGCGCGCCGTCCGGCATTCTCCTGACCTGGCAGCCCGTCGCGTCGGCGGGACTCTCGAGCTACCGGGTGTACTCGACGCCCACGGTCGGCGGCACGTTCAACCTCCGCGCGGAAACCACCTCGCCATCCTATCACGACGCCGGGATACCGGACGTGCAGTACACGGTGACGGCCGTGGATGTGGACGGCAACGAGAGCAACAGCTCGAATGTCGTCACGGTGGATTCGCGGCTGACCCTCGAACACCCGGACACCCTGTACTCCACGTCGCTGAACGGCGCCATCGCGCTCGACTGGACCGACAACGCGTTCCTCGGCAACCCGGCGGCCTTCAAGTGGTATCGGGTGTACAGCTCGACCGCGATCTCCGATACCCTCTGCGACTCGGATCTGGTGCTCGAGGGGGCCACGGTGTATCCCGATTTCATCGTGACCCTGCAAACCAACGGTGTGCCCCGGTGCTTTGCCGTCTCGGCCATCGACACGCTCGGCGACGAAAGCGTCCTCTCGCCGTTCCGTGAAGACACGCCGCGGCCCGATGCGCGGAACGTCGCGCTCTTCCCGGTGCAGACCAACGCCGCCTCCGCCGGGCTCGAGTTCTGGGACGGTACCGCCAACGGACTCGGCCTGGTGGTGAACGGTGGCTCGGCGAGCGCGAATTTCTTCGTCACCCAGCACGCCGATTCGACTCTCTGGCTGACGCCCGTCGCGGCGTCGGGCACCACGATGCAGCAGTACGGCATCGGTCCGCTCGATGACCTGACCTCGATCGACTACGCGCCCGCGTCCGGGTACTCGAGTACGTCGCTCCAAGCGCTGCCCGGTGACGGGTACGTCTTCCAGATCGTGAACGGCGGCTCCGTCCGGTATGGAGCCGTCCGCGTCACCCACGTGGGGCGCGACTTCCTGATTCTGGACTGGAGTTTCCAGACGGATGCCGGCAATCCGGAGCTCATCAGAGCCGGAGGACAGACCGTTGCGGTGGCGACTGGGCATACCATCATCAGGCGGTAGTTCTTACTGCTAGACGCACCGACGCGCCGATGGACTTCAGCAGGGAGGGGTCGGGAGAGGTTCTCCTGGCCCCTTCTTCCTACAACCCATCTGTGCGTCTGTGCGTCTAGTAGGTAGTTTCTGTCCACCATGACCATCGCCCTAGACGGTCGTTCGCTCTCTCTCGCCGACGTCGTCGCGGTCGCGCGGGCCCGCGCTCCGATTTCCGCGTCTCCCGCCGCCCTGGACCGCGTCCGCGCCTCCCGTGCCGCCGTCGAGCGCGCCATCGCCCGCGGGGACACGATGTACGGCGTGAACACGGGCTTCGGAAAACTCGCCAACGTCCGGATTCCCCCCGACAAGCTCCAGGATCTCCAGAAGAATCTCATTCGCAGTCATGCGTCCGGCGTGGGCGATCCTCTGCCGGTGGAGGCGGTGCGGGCGATGATGCTGCTCCGGGCGAACGTCCTGCTCATGGGGACGAGCGGGGCGCGCGCCGATCTGCCCCTCCTGCTCGTGGAGCTGCTCAATCGCGGTATCCATCCGTCCATTCCATCCCAGGGGAGCGTGGGGGCGTCGGGCGATCTGGCCCCGCTGTCCCATCTGGCGCTCGCCCTGATGGGAGAGGGAGCCGACGGCGCCAAGGTGCGGGCGGCGGGCCTGACACCCGTGGTGCTCCAAGCGAAGGAAGGGCTCGCGTTCATCAACGGCACCCAGGCCCAGACCGGGCTGGCGGCGCTCCTGGTCCACGACGCGTGGACGCTCTGGCGCACGGCGCACGCGGCGGGCGCGCTGAGCCTCGAAGCCGCGCGGGGAACGCCCGTGGCCTTCGATCCCCGCATTCACGATGCCCGCCCGCACCCCTGGCAGACCCGCTCGGCGGCACTCCTGCGCACGCTCCTCGCGGACAGCGCCATCCGCGAATCGCACCGGGAGCATGACCCCCGCGTCCAGGATGCCTACTCCCTCCGCTGCTCTCCCCAGGTGCTCGGGGCGGTGGGCGAGGGGATCGCCATGGCCGAGCGGATCGTCACCACCGAGCTGAATTCCGCCACCGACAATCCACTGGTTTTCGGGAACGAGATTCTGTCGGGCGGGAACTTCCACGGTCAGCCGATCGCGTTCGCGCTGGACGTGCTGGGCATCGCCCTCGTGACGCTGGCCAACCTCTCGGAGCGGCGGCTCGAGCGCGTGGTGAATCCGGACCTGTCCTGGGGGCTCCCGCCGTTCCTGGCGAAGAACGCCGGGGTCGAGTCCGGGTTCATGACTCCGCAAATCGTCGCCGCCGCTCTGGTGGCCGATGCCCGCGTGCTGGCGACTCCCGCCTCGGTGCAGACCATCCCGACGGAGGCGAACCAGGAAGACATCGTCCCCATGGGGATGACCGCCGCCTGGAAGGCCGGCCGCATCCTCGCGGACGCGGAGCGGGTGACCGCCATCGAGCTGCTCGCGGGCGCGGAGGGGCTCGAGTTTCTGAAGCCGCTGACGCCGGGGAAGGGCGTCGCCAAGGCGTACGCCGCCATCCGGGCCCTGGTCCCGCCCCTCGACGGGGACCGGCCCTTCCAGGCGGACATCGAGCTCATCACGGAGCGCATCCGCGCTGGCGCGTTCGACCCCGGCGAGAGCGCGTGAAGGGCGCCCGTCCCGTTCGGGCTCCCCGCGGCACCGCTCGTACCTGCCGGGGGTGGGTGCAGGAAGCGGCGCTCCGCATGCTGATGAACAACCTCGATCCCGAGGTGGCCGAGCGCCCGGACGATCTGGTGGTGTACGGCGGTACGGGGCGCGCGGCGCGCGACTGGGCTTCGTTCGATGCGATCTGCCGCACCCTCACCACGCTGGCCGACGACGAAACGCTTCTGGTGCAGTCGGGAAGGCCGGTCGGCGTCTTTCGCACCCACCCCGATGCCCCCCGGGTGCTCATCGCCAACGCGAACCTCGTGGGCCGCTGGGCGACGTGGGACGTCTTTCGGGATCTGGAGCGCCGGGGACTGACCATGTACGGCCAGATGACGGCCGGTTCGTGGATCTACATCGGCACGCAGGGGATTCTGCAGGGCACCTACGAAACCTTCGGCGCCGTGGCACGCCGGGATTTCGGCGGGACGCTCGCGGGCCGGCTGGTGGTGACCGGGGGCCTGGGCGGGATGGGCGGTGCCCAGCCGCTCGCCGCGACCATGAACGGCGGGGTGTGCCTCGCCATCGAAGTCGACCCGTCGCGGGTGAAGAGACGGCTCGAGACCCGCTACCTGGACAAGGCCACTGATTCCCTGGACGAGGCGTTGGCCTGGTGTGAGCAGGCGCGCGCGTCACGCACGGCCTTGTCGGTGGGGCTCACCGCCAACTGTGCGGAAGCGCTTCCGGAAATCGCGCGCCGGCGCGTGACGGTCGACGTGCTGACCGATCAGACGTCCGCTCATGACACGCTGAACGGCTACGTCCCCGCCGGGATGCCTTTGGCGCAGGCGCTGACCCTGCGGGGGAAGGATCCGGCCGGGTACGTCCGCGCCGCGACGGCGTCCATCGTCGAGCACGTCGCCGCCATGCTCGCCCTCAAGGCGCAAGGCGCCGTCACCTTCGACTACGGCAACAACATCCGCACCGTCGCGCAGGACGCCGGACTGACGCACGCGTTCGACATCCCCGGATTCGTGCCCGAGTACATCCGGCCGCTCTTCTGCGAAGGGAAGGGTCCGTTTCGCTGGGTGGCCCTGTCGGGAGACCCCAAGGATCTGGCGCGCACCGATGAGCTGGTGCTCGAGCTGTTCCCCCGGGAGGAGCACCTGCGCCGCTGGATCACGCTGGCGCGCGAGCGGGTGTCCTTTCAGGGACTCCCGGCGCGCATTTGCTGGCTGGGGCAGGGAGAGCGCGCGCGGTTCGGGGTCGCGCTGAACGATCTGGTCGCGAAGGGGGAGCTGTCCGCGCCCATCGTGATCGGCCGCGATCATCTCGACACCGGCTCCGTCGCCTCCCCGTTCCGCGAGACGGAAGCCATGCGGGACGGATCGGATGCCATCGCGGACTGGGCCATCCTCAACGCACTGCTGAACACGGCGTCGGGAGCCTCGTGGGTGTCCTTCCACCACGGCGGCGGCGTGGGCATCGGCAACTCGCTCCACGCGGGACAGGTGATCGTGGCGGACGGTACGCCGGAGGCCGCGCGACGGCTGGAGCGGGTCCTCACCAACGATCCGGGGATCGGCGTGGCCCGTCATGCGGAGGCCGGATACCCTGAGGCCATTGCGACCGCCGAGCGGGAGCACGTGCGGCTGCCCATGCGCGAGGCGCGCGACTGAGCACCCTGCTCGTGGGCGCTCGGGCCGTCGTCACCTGCCGGGGTCCGGCGCGAGCGCGGCGTCGGGACGAGGCCCAGGCCGTCGAGGTGCTGCCGGGAGCCGCCGTTCTCCTCGACGCCGGCCGGATCGCCGCCGTCGGGTCCTACCCGGATCTCGCGGCGGCTCATCCCCGGGCCGCGCGACAGGAAGTGCGTGGCATGCTCTACCCCGGGTTCGTCGACGCGCACACCCACGGCGTGTTCGGGGCTCCCCGGCTCGACGACCATCGCCGTCGCGCCCTCGGCGAGACCTACCAGGCGATCGCCGCGGCGGGCGGTGGCATTCTCCAATCGGTGCGGGACGTGCGGCACCGGACCGAGGACGAGCTGTATCAGCTCGCGCGGGCCCGTCTCGACGCGCTCCGGGCGCACGGAGCGACGACCGTCGAGATCAAGTCGGGATATGGGCTCGACCTCGACACCGAGCTGAAGCAGCTCAGGGTGATCGCACGGCTGAAGGCCGACGGCAGCCCCGACGTGGTCCCCACGTTCCTGGGCGCGCACGAAGTGCCTCCCGAGCATCGGGCGCATCCCGATGAGTACGTCGCGGCGCTGTGCGACGACATGATTCCCGCCGTCGCCCGCGCACGACTCGCGGCCCGGTGCGACGTGTTCTGCGAGCCCGGGGTCTTCACGGTGCCCGCCAGCCGGCGGATCCTGGAGACGGCCCGGAAGGCGGGCCTCGCACTGACCATGCATGCCGACGAGCTGGAGGGGGCCGGTGGTGCGGAGCTGGCGGCCGCCCTCGGCGCCCAGTCGGCGGATCACCTCGCGGCCATCTCGCCGGCCGGCATTCAGGCGCTGGCGCGGAGTGAGACCGTCGCGGTACTGCTTCCCGCCACCATGACCTTCCTCGGCAAAAAGACCCAGGCCCCCGCGCGGGCACTCTGGGAGGCGGGCGCCGCCGTGGCCCTGGCCACCGATTTCAACCCCGGCTCCTCGCCCACCCTCAGCCTTCCCTACGTCATGGCCCTCGGCGTGTCGCAATTGGGGATGCGCCATGAAGAGGCGCTGACCGCCGTGACCGTGAACTCGGCGGCCGCGCTGGGCTTGGCGGGGGACCGTGGCCAGATCGCCCCGGGAATGCGTGCGGACCTGGTGGCGCTCGACGTGTCGGATTGGCGTGAAGCCGCCTACTGGATCGGCGCAAACCTCGTAACCGCCGTCTGGACAGGAGGTTTCGCTTGTCGCTCCCTGGGCGGGCCAATATCTTTAAGCGGTCATGTCGAGACTTGAGAAAGCCAAGGAACGCGCCCGCGCCCTGGAGACGAAGGATGCCAAGGGGGCAGTCGAGGCGTGGGTCGAGGTTCTGAAGGAACAGGACGCGTCGGGTGAGCCGAATCCTGACCTGGCGATTTACAACAAGGTCGGAGATCTCTGGCTCAAGCTGAAGGACCCCGGTCAGGCTGCGGATTTCTACGATCGCGCCGTCGACAAGTACGCCGAGCAGGGACTCCATAACAACGCGATCGCGATGTGCAACAAGGTGCTCCGCAACGCTCCCGGGCGGCAGAACACCTATCTGAAACTCGCGAAGCTGTACGCGGCCAAGGGATTCAGCGCCGAGGCCAAACAGAACTTCGTGGAGTACGCGGAGCGCGTTCACAAGACCGGCAACATTCAGCTGGCCTTCGCCGCCCTCAAGGAGTTCACGGACATTTCGTCGGATGGGGAGCAGCTCCGCCACATGCTGGAGGAGCAGCTCGCGCATTACGGCGTGAACGAGAATCCCCAGCGCCGCACGACGCAGTCCCAGAAAGTGGTCGAGCCGCCGAAGTCGACCATGGGCAAGCGGAAGACATCGAGCCTGGTGTTCCTCGACCTGGACGCGCCCTCGGCGCCCAAAGAGGGTGCGACGGCAACGGCGCCTGCGCCCGCGGCGCCCCGGCCGGCGGCTCCCGCTCCGAAACCCCCGGCCCCGCCGCCGCCGAAGGCTCCGGCCCCCGCGCCCGCGGCTGCGCCGAAAGCGGCGCCGCCCCCCAAGGCCGCGCCCAAGCCGGCGCCGCCCCCTCCCGAGCCGGAGCCCGAGCCCGTCTCCCTCCTCGACGAGGAGCCGGTGGCCGAGCCCGACACCTCACTGCAGATCGAGTCGACCAGTCTGGCCGATGAGGATGTCGGCGCGGGCACCGGTTCGCTGCTCGAGGGGCTGGAGTCCACCAGCGCGGACTTCGGCAGCGTGCGCGACAGTGCGACGAACCTCGAGTCCGTCCGCGAGGAGATCGTCGCGGACGACGTGCAGCCCATGGCGGAGCTCGAGCCCACGGCCGAGCCGGAACTGGTCGAGGAGCTCCCGCCCGCTCCGCCGTCACGGGGCACCAAGGGCCGGCAGGCGGTGGTCGAGCTGTCGCTGGACGAGGAGCCGCTGGTCGAGGCCGAGCCGGCCGTCATCGCCCCGATTGACGACGAGCCGCTCGTGCTCGACGAAACGGCCGGGCAGGAGACGCGCGACTTCATCATGACCGAGGACGACACCTCGGTGGGTGGGCGTCCGTCCGTGCACATCGACGTCGGACTCGAGGGCGGCCTGCAGATCGACGAGCAGGCTCCGGCCATCGACTTCTCGGACATCGAAGAGGCGCCGGTCGTCTCCATCGAGGATCTCGAGGGGCGGGTGGCCGACAACCCCGACGATCCCGAGGCCCACCAGGCGTTGGGCGAAGCCTTGATCGAGGCGGGGGACCGGGAGCGCGGCATCGAGGAGCTGGACCTCGCCACCTCCGGCTTTGAGACCGTCGGGAACGCGCAGCAGGCCGAAGACCTGGTGGACGAGATTCTGCGTCTCGATCCCAACAGCATCCGGCACCGCCAGAAGGTCGTGGAGTTCGCCTTCAAGTCGGGGGAAAAGGACCGGCTCATCACGGCGTACCTGGAGCTGGGGGACACGCTGTTGCGCAACGACCTGCCCGAGAAGTCGCGGGCGGTGTACGAGCGGGTGGCGGAGCACGATCCGAAGAACGCGCGCGCGCAGTCGGCGCTGGCCATGCTCACGCCCGCGGTGCCGGCGGTGCCCGAAGGAAAGGTCAAGGCCAAGGACGCGAAGATGAAAGTCCGGGACGAAGCGGCCGAGGGTGCCGATTTCGTGGACCTGGGTTCCATGATCCTCGAGGATCAGGACGAGGCGCGGAACTCCCGGATGAAGGTTCAGGACGAGGAGCCCACGGGCGACGAGCAGCAGGACTTCCAGGAAATGCTCGCCCGGTTCAAGCAGGGGATCGACGAGAACATCGAGGAGACCGATTTCCAGTCCCACTACGACCTCGGGGTCGCATTCAAGGAAATGGGGCTTCTCGACGAGGCCATCGCGGAGTTCCAGAAGGCGCTCCGGGCTCAGGACGGGAAGCTTCGGACCTCCGAGGCGCTGGGCGTGTGCTTCTTCGAAAAGGGCGCCTATGGCGTGGCGGAATCGATTCTGCGGCGCGGGCTGGAGCTGCCGGCGTCGGGCGACGAAGAGCGGCTGGGCATTCTCTACTGGCTGGCCCGTTCCTACGAGGAGCAAGGCCGCCCGGCCGAAGCGAAGGATCTCTACGGGAAGGTGTTCGCCGTGAACATCCGGTTCCTGGACGTGGGCGAGCGCGTGAAGGCGCTGGCCAAGGCCCGCTGACATGAGCCAGCAAGTCGCGCCGGTCACCCTGCACGACATCCAGCGTCCCGTGGCCCAGGATCTGGCGCGGGTGGCCGACGAGCTGCGGCGCATCATCGCGGCGGACTTCCCGACCATCGCGGAGGTGAACGATCATCTCCTCCGGATGAAGGGGAAGCTGTTCCGCCCGATGTTGCTGCTCCTGTCGGCCCAGGCGACCGGCAATACCGACTCCCGGATCGTGTCGCTGGCCGCCGTGGTCGAGTTGATCCACCTCGCCACCCTAGTACACGACGACTCGGTGGACCACTCCGCCCTCCGGCGGGGACTCCCGACGCTCAATACGCTGTTCTCGCATCAGATCGCGGTGATCATGGGGGACTACCTGTACTCCCGCGCGATCATCGAGCTGGTGAAGGCAGCCGACATCGAGCCCCTGCGGGTGTTCGCCCGCGTCACGAACGAGATGACCATCGGCGAGATGCGGCAGATCGAGGCGCACGACAAGCTGAGCTACAACGAAGCGCAGTACGATCATCTGATCCGCGCCAAGACCGCGTCCCTCCTGTCGGGCGCCTGTGAATGCGGCGCCCTGCGGGGCGAGCCGGCGCACCGCGCGGCCCTCGCCGCCTTCGGGCTGCACCTGGGCATGGCCTTCCAGATCACCGACGATCTGCTCGACTACACGGAACCGGAGGCGGTGACCGGAAAGCCGTGGGGGCTCGACCTGAAGGAGCACAAGGTCACGCTGCCACTCATCGCCGCCCTCCCGCGCATGAGACCCGAGGGGCGGCGTCTGGTGGAGCGGCTGATGGAGGAGCCCGAGCCGTCGGACCAGCTCGTGGCCGAAGTCATCACCTGGGTGAACGACGCCGGCGGCCTGACCTACGCGCGGCAACGGGCGCTGACCCTGGCCCAGGAAGCCGACCGGGCGCTCGACGGGTTGCCCGCGTCTCCGGCGCGCGACGCGTTGCGAGACAGTATTGCGTACGCCGTGGAGCGGAGGAGCTAGCGCGTGGCGCGCGGACCGCGGCGGCCGCTATTTTACCTGGGCGTCCTGACGACCGGGTTCGTCCTGGGCGGATTTCTCCAGGCGCTGTTCCGGCAATTCCTGCCGGCCGGCGCCGCGAAAGAGTTCTTCACCACCGCGGTGCACCCGACCTTCGGACCGGTGCAGATCAACCTGCTGGTGGTGGACATCACGCTGGGTCCGATCGGACTGGACGTGTCGCTGGTGGCGGTGCTCGGAGTCGTGATCGCCTACTTCGTGGCGCGGTCGCTTTTCTAGAAGAGAGGCCGGTATGGAACTGTCGCTGTGGCACATCGTTCTGCTGATGATCGTGGTCCTGCTGGTCTTCGGGGCGAAACGCATTCCCGAAATCGGCTCGTCCTTGGGGCAGGGGATCCGCGAGTTCAAGCGGAGCATCAAGGAAATCGACACGCCACAGGATCAGCGGTCGGTGAATCAGCCGCCCCCGGCGTCGAACTCCACGCTGCCGCCCTCGGGCGGAGAGCCGAAGCGCCTGAGCCAGTAGGACGCGCGTGTCGGTCGCGGGGTTCTCGATCGGCGAGTGGCTCCTGCTGCTCGCCGTTCTGTTTGTGGCGGTGGGTCCCCGCCGCCTGCCCGAAGTCGGGCGCGCGGCGGGCAAGTTCCTGCGTGAGTTCCGCAAGGGCTTGAACGAAGCGCGGGACGCGATGGGCCGGCCCGAAGCGCCGCCCCCTCCGCGTCCCGCCAAACCCTCGAGTCTGCTGGACTAGCTGCCGGCCGCCTGCGTCTGCTGGAACAGCTCCTTCCGGCGGTCCACCACCTTCGCCTTGGCCTTCAGCGCCGCGACATAGGCGCTGACGCGCGCCTGCTGGAGTCCGCGGACGACCATGGTCCGCTGTTGATCCCGTTGCGCCAGCCAGGCCGTGGAATCGGGTTTGCTCCGGGCCATGCCCTGGAGCAGGAAGTCCCCGGTGCGGCCTTCGATCAACGGACTGCGCTCGCCGGGGTTCAACGCAAACGCCGCTCCGATGACTTCGGGATCGAGCTGAATCTGGGGGGGCGGCCGGAGCCGGGTGAACGGCCCGACCGTCGTCACGGTGTACCCGGCGGCCGAGGCGGCCTGCTTGAAGTCAGTGGCGCCGGCGAGCTTGGACGCGAGCGCCTGACCCCGCTGCCGCGCCAGCTCCTTCTTTCGATCGAACCGGGCCGCGCCCTCGATCTTGGTCCGCAACTCCGCGAGGGGCGGTACGCCCGCCGGCGAGAGCGAGTCCAGGCGGAAGACGTAGAAGGCCCGCTCGCCTTCGATCACCTTGCTGGTCTGCCCGGGCCGCGCGCCTCCGAACGCCCAGGTGCCGACATCCGGGACCACATACTTGCCCAGGGTCACCCGCTCGCCCTGAAAGAACGGGGGCGCCTGCGCGACGTTCAGGTGCATGCTCTTCGCGAGAGAATCGATCACCCGGCCATCGTCGTGCTCGGCGGCGAGGCGGTCGAGCGTGTCGGCCCGCGCCTCGACCAGATCGAGCCGCGGCCCCGAGAGCGCGATGGGGAAGAGAATGTGCCGGACTTTGACCGAGTCACCCGCGGCCTTGTCCACGCGGATCAGGTGGTACCCGAATTCCGACAGCACCGGCTCCGAAACCTGGCCCGGCTTCAGATTCTTCAGTCCCGCCATGAAGCCGGCGTCAAAGCCCGATTCGTCGTGGTGGATCCACCCCAGATCCCCACCCCGGGCGCCGCTCACCGTGTCCACCGACAGCTGTTTCGCGATGCGGGCGAAGGCCGACTCGCTGACCGCAACCTGGGGACGCGTCTTCCGCGCCAGCGCGAGGGCCGCCGCGGTATCGGAGGCCTCGGCGGCGCGGGGGAGCACCAGGAACGTCGTGTACGCGATGGCCGGGCGCTTGAACTCGGCCTGGTGGGCCGCGTAGTAGGCCTGAACATCCTGGTCCGTCAGCTTCACGGCGGAATCCGGGATCGACACCGCCTGAATGGCGACCATCGCCGTCGTCACCGTGTCGTGCTGGTCCCGCCAGATGCGCCACAACTTGGCGTCGGGCACGTAGATGTCGGCGGTCAGGTACTCGGCGAGCTTCTGCTGCGGGATGACCTGCCGGTACCGCGCCTCCAGCTGGACCATCAGCTCCGCGGACGACCCCGACGCCAGGAACCGCAGCCACTTGTTCATGTCGAACTGGCCGTTGGTCTGGAAATCCGGTGACTGCATGACTTCAGGGGGTGGCGAGGTTCGCGCGGCGTCGATCACGTCCTGATCCGAGACCGCAATGCCCAGCCGGGAGTAGGCCTGCTGGAGTGCCACGTCCTGGGTGAGCTGATCGACCACCTGGTCTTCCAGCTGCTTCTGCTCGTCATCGGTCAGGGAGGAGCTGCCACCCCGGGCGATGTACTGATCCCGGGCCGCCGCCACGGCCTGTTGCCACTCCTGATAGTGGATTTCGGTGCCGTTGATCTTGAGGACGACGTCTCCGCCCGTCTTCGCCCCCGTGACCCCCATCCCGACGTCGAACACCAGCCAGCCGATAAACGCGATTGCGAGGACGTAGAAGATGTACTTCGAGTTCTCGCGCATGGAGCGCATCATGGGGGGTTCTAGCTCCGGTCAAGAAGGGGGGTGAAGGGGCATAAGTCTAAAAACCACAACGAGGAAACTCAAGCGAACACCTCGCGCCCATGATTGACAGCAAAGTAGGCCAAACACTATCTTCGACCAATTCCCACAAAGACTTAGGCCTCTTTGGCGTACACCAGTGAGATCGAGAAGCTCGAGCGCCGCTGGCTCGAGAATCCCAAGGGGCGCAATTTCGCCCCCTTGGCGGACGCCTATCGTAAAGCGGGAGAAATAGATAGGGCCGTCGACCTCTGCAAGAGCGGGCTGGAACTCCACCCGGACTACGTCAGCGCCCACATCGTATATGGCCGGTGTCTGATCGATCAAAAAGACGACGCCGGCGCCACCGAAGTGTTCCAGAAGGTGCTCCAGCTCGACCCCGAAAACATCCTCGCCCTCCGCATTCTCTCGGAGATCGCCGAGCGAACCGGTCATTATGAGCAGGGCACCGAATGGCTGACCCGCCTGATCTCCGCAGACCCGATGAACGGGGATGCGGCGGAAGCCTTGACCCGCATGAAGGCCAAGGCGATTCAGGCCAAGACGGCTCCCCGCCCGTCCCAGCCGGCCGCCGAGGCTCCGGCCGAAGTGGTGGGGGAGGTCGTCCCCGAGCGGGCGGCTCCCTCCAAGGATCTGGGGATCGAGCGGGCCTCTTCACCGGATGTGTCGGGGGACCTTCCGCCCCGCCTGTCGCTGGTGGACATGGCCACGGTGCCCATGGCACAGCCCGACTTCAAGGTCGAGCGGGCCAGCGGCACCGCCGAAAAGCTCATCGATGCCGACCGCCTGGTGGATGCGGAGCCGGAGCTGCCCAACGCCGATGCGGCCGCGGCCGCCAAGGATCAGCGGCTCTCGCTGGGCCTCGAGCCCGAGGCGGAGCTCCCGGGGCAGGGGAAGGTGGCGCCCCGGAACAGCATGGGCCTCGAGAGTTTCGACGGCATCGACTTCAGCAACGCGCCGGAATCGCAGCGGATGGACGGCATGATGTCCGAAGAAAGTCCTGGCGCGCAGGCGGAGAACGTCGAAGTCGAGGGCTTGTCCCGGACCCAGTACGAAGGCAGTGGCA
>Ga0070709_10000621_pt1 | contig 20294 bp, 16 predicted proteins | sample LARL51metaG_FD_65449 | JGI IMG/M metagenome (GOLD analysis project Ga0070709, IMG submission 65449) | Corn, switchgrass and miscanthus rhizosphere microbial communities from Kellogg Biological Station, Michigan, USA - LAR L5-1 metaG | ecosystem: Host-associated > Plants > Roots > Rhizosphere ... | reverse complement strand
TTTCCACCGCTACTGTTGGCCGGCATGCGGCACTTGTCTGTTGGGCTTTTCTTATATCCAATTTTGAGGTGGCAGACAGGCATCCGGCCAACGCCAGGGCAATGGAGAACCGCAGCGATTACTGGCGTGCTGTTACTTTGCATCGGCAATGGTGGCGTTTGTTGGGCGGAGCAGACTGTGCCTTCGGGGATAGCCGCCTTGTTGGTGGCAATGGTGACGCTGTGGATGGTTATCGTGGATTGGTTGCGGCCTGGAGGGCGCAAGCCATCGGTGCGTGTTCTGTTTGGCATTGTGATGGGATTTATTGGGATGGCCATCCTGGTTGGGCCAGCGAAGATTGGGCACTCAGGGAGGGTGAACCCAGTGGGCGCGACAGTGCTCGTCGTGGCTTCGCTGGCGTGGGCATGTGGGTCGCTGTACTCAAAGCACGGATCGCTGCCGAGTTCGCCAATGCTAGGCGTTGCGATGCAAGGGTTATGTGGCGGAGCGGCGCTCTGGATTGTAGGGTTCTGCAGCGGAGAGTTGGCGAGGTTTCATCCTGTGGCGGCGCCACTGCGTGCATGGCTGGCCGTCGGATACCTTTTTGCTTTCGGGTCATGTATCGGATTTACCGCGTACCTTTATATGCTCAAGAAGAGCACCGCCGCGCGCGTCGGAACGTACGCGTTCGTCAATCCGATCGTAGCGTTGATTGTGGGCTGGCTCCTGGGCGGGGAAGCGCTGTCGCAGAGGACACTGCTGGCGGCAGCGGTGATTCTGACGGCGGTGGTATTGGTGATTACCGCGCCACATCGCGATCCGCGGGAAGCCGCGGATGCTTTGCCGCTTCCCGGCGAAGTTTAGTAGTTCGTTTCAAAAACTATTTTTATTTGGGCGCGGATTCCGGATAGCGGCGAACTGTGTGCTGGGGTAACTTTGGCGCATAGAGAACGCATAGAGAGCGCATAGAGAACATGGTGAGCGCAGAGTGAGAATGTTGAGAATGAGGAACACAATGAGCACGGGAGCACAGTCTGTTGAGCGGAACGTTTCTCGGCACGCGGCGGCGCGGTACTGGCAGGCAACTCTTGCCAGAGATACGCGAGCGGATGGAGCGTTCTTTTTTGGCGTGACGTCGACACAAATATATTGCCGACCAAGCTGCCCCGCACGACGACCATTGAGGAAGAACACGCAGTTCTTTTCGACGCCGAGGGATGCGGAGCGCGAAGGATTTCGTCCATGCCAGCGGTGCAAGCCCAATCAGATTCCGGAGGCGGTTCAGATTGTGCAGCGAGCGGCGCAGGTGTTGGAGAGGGATGTGGATGGAGCGGTGAACATAGGAACGTTGGCGAGAAAAGTTGGTGTGGCTTCAGATGCGTTGCGGCGGGCATTTCGGCAGCAGGCCGGGTTAACGCCGAAGGACTTGTCTGCAGCGCTGCGATTGAAGAGGTTTAAGAAATTTCTGCGCGAGGGCAGCAGCATCACGGACGCACTGTATGCAACGGGGTACGGATCAGCGAGCCGAGTGTACGAGCGAAGCGATGCGCATCTGGGGATGACGCCCGCAGCATATCAAAAAGGAGGGAAGGGAATGAACATTCGATACACGACGGCAAAATCGTATTTGGGAGAAGTGCTGGTGGCGGCCACGGAGCGAGGCGTTTCGGCGGTGTATCTCGGGGATGCAGTGCCGAAACTGGTGAGCGAACTCCGCGCAGAATATCCCCTGGCGGAAATTGCGGCGGAGAAGGGCGCGTATTCGAAATGGGTGGAGGAAATTGTTTCACGAATCGAAGGCAGCGCGCCACGACGCGAGCTTCCGTTGGATTTGCAGGCAACGGCATTTCAGAGGCGGGTGTGGAAAGAACTGCAGAAAATCCCTCGTGGAACGACGCGCACTTATAGCCAGATTGCGCAAGCCGTGGGCCGGCCTCGCGCGGTGCGGGCGGTGGCGAGAGCTTGCGCGACGAATCCGGTATCTATTGTGGTGCCATGTCACCGAGTCGTGCGTGCGGACGGAAATTTGGCTGGCTACCGCTGGGGACTGTCACGGAAAGAGAAATTGCTGGAGCGGGAGCGCGGATAGAATCCGCCGGTATTTTCTCTCGTTAGGCGCGTTGCGGATTTTATGCCGCTAGTGAGCTGCGACCTTCGGCGCTGCACGCGGATTATTGCGGCGCAAAGCAAAGGACAGCAGAAACATGATTCCAGCGGCAACGGCGATCACGAAGTAGGTATCGACGTAGGCAAGAGTGGTGGCCTGCGCTTGCAAACTGGCGTAAAACCGCGCCAACGCGTGCTTTTGCGCGTCGGCAAAATTCATGCCGGAGTGCATGAGTTGTTGCGCGAGTCCACTGATGGAGCTTGTAAAGTTCGGATTTAATGGAGACGCCCGCTCCACCAGACGTCCCTGATGGAGTTGCGCGCGGCGCGCAAGCAGGGTCGTGACCACGGACGTGCCCACGCTGCTGCCGATATTCCTCATAAAATTCACCAGGCCAGCGACAGCGTTATTCTTTTCCGCGGGTATCCCGATATACGCGGCGGTCGTGGAGGGAATAAAGATGAAGCCCAGCGGAACATATTGCAGGATGCGCAGCCAGGTGGCGGCCGCAAAACTGAGCTGCAGGTCGATAACTTTCGTGGAGAGATACATGGTGCAGGTAAGTGCGAGCCAGCCGAATCCGATCAGGTAGCGGGCCTGAATGCGCGTGGTGAGCTGGCCCACGAGCGGAAGTTCCAGCAGCAGAACCATCGCCGCGGCAGACATCACAATGCCTGCCTTCTCCGCCGTATATCCCAATTGTGTCTGCAGAAATTGCGGCATCAGCACGGTCGAAGCGAAAGAGATCGCTCCCACCATGAACATCACCAGATTCGAAGCGGCGAAGTTGCCGTTTTTGAACAGGCGCACGTCGACAATGGGCTCGTCGTGCCGCCACTCGTAAATAATCAGCGACACCAGGCAAACGAATGCGAGAACCGCGAGAGTAACGATGAAATTCGATCCGAACCAGTCATCCTCTTGTCCCTTATCGAGCAGAATCTGCAATGCGCCAATTCCGACGGCCAGCAATCCGAACCCGATATAGTCCACGCGGAGCGCGCGTCCCAAGTTGCGCGTGATATATGCGGGATCTTCGATGAGTTTGTACACCAACAATAATGCGATCAGGCCCACCGGAAGATTGATATAAAAAATCCAGCGCCAGGAATAGTTGTCTGTGATCCAACCGCCCAGCGTGGGCCCAATACTGGGTGCGACAATGGCCGTCACGCCGTAAAGTGAAAACGCCAAGCCGCGCTTTTCGGGCGGAAAGGTATCGGCAAGGATGGCTTGCGCCATTGGCTGCAGACCGCCTCCACCGGCGCCCTGCAAAATCCGCGCAACCAGCAGAAATCCGAGGCTCCACGCCACGCCGCAAAGCAGGGAACTCACGGTAAAGATCACGATGCAAATCATGAAGAAGCGCTTGCGGCCGAAGATGCCGACGAACCATCCGCTGACCGGCAGAATGATGGCATTCGACACCAGATAGGAAGTGAGAACCCAAGTGCTTTCGTCGCTGCTGGCACCCAGATCGCCGGCGATATGTGGGAGGGCGACGTTGGCGATGCTGGTATCCAGTACCTCCATAAAAGCAGCTAGCGAAACCACTACTGCGATGAGCCAGGGGTTTACCCGCTGTTCCGATGCCGAAACGTACGGTGCAGGGACTGCTTGCGTGGCCATGAATAGAAAAATCTCTCAGAAAAAGGGGTCGCGGCAGGCGAAGGCGAAAAGTCTACCGCTTTTTACAAATGTGGGCCACCAGCGCTTTCCGCATTCCCGTTTACGCGTAATCGTGTATTTCGACAGCACGGTTTAGATGAGATGTTCGCCCGGACAGGTACTTGTCAGAAACTTGCAAATATTCTCGCATTGCCGCCATTGCCTGTAAGCCAGAGAATAGGACTGGAAAGCGGGTTCAAGCCCGCGCACCATAATTCCATGCCCAACCTGCAAGGCCACGACGCTCAACCTGGCGGAGGTTCTCCCGAACTTTCACGCACCAACGTGGGAGACCGCCTGGCGCAATTTGAGAAGCGGCAGCGCCAGTTGTGGCGGCTTACTTATTTTCTGTTGAGCCTGCTGACCATCGCGTATGTTGCAGTTTCCTGGGAAACGATCCGCTCATTCGCCCGGCGATTTGAGTACCTGCTTTTGGCCGGTCCGGTCCTAATACTTCTGGTAGCAGCTTTCATTGTCTTCGTTTGGAGGCGCAATAAGGAGATCGCGGAACTTCGCGGCCTGGTCCGAGGCATCGAACAGCATCACACGTCGGCGCCGAGCGACCGGCAACTGGACAAACTTTTCTCCGTGATCGAACGTTCGCAGCAGGGCTATCGCGATTTGATCGATTCGTTCGACGACGTCCTGGTTGCCGTCACGCTGGACGGTGAAATCCGCGCAGCTAACCGCAGCTTCGCCGATCTTGTTGGCGCAACATTCCAGGAAATTATCGGCCACTCGCTTTCCGAATTTCTGCAGGATGCCGGTGGAGAAGGTCCGAACCTTTATGAACGATCGCTGCCGCGCTTTCTGGAAAAGCGGCATTGGAACGGCGTCGCGCAGGTCCGCTTGAAGATGCGGCATACCGTGCACTATTTCGAGTGCGTCATTCACGCCATGATGCGCGAAAACGAAGTCCACGGGATGACCATACTCGCGCGCGACATCACCGCATCGCGGCGCAATGAAGCTCGTTTTACAGAGCTGTTTGAAACCTTGCAGGAAGGCATTTACATTGTTACGCCGGAAGACGAGATCCTCGATGCAAATCCGGCGCTGGTAAGAATTCTCGGCTATGACTCCAAGAGCGAGCTCCTTTCAAAAAAGGTATCCGAAATTTTCCCGGACGCGTCGTTGCGCAAGCTGGTACGGCAGGAAGTGGACCAGCAGCCGGTGTTGGCAGGGCGCGAAATTGTCTTAATTCGAAAAGACGGCACCAGCATCATCTGTTTGAACACCGCGGCATCGGTTCGCGATCCGACGGGGAAAATCATCCGCTATCAGGGCGCGCTGATGGACATCACCGAACGGCGTGAAATCGAACGCCGGCTGCACAAACAGCAAGAGTTTGCGCACCGCCTGGTGGACAGCTTTCCAGATTTAATTCTCGTTCTCGATGTTTCGGCGAACTATACCTTTGTCAGCCCGCGTTGTCTGGAAGTCCTCGGCTATGCCGACGACGAGATCAGCCAGATGAAACTGGGCGCCTGCACACATCCCGACGACCTTCCCAAATTGATGTCTCTTTATCACGACCTGATCAGCGGCAAACAGAGCTTCGCATCGCTGGAAATGCGCGTCCGTCACAAGATGGGAGAGTGGCGCAGGATTTTGTTCAACTTCAGCCCGCTGTTTGACGAGAACGAGAAAATCGAAGGCGTGGTCCTTTCCGGCAGGGATGTCACGGACTTGAAGCGTTTGGAAGAGCAACTGATTCAGGCAGAAAAACTTGCGGCCATGGGTCAGATGCTGGCCGGTGTGGCGCACGAACTGAATAATCCGCTGACGGCGATTCTGGGCGTAACTGAACTGGTGCGCGAGCGCGAAGGCCTGGACGAATCGATGAAGCGCCAGCTTGATCTGACACACCGCCAGGCGCGCCGCGCGGCTCGCATCGTGCAAAATCTATTGGAGTTTTCCAGGCCTGCCTCGCCACAAAGAAAGGCTATCGATATCAGCACCATTCTGGAACGAACCCTGCAATTGCACGAACATTCGCTACGCCGTAATCAGGTGGAGGTCGATTTCACTCCGCGCACCGATTTGCCTCCGATCGTGGGCGATGCGAATCAGCTGATCCAGGTTTTTCTGAATCTTATTTCGAACGCCGAGCAGGCGATTCGCGAGGTGCGTGAATCAGGGCGCATCCAGATTCGCCTGACGCTGGCAAATGGCAACGTGGTTACTACCGTACAGGATGACGGCGTCGGCATTTCGCCCGAAGCCATGCCGAAGCTGTTTGATCCCTTTTATACGACAAAACGTCCCGGCGGCGGCACCGGCCTCGGTCTGAGCATTTGTCTCTCCATCGCGCGCGAGCACGGCGGCACCATTCAAGCGGAAGCCTTGCCGGGCGGCGGTTCGGCGTTTAGCGTGTATCTGCCGGCTCCTTCAGAAGCTTCAGTTCAATCGCCAGCAGGAGTGCCGCAACAAGCACAGGCCGTCGCAGCCTCGAGGCCACGTGAGTCACAGGGCGGCCATGCAGATTCCCGGCCTGCTCCGACAATTTTGAAAGGACTACGTGTTCTCGTCCTGGACGATGAAGAGAGTATTTGTTCGTTGCTGGATGAGGGTTTGAGCGCCCATGGACTGAAAGTAAGTTGCGCATCGACAACCGAAGAAGCTGCGGCTTTGGCGAGAAGCCAGCGCTTCGACGCGCTGCTTTGCGATCTTCGGCTAAAGTCCGCAGATTCATTCAGCGACGGGCGTGAAGCTTCGGCGCATGTCCTGGGTGCCGCGGGAGCGCACCGTCCACTGGTGATCTTTATGACTGGCGAATACGTAGACCCCAATGCGGCGAGCAATGGCGATGCCGCGGCCGTCTTGCAAAAGCCGTTTCGCATTCACGATGTATTGGCGATCATGCGGGAGGCGTTCGTGGGAGCAAAACAAGGCTCAGGAAAATAGTTGGTTCGATCTACACCAGACCTGCAAATCGCGCGCAGCAAAGCCGCGGAATTCGCCACTCGATCATTTCTTTTTCGCTGAAGCCTCTACGCCCTTGCGATCCACTCCAAAGTCCCAAACATACAAATTCACCCCGTCCTGCAGGATTTCAGCGAACGCATATTCTCCCGCAGGAAGCTCCTGCCCCAATGTAAAGCGATATACGTTCTGCGCGACGTCCCATCTTTGAATCATCACCGAGTTGCGATCCTCGGAGATTTTCTGCCCGAACAGGCTGCGCACGGATTCAATTTCGCGCTTTCCGCCCTTCACCGTCAATCGCACCAGCTCCACTTCCGGTCCGGTCTCGCCGGGCCGGCTGCTTCTTTTAATGAAGGAGACATCATTGGGGTCCGGCGACGCTTCTCTGAGATAGAACTCCGGACGTTGGGAGTTCACACGCCTCACCGCCCGGGCTCCGGGCAGCTCGATGTTGCGCTTGCTGGGAATAATCGGCACGGGTGACAGCACCTGTTTCAGCCGTTGTTTCTTATCCGTGCGAATTTCCGCTCCAACTTGGTCCAACGGAGTTACCGATTTTCCCTCGACCACGAACATGCCTTCGCCACCTGGAAGGAAAATGCCCGGTGCCACTGGCAAGCTGGCGTCCACCTCAAGCGGCATATCGGTGCGCTGCTCTTCCTGTTGACGATGAACGGTTTTGAGCAGTGCTTCCTCTTCTTTGGCTGCGGATGCTTCGGCCTTTGCGGTTGCATCCCAGTCCACCATGGCGGCCGGAATCTCTTCCCAGTCGCCGCGTTCGGAGCTGAAATAACGAACCCGTTCCCCGTTCCGCTGGTACTCGCGAGCCAATTGAAAGTTGCCGTCCTTCAACACGAGTTTCTTTGGCCGATCCGATGCGGGAGTGGTAGGGACTTGTTTTTTACTCTGGGTTTGAGTGGTTGGAAGAGGTCTTTGCGGGCCTTGAGCGCCAGCGTAGGCACAAAACATCATGCTGATCGTGACAAGTGGGATGGACTTAGGGAGGCTCATCGTGCGACTCATAACGGCTTGCGGAGATTTGATGCGGTTCGAAACCGAATCTTTGTCCAACACCGAGCTTAACACGGTAGAAAAGCAATGGGCGAGGCTGCCATCTGAAGCCTCGCCCGGGTTGCGGCTCCCCTATTTATTCAGAGACTTAGGCTTGCCCTGCGGATTTCGTCCGGCTTGCCATTTGCGCCACCCATTCCTCTGACCGGCGCTTCATCTCCGCTGGCGCCACATCTTCCATGTGCGTAGCGAGATTCCAGTGATGACCGAAGGGGTCAATCACTTTGCCAAATCGATCGCCCCAGAACATGTCTGACAGGGGCATACCTTCCTGGCACCCGGCTGCAACCGCTTTCTTGTAGACGGAATCCACGTCATCGACGTAGAGGTAGACGGATTGCGACGGCAGCGCGCCTGGTGCGGGCGCAGCAGACATCCCGGGGAATTCGTCAGCTAGAAAGATCACGGAATCACCGATTTGTATTTCGGCGTGCATAATCTTCCCGTCCGGGCTGGCCATGCGGCTACGCTCGGTGGCGCCAAACGCTTTCTTATACAAATCGATGGCTTGGGCGGCGTTCCTGCAGGTCAATCCAGGCGTTACGGAGTGAAATCCTTGTGGGATCGGTTTAACGGTCATCATGTCCTCCGGATCTTGGTTTAGGCGCGCTTCCTGCCAGAATGACGGATCGCGCGCAAGCGTCCTTGATACGCCCGCAATGCGCTGAAGTCAACACAGTAGGATGACAGAACCACTACACTCCTGCGCGCCCTGAACACTCATCCGAGACACTTTGGAGATATTCCCGCGTCAGCCTGATGTCCCTCGCGGCAAAATGCTCAGCCAGTTTTACATTTATATTTTGGGGCGCTTAGGGATTTTGCAGTATGGAATCAGAAAGTTTACCAATGCATATTTGCTGCACGCTGGCGGTTCGAAGCCACCTTTCCTTTGAGCCGCCACAAAGTAGTTTCCTCCGACGAACCCCGAACGACGAGGGAGGAGCTCTACCGTGAAGCTCCTCCCTCTCTCCCTCCGACCGCAAAGATTAATTTCGAACTCCCAACCTACAATGGTTTCGGATGCGCCGCTAACGCATCGCGAAAAGCCTTCACGTTATTTTTGTCCACGACCGCGGTTCCGGTATCTACAAAGGTGGGCATTGGAGGCGCGGGGGCGGTCCGCCAATCCTTAAAATCGTGCACTGCGTTGTGGTGCAAGTCGTCAGCAAACTTCAGGGCGTAATAGGCCATCACGTAAGGCTTCTGCGTGACCGTCGCGGTGATCCCGCCCCGGTCGATCCAATCCAGCGTCTCCGGATCTTTATCGAATCCGATAATCGGGATCTTTACGTCCAGGCGGTGCAGCGCCTCTGCCGCACCCGAACCGCCGGAAGCTTCCAGGCAGACGATACCGTCGATTTTCGCTTTAGCCTTCAGCAGCGCGGCCATATTGTCGTTCGCCACGCGAGGATCACCTTTATCATCAATGGTTTGGACGATCTTAATGCCTGGATATTTCTTCATCGTGTCGGTCACTCCCCTGGAACGCTCGTCCAGATTCAATTGGCCTGGAATGGAAATGACCACGACCTGTCCCTGGCCTTTCAGAATGTCTGCCATTCGCCTGGCGCTTTCACCGCCCGCACGGTAATTGTCCGTGCCGACGAACATCACGCGCTTCGAATTGGGGGCGTCAGAATCCACCGTAATCACCGGAATACCCTGGGCGATGGCTCCGCTTATGGCGTCCTGCAGCAATTCCGGACGGGTTACTGAAACCAGAATCCCCGCCGGTTTGCTGTCCACCACTTTTTGGAAAGTCTTCAACTGCTCTTGCGGATCGAATTTTTCCGGCCCGGTGAGTTCCGATTTCACGCCCATTTGTTTTGCCGCGTCGGTCAGTCCGGCTTGCGCCTCTTGCCAGTAGGGCAGATTCACGTTCGATGCCACGAAGACGTAACGCTCGTCTTGTTCGTGATAGGAACTCTGGCAAGACACCAGCCCGACGACGGCAAGAGCTGCCACCGCAAATGCACCCATGCGCTTGGATTTCATGGTTTATCCTCCGAGCGATGTACGATAGACAAAAAAAGGTGACGCACACCGGGGCCTGGTAAGGCACGCAAACGGGGGCAAGCCTACCACAAACCAAAGCAACCGGCGTGGCAAACTGCTGCCGACGGAGCTGTGGCAGAGATGCGAAGGAGGCAACGATGAATTATCAATTTCTGGTCGAAACATATCAAACCGAACGCGTAAAAGTGCTTAGTGTCTGGAGCGAGTTTCGTGAAGAAGATCTCGCATTCAGACCGAACGCTGCAGACCCTCGCGGGCGCAGCGTCCGCGAACAAATGATTCACCAGTGTGTCAGCGAAGACCTGTGGTTTCGCACGATGCTGGCGATTGATGTCGCGGCGCCGCCGCTGCCTAAAGAGGAATCACGGATCGAGTTTATCCGGCGTTATGCAGTAGATAGCGCGAAACGGCTCGAACAACTAAAAGGAAAAGACGATTTATGGTGGCAGGCAGACGCCCCGTTTTTCGACGTCATAAAATCACGTGCTTGGATCATGACCCGGCGTCTGACTCATACCTCGCATCATCGCGGACAGCAGATGGCGATGCTTAGAATGCTGGGACAGAGCCTGCACAGCAACTATGGGCCAACGGCCGATACCGGCGGCCTGATGCAGAATCATGCGCCGACAATTTATGCCTACGAAAGTGTCGATCAATTAATCCAAGCAGAAGCAGGGAACGGAGCAAAATCATCGCTCCCCAGCGCGACGGGCAAACCGGTCACTGAGCGCCCTGACGCGCGTTGATTTTTGCGGCTATTCGGATTTTGTAATGACTCCGCACGCAATGCGCGGCGGGGCTCCGCTGTTGGTTTCACTGTTGACCGCGTGGATCACGATAGCCGTTCCACCGTTGCTAAACACAGAATGATCTCCAGGCCCGAGAGTCACATTAGGCGCGACCACCGAGACGTGAGCTGTCCCATCCGCTGCCACCACCAGCGCAAAATTCGGGATGTCGCCAGCAGGCACGCCCGCGGCGTGCTCATGTCCTGCGGCCCCACCGGAAAAGTGCGGCCCGGCGGACTTGAACTCGGGTGGCTCGCATTTTGCAACCTGATGAATATGAATGGAGTGCTCGCCAGGAGGCAGCGACCGAATATCCAGCTTAATGCGAACGCCGGGATTGGCATCCGTCAGCGTCGCTGTTCCTACGCTCTGCCCCGCAGCATTTTTAATTTCGACTGCAACGGGTTTCGGCGCAGGAACTGCCGCCGCTGGTTTTGCGTACACCGCAGAACACGCGAGCATGGCGCCCGCAAACGCTAGAAAAGCTTTCATGGATGAGACTCTCCTATTGTGGAATGGGCCGCTCGGCACGTTAATAGACAAGAGCTGTGCTTCCAATAATCTAACGGCTGGCAGGTCCTGCTTTTGTGAACGTCTACTGTTGTGGTGCCCGCGCGGTTAACAGCGGCCGAAGCGGCTTGCTGTGTTACCGGTGTCGTCTAGCGATAAAGTCCCGGGTAGGTTTGCTTTAGCCGCTCGAGTTTCGGCAGGTCGTTGTAGCGGATATATGCGTCGTCCGGATGCCTGGATAAATAGTCTTGATGGTAATCCTCAGCTTGATAAAACGCGGAAAATGGAACTAGCTGTGTGGCGATGGGCCGATCGTAGACTTTTGCCCCGTTGATCTGCGCGATATAAGCCTCCGCGATTTTTCTCTGCTCATCGTCTTGATAGAAAACCGCGGAGCGGTATTGTGTTCCGATGTCCGGCCCTTGGCGATCTTTTTGCGTTGGATCGTGCGCCACGGAAAAGAAAATCATCAACAATTGGCCATACGTGATTTGCGAAGGGTCGTAGACTACCTGCACGGATTCCGCGTGGCCGGTGCTTCCGCTCGAGACCAACTCGTAGTAGGGATTTTCTACGTTTCCACCCGCATATCCGGAGGTCGCCTGCTTTACACCTTTCGTATGCTGAAAAACTCCCTGGATTCCCCAGAAGCAGCCCCCGGCAAAGACCGCCGTCGCTTTTGCTGGTTTTGCGGCCAGGCGGGCATCGACACTTGGGGGAGGGAAGGAGCCCTTGGGCTCCGCCGGGTGGCCTGAAGTGATTCTCACGCCCCACCACACAACACATCCGAGCATCACGATCAGGCTCAGGGCCCGACCGATAAAAGGGGCTTTCATTTAGTTTAGGACCTCGTTTCCCTGCTCTATTCGATGCGTCAATCCTTGATAGGTTTCCGGGATGGTTTCTAGGCGGCCGTTCGGCAGGGCAAAGCCCCGTCTTAGCTGGCCTCGTCAGGGCTGAAAGGGCTAAACTTCTATGTTTCCAGCCGCGCGGCAATGGCATCTGACATTAGAGACAGAATAACGCCTGTGTCCAAATGCCTAGTTCTCGTCATAATCTGTTTCCCAAATTTCTATTTCTGAAATCCAACTTGAGGGCTTTATGCATCCGCAAAGAAACCTGCACTTGCTCGGTACCTTGCTCGGCGCTCTGCTTCTGCCCATCTCCGCAAGCGCCCAAACAGTGGAAGTGACGCATGGCCAGAAGCCGAATTTGCCTGCGCCGTTTTCCACCAAATCGGCCGGCAATGGTCCAGACACGATTCAACCCCCCGCCGGTTTCCTGCCCACTGTTCCCAGCGGCTTTCACATCAACATTTTTGCGAAAGACTTCAAGCGGCCGCGGCTGCTCACCGTGGCCCCGAACGGCGATATCTTCCTGGCGGAAACCGGAGCAAACCAGATCGTTATCCTTCGCGATCCAGGCTATACCGGCGGCGCTCAGGAACGGACAATTTTTGCGACCGGCACGACACGGGTTTTCGGCATCGCCTTTCACGACGATTACGTTTACGTCGGCAACATGTCCAGCCTCGTTCGTTTCAAATATGACCCAAAAACTTCAAAACGACTGGGCGAAGCGGAAAAATTGCTCGACCTGCCTGGCGGCGGCCACGATACGCGTAATCTCGCGATCACGCCTGATGGCAAACACCTGCTGATCGCGGTCGGTTCCGCCAGCAACATCAGTCCCGGCGAGCCTGCCATGCGCGCAGCGGTAAGCATTTGCGATTTGGACGGAAAAAATCTGCGGCAGTACGCGACTGGTCTGCGCAATCCCGTAGGCTTGGCGATCGAGCCGGTCACTGGCACACCTTGGGTCACGGTAAACGAGCGCGACGAACTTGGCGACGATCTTCCGCCCGACTATCTTACGAGCATTCAGGATGGCGGCTTTTATGGGTGGCCTTACAGCTACATCGGAAGCAATGTCGATCCGCGAGTAAAGCCGCAAATACCAGACCTGGTCGCCCGCGCCATCATCCCAGAGGTTTTGCTGGGTGCTCATGTCGCCCCGTTGCAGTTCGCTTTTTATAGCAGCAAACAATTCCCTGCAAACTATTTTGGCGGTGCGTTTGTGGCTGAACACGGCTCCTGGAATCGCGCTAGCCGCTCGGGCTATCAACTAGCATTCGTGGCATTCAAAGACGGCAAGCCCGCGGCCGCCCCGGTTCCGTTTATGACTGGTTTGGTGCCGGACCCGAAAAGCGGCCTGGTGTATGGACGACCCGTTGGCGTGACCACCGCGCCTGATGGCTCGCTGCTGGTCTCAGACGATGGCGTTGGCGTGATTTACCGGATCTCTTACAGCAAGTAACAGGCATTCAACCGGTCACAATAAACTATCCCAGCGAATGGCATGTTAACTTAGCTATTCTATGCGAGTTCCGTTCACGAACAGGTATGTGCCGCTGGGAAAAATTACCGCGCTCGCAAAACATCTGCCGTTTCGCGTGACGCTTCCGATTCTGCACGGTCCAGCTCAGGGAATGAAATGGATCTTGGGAAGCACTGAGCCAAATTATTGGCTGCGCCCGTATGAACGGGAAAAAGTCGATCGCCTTTTGACGTACCTCAATCCGAGTTCCGTTTTCTATGATATCGGGGCAAACGTGGGGTACTATTCGCTGGTCGCAGCCAGGAAATGCCAAAGTATTTTCGCCTTTGAACCCTTACCGGCGAATTTCGATTATCTAAAGCGCCATATCGCAATAAATCAGCTTCAGAATTGCACCGCGGTCGAAGCAGCCGTAATCGATCATGAAGGCACGGTTGCTTTCAGCGAAGGAAATTCGACGTGCGGAGGTGCGATACGCGAGGCCGGAGCCTTGCTCGTGCGTGCAGTGCGGCTGGATGTATTTATCGAGCGAGCGCCGGCGCCCGATGTGATGAAGATCGATGTGGAGGGCGCCGAATTGCGCGCTCTGTGCGGAGCGAAGCGGCTGCTAACCGAACATCATCCGGTTGTTTTTCTGGCAACGCACAGCAATGAGCTGGACTGGCAATGCCGCGAATTTCTTCTGCAGTGTGGCTACCAGGTTGAGAATTTAGAGAATCGCGAACTAATCGCAACTTGATCGAAGATCGCGGAGAAATTAGTGAACAGTCAGCGTCAGTTGAATCGCCTGCGGCGTAAGCGCGCCGGAAGTAGCCGTCACGGTGATGGTGGTTGTTCCCGCGGGAACTGTGACAGTATTTGGATTTGGCGTTTCTGAGTTGTAACAATTCATTCATATAAAAGAGGCCCGCCTTGCGTTATCCTCTCTGACTATGCAACCCACCAAACTGGAGATCGCTCAGCTGCCGTCCGGCAACGGGACTGTAGTTGCCCAGCTGACTGGCAAACTGAGTCTGGAAACCGTGAGCGGATTTCTGCAAGAGCTGCGGCCAGCCGCTGCGGATAAGCTGGTCTTGGATATGAGCGGCGTGAGCTACCTGGATTCGGCCGGAGTTGGCGCTCTGGTGCAGCTTTTTGTCCATCGCCGGTCCAAGACACAAAAGTTCGCGCTGGCGGCCCTTACGCAACAAGGCATCGCAGTGATGCAGGTTTCTGGCCTGGTGAAGCTGCTTCCGAACTTTCCTACCGTGGAAGAAGCCAAAGCAGCAGCCTAGCGGCTATCACCCGCAATTCCCGGTGCGGCGCACTTCAGCGCGGCCTTCCACGACGACGAGGTCAGTGCGGTGTCCACGACGGATGGGATGTAAATAATCCATCCACAAAACCGATGTGGTAAGCCACCACCGCTCCGAATGCCAGGCTTAGTACGCCTGTGCCGGCAATCATACTGCGGCTCATCCACGCGAAGCGGTTTCCAGCCAGCGTTAGCGGCATCGCAAATGCCAGCGTCAAAAGCATCATGCCCGCGATCGTTCCCAGCCCAAACAGCAATAGATAAAATATCGCCCAACGCGGGCTGCGAATCGTTCCGAGCACCAACAGCGCCACCGCTGCTGATCCCGCCAGTCCGTGCACGATTCCCACCAGCAACGGCCGCAAGGAATGAAACCAGCCAAGCTTCACAAACGGGCCCCGCAGCCAGTGTGGCGGATCAATCTCTTTTGGGTGATGTTGCGTCTCGCTCCCGTGCGTATGCGCGTGAGTGTGCAAGTGTGTGCCATGGAAATGTAGGTGGGAATGGGTTTCGTGCGCTTCGGGATGGGCGGGCGAAAGTTTCTTGCTGATCCATTTCATCGCGCCGGTCAGGTTCAAGACACCGAGCAGGATCAACATCAGCGCGACAGAGAATTCCAGCGCCAGCCCCACACGCGGGGGAATTACAATGCCAAAAAGTATAATCGCCGTGCCGACCACCAGAATCGTCAGCGTGTGCCCGACTCCCCACAACACGCCGATCCACCCGGCTCGCGGAATGGATTTCTCACGGCTGACAATCGTCGACACCGCCACCACATGATCAGGATCTATGGCATGGCGCATCCCAAGGAAAAAGCCAATACCGAGTATCAACAGTGCGCTGGTCATAGAGAGTGGAATCCAGAGTAGTCGAAAGAGCCGCAATTATAAAGAAGCGCCCGCAGAACGCCGTGCAGAAGAGCGGGCAGGCCAGAGGAGCATCGTCAGCAGACGGCCTACTCTGTCTTAAGGAGGCGAATCAACTCCGCCGCAGCGTGTGGCAAGCGAGCACCGCGACGGGAAACGAGGTACACATGCCGCGGCAGATTCAACTGCCGAACCTTCACTTCCTTCATCCAGCCGTGATCGATTTCCCAGGCTACGCACATCCGCGGCACAATGGCCACGCCCATTCCCATCTGGACGAATCGCTTGATGCTTTCGATGGTCGGCATTTCGATGGGCATATTCAGCGTGGTGCGGTTGCGGCCAAACAATTCGATCACCCGCCTCCGGAATGGCGACTCCACGCTGTGCGCCACAAAACTTTCATTTTCCAAGTCTGTCACATCCACTTCTTTTCGCCTGGCCAGTGCATGTTTCGGGGGCACCACCAGCGTTAATTCATCCTTGAGGATTTCTGTGGCCTGCAGTTGCGCCTCGCGCGGCACAAACGAAACCGCTCCCAGGTCCAGCCGGTAGTTCAGCACTTCATGAGGAATATCGCGAGAAAACATGCGATGCACGCGAATCTGCACACCGGGATGAATTTTTCGAAACTGTCCCAGCGCCGGTAGCAATGCGTGGATCGAGCTCTCATTCACGCCCAGCGAAAGTTCGCCGCGATTCAGGCTGGTCAATTCGGATAGTCCCTTTTTTACCTCGTCGCGCAAGTTGATCAGCCGCTCGGCATACTCCCGCAACAAGGTGCCGGCATCGGTCAACCGCACCGGACGCGCGCCGCGCACGAAAAGCGGCTGCCCGAGTCCGTCTTCAAGCTTACGAATCGTCAAGCTGACTGCCGGCTGGGTACGGTACAGGCGTTCCGCTGCACGCGAGAAGCTGCCTTCGCGAGCGACCGTTAAAAACACCTGCAATTCGCTCAAATCCATCGAAATTCCCCCAAAGTGCCTTGCCGCCTAGTATAAGCCACGATTATCAAATGCAGAATAAAGATAAATTTGACCCGCAGCGCCTGAATCTGCGTAACTACTCTGGAGGAACACTCCATGGACGTAGTGCGTATCTTCGATACCACCCTCCGCGACGGGGAGCAGTCGCCCGGCTTCTCCATGAAGACCGAGGAAAAGATTCGCATGGCGCGCCAGTTGGCTCGACTGGGAGTGGACACCATCGAAGCAGGATTTCCCATTTCCTCGCGCGGCGATCTCGAAGCCGTGCAAGCTGTTGCTCGCGAAGTTCGCGACGTGCCCATCGCGGCCCTTGCTCGCGCCAAAAAATTGGATATCGACGCGGCCGTAGAGGCTCTGCAGCCAGCCGCCGCGTCCCGCCTGCATATTTTCCTCGCGACTTCAGACTTGCATCTCGAGGCCAAACTGCACATGACGCGCGAGCAGGCTCTCGAGGCCATCGGCTCGATGGTCCGCTATGGCCGCAAGCAAGTCGCCGAAGTGGAATTTTCCGCCGAAGACGCAGGCCGCACCGATATCGACTATCTTTGCCAGGTTTGCAAAACCGCTGTGGACGCGGGCGCAACGATCCTGAATTTGCCTGACACCGTTGGCTATGCCGTCCCCGAAGAGTATGGCCAGATGTTTCTGCGTGTTCGCGAATTTTTAGGTGACGCGCCCGGCATAACGCTGAGCGCGCATTGTCACGATGATCTCGGCCTCGCGGTAGCAAACTCTCTCGCCGCCGTGCGCGCCGGAGTCCGCCAAATCGAGTGCACCGTGAACGGAATCGGCGAACGCGCCGGCAACGCGGCGCTGGAGGAAATTGCCGTGGCTTTGGCTGTTCGCAAGGACAGCTTTGACGTCACCACGAACATCAATCTGGCGCAACTGTTCCCCGCCAGCCGCATGCTCACTGAAGTCACTGGTGCGGTCGTCGCTCCTAACAAGGCTGTGGTCGGCGCGAATGCTTTCGCGCATGAAGCAGGCATTCACCAGGACGGCATCATCAAGAATCCTCTGACCTACGAAATCATTTCGCCCGAGACCGTTGGCGTGCCATCGCGTTCGCTGGTCATGGGTAAACATTCCGGCCGCAACGCGCTGCGCATCAGTCTGCGCGACCTTGGCTTCGAGGCCACCGACAGTGAACTCGCGGAAATCTATCGCCGGGTGACGGCGCTGGCCGACGAATCAAAATCCGTGCGGCCTCGCGATATTCTTGGCATCGCCCACGAGGTCATCCGCCGCGGCGCATCTACCGTAGCTGCCGAGGCATCTTCGGCGGCATAATAGCGATATCGTTTTCGCGGCAAGGGAAACCATGAAAAAGTCCATCGTGCTGCTGCCCGGCGACGGCATCGGCCCGGAAGTCACGGCTGCTGCTGCCAATGTGCTTCGAGAATGCGGGCGCGAATTTCATCACCAATTTGCGTTTCAGGAACATCCCGTGGGCGGCGCGGCGATCGACCTAACCAGCACGCCTCTGCCGAATGCAACAATTGATGCGTGCCGAAAAGCCGACGCCGTTTTTCTCGGCGCCGTGGGCGGTCCCAAGTGGGACTCGCTCCCCGTCGGAAAGCGCCCCGAAAGCGGCTTGCTCGCGTTACGGCAGGGCATGGGCCTGTACGTAAATGTGCGTCCCGTGAAGCTTCTCGAACCGTTACGCGGTATGTCCCCCCTGAAGCCGGAGCGACTTGGCGATCTCGATCTCGAAATTGTCCGCGAACTGGCCGGCGGTATGTATTTTGGCGAGCGCGGTAACAGCATCGAAGGCGGCACGGAACGGTCCTGGGATACGGAATGCTATTCCACGCCAGAAATTGAACGCATCGCAACCTTCGCCTTTGCGCGGGCGGAAAATCGCTCTCATCGCCTCTGCTCGGTGGATAAAGCCAACGTACTCACCAGTTCGCAGCTGTGGCGTCGCATCGTCACGGCCATGAGCACCGTCTACCCCAACGTTAAGCTTGAGCATATGTACGTCGATAACGCTGCCATGCAACTGACGCTGAAGCCTTCTCAGTTTGACGTTATGCTCACCACCAACATGTTTGGCGATATTTTAAGTGACGCCGCGGCCGCTTTGGTCGGCTCTATCGGACTTATTCCATCGGCGAGTTTTGGCTCTGGCGCGCCGCTGTTCGAACCCATTCACGGCTCCGCACCTGCACTTGCTGGGAAGGATTCCGCGAATCCCATCGGCGCCATCCTCAGCGCGACGATGATGTTGCGCGACGCCTTCGGCCTGAACCTTGAAGCCGATTGGGTCGAGCAATCCGTGATTCGGGTCCTCAGCGGCGGGTTCCGCACGCCGGATTTGGTCGGGCCCGGCTCGAAACGAGTTGGCACTGCAGGATTTATGGAGATTTTACACGAGGAAATGCAGCGAACACTTGAGCATGCCGAGCGCTACGGCTGGGGCGTGTGAAGGCTGGTCCAAATACATTCCTCAAACCCTTGCAAAAATCGGCTCGCGGGAACACAATCGCCTCCTGCTTGGGGGCAGAAATGCGCTGGTCTCGCCTGTTACTATTGGGGTTGGCTTCAGCCTATCCGTTGTACTGGACGGCTCAATTCCTTCTCTTTTTCGTGCCTGAAACGCTGGTAGCATTTTGGCTCGGGCAGCCCATACGAGTCATCAGCGTTTCCTACCTTCAGGCCATGGCCGTCGTGTACCCGCGCGCCGCTTTTGCTGCGCACTGGGAAGCCCTTGTTTTTGCGCTCATTCTGGCTGCCGCGATTGTAGGCATGGATGCGGACCGCTTTCTGACCGGCACCCTGGCCATCGTCGCTTTGGCCCAAGCTGCCTTGCTTCCGTGCTTGAGCCTGACTTTGACCGGTCCGATTTCTTTTACCGCCATTTGTGCCGGCCTTCTGGCCTTCGTCCTGGTCGTGGTTGGGCTGTATCGAGCTTTGCAGCGCATCGGCGGACAGGTGTTCCTGGACCGCTTGGCATTTCTGAGTCTGCTCACGGTTTTGCCTCAAGCGATGCTTTGGCTGGTATTTAAATTTGCCTATCCGTTTTTTGATGTCCGATTCCTCCTGCTGCGCATTATTCCCTTGTACCTGGCCGCGATTGTGGCGTCCGCGATACCCGCCAATATTTCGCAGCCGGTCTTCAGCGGCGTTCGCTGGATCGAAATCATCGCCAGCTCGGCGGCCGCGAGCCTTCTGATCATTGCGATCACCCTCGGCGATCACTCGTTTAACGCTAAGGACCTGCAACAGAACTCCGCCCCACGTCCAACGAGTCAGATGGTGCGACCCGACCTGCCGCCGCTCGCCATTGTCTTGCCCTACTTGCCAATGCAATGTTAATGTAACGAATTCGCAGGACGCCGTACGCCGCTGCAATGCTAACAAACGCCGAGACATAGGCCGCAGCGGCAGGTTGGTGTCTCCAGGCCAACAGGACCGGTACAAATTAATTGTTAGACCCATCGCAGTCCAGTGAACTCACGCGAGTCACGAGCCGCTAGGCACAGGCCCGCATGTGCGACTTTTCTTCATCCAAAGGCAGCCAACCAACCCGCTTGGGCACGGGCGATGCAGTCTATTGGCGAGTAGAAGGTTCACTGCTGGAGCTAAGTGCGCTGCGCCAGGTCGGTTTCTTCACCTGGAACGCGCAAAGTTTTGCCGAGCGTTGGCGCCGCCGCCTGGGTATGGCCTTAATGACGCTCGCGCGGCCCGCGGCTTATCTGGCAGGAAGAACCCGCGCCACGCGGCTGCTCTATA
>Ga0070709_10000618_pt1 | contig 20370 bp, 18 predicted proteins | sample LARL51metaG_FD_65449 | JGI IMG/M metagenome (GOLD analysis project Ga0070709, IMG submission 65449) | Corn, switchgrass and miscanthus rhizosphere microbial communities from Kellogg Biological Station, Michigan, USA - LAR L5-1 metaG | ecosystem: Host-associated > Plants > Roots > Rhizosphere ... | reverse complement strand
AGACACCCCGCAAGGGAAGTTTCGAGAGCAGGTCGGCAAGGGTCAAACGCGAGCTACTGGCCGAGACGAATGGACCTTACACCACCTCGGAACTCTCTTACTTTTTGAAGCTGTCGTTGGGTCTTCGGTCGCTGGCCGGACCTTTCCGATTAACACTTCATTTCCCTTTTTTTACTTTCCTGCGTTGCCTGGTCCTCCAACTGGATAGATTTTCGGGATTCTTTGCTCTAACGCGGGCAGGGCGGGGAACGGTGCGTGTGGCTCGGTTTGGTACCAGTACGCCACTGAGAAGTAATTGTCGGAACGGTGATTGGCGTGGCCGTGCTCGATCGTGGCTCGCAGGGATTTTGTGAATGGGATCGGCGAGTCCAGATGGAAGCGGTAAACGGACGAGCGGCCTCCGGCGACTTCCTGGCCGACTACCGGTGCGCCGAATAGGCTGTATGAGAAGGGATGTCCGCCGAAGTCCCAGGCGCCAAGGAAATAGTCTTCCGAGCCGGTGCCGTTGATGGAGGGTAGTTTTTCTCCGTCGACGAAGAACATGTCGTCGCCTTCGCCCCACCACTTGTCCTGATTCTGTAGGACTGACATGGTGACACCGACGAAATGGCCTCGGCCAGTGGCTTCCATCCAGACATAGTTGCTCTCACCGTTGAGATTCTTGCGGCTGTCCATGTCGCCATTGACCTTCCATGGCTCGGTGGTTCCTTGTGCGGGGGCGGCTTGCCGATATTGCGCGTGGAAGTAGAGTCCGTCGGCGGGCAAAGGCTTGTTGTAGGCGCGGTAGTCGATATTGAAATAGAAGGCGTCAGTTCTTTTCGTTCCCTCGTTGGTAACCGTGATGCGGGCGTGTTTCTGGAACGGCATAGGAAAGAAGCAATTCAGAGCTTTATCGGAGCTGACTTGGAGCGGTAGGGATTGATAGAGGTGATAGTCGCCGAGGCCCAGTCCGAAGAAATCGCCGATCGGGGCTTCAACGCTGGGGGTGGATTCCCCATCCCAGTACATGCGCAGGACTAGCGCTTTCAGGTGATTGGGGTCGTCGCTGGCTATGGTGACCCAAACGTGGGTGATGAGGCCCGGACCATTTTCGTCGAGCAAAGTGAGCGTTTCGCCGGGGGCTACGGGCCGCGCGTCGGCATTCCCTCCGCTGCGGTCGTAGCTGGAGGAACGGTGCTGGACGTAGTCCTTGGGTTGAGGGAGAGAGGAAAGTTGAGCGCCGGGATCTTGGGACAGGAGCGGGATAGATAAGAAACAGAGAGCGGGTAACGTGAAAAGTTTCTTCATGGAAAGACCTCCGCACCTGAATTGAAAAGATGACCTGAAATGCATTGCTAAAGAGGGATATTGCCGTGCTTCTTAGGCGGGTTTTTGTCCCGCTTGGTTTCAAGCATTGCCAGTGCTTGGATCAGTTTCTTGCGCGTGTCGCGAGGCTGAATGACTGCGTCGACGAATCCGCGGTCGGCGACTACGTACGGGTTGGCGAAGCGGTCACGGAATTCCTCAATTTTTTCGCGACGGACTTGCTCACGGTTCGCGGCCGCATCGAGTTCGCGTTTGTAGACGATGTCTACTGCGCCCTCCGGACCCATCACGGCAATTTCGGCGGTCGGCCAAGCGTAATTCACGTCGGTGCGAATGTGCTTTGAGGCCATCACGCAGTAGGCACCGCCGTAGGCTTTTCTGGTGATGACCGTAACTTTCGGCACTGTAGCTTCCGCAAAGGCGAAGAGCAATTTTGCGCCGTGCTTGATAATCCCGCCGTATTCCTGGGATGTTCCGGGAAGAAATCCCGGGACATCCTCCAAGGTCACTAGAGGAATGTTGAAGCAATCGCAGAAGCGTACGAAGCGTGCGCCTTTGACAGAAGCGTTGATGTCGAGCGTACCGGCCAGAACGGAGGGCTGGTTTGCAACGATACCGACCGAGCGGCCGTCAAGCCGGGCGAATCCCACGACTATGTTCTTCGCGTAGTGTTCCTGCACTTCGAAAAAGTAGCCATCATCAACAACGGGGTGGATCACATCTTTGATGTCATACGGCTGGTTCGATTGTGAAGGAACGATTTTGTCGAGAGCGGCGTCGGCGCGGTCCGCAGGGTCGGTGCAGGTCTTGCGCGGTGCCTCGTCGAGATTGTTTGAGGGAATGAAGCTGAGGAGTTCGCGGACCATCGAGAGACACTCGGCGTCGTCGTGTGCGAGAAAGTGCGCAACTCCGGAGGTCTCATTGTGAGTCATCGCGCCGCCGAGTTGCTCCTTGGTGACTTCCTCGAGCGTGACGGTTTTGATTACGTCCGGGCCGGTGATGAACATGTAAGACGTCTTGTCGACCATCAGCACAAAGTCGGTGATGGCAGGCGAGTAAACGGCGCCCCCGGCGCATGGGCCCATGATGGCGGAGATCTGCGGGATAACACCGCTGTTGAGAGTATTTCGCAGGAAGATGTCGGCGTAGCCGGCCAGCGACATGACGCCTTCCTGGATGCGGGCGCCGCCGGAGTCATTGAGGCCGATAAGGGGCGCGCCCATTTTTGCCGCCAGGTCCATGATCTTTACGATCTTGCCGGCGTTGGTTTCCGAGAGTGATCCGCCGAAGACTGTGAAGTCCTGGGCGAAAACGTAGACGAGGCGGCCTTCGATGCGGCCGTAGCCGGTGACGAATCCGTCGCCGTAGATTTTTTGCTCGGCCATGCCGAAATCGTTGCATCGATGCGTGACCAGCTTGTCAGTTTCTTCGAAAGTGCCTTCGTCTAGCAGGAACTCGATGCGCTCGCGGGCTGACATCTTGCCTTCCTTGTGCTGACGCTCGCGGCGTTTGGGGCCTCCGCCGTCTTCGGCAAGCTGATTGCGGCGCTGCAGCTCGGCTACTTTCTGTTCGAGATTCATGGGCAGGATTATAGCCTCGTCGGGCGGACCGAGAGCCTGGGCCAGTTAAGATAGAAGGAATGGTGAAAGTCACAGTAATCGGCGCGGGGCTGGCAGGGTCCGAAGCGGCGTGGCAGTGTGCGCGTCGGGGATTGGATGTGGATCTGTGCGAGATGCGCCCGGTGCGTTCGACGCCAGCACACCAGACAGGTGATTTCGCGGAATTGGTCTGCTCGAATTCGCTGAAGTCCGATAGTGAGAATACGGCTCCGTGGCTGTTGAAGGAGGAGATGCGGCGGGCGGGTTCGCTGCTAATGGATATCGCGCGGGAATGCGCTGTGCCAGCTGGTCACGCGCTGGCAGTAGATCGGGTCACGTTTGCAACTCGCGTTACAGAGACCATTTCGAAGGAACCTCGAATCCGTGTTTGCCGGGAGGAGGTTGTCCGGCTTGATGAGAGCGAGGGATTTACGATTGTTGCAACGGGTCCGCTGACTTCAGATGCCCTGGCGCGGGAGATTGCGCGTCTGAGTCGATCGTTGGAGACAGATGAGTCAGGCGATCAAGAGAGCCCCCCTCTCTATTTTTATGATTCCATCAGTCCGATTGTTGAGGCGGATTCGATCGATATGTCGCGTGTTTACATGGCGGCGCGATATGACAAGGGAACCGCGGATTACATCAACTGTCCCATGAATGCTGAAGAGTATCAGCGTTTTTACGATGCGCTGATTGGGGCTGAGTCCGTGGAGGCGAAGGATTGGGAGAAGCTCAACTACTTCGAGGGATGTCTGCCGATCGAGGAGATCGCGCGACGAGGCCGCGACACTTTGCGATTCGGGCCTATGAAGCCGGTAGGCCTCAGAGATCCGCGGATCGGGAAGACGCCGTATGCGGTCGTACAATTGCGGCAGGAAAATCTGCGGGCTGACTCATACAACCTGGTGGGTTTTCAAAATCATTTGAAGTTTGGAGAGCAGGCGCGTGTGCTGCGTTTAATTCCGGGGCTTGAGAACGCACGCTTTCTGCGCTATGGGCAGATTCACCGGAATACGTACATAAACTCCCCGACGCTGTTGCGCCCGACGTTGCAGATGAAAGAGCATCCGCGCGTGCTGTTTGCGGGACAGATCTGTGGAGTGGAAGGGTACGTAGAATCAATCGCGACGGGATTGATTGCCGGTGTGCATGCTTCCGCGTTAGCGATGGACAGTGAGGTTGATCCCGCTCCACGGGCTTCAGCGTTTGGATCCCTCATACATTACGTAACACACGCCGACCCCAAGCACTTTCAACCGGCCAACATCACCTTTGACCTGCTGCCGCCGTTAGAGAACAAGATTCGCGACCGCAAGGAGCGACATCGGGTGCAGTGTGAGGCGGCCCTTCGAGATTTTGATGAGTGGCTGGCTCGGGCAACTGCTTTAGCCTCCCGCGGCTGAGTCTCATACCCTCAAAGCCTCAGTGCTTCCAGTCTGAAACGCTTGCAACAAATCCCTTGCTGGTTGCGTATCTCAGAGTAGGCCGGGGCGGGGATGACGTTCCTCAAAGGGTCCCGTCCAATCCATTGCATGACCGTACGCGACCTATTTCTAGACGTTTTACGAACCTTGTGGTCCCACAAGTTGCGAGCGTTCCTGACCATGTTCGGGATCGCCTGGGGAATTGTGTCGATCGTGTTGATGGTGGCCGCGGGGGAAGGCTTGCGAAAAGGGCAAGCGGAGCAGGCACGAAACCTGGGCAAAGACGTGATGATCGTGTTTCACGGTCGCACCAGCCTGCAGGCTGGAGGATTAAATGCAGGGCGCCGGATCCGATGGGAAGATGCGGATGTACCGGTGGTGCAGGCAGAATCTCCGGATTGCGAGTATGCAATCCCCGAGTTGGAACAGGACACTGTTCGCACGCATTCGAACTACAACGATGCTGCTCTTACCGTGACGGGGTCCTATCCGCCGTTTGGCTACATCCGGACGATCGATGTGGGCCAAGGACGTTTTTACGATTGGGGCGATATGCATGAAGCGAGGCGCGTTGCGTTCCTCGGTTCCGATGCGGCGAAGCAGTTATTTCCAGGCCGCAATCCTGTGGGAGCTTCGATTTACCTGAACGATTTTCCCTACACCGTGATTGGAGTGATGGCGAAGAAGAAGCAAGACTCCAGTTACGACGGCTGGGATGTAAACAAAGTTTTTGTGCCGTACGCGGCGATGCACCGTGATTTTCCGGATAAACCTCCATCAACCGGCACAAATTTTGATCAGTTGCTGGTGACGCCGAAGTCCGTTGCGCAACATGAAGCTTGCAAACACGAAGTGCGAGTCGCGCTGGCACGCATGCATCGTTACGATCCGAACGACAAGGAAGCGTGTCCGATCTGGGATACGGTGCAGGAAGCGCAGGCATTCAAGACGATGACGGACGGGATGAAGATTTTTCTCGGCGCAGTGGGAATCGTAACGCTGTTGCTGGGCGGCATCGGTGTGATGAACGTGATGCTGGTGGCGGTCCGCGAGCGTACTCGTGAGATTGGAGTGCGAAAGGCGATTGGGGCTCCAGCGGGAACGATTCTGCGCCAGTTCTTTATGGAGGCGCTCATCATTGCATTGCTGAGTGGCGGTATCGGGCTTGGTATTGCATTCGGATTTTGTGCGCTGGTGAATATGTTGCCGATGCCAGACTTCTTTGCGGGGCTGATTCCGAGTTGGAGTTCCGGGTTGACAGCTGCTGGTCTTTTGGGCGCGATCGCGGTGGGGGCAGCTCTGTATCCCGCACGGAGAGCGGCTTCTATTGATCCAATTGAAGCCTTGCGATATGAGGCTGGCGGATGAAGAGCTTGAACCGCGAAGGTTCACGAAGGTCTAACCGAAATCTGGGTTCCGAATGCTGATTGAGATCATTCTCGAAGCTTGGGTCGCACTGAAGCGCAACGTCACGCGAAGTTTGCTTACCATGCTCGGCATTGTGTGGGGCATTGCGACGGTAACGCTTCTAATTGCTTATGGGAGCAGCTTCCGAAGCATTCTGGTGCATGGATTCGATGCCTTCGGCAAGAGCGTGGTGATCTGCTGGCCGCAACAGACCAGCGAGCAGCCCGGCGGACAGCGCGCCGGCAAGAAAGTGGTTCTGGAGCAGTCGGATCTCGAGATGGTGAAGGCAACGGCGCCACTCGTCAAACACGTATGTCTCGAGACGGTGCGGCGTCCGGGAATTGCATATGGTGATCGCATGGTGGGCACGGCGCCGGTGCGCGGAGTGTGTCCCGAATACGGCGAGATGCGCAACGAAGTGCCGTCCGAGGGCAGGTGGATTAATGCCGAGGATGAGCTAGAGAGGCGGCGCGTCATTTTTCTCGGCGGACGGTTGAAGGAGCAGTTGTTCAGCGGCCGTCCGGCGGTTGGCGAAACGGTGCAGGTCTCGGGAGTCCGGTTCACTGTGATCGGTGTCATGACTCGGAAGATCCAGCTCAGCAACTACTTTTCGAGCGACGATGATTCTTCGTGGATTCCCTATTCCGCCGCCGGCGATCTGTGGAATACGCGTTATGCGGCTGTGATGGTATTTGAGCCAATCGCTCCACAATTCGAAAAGAAGGCAATGGCACAGGTGCTGGCAGCAGTTGCCACACGTCAGAATTTTTCTCCCACCGATCCCAAAGCCTTTCAAATGTTCGGCCGAGACGAGTTTCGTCCTGTGATCGATGCTCTGACGATTGGATTGCAGGTATTGCTGACTTTCATTGGCACATTAACTCTCGGCATTGGCGGCGTGGGTGTGATGAACATCATGCTGGTTTCGGTGGACGAGCGCATCCGCGAAATCGGCCTGCGGCGGGCGTTGGGAGCCCGTAAGCGCCACATTAAGCTACAGTTCCTGGCCGAGACACTATTGATCATGTTGCTGGGCGGAACTATCGGGGTGCTTTTGTCGTACTTCATAGCATGGGCCGTCGGAACAATGCCGATGATGGGTCCGCTGTTCGAGGACGATTCCGGCCAAGGGGATATTCACCTGCGAATCTCCATGACGACAGTGCTGCTCTCGACGGCGGCACTGCTATTTGTTGGCGTCGTGAGCGGCCTGGTGCCGGCGATGCGAGCGTCGAAGCTCGATCCGGTGGAAGCCCTGCGTTACGAGTAGTTCCGACCGTTCGTGATTCTGCTCACGTCACTTTCCAACTAAGAATTTATTTGCTCACGCCCGCTGTTCTTAGTAAGTTGCTGCTGACGATGCCTCGCGGAGGTGCACCGTGCCAATCTCAGCCGTCGATACTGTAAGTCTTGCCTTCGAGCACACGAAACGGCAACTATTCCGCCCATTCCGGTTCTGGCAATGGGTACGGCTGGCGTTCGTGGGTCTGCTGGCCGGAGAGTTGGGGAGTGGAGGAAATCTCAATTTTCCACGCTCCTCGCAGGGCGGCGGTATGCCCCCATGGCATGGTTTTCCGAAGATCGACCCTGCCATTCTCGCTAGCGTCATTACCGTCCTGGTAATTACCGGTCTGGTTGTGTTTCTGGTGCTGACGTATATCAGCAGTGTCATGCGATTCATTTTGTTCGACGGCGTGCTGACCCGCGAATGCCACATTGCCGCGGGATGGACTCGCAGGCAAGGCAACGGATGGCACTATTTTCTATGGCAGCTGGTCCTGATGCTGGCGACGTTCGCTGGATTTGTGCTGCTTATCGTGCTGCCTGCGGCTTTTGCGTTCGGGATGGGATGGTTTACCCCGCCACGAGCGCATGTGGTACAGCTTGTGCTGACCGGAATTGTGGTTGTTGCATTGTTCGTGGTCTACATGATCGCGATTGCCGTCATTCACGTGTTCACGAAAGATTTCATCATCCCGCAAATGGCGCTGGAAGGGATTACGGCCTTTGAAGGCTGGCGGCGGTTATGGCCGATGATTCGGGCTGAGCAAAAAGGATACCTGGTTTACGTTGTATTAAAGGTCGTTCTCTCGATCGTGGCTGCGATCGCGATTGGCATTGTCACAGCCATTCTTGCGGTGATCATTGCGGTGCCAGTTATTGGAGTCGTCGCCACAGCAGTCTTCGCGACCAAGAACGGCGCTCTCACGTGGAACGTTTTGACAATAACGCTCGCGGTAATTGCAGGATGCATTCTGCTGGCGATCTTTTTCTTCCTGGTCTCGCTGATCACGGTTCCTGTGGTTGTTTTCTTCCCCGCGTATTCGATCTACTTCTTCGCAGGTCGCTACCGCCCGTTGAGCATGGCGTTGTATCCGGCCGCAGCGCAGTCGGCACCGGTGGAAGGTACACCGCCGCCATTTTCGCCACCGCCTTTGCCCGCAGTGTAGCAAGGCTCACGGTTTCAGCTTGGTTTTACGCTGCGGCCATGAGAATTGGCGGCCAATGATGCACTTGACGATGAGGTGGTCGGTGGAGCGGGTTACTCCCACTCCGACACCGAAGTTGAACTCCCACTGCGGCCCGAAATCTACGTCGATGGTGGGAAAGAATTGGTGCTCCTGATCGTGGAGAGGGTCGAATCCGTTCAGAGAACCGTACGCGCCGTAGTATTCGAGGCCGCCGGCAATTTTCTTCGTGAAGTCGTAGCTCACTTTGACATTGGGCGAAAATTCCACACCTTTGTTCACTCCCGGGCCGTGAAATGAGCGGTCGAGTGTGGGATTGAAACTCAGATACCACGGGCCGATCTTCTTATCGATGATCGGCCGGATCTCCCACGTCCAGGTATCGGGCGAGAATGCGGCGCGCTGATAGCCGATCTCTTGCGAGAGGCTCACGCCTACCGGCCAATGCCATTCGTCGGGAACCCGCACGCGGGGACGAATATGATCGCCCACCCATTGCCAGCCGCCATCGGGTTGAATGCTGGAGAAAACGTAGAAACCTACTTCCGACCAGTTGGTGATGCCTTGCGTGATTTCGAGCGTTTCGTGCATCGCGTGGTTCGAAGGCAACACGCCGTCCTCAACAGTCTTGCTGCCGTTTACCGTGAAATTGGAGTGGATTTCAACCATGGTGGAGCGAGGGGGAACTGTCTCGTAACCGTAGACCTGAATTTCGTAGTTGTCCTGGGAGTGAGCGGAGCAAGTGAGAAGGAGGGCAGAGAGGAGCGGGATCGAATATTGGAATAAACGGTGCATGAGCCGTGGCCAAGGCCGCGTGTCTCGAGCGACCGTGCTCCATGATGCATGGTCCGCGTATAGGGAATCAACTTCATATTGGGGCAGAATGAATCAAAAGGCGCATCCGATGCGGCTTTAGCGGCGGACGGGACTGGAACCTAAGCTGGTGATGAGGTGTCTGATGTTGCAGACACGCGTGCCCGAGAGGAGCGATTCCCGATGGCTTTCTCAATGGCAGGCGGAGGTGCGTCTGGACCACAGATCAACGTCACGCCACTGATAGACGTGTTGCTGACGCTGATCATCATGTTCATGCTGGTCGTATCGATGGATCCGGAATATGGGGAGAAGGCGCAGATTCCACAACCGAATCCGGACACCAAGACAGAAGTGGTGCAGCCACGAACAGTTGTGATCCAGGTTATTTGGACGGGGAAAGATCAACATCCCTCAGTCAAAATCAATCGAGACGACGTGCCGTGGGCCGAGTTGGAAGACCGGCTGGCGCGCATCTATCTAACTCGCGTCGAGAAGGTGGCATTTGTGCGCGGAGATGCCGATGTTGATTTTCAGTACGTGGCAGATGTGATCGATCTGGCGCATCACGCAGGTGTGCAGAGAGTTGGATTGATGACAAAGGAGCAGAGACTGGACGGTGAGTGATTGCAACTTAACTCGTAGTGTCCTACTTGCTGAGTACGACGGTAATCTTCTGTTTCGAATCTGAGGTGATGCAATAACAGTAGAGACATCCACATGTTGCAGACATGGCGCAGATCTTCGCAGCTATTCAGCGACTTCAATAACTTTCAATTCGCGGGCGCAATGGGGATGGTGCTATTCGTGGTGCTGCTCCTGTTCATGACAGACAGCTCGCATTATCACCATCGCGGCTCCGTCGACCTGCCGAAGGTGATACATCCAGTTTCCATGCCCAGTGCGAATCGTGAAGACGCGATGATCGTCAGTGTGACACGCGACGGCAAAGTTTATTTTGATACCGAACAAGTCAGGCCTTCTGATTTGCCACGGAAGATCGCCGACCGCCTGAAAGACCGTAGCGTGGAGAGGAAAGTTTACGTACAAGCAGACATGCGGGCGAGGTGGGGAGCGGTGAAGCTGGCCCTCGATGGCGTTCGTGCCGCCGGCATTCTACGCATTGCGTTCCTGGTGTTTGAGCGCCAGCCCGCAGCTCTCCATATCTAGCCCCGCCTCTGAATCAGTCTCTTGCCCGATTCTTGATCCAGATCGGTGTCCCCATGAATCCGAAGGCGTGCCTGATTTGATTTTCCAGAAAGCGCTGATAGGCGAAGTGCAGCTTCACGGCGCGGTTGGTGAACAGGACAAACGTCGGCGGAGCAACTGCGGCCTGGGTCATGTAGAGAATCTTCACGCGCTGGCGCATGGGGACCGAGGCGCGTTCGAAGTCGACGCGCTCCAGGAATCGGTTCATTTCTGAGGTCGAGACCCGCTTCCAGCGTTCAGCGGATACTTCTTCGAGGAGAGGAAAAATCCTGTCCGTGTCTTTTCCCGTTTGAGCCGAGATGAATACGACGGGAGCGTAACTCAGAAATTTCAGTTCGTAGCGCAGGCGCTCTTCGTAGGCTTCGCGGTCCCCCGGTCGTTTCGTCTCGCGCATGCGCTCCGATTTCGTGGGCCTACCTTTCCTTTGCTGGCCGTGGATCATCAGATCCCACTTGTTGATCACGACGATGACGGAGCGCCCGCTCTCGTGGGCGTAACCTGCGATGGAAGCGTCAAGCTGGCTGACTCCCTCAGTTGCATCGATGATCAGCAAAGCGATGTCAGCCGCCTCCAGATGCTTGCGCGCCATCACGACCGAGAGTTTCTCTGCCATGAGGTGAGTCTTGCCTTTGCGACGGATGCCGGCGGTGTCTATAAAACGAAAGCGTTTTCCGTTCCGCTCGACGACTTCGTCGACAGCATCACGAGTGGTGCCGGGAATTGGCGAAACGATGGCCCGGTCGGACGCCGTCAGGCAATTCAGGAGGGTCGACTTGCCCACGTTGGGATGACCGATTATGGCTACTTTAACTTCGGTCGGTAGTCGTTGGTCGTCGGTCGTTGGCTCCTCGTGATCTGGTATGTCTTCTGTGATCTCTGTGTTCTCTGTGGGGAGAAATCTTGGGAGCTTTGCGACGACCGCATCCAACAGATCGTCTACACCGCGGCTGTGCTCGGCGGAAATAGGAAATATTTGTTCGATACCCAGCCGATGGAAGTCTGCGACCAGCGCAGATTGCTTTTCGCTGTCGATTTTGTTCACCGCCATAAAGAGCGGACGATTGGCCTTGCGCAACAAGCGAACGAGCTCCATGTCTGGACCGGCTAGTTCGGTCCGGCCGTCGACAACCATGATGATTGCCGCGGCTTCGTCGAGCGCAACGCGGGCCTGCCGGAAAATCTCCGACGGAATCAGATCTTTTTCTTCGGGCAGGATGCCACCCGTATCGACCACGCGTAATTGATGCCCGTTCCACTCAGCATCTCCGTAGAGGCGGTCGCGAGTGATTCCCGGTTCGTCGCCGACAATGGCGCGGCGCGAGCCCACAATGCGGTTAAAGAGCGTAGATTTGCCGACGTTCGGGCGGCCGACGATCGCGATTATGGGAATCGGCGTCGCTTCTGCTCTGGTCACGTTTTGAGTCGGTTCGGGCATGTGATGCGGAAGCTCCGGAATCGCTATTATAGAGACTCCGGTGTCCACTCCCTTCGAGCCCGTGTCCGCGGCGACTTCTAGCCGACCCGCTCCCAGCGGCAAAGATGCTTCGCTTTACCAATTCTTCGCGCCCGGCGGTGTGCTTTCCAAGACGCATCCGGCCTATGAATTCCGCCGTGGGCAGCTTCAGATGGCCCAGGCAGTCGAGCAGGCGCTTGAAGAGAAACGGCACATCGTCGTGGAGGCGGGTACGGGCACGGGCAAAACGCTGGCATACCTGGTTCCGGTGATTCGGTCCGGGAAACGGGTCATCATTTCCACCGGGACGAAGAATCTGCAGGAGCAGCTTTTCTATAAAGACGTTCCCTTCCTCGAGAAGGCCTTGTCTGCCGGTCCTTCGGGTTCTGGCTCTCGACTTTCGGTTTGTTACATGAAGGGCAGGAACAACTATCTATGCCGTAAAAAGCTCTATGACCTTACCGATCAGCCGGTGTTGAGCGGACTGGAAGAGATCGAACAGTACCGGGCAATTGCAGCGTGGGAGAAGGCTACGTCGACAGGCGACCGCGCCGAGTTGGCGGAACTCCCCGAAGCCAGCCTGCTCTGGCACAAACTAGATGCACGCGCCGATACCTGCACGGGCCAGAAGTGCAGCCAGTGGGAGCGCTGCTTCATCACGGAGATGCGACGTCGAGCGATGGAGAGCGACATCATCATCGTCAACCACCATCTCTTTTTCGCCGATCTCGCTATCAAGCTGCAGGCGGATGGAGCGCCGGACGCGGGAATTCTTCCCGAGGCAGCGGCCGTGGTTTTTGACGAAGCCCACGAACTGGAAGATGTCGCCGGAAATTATTTCGGAATTTCGGTGAGCAATCTCCGTGTGGAGGAACTGGCGCGTGACGTCGAGTATTCGATGCAGCAGAACCGGACGCTTTCAGCCTCCATATCAGGAGCATTGGGAAGTTTGCGCGAACGCTCGCAGCTGTTCTTCTCGCTCCTGCCGCCCGGGGACGGCCGATTTGCTTTTGAAACGCGCCGCGAGTTTCTGGAAGAAAACGGCGATGAATTTGTTGCTTTGAACCAGTCTTTTACTCGTATTGCCGGAGAACTGGAAGGCCTGCAGCAGAAGCCGGAGGAGGTATTCAGTTTCGTCCGGCGCGCGCAGGAGATCCAAGTGCAACTCAGCTACGCTCTCGAAGCGGAAGACCGCAACACGGTGTTCTGGATTGAGCGTCGCGGGCGGCAGTTTTCACCACGGAGATACCCTTCGCCAGGAGGAGACGCCCAGAAATCAAAAGAACAGGGACGCCAACATGTTTTCGTACAGGCCACGCCCATCGACGTTGGTCCCATTCTGCGGGAATGTCTCTGGTCGAAATTGGAGTGCGCCGTCCTGACGTCGGCGACGCTCGCGGTTGGAGGAGGGTTTGACTACATCCGGAAGCGGCTGGGTTTCGACCATGCCAGAGACCTGGTGCTGCCGTCCCACTTCGACTATCAGAGCCAGGCACTCTTGTATGTACCGCCCGACCTTCCGGATGCCCGTACTCCGCAATTTACTGTCAAAGCCGCAGAGCGAATTCGCAGATTGCTGGAGATCACGCGTGGGCGGGCATTCGTGCTGTTCACTAGCTATGCGCAGATGAATGACGTCTATCAGAAGCTGTTGGGAGAAATTGAATTCCCTCTGTTGCGACAGGGCGACGCGCCAAAGAGCGCGCTGCTTGAGGAGTTTCGGCTCACTCCCAATGCCGTTCTCTTTGCAACGTCTTCTTTCTGGCAAGGTGTTGACGTGCAGGGAGAACAACTGAGCTGCGTGATTATTGACCGGCTTCCGTTCGCCGTGCCGACAGATCCGGTTGTTGCCGCGCGAGTCAAGGCGATCGACGCTGAAGGCGGCAATGCCTTCTTTCAGTATCAGGTACCGTCGGCAGTAATCACATTGAAGCAGGGTTTCGGACGTCTGATCCGTTCCCTACACGATCGGGGCCTGCTGGTGCTGCTCGATAACCGCATTCTGAAGAAGCAGTACGGGCGCGTGTTCGTGGATAGTTTGCCCAATTACAAGCGAACTACCGACATGCGGGTAGTAGAAGGCTTCTTCGGAGTCGGGGCCTGACCTCAATCCTGCGCAAGCGTTAAAATAGAGGTTCGTTGCAGCACCTGACTGGCGTGCGTTTTGCCGCCAGCCAATGGGGGACCATGTTCGAAGTTACCGTTGAAGATTCGTTTGCCGCAGGACATTACCTGCGCAATTACAAAGGAAAGTGCGAAAATCCGCACGGTCACAACTACAAAATTCGTGTGACCCTGGCCGGTGCAGAATTGGACAAAGCTGGCCTTCTGCTGGACTTTAAAGATCTGCGGGAAGTTATGAAGCATGTCATCGAGCGCCTTGACCATCAGATGATCAATGATATTGAACCGTTCACTGTGATCAATCCGTCAGCGGAGAATCTGGCCAAGTATTTCTATGATGAATCGAATACCCGGCTGCGAACCGTGACCAAGGGCCGGGTTCGGGTTAAGGATGTTACGGTTTTTGAGACAGACACGACAACGGCGAAGTACTCGGAATGATCACGAGGATAGGGTGTTGCTAAACGCCCGCCGATAGCCGCCGGAACTCTGCGCAGAGATGCAAATCACGGAAATTTACAAGTCGCTGCAAGGCGAGTCAACCTACGCGGGCTTGCCGTGCGTATTCGTGCGGCTGACGGGATGCAACCTCCGCTGCACATGGTGCGACAGCGAATACACCTTTTACGGCGGCCGTAAGATGACACCCGAAGAGGTATTCGAAGATGTGCTGCGTCTAAGTCCCGATGGTGGCCTGGTTGAAATCACCGGCGGCGAGCCGATGTTGCAGGAAAGAGAACTCATTCCCCTGATGCAACGCCTTGCCGGGCAGGGTTACACGGTACTGCTCGAAACCAGCGGCGAACGCCTATTGGAGCGTGTTCCGGGAGCAGTGGTGAAGATCGTCGATGTGAAATGCCCGGATTCTGGCGAGGGCGATACGTTCCAGACGGAGAATCTTGAAGCACTAACCGAGCGAGACGAAGTGAAATTTGTTCTGAGCAGCCGCGCTGACTACGAATTTGCTCGCGAGTTTGTGCTACGCCACCGGCTCCCGGGAAAAGTAAACGCAATTTTGTTTTCTCCGGCATTTCGAAAGGATGCCAGAGGAGTGCGCAACAGCTCGCACTGTCTTCTCGATCCACAGGAACTCGCGGAATGGATGCTTGCCGACAATGTGCCGGCCAGGCTGAGTCTGCAACTCCACAAGTTCATTTGGGATCCTGCGATGAAGGGAGTTTGACGCTTGCCGGGTTCAGCCAAATCTCGGGCAATCGTGCTCTTGAGCGGAGGGATGGATTCGAGTGTCTGCGCGGCACTGGCCGCGCGTGACCACGATGCAGCAGCGCTGCACATCAGCTATGGTCAGCGCACCGAAGAGCGCGAACGCCAGTCTTTTTTAGCCATTTGCCAGCGCTTGAAAATCCATGATCGTCTGATGTTGCGCAATGAGTCGTTGAGCATGATCGGTGGATCAGCGCTGACCGACGACTCAATTCCGGTACCGGACGCTGAGATGATCGGGCAAGGTGTGCCTGTCACCTACGTCCCGTTTCGCAATGCCCATTTCCTGGCGGCGGCCGTCAGTTGGGCTGAGGTTCTCGGGGCCAAAAGGATTTACATCGGCGCGGTGGAACCTGACAGTTCGGGATACCCAGATTGCCGTCCGGCCTATTACAAAGCTTTCAACCAAGTGGTGAAAGCTGGCACCAAAGATGGAGACATTGAAATCGAGACTCCTCTTATCGCCATGCGGAAAGCAGAGATCGTGCGCCTTGGCCTTGAATTGGGTGCACCCTTCGATTTAACTTGGTCGTGTTACAGCCGCGAGGATCGGGGCTGTGGTGTGTGCGACAGCTGTGTGTTGCGCCTGCGTGCTTTTGAGGCAGCAGGAGTGCAGGATCCGATTCCATACGTGGCTCAATGAGTTTTGTTGCCGGGAGGCAATATGAAAAAGCATTTCGCAATTTTTTTGATCGCGGTTTTGGCTGCGGCTCTTTGTGTGCCCGTGGCATTCGCTCAAGCGTCAGGAACAGTAAAGGGCACATGCAGAGATGCGCAGGGGACTCCAATTGCAGACGCTATTGTGCTCTTTACCAATCTGGATAACGGTCAGAAATACACGCTAAAGACCAACAAAAAGGGAGAGTATTTCTCTCTTGGGCTCACACCCGGCAAGTACAACGTCCAGGTGTTTAAGAATGCCGACGACCAGAAGGCCAACAATGCGTTCGACCTCGTCAAGGGATACCAAGTCCAGCTCGGTGACAACGATGCGCTGGATTTTGACATGAAGAAACGAGCGGAACAGGAGGCAAAAGGCGAGGGTCTTACCCCGGAGCAGCTGAAGGCCCGACAAGAGGCTCAAGCGAAGCAGCAGAAAGAAACCAATACGGTCAAGACTCTGCAAGGCAAGTTGGATGCCGCCAACCAGGCGATTGCGGCGAAGGACTATGAGACTGCCATTGCCGCTCTGACCGAGGCCAATCAGATCGACGCTACTCGCGATGTCTTGTGGTATCGACTGGGCGACGCTTATCGCATGTCGGCACTTACCCAGACCGATAAGGCCGAAAAGCAAAAGCGTTACGAGTCGGCCGTAGAGTCATATCAGAAAGCCATTCAAATCAAGCAGGACAACGTCCAGGCGGGAAAAGAAAAAGACGCGGCCAAGGCCAACCAGCAGCTCTCGGGCTTCTACATCAACATGGCGGATGCCTACGCCAAGTCCGGCAAGGTCGATGACGCTGTGAAGTCCTACGAGGCTGCGGCGAAAACAGATCCGACGCAAGCTGGTTCGGTCTACTTCAACATTGGCGCCGTCTACACGAATGCCGGTCGGGTCGACGATGCGAATGCGGCTTTCGATAAATGTATCGCGGCGGATCCGACGCGCGCCGAGGCCTATTACCAGAAGGGTGTGAATTTGCTCGGCAAGGCGACGCTCCAAGGCAACAAGACCATCGCACCCCCAGGTACTGCAGAAGCGTTTCAGAAGTATCTTGAAGTCGCTCCTGAGGGGCCGAACGCACAAAGTGCGAAAGATCTGCTGACCAGTATCGGGTCGTCCGTGGAAACCAGCTACGGGACCAAGAAGAAGCCGGCGAAGAAGTAGATCTTATTTGTACACAATAACTTAGAGCGAACCCGGGGCGGCTTTGAGCCGCCCCGATTTTTTGCCCGGTTACGAAGGACTATGCACTTAATGGCCTTAGCGTCGCCATCCCCCGCGCGGTACAGTTCTTACATAGCCTTCTTCCAGTCTGTGGTGCGTGCGATTCCGTGTGTGAGGACGAATGGCAGCACCGACAATTGCTCCGATTTCCGTTGCTCTCGAAGATTTCTCAGGAAGCGGTCGAATCGCCACTCCCGCTTTGCTGAGCGCCATGTTGCGGGCCGCTGAAAAGATCAGCGATTTGATCTTTTCTCCTGGCCGACCGCCACAGGTCCAGGTGTACGGGCAGATGATTCCGGTGCAGGTTCCGGGAATGACCGTACTGTCTGCCGACGATACGCGGCAAATTGCCGCTGATCTCATTGGCGACAACAAGCAGGCGATCAACACGCTCCGCGAACACGGATCCAGCGACATCTCTTACGGATTACCGGGACTGGCGCGATTCCGTGTCAATGTGTTCATTCAGCGCGGCAGTTGTGCGGTGGTGATGCGCGTCATTCCTACCAATATTCCGGAATTCGCATCCCTTCGGTTGCCTCAGCAGTTGTCCGATATCACTAAGTTGAGAGACGGAATTGTGCTGGTCACGGGGTCAACTGGGTCTGGTAAATCGTCCACGTTGGCGGTGCTGCTCGACGCGATCAATCGGGAGAAGTACTACCACATCATCACGATCGAAGACCCGATCGAGTTTCTGCACAATCACAAGTGTTCCACCATCCACCAGCGTGAGTTGCACAGCGATACGCCGAGTTTTGCGCATGCGCTGCGATCGGCGATGCGGCAGGCCCCAAAGGTCATTATGGTCGGAGAAATGCGCGACCGCGAGACCATGGAGATCGTTCTCGAAGCAGCCGAGACCGGCCACCTGGTGCTCTCCAGTTTGAACACGATGGATGCGACCAAGACCATTGAGCGTATCATCACTTCATTCTCACCGGCCGAGCAGAAGTCGGTTCGGGAGCGCTTTGCCAAGTCATTCCGCTACATCGTCTGCCAAAGACTAATGTCGAAATCTGATCGCAGCGGACGGGTTGCCGCCTTCGAAATCCTCAAAGCGAATGCCCGCACTCGGGAATGCATCGAGAAGGGTGAGAGCGAGAACGATGATTTGCTGGAAGCCATGAAAGCGGGGTCGTCCGAAGGGATGCAGCATTTCGACTACGAGATTGCCAAGCTCGTGCAGGATCGGGTGATTGATCTTGAAACCGGGCTTTCATTTGCCAGCAATCCGGCTACATTGGGGCAGGAGTTAGCGCGTTAACGCGGGGTACCGACACCACAGAGTTTTTCGCCTGCAAAGCTGGTTTATTACCTTGGCCAGGAAAGTTATCTCTGGTTGACTGCGGCGTTTTAGCCTCAGGTCGCTTCCTATCCTCTATCATCTCTGAATGGTACAAGTTCAGGTCTCCCATGTTCTGAGCTTTGAAGATGCACGACATGTGGTTGAGCAAGAAGCCGCCCGAATTAAGGCGCACGAATCTGATTCCGTGGCGCTGCTCGAAGCCGCCGGGCGTGTGCTGAGTGAACCAATTCTCGCCGATCGAGACCTGCCGCCTTTCCCAAGATCCACGCGAGATGGCTATGCAGTTCGGGCGGCGGAGGCGGCCGATGTACCAGCCACATTGGATTTGATAGGCGAAATTCGTGCCGGAGAGAGTCCCAGCACGATGCTCAGCCAGATTGGCGCTGGACAAGCCGCAGCAATTATGACGGGAGCGCCGGTCCCGTTTGGGGCTGACGCCGTTGTCATGATCGAGTACACCGAACAACAAGGGGCGCAGGTCAAGATCAACAGAGGCGTGGCTCCCGGAGAGAATGTGGTTCCAGCCGGGGCTGAAGCGCGGCAGGGCGGCATATTGGTTGCGGGAGGGCAGCTGTTGAATGATGCGGCAATTGCGCTGGCGGCGTCGGCTGGCGCAGCTCGAATGAAGGTCTACAAGCGCCCGCGAGTCGCCGTACTAACGACCGGCGACGAAATTGTGAAGGTCGACGCACAACCCGGTCCGACCCAGATTCGCAATTCCAACAGCTACTCCCTGGCTGTACAGATTCGAGAATCGGGCGGCGAGCCTCTGCTCCTGGGGATCGCACCAGACGAGCCGCAAAGGCTAAGAAGCCTCATCGAAGAAGGTCTAACGGCCGACTTGTTGGTGTTGACGGGCGGCGTCTCCATGGGACGCTACGACCTGGTCGAGCAGGTTCTGGAAGATCTCAAGGCTGAATTCTTCTTTACCGGTGCGAAAATCCAGCCCGGCCGTCCCGTGGTATTCGGCAAGTGTGCCAACGCTCGCGATGGAAAGGGAACCTATTTCTTTGGGCTCCCTGGGAACCCAGTCTCGACGATGGTGACGTTTGAGCTCTTCGTCCAGCCGATGCTGGAGTCCCTGGCGGGAATGTCTCGGCGGAAATTGCGATTTGCCTATGCGCGGCTAAGATCGCCGATCCGGGTGAAGCCCGGCCTCAAACGCTTTCTACCGGGGATGTTCTCAGGCGAGTTCGAAGACTCACAAGTGGAGTTGGTTTCCTGGCAAGGCTCTGGTGATGTCGCAGCGACAGCTCGGGCGAACTGCCTTGTGGTGATTCCTGCCGACCGAGATTTGATTCAGCGTGGAGAATTCGTTCCGATTATGCCGCGGTGAGCCGACCCCGAAGGCTACGTGCACCCATGTAAGATAGAACTTACACAGAAGCCTTCATGCCCAAGAAACTTTCGCACTACGATGGCGCTGGTCGAGCCCGGATGGTGGACGTATCGGGCAAATCGGTGTCAAAACGTGAGGCGGAAGCCAGCGGATTCGTATCTGTCAGTCAAGCGGTGCTGTCATCGTTGCCCTCGAATCCGAAAGGAGATCCGCTGGAAGTGGCCCGCATCGCCGGGATCATGGCTGCCAAGCGCACCTCCGAACTGATTCCCATGTGTCACCCATTGCCTCTGTCGCTCGTTGATGTCGAGGTGCGCGTGTGCGAGAATGGCCTCGCGATCAGCTCAAAGGTTGCGACGACCGCGGAAACAGGCGTAGAGATGGAGGCTCTGACTGCAGTCAGCGTTGCCGCTCTCACCATCTACGACATGCTGAAGGCCGCAGACAAAGGCATCGAAATTCAAGAGATCGTGCTCGAGCGAAAGAGCGGGGGGAAGAGCGGAGAGTACCGGCGCCCGAAGAAACCAATTCATGGCCGATAACGTTAAGCTCCTGGTAGTTGATGACAACCCGATGGTGTTGGGAATGTTGCAGCAGGCGTTGTCGTCTCTCGCCAAGATTACAACTGCCACCGATGCGGCCGACGCGCTGCTGAAGGCGGTGGATGAGCCGCCGGACTTGCTTGTCTGCGACTATCGGATGCCCGGGATGGACGGCCGTCAACTAGTGGAGAAGCTCAAGAGTCGTCCCGCCACAGCTAACTTCTCGACAGTGCTGATGGCCAGCAAGGCCGATATCGTGGAGCG